>Ga0208938_1000467_pt1 | contig 30657 bp, 29 predicted proteins | sample AD_UKC125_MetaG_FD_184434 | JGI IMG/M metagenome (GOLD analysis project Ga0208938, IMG submission 184434) | Active sludge microbial communities of municipal wastewater-treating anaerobic digesters from USA - AD_UKC125_MetaG (SPAdes) (version 2) | ecosystem: Engineered > Bioreactor > Anaerobic >...
AACGAGGGGAAACCGTACAAAAGGCCGGAAAAACGACGAAATGCCGCCCGCTCATTCCGCATCGTGAAATCTGGCAGTTTCCCCTACTCCAAGTCCGACAGGCTGCTAGCTTGAACTGAGGGCTCGAACGTCGATGACCGTCAGCAGGGCTGCTGATCTCCGACACGCACGATCTTCAGCGTATTGGTGCCGCCGCTGGTGCCCATCGGGTCGCCGGCGGTGAGCACGATGAAATCTCCCTTGACGACGATTCCCTCGTTCATCAGCAACTGTTCAGCGTCGTAGAGCAGTTCGTCGCGGGTGGTCGGGCGCTGTTTCATGAACAGCGGGAACACCGCCCGGTAGAGGCTCATCTTGGTCACCGCTTCGGCCTGCGGCGTCAGCGCGTACACCGGAACGCCGCAGTTGAGGCGGCTCATCCACAGGGCGGTCGCCCCTGATTCGGTGAGTGCCGCGATGGCCTTGACCTTGAGGTGGTGCGCCGTCCAGATCGCAGCCAGCGAGATGGTCTGATCGATGCGCGTGAAGACCTGATTGAGGAACTCGTGGTCGAGCGTTACCGCCGCCGATTTTTCGGCTTCCTCGCAGATCCTTGCCATTGCCTCGACGGTTTCGACCGGATACCTGCCGGAGGCGGTTTCGGCCGACAGCATCACGGCGTCGGTACCGTCGAGCACCGCGTTGGCCACGTCGGAGACTTCGGCGCGCGTTGGTGCCGGTGAGAGAATCATCGATTCCATCATCTGCGTGGCGGTGATCGCCAGTTTGTTTTTCTCACGCGCCAGGCGGATCATCCGCTTCTGCAACGCTGGTACGGCGGCATCGCCGACCTCGACAGCCAGGTCGCCGCGCGCGACCATGATGCCGTCGGAAGCGGAGATGATCTCTTCGAGGGCGGCCACGGCCTCGACGCGTTCGATCTTGGCGATGGTCTGCGCCTGTCCCCCCGCAGCGTGGATCAGTTGTTTGGCCATGTACATGTCGGCCGCGCTCTTGGGGAAGGAAACGGCAAGAAAATCGGCGTCGATGCTGGCCGCGGTCCGGATATCTTCCATGTCCTTGGCGGTCAGCGCCGGTGCCGAAAGCCCGCCGCCCTGGCGGTTGATGCCCTTGTTGTCCGACAGATCGCCACCGTGGCGAACGACGGTAAAGATTTCCGACGCCACGACCCGTTGCACGTCAAGCACGATGCGACCGTCGTCGAGCAGCAGGACACTGCCGGCGGAGACGTCCCGGGTCAGATCCTTGTAGTCGAGTCCGACACGTTCGTTGTTGCCCAGTTCGCAGCGGGCATCGAGGATGAAGCGCTCGCCGGTTTCAAGTCGAACCTTGCCGTCGGCGAATTTCCCGACGCGGATTTTCGGGCCCTGGAGATCGGCGAGAATGCCTACCGGGCGCCCGACGCGGGCAGCCACCTCGCGCACCAGTCGTGCCCTGTCGACGTGGTCCTGCGGTTTGCCATGGGAGAAGTTGAGCCGCACGACATCGACGCCAGCGCGAATCATGCGTTCCAGCACCTCGGCGTCCGATGACGCCGGCCCGAGGGTGGCGACGATCTTGGTATCTCGTGACATGAATTTCCTATGCAAGAACACGAGGGGCGCCCGTAAGCGCCCCTCTGTGGCCGTCTAGCGGGCCATTACGCGGACCATTTCCAGCACCTTGCAGGAGTAGCCCCACTCGTTGTCGTACCACGAGACAACCTTGACGAACGTGCTGTCGAGGGCCATCCCGGCTTCTGCGTCAAAAACGGAAGTGCAGACTTCGTCACGGAAATCGGTGGCGACCACCTTCTCTTCCGTATATCCGAGGACGCCCTTCATTGGACCTTCGGAAGCGGCCTTCATGGCTGCGCAGATGTCCTCGTAGGTGGCATCCTTGTTCAGTTCGACGGTAAGGTCGACGACTGACACGTCGGAAGTGGGGACGCGGAAGGCCATGCCGGTGAGCTTCTTGTTCAATTCCGGAATGACCTTGCCGACAGCCTTGGCGGCACCGGTCGAGGACGGAATGATGTTCTCGAGAATGCCTCGGCCGCCACGCCAGTCCTTGTTGGATGGACCGTCGACAGTCTTCTGGGTGGCCGTTGCGGCATGCACCGTGGTCATCAGCCCGCGCTTGATTCCCCAATTGTCATGCAGGACCTTGGCCACCGGTGCCAGACAGTTGGTGGTGCACGAGGCGTTCGAGATGATCGTCTGGCCAGCGTAGGTGTGATCATTCACACCGAATACGAACATCGGTGTGTCGTCCTTGCTCGGAGCGCTCTGGATGACTTTCCGGGCGCCTGCGGCGATATGCTTCTGGCACGATTCGGTGGTCAGGAAGAGGCCGGTTGAGTCCACGACGATGTCGGCGCCGACTTCATTCCACTTGAGTTCCGCCGGATCCTTGACGGCGGTCAGGCGGATCTTCTTGCCATTGACGATCAGCGTGTTGCCCTCGACGGCGATGGTGCCCTTGAAGCGGCCATGCACCGAGTCATACTTGAGCATGTAAGCGAGATAGTCGGGTTCGAGCAGATCGTTGATGCCGACCACCTCGATATCGTCAAAGTGCTGTACCGCTGCGCGAAACACCATCCGTCCGATACGGCCAAAGCCGTTGATTCCTACCTTGATTGTCATGAAACGGTCTCCTTGAGAAATTACAACAGTGATTTCACGGTGTTAACCACGTTGTTCACCGTGAAACCGATAAAGTCAAACAACGGGCCGGCAGGAGCCGACTCTCCAAAACGATCGATACCGATCACGGTACGAGTCCAACATACTTGCACCAGAAGTTGCCGACGCTCGCTCCGATGGCCAGACGCGGCACGGCGTGGGGCAGGACGTCTCCCGACAGGAGGCGTCCTGCCCGGTGGTGGTTTCGACTCCGGGGGGATGATCGACTTCCGGGTGCACCGGAGTCTTCGAGACAAACTGATGAAAATTCTGCGGTTCATCGATCGACACGTCGTTGCTGCCGAGGTGCAGCAGCGTGAAGACCGGCATCAATCCGTGATTGTGTGAGGGCACGGATCGGTCGAGTTCAGGCCAGTCTGGATTGGCCGGGTTGTGGCGCAAGTGGCGACGCCAGTGGACTTCTGCGATATCGGGCATGCCCATCGGCACGCCAGGGTGAACGAAGTTGACTTGCTGGACCGCGTCCATGGCCAGGGCGCGGATGGCGCGGGTCAGGGGGGCAAAAGCAGTGGGCACGATGACTCGCCGATCCAGGAAATGGGTTTTAGTCGCATGTGCAAATTATCCGCCAAAACGGGAGGCTTTGCCAATTTCCGTAGCGACGCCGGTTTCGGAATTGCTGCCGGGCATTGCTCATCGACTTGCTCGGTTCATTGTCAAGTGATTTATTGAAAGTAAAAACTAAACATAAATCACAAAAAGTTTAACTTTTAATAATCTATCGCGCGTCCTACACTGCTTCGCAACCAACGACGAACGCCTCTCTTCACCCATATCTACACGGAGACCAACATGGACCAATCGAATCGTTACGCCGACCTCAGCCTCAGGGAAGAGGACTTGATCAAGGGCGGCAGGCACATACTCGTGGCTTACAAGATGAAGCCGAAAGCGGGCTACGATTATCTGCAGGCGGCAGCCCACTTCGCCGCCGAGTCGTCCACCGGTACCAATGTCGAAGTGTGCACTACCGACGAGTTTACCCGCGGCGTCGATGCCCTGGTCTACCTGATCGATGAAGCCGGCGAAGAGATGCGCATCGCCTATCCGCTGGACCTGTTCGACCGCAACGTCACCGACGGGCGGATGATGATCGTATCGTTCCTGACGCTGGTGATCGGCAATAACCAGGGTATGGGCGACATTGAGCACGCCAAGATCTACGACTTCTACATGCCCGAGCGTGCCATTCAGCTTTTTGACGGGCCGGCCAAGGATATTTCCGACCTGTGGCGGATCCTGGGTCGCCCGGTCAAGGATGGCGGCTATATTGCCGGTACGATCATCAAGCCGAAACTCGGTTTGCGTCCGGAGCCGTTTGCCAAGGCGGCTTACCAGTTCTGGCTGGGCGGGGACTTCATCAAGAATGACGAACCGCAAGGCAACCAGGTTTTTGCACCAATGAAGAAGGTGATGCCACTGGTGTACGATGCCATGAAGCGCGCGCAGGACGAGACTGGTCAAGCCAAGCTGTTCTCGGCCAACATCACCGCTGACGACCACTATGAAATGTGCGCGCGCGCCGATTACATCCTGGAGACTTTCGGGCCTGATGCCGACAAGGTCGCCTTTCTCGTTGATGGCTACGTCGGCGGTCCGGGCATGGTCACCACTGCTCGCCGGCAGTATCCCAACCAGTACCTGCACTACCACCGTGCCGGTCACGGCGCCGTCACTTCGCCGAGTTCCAAGCGTGGCTACGATGCCTATGTGCTGGCCAAGATGTCGCGTCTGCAGGGTGCTTCGGGAATTCACGTCGGCACCATGGGCTACGGCAAGATGGAGGGCAGTGCCGACGATCGGGCGATCGCCTACGTCATCGAGCGCGACGAGTATCAGGGGCCGGCTTATCACCAGAAGTGGTATGGCATGAAGCCGACCACGCCAATCATTTCCGGCGGCATGAACGCCTTGCGGCTGCCGGGTTTCTTCGCCAATCTGGGACACGGCAACGTCATCAACACTTCCGGTGGCGGTTCCTATGGCCACATCGACAGCCCGGCCGCTGGTGCCATTTCGCTACGACAGGCTTACGAGTGTTGGAAAGCCGGGGCCGACCCGATCGAATGGGCCAGGCAGCACCCGGAATTCGCGCGTGCTTTTGAGTCCTTCCCCGGGGATGCCGACAAACTCTATCCGGGCTGGCGCGAAAAGCTCGGTGTTCATCGCTAGAGGCAAGGGGCTGGGGTAAGGGTGACGTGTTGCCGGAGCGTCGCCCCGACTACGGGTTGAGCGCCGACGACATTTCGGGAGATGGGCAATGACCGACAAGGGGCAATTCAGGGTTCTCGACGAACCGTACTATCAGCCACAAGGCAATGAAGTGGCGCTCTACGAAGCGGCCTATGCGGCGCGTCTGCCGGTGATGGTCAAGGGACCGACAGGTTGCGGCAAGTCGCGCTTCATCGAATACATGGCCTGGCGGCTGGGCAAGCCCTTGATCACCATCGCCTGCAACGAGGACATGACCGCCTCCGATCTGGTCGGGCGCTACCTGCTCGAAGCCAACGGCACGCGCTGGCTCGACGGTCCGCTGACCACCGCTGCCCGTATCGGGGCCATCTGTTACCTCGATGAAATTGTCGAGGCGCGTCAGGACACCACGGTCGTCATTCATCCGCTGACCGACCATCGGCGTACGCTGCCGCTCGACAAGAAGGGAGAACTGCTGCGCGCCCACCCCGATTTTCAGTTGGCCATTTCGTACAACCCCGGCTACCAAAGCCTGATGAAGGACTTGAAGCAGTCGACCAAGCAGCGTTTTACCGCCTTCGAATTTGACTATCCTGCGGCAGCACTGGAGATCGCCATTCTTGCCGGCGAAAGCGGTATCGATGCCGTCACCGCCACACAACTGGTGAATGTCGGCGCGGCCGCCCGCCGGCTCAAGGGGCACGGGCTTGACGAGGGCATCTCGACGCGTTTGCTGGTCTATGCCGCGACCCTGATCCGGGCAGGAGTTTCGCCGCGTGAGGCTTGTCGCATGGCCCTGGTGCGGCCAATCACCGACGACCGTGACATTCGCGACACCCTGGATCACGCCATCGACGCGACCTTCGCCTAGGCCAGGGCGAAGCTCCCAGCCATGTCCGCGAACGTCACTGACAGCAGGGATCCCGCAACCTGGGATGAGCGCCTGCAAGGCTACCGTGCGCAACTCGACTGTCGCTTTCCGCAAGTCGCCGAGGTGTTCGAGCGATGCCTGATCGAGGCGCTTGCCGTGCTCTCGACAGAAGGGGTCGATGCCTACCTCGACCATGCGCGCGTGCTCAGCCGCATGGGGCGCGGTGTCGAGCCGGTGCTGGTGTTTCTCGAGGAGTGGCCGTCGATCGCCGCAATCCTCGGTGAACAGGCCTTGCCGTCGATCGCCCGGACCATTGACGCGCTTGGCAAATCGCCGAATGCAAAAGCGATTTTCCCCTTTCTGCAGACGCTTGCCGCAGTCGCGCGGCGTCTGCCGGCAGCGGCACAGATGCAGCACTATCTGGATCTGGCGCTTGATCTCATGCAACGTACCAGCGGGTCGATCCACGGCATTCACCAGACCTTCGCCAGTCCGGCGCTGCCCGAGTTCTTCGGCCAGGCGCCGCGGCTGCTGCATGCGCTAAGTCTCGCCGGGCTGAGCAAATGGGTTGAATACGGGATTCGCAATTACCACAACCATCCGGAACGACAGTGTGCCTACTTCAGCCTGCAGTCGCCGGACAGTCGCGCGGTCCTGCAGCGTGAGCGCCACGGCACGCTGCTGGTCGACCATCAGCGCCAGCTCGATCTTTACCTGCGAGGTCTATGGGGTGATAGCGCCCTCCTGGTGCCCTATGCGACAAACCTGGAGCAATCGCCGCAAGCTGTTCCGTACTACGACGCTTCTGGAATACGTCTGCCAGATGTCTTCGACGATGCGCATGGCGTCTCCGGCATTGACCGCTACCGCGCTCTGCTGGCGCACATCGCGGGCCATCGGCGCTGGAGTCGCCCGATATTTGCCGACAACTTCAGCCCGATGCAGCGTCTGGCGATCGAGGTCTTCGAGGACAGTCGCATCGAAGAGCTGATCCTGCGTGCATATCCCGGTCTGCGCCACATCTTTCTCGCCCTGCACCCGATACCGCTGGAAGGCGCTTGCGACCCGGAAACCAGTTCCTGTCTTCGCCACCGGCTGACCATGCTGTCGCGCGCTCTTCTCGACCCCGAACATGGCTATCAGGACGTGCCGTTGCTGGAGTTCGTGGATCGCTTCCGGGAAACGATGGCCCGCGGCGAATCCGGCAGCGAAGAAATGGCTGCTCTCGCGCTGGCCTACGTCGCGCGCACCCGTCGACAGAGCGATCAACTGGCGAGCGTGTATTTCGCGGATACCGAGCTGGCCTACCGCGACGACAATCGCCACCTGTGGCGATTCCACGAGTTGAGCGACGACGAGGAGATGTTCGATCAGGTGCGCCCGGCGTCCGCGGGGACCGAACTCGACCGTCTGCTGCCACGCCACTATCCGGAGTGGGATTACCAGACCCAGAGCCACCGGCCCGACTGGGTGAGCCTTTACGAATCGCTGCATCCGAGTGGTGACGCCGGTCACATCGACCGCCTGCTGGAAAAACACGCGCCGTTGGCGAGGCGTCTGAAGCGCCTGCTCGACCTCCTCAGGCCGCAGGAGAGAACGCGCATACGCTACCAGGAGGATGGCAGCGAACTCGATCTCGACATCGCCATTCGTTCGCTGATCGATTTCAGGAGCGGCGCCAACCCTGAACCGCGGATCAACATGAGCCATCGCACCAACGGTCGCAATCTCGCCGTGCTGCTGCTGCTCGATCTGTCGAAGTCGCTTGCCGAGCAGGTCGATGTCGGAAACGGTGTCCCCGGGCAGAGTATTCTCGAACTGAGTCAGGAAGCGGTGTCGTTGCTCGCCTGGTCGATCGAGCAACTCGGCGACCCCTTCGCCATCGCCGGTTTTCATTCCGACACCCGCCATGATGTCCGTTACCTGCACCTCAAGGGCTACAGCGAAAGCTGGGGCGACCTGGTCAAGGCACGCCTCGCGGCGATGCAGGCCGGCTATTCGACACGCATGGGCGCAGCCATGCGTCACGCCGCACACTACCTCGCTGCCCGCAAGGCCGAGAAGAGGCTGCTGCTGGTCCTCACCGACGGCCAGCCGGCCGATGTGGATGTGCCCGACGAGCGCCTGCTCATCGAAGACGCTCGTCAAGCGGTCGGAGAACTTGACCAGAAGGGTATCTTCACCTACTGCATCAGCCTTGACCGCAAAGCCGATGTGTATGTCGGCGATATCTTCGGGCGGAGGTACGCGGTGATCGACAATGTCGAGCGGCTGCCGGAGAGATTGCCGGAGTTGTTCCTGGCCCTGACCAGGTAGCGCGGAGGCTTGCAAGAAATCCCGCGCCGCAGGCTTGGTGCAATCTCCTGTCGCCTATTTTTGCGCGATCGGGGTATTTTGCCGACGGAGTCCCCGGGCCACACCACTCTGACTCAGACTGCCTTGCGCCACCGCGAAATGGCGCCGACGAGGCCGAGTGCGCCGAGCAGCAACGTTGGTGTGGGTGGCTCGGGGATTGCCGTGATTTCCAGGAAGGGACGCAGCGCCGCATTGGCTGACGCGGAAGACGCGTACAGCGAAGCGATCGGTTTGCCGGAGTCGGCAATGACGATGTCCGGCTGCAACAGTTCGAAACCGAAGTTCGTAGACGGATCCGTAAGCCAGTCCTGAACCAGCGCGGTAACATCGAACGACACCCATTGATTCACTCCGCTTTGCACGGTCGAGGTGAACGTCCCGGCGACGGCAGGCTGCGTCTCCCAGGTAACGGCAGTTTCGCTCCAGGCTTCGGTTACGCGATGCAACTCGGTGGTGACTGGTTTGGCTGCTGTCGGGTCGGCGAACGGTGGCAGACCAGGGAGGGCAAAGAGGTTGAACTTCGCGTTCCTGACCCGGTCGGCAGTGAGCGCCAGCGCTCCGAGTTCGAAACGCAACAGCGATCTGGTGTCATGCGCGCGCGTCTCACCCAGGTCGCCGATCAGCGGTATGGTGTTGCTGCTACCCAGAAAATTCCCGAAGGGTACGGCGGGTAGGGGGCTCAGCGCGTTCAGCGTCTGGCTGTCGAGGTTGGTCACGCGCGCGGCGGTGGCGATACGGAATGCGCCGGGAATACCGAATTCATAGACAAACACATCCTCGCTCGTCGCTTCGTCGGGTTGCAGGATGGTTGCGCCGTGCGCAGCGCCCGCCAGTGCGCCAGCAATTACGAGAGAGTGTGCCATGGAAGGAAAGGTGCGTCGCATGTGATGCCTCCAGTAGTCAGATTGGCCGCAGGCGCGCACACTACGCGCCTGTCCCTCCCTCATACGGGAGAAGTCCGGCAACGGATGCAATTGACGCTCGCGAAGTGTCCGACCGCAGCTCCCGACGGAGGCTCGGATCAAGCCGGGAAGTCAAAAAAACAGTTGATTACCATATCGCTGAGATGCGAAGCTGGTCCTGATGGGATGACCGGCATCTGAAGGGGCGCGAGCCAACCGTCGGGCGGTACCGGACGGCTGGACCGTAAACGTTGCAAGTGGGGCAGAATGTACTGGAGGACAAGATCATGTCAGATGCAATTCAAGCGCTGGGTATGGGCTGGCTGCCGGACTATCCGAGTTTGCGCGACCATACGGTGAACCATGATGTGGTGTCGGCAAGACTCAAGGAACTGGGTCAGACACAGCCCATCAAGAGCTTGCTGGCGAGCGTAAATGCTGCGGCTGTGCCGGCAAAGTTGCCGACCACCGCGGATTTGCGCGACTGGTGTCCGCCGATCGAGAACCAGGGCGCCCTGGGTTCGTGCACCGCGAATGCAGGCGTGGCGATGATCGAGTACTACGAGCGTCGGGCATTTGGCAAGCACATCGACGCTTCACGCCTGTTTCTATATAAAACGACGAGAAACCTGCTCAAATGGACCGGCGACACCGGCGCGTTCCTGCGCAGCACCATGGAGGCGATGGTGCTGTTCGGCGTTCCCCCCGAGGAATACTGGCCCTACAGCACGGCAGCCACAGCTTTTGACAAGGAGCCATCAGCGTTCTGTTATGCCTTCGGGCAGAACTACCAGGCCATCAACTACTATCGTCTCGATCCTCCGGGAACATCGTCTGCGCTGCTGCTTGATCGTATCAAGTCCAACCTGGCTGCGGGGTTGCCGTCAATGTTCGGGTTCACAGTGTACAACTCGTACGGCCAGGCCAGCACCACCGGTAAATTTCCCTATCCGACGGCCGGTGAAAAGATCATTGGCGGGCATGCGATCGTCGCTGTCGGCTACGATGACAACATGAAGATCAAGAATGCAAACCCTGGCGCCAGCGAAACCAAAGGTGCCTTGCTGATCAGGAATTCCTGGGGAACAGGATGGGGGGCGGCCGGCTATGGCTGGCTGCCCTATGCCTATGTTCTCAACGGACTGGCGGTCGACTGGTGGGCGCTGATCAAACAGTCGTGGGTCGATACGGGTAACTTTGGCTGAGACCATTCGCAGCGTTCCTTGACCGTTTGTGTGCCGGGTTGCGAGCGCACGCCAAAAATTTCTGGCAGAGATGCGATTTTCTCGTTGCGGTCAGTCTTGGAATTCCTGGAGGCGCGAGCGGGAGTCGAACCCACCTACACGGATTTGCAATCCGGTGCATAACCGCTTTGCTATCGCGCCGCGCCCACCTGGGGATGGTAGGTATTTCAAATTGCTGTGAGCCGTACAGACTGCTTGCCAGAAAATCTGGAGCGGGAGAAGAGTCTCGAACTCTCGACCTATACCTTGGCAAGGTATCGCTCTACCAACTGAGCTACTCCCGCGTCAAGCGAGTGCGCATTATAAAGGCCTGCTTCTTGCTGTCAACGGATTCTTCCCCGCTACGCGCTTTTTTTCGGTTACGCAGGAGGTGTGTCGGCTATCGCTTACGGTCTTCTTCAATCAGGTGTGGCCACGCCATGCGCATGTAGTAACCCATGGACCAGAGGGTCAGCACGGCGGCGACGTAGATCAGCCAGGTTCCGACCTGAAACACATCGATCCCCCGCAGCGGCGAAAAATAGAGCAGCATCGGGATGGCAATCATCTGCGCTGTCGTCTTGATCTTGCCGATCATCGATACGGCAACGCTCTTGTGCGCGCCAATCCGCGCCATCCATTCGCGCAAGGCGGAAATCGTGATCTCCCGGCCGATGATGATCATTGCCAGGATGGCATCAAGCCTTCCGAGTTGAACGAGGACGATCAGTGCTGCAGCGACCATCAGTTTGTCCGCGACCGGGTCAAGAAAGGCTCCAAAGGCCGAAGTCTGTTGCCAGCGACGTGCGAGATAGCCGTCCAGCCAGTCCGTCACCGCCGCCACCACAAAAATCAATGTCGCCGCCATGTCGCGGCCGACCGTCTGGAACCATGGCTCGGGAACGTAGTACACGGCGATCAGCAGCGGAATCAGGATGATTCGCAGCCAGGTCAGCAGGATGGGTATGTTCAATGGCATCAGTGCATAGCCGCGTAAATTTTTTCGGCGAGTTCCCGACTGATTCCAGGAACCGCAGTCAGTTGGTCAACGCCGGCATCCGAAATTCCTTGCAGGCCGCCAAAACGTGAAATCAGCGCCTTGCGCCGCTTGGGTCCGATGCCGCTGATCTCTTCCAGGCTTGAACTCCGCCCGGCCTTGTTGCGCCTGGCGCGATGCCCGGAAACCGCAAAGCGATGCGCCTCGTCACGGACTTCCTGAATCAGGTGCAGTGCCGGATGTTCAGGAGGCAATTGTAACGGCTCGCGGCCGTCCGCGAAAATCAAGGTTTCCAGGCCCGGCTTGCGTGCTTCGCCCTTGGCGACGCCGACGAGCGGCAGTTCAGCGAGACCAAGTTCCTCGAGCGCCGCGGCCGCAATCCCGACCTGGCCGCTCCCACCGTCGATCAGGATCAGGGTCGGCGCCACGCCCTCGCCGTTGGGCAGTTTCTCGTAGCGGCGCTGGACCACCTGTTGTATCGCAGCGTAGTCGTCACCAGGCTGGATGTTCTGGATGTTGAAGCGCCGGTATTCAGACTTGCGCATGCCGTTACCCTGATAGACCACACAGGCGGCGACGGTCAACTCGCCTTGCGTGTGGCTGACGTCGAAACATTCGATGCGTGCCTCCTTGCCATCTTCGAGATCAAGGCCCAGAGTCGTGCAGAGCGCTTCGAGTCGCGCCTCCTGACGCGACAACACACTGCGTCGGGCGGTTATCGCCAGCCGCGCATTCTGTTCGGCCATCTCTACCCAGATGCGCTGCATGGTAGACCTTGCCTCGCCAACCCTGACTGTCTGTGCGGCCGTTGCGCTGAGCCAGTCGGTGACCTCACCATCACTCAGAGCCAGGTTGACAAGAATGCGACCCGGAATCGGGTGCGCAAGATAGTGCTGGTAGAGGAACGCGGTAAGTGCTTCGAGTGCCGTCGAATCGGCGGCATGGGCAGGAAACTGCGGTCTGTCGCCGAGGTGTCGGCCACCGCGAACCATGGCCAGATTCACACAGGACACGCCGCCGTCGTAAACTGCGGCGACGATATCCACGTCTCCGTCCTTGCCACTCTCGACGTACTGCTTTTCCTGTACCTGTCGCAAGGACTGGATTTGGTCTCGATAGACTGCCGCCTGTTCAAAGGCGAGTTTCGCTGCCGCCTGATCCATTGCCGCCGTCAGACCGCCGATCACATCCTGTTGTCGACCCTGCAGGAACAGCGTCGCCATCTGCAAGTCCTGGGCATAACGCACAGGGTCGATCAGACCGACGCAGGGTGCGGAGCAGCGTTTGATCTGGTAGAGCAGACACGGCCGCGTGCGGTTGTTGAACACCGGATTCTCGCAAGTGCGCAGACGAAACATCTTCTGTAGCAGATGGATACTCGCGCGCACCGCCGGTGACGAGGGAAAAGGGCCGAAGTAGTCGGCGCGCTTGTCCGTGGAACCGCGAAAGAAGCCCAGCCGCGGGTAATTGTCGTGCGTCAGGACGATGTAAGGGTAGGACTTGTCATCGCGAAACAGGATGTTGTAACGTGGTGACAGACTCTTGATCAGATTGTTTTCGAGCAGCAGTGCCTCGGCCTCGGAGCGCGTCACTGTTGTTTCGACTTGGGCGATCTGCGCAACCATCAGCGCGATTCGCGGGCTGGGATGATGGTCACGAAAATAAGAGGCCAGCCGCTTTCTGAGGTTTTTTGCCTTCCCGACGTAGAGGACATTGCCTGCGTCATCGAGCATCCGATAAACGCCCGGCAACTCGGTCAGGGTGGCAAGCAGCGATTTGGCGTCGAAAGGTTCGGTCATGATCATTCGCGTCAACTCAAGGCTGACGTAGGATAGCGACTTCGATGTTATCACGCCCGCCCGTGCCGTCCGTAACCACCAGTGCCGCCCGTCCCGACTGGGATGTGTTCTGCAGGGTCATCGACAACTTCGGCGATATCGGCGTCTGCTGGCGCCTGGCGCGACAACTGGCGGGTGAACACGCGTTGCATGTGCGGTTGTGGGTCGATGACTTCGACAGCTTTCGGCTGCTGTACCCGGAATTGGACCCAGGGCTGTCGATCCAGGTTCGTCAGGGGGTCGAGATTCGCCGCTGGGAGAACTGTTTCACCCCCGTCGTCCCCGCGCGGGTCGTCGTGGAAGGCTTCGCCTGCCATCTTCCGGAATCCTTCGTCGAACACATGGCGCATCTGTCGCCGCACCCGGTCTGGATCAATCTCGACCACCTGAGCGCGGAGGAATGGGTGTCCGGCTGGCATCTGCTGCCTTCGCCGCATCCACACCTGCCGCTGATCAAGTATTTCTTCTTTCCCGGTTTCGTGGTTGGTACCGGCGGCCTGTTGCGCGAGAGCACCTTGCGTGCGCGGCGCCTGCAATTTACCGGCAGCACCGATCTTCGGGCCGTGTGGTGGCGTGAACTGGGCAGCAGCGCGCCGCCCGCCAGCGCGCTGCTGGTTTCCGTGTTCAGCTACGACAATCCGGCGCTCGGCGATCTGTTGCGCGCTTGGGAAATCTCGGAGCGGCCCATCTGCTGTCTGATGCCCTTGTCGCGCACGCAGCCGGTGCTCGAAGCCTTCGCCGGACGTGTGCTCGGGTCGGGCGACATCGTCCGTCGCGGTAGTCTAGAGGTCCGTGTTCTGCCGTTCGTCGATCAGGACCGTTACGACTGCCTGTTGTGGCTCTGCGACCTCAATTTCGTTCGCGGTGAGGATTCCTTTGTGCGTGCCCAGTGGGCAGCCCGGCCGATGGTCTGGCACATCTACCCGCAGCAGGCTGCGGCCCATCTGATCAAGCTCGACGCCTTCCTGGCGCATTATTGTGCCCAGCTGCCACAGGCCAGCAGCGTTGTGCTGCGTGATTTCTGGCACGCCTGGAATGCTGGACGACTCGAAACCAAGGCCTGGTGCAAGCTCGCAACCGCGTTGCCGCAGTTGCGCGAGCACGCGCTGCGCTGGGATGCCGAGTTGTCGCTGCAGGAGGATCTCCTCAGCCGGTTGGTACGCTTCAGTTGTTCCAAGTTATAATCAAACGCTTACCACCACAAGTCTGCTGGATCGCACGATGAAGACCGCACATGAACTGCGCCCAGGCAATGTTTTCCTGGTCGGCAACAACCCGATGGTGGTTCTCAAGTCGGAATACGTCAAATCCGGGCGCAACGCCTCGGTTGTGAAGATGAAGCTGAAGAGCCTGCTGAGCGAATCGCCAAGTGAAGTGGTCTTCCGCGCCGACGACAAGTTTGATGTCGTACAACTCGAACGCAAGGAGGTCAGCTACTCCTACTTCGCTGATCCCCTCTACGTGTTCATGGATGCTGATTACAACCCGTACGAGATTGAAGCCGACTGCATGGGTGAGGTCCTCAACTACCTTGAGGACGGTATGCCCTGCGAAGCCGTGTTTTACAACGGCAAGCCGATCTCGGTCGAGTTGCCGCCGAGTGTGGTTCGCGAGGTGGTTTACACCGAGCCTGCCGTGAAGGGCGACACCTCGGGCAAGGTGATGAAAGCAGCGCGGGTATCCACCGGTTTCGAGTTGCCCGTACCGGCGTTCATTGAAATCGGCGACAGGATCGAAATCGACACGCGCAGCAATGAATACCGTACACGCGTCAGGTAAGGTTGTCGTCAGTAAGCCGTGCAAGTCATTTTCGCTGATAAATCATGGGACAGAACGGAATCCCGAGACGGGCCAAGTTTCAGCGTTGGAGGAGTCAGAAAACAATATGCGCACCACATCCGAGAACATTGACGGCATTCAATGGTTTCATCGCGTCACCCTGCAGGACGGGCGAGTTACCGCCGGCGTCGTCGATGTTGCCCGACATGAAGGCCTTTATTTATTTGACCGGCTCGATTTTAAGGGCAAGTCAGTGCTCGACATTGGTTGCTGGGATGGCTACTTCAGCTTCATGGCCGAGCAACGGGGTGCCAAGCGGGTAGTGAGTCTGGACGACCCCGAGTTTCGCTGGGGTGGCCTGGACGGATACAAGTTTTTGCACAGACATTTCCAGAGTCGGGCCGAATGGTGTAAGGGTTCGATATTTGCCCTTCCTCGCGAGCGGTTCGACATCGTGCTGTGCTACGGCGTCCTTTACCACATCAATGACCCGCTCACGGCAATGATCAATTGCTTTCATGCGACGCTCCAGGAGGTAGTGTTTGAAGGGGTGTTCTATGAGAGTCGTGAGCCAACGCTTTTTCTCCTGGCGCCCAGAGAGTTTCATGACGACCCGACGAACATCTATGCACTGAGCACGGGGTACCTTCAAAAAGTGGCTGCGATGTGCGGCTTTGAGCTTGTGGAAACACGGACGCCGAAGTACGCGGCGACGCGCTGGCGCCGCTTTTTCAGGAAGGTGCGGCCAGGGTATGATCGTGCCGCACTACGCTTTCGACGGGTTGGCGAAATGACCCCAGCCTACAAGGCCAGTTGTTTCTCGCTCGCCCCGATGACGCTGAACAAGGCTTGAGGCCTGCCGGATCTCGTTAACGCCAAAATCCCTTCGATCACCCTCCGAGGAGTTCGGCGCATGACCACAGGTACCGATTTCACCGTTGCGACTGCGACTGAACGCGCTCTTGCCAAGGCACACGAACTGGCGTGCGCTTTTCTGGCTTCGCTGCCGGAGCGCCCGGTCAGTCTTGTTCCCTCTGCGGAGGAAATGGCGGCTGCGCTCGACGAAACGCTGCCCGAGACCGGGAGTGATCCGGCCGCCGTGCTCGAGGAGTGGGTCACGCGCGCCGAGCGCGGTATTACCGCTTCGCCGGGCCCCCGCTTCTTTGGTTTCGTGACCGGCGGCGTGACGCCGGCCGCTCTCGCTGGCGATTGGCTCGCCTCGGCGATCGACCAGAACGCGGGCCTGTGGGCGAGCAGCCCCGCGGCAGCGCAGACCGAACTCGTCGTCTTGCGCTGGCTGAAGGCACTGTTCGGATTGCCGCCAGCATGGTCCGGTGCCCTGACCAGCGGTGCCACGATGGCCAACCTTGTCGGCTTGACCACCGCGCGACAATGGGTGGGGCGGAAACTCGGCTTCGACGCGGCGGCGGATGGGCTGGCCGGGCAGCCGCCTGTCATCGTCGTCTCAAGCACAGAGCTTCACCTCAGCGCCCTGAAGTGTCTGGGTACCCTGGGCCTGGGCCGCAATCAGGTGCACACGGTCGCCGCCCCGGGCGGCTCCGTCGATATTGCGGCGATGGCGGCGCTGCTGCGCGCGATCGATGCCCCGGTGATCCTCATCGGCAATGCTGGTGAAGTTAACAGCGGCCACTTCGACGACATAGCTGCGCTCGCCGACCTGCGCGATGCCCATCCGGCCGGCGCCTGGTTGCATGTGGACGGCGCCTTCGGACTCTTCGCTCGTTTGTTGCCACGGCTCGAGCACCTGACGCGCGGAATCGAGCGGGCTGACTCGCTGGCCGCGGACGCACACAAGTGGCTGAACGTGCCCTACGACAGCGGCTTTGCCTTCGTTCGCGATGCCGACATCCTCCGCGAAGCGTTCCTGGCCGGCGGCGCCTATGTCGCCGGCAGTGCGGGCTGGGATCCGTACACGCACGTGCCGGAGATGTCGCGCCGCTTCCGTGCGCTGGCTGCCTGGTGTACGCTCAAGGCCTTCGGCCGCGAAGGCTATCGCGCGATCGTCGAGCGCTGCGTGGACAACGCCGCGGTTTTTGCGCGCTGGATCGAGGCGAAGCCCGGCCTTGAACTGATGAATTCCGCCCCGCTCAACATCGTCTGTTTTCGCATTGTGCGCGCGGGGCTGGACGACGCCTCGGCCGATCAACTCAACCGTGCGGCGGTTGGCGCAATCCAGCGCGATGGCCGCGCATTCGTCACCGGAACCGTCTGGAATGGCCGCGCCGCGATGCGTGCCGCCTTCGACAACTGGCTGACCACGCTGGACGATGTGGCCATCCTCCAGGCAGCCGTCGAGGACATCGCCGCATCAAGTCGATAGCAGCTGCGTGGCCTCAGCCACGCCGGCCAAGTAAGTCAAGTCCTGCTGCAGGCCTGCCCAGTCGAGTGCCGGCGTGCTCGGCAGCAGGCGTTGGACGCGTTGTGCGCGCACCGGATCGAGGCGTGGTTGCCAGTTGGTCAGGAGTTCGCCGACCGCATCCGGCGAGTTGCATACCAGCAGCAGGTCGCAGCCGGCGTTGCATGCCGCCGTGCAGCGCTCGACGATGCCGCCGGCAACACTGGCGCCGGCCATCGACAGATCGTCGCTGAAGATGACGCCATCGAAGCCCACTTCGTCGCGCAGCAGGCGTATCCAGATCGGCGAGAAGCCAGCCGGCCGGTGGTCCACCTGCCGATAGATGACGTGCGCCGGCATGACGGCGTCGAGCCCGAGGCGGCGGTAGGGCTCGAGGTCAGGAGTCAGTTCGTCCAGCCGGCGCTCGTCGATCGGCAGTGCCACATGCGAGTCCGCCTCGACCCAGCCATGGCCGGGGAAATGCTTGCCGCAGGCGATCATGCCGGCGCGGTGCAGGCCCTCGATCAGTGCGCTTGCCAGTTCGACGACAGCGGTCGGGTCAGAGTGAAACGAACGATCACCGATGACGCTGCTGCGGCCCCAATCGAGGTCGAGTACCGGCGTAAACGACAGATCGACGCCGCACGCGCGTAGCTCGGCGGCGAGCACATAGGCAACCCTGCGCGCCGCAAGCAGCGCTGCCTGCCGATCCTGGTCCCACAGTTCTCCGAGACGGCGCATCGCCGGCAGGCGGGTGAAGCCGGTCCGGCAGCGTTGCACCCTGCCGCCCTCGTGGTCGATGCCAATCGGCAGGGCAGGGGAGCGCAAGGCATGCACTGCAGCCGTCAGTTGCGCAAGCTGCTGCGGCGATTCGTAGTTTCGCGAGAACAGAATCAGGCCACCCACCAGCGGGTGACATAAGCGTTCGGATTCTAGGTCGGACAGCTGGGGCCCTGCCAGATCGATCATCAGCGGGCCGAGAGGAAGGTTCATGACTGTTCCATGATGACAAAAGCGATCGCATAGTCGCGCTCGTCGCTGATCGAAAGGTGGGCGATGAGCCGCCGCTGCGCGAGGTGTGCGGCGAGCGCGGTAGCGTATTCGAACAACGGCCTGCCCAGCGCATCGTGGGTGATGCCGATGCTCGGCAAGGTGGCGGGTGCGACGAGGCCGATGCCGAGCGCCTTGCCGAACGCTTCCTTGGCCGCAAAACGCTTGGCCAGGAAGCGCGCCGGATCCCTGACGCCGACAAACTCGGTGCACTCCCTGGGCGACAGTAGCTTTTCCAGCGCGCGTTGCCCGTGCCGCTGGTAGAAACTGCCGAGGCGGGCCACGGCGACAATGTCGGTGCCGATACCGGCAATCATGGCCGTGACCATCGCACCGACGACTCGCCAAACGCCCCGCGTCGGTTTGCGGAAGACGGACGGCGGTGCATGGCAACGCGCATGACGCGGATCATCTGCAAGCCGGCAGGGTCATGGCCGCATGGCGCGCGCCTGCGCCTCGCGCAGCAGGCGCTTCATTTCGCGCACGGCCTCGCGCAGGCCGACAAAGACCGCCCGACTGATGATCGCGTGCCCGATGTGCAGTTCGCGGATACCCGTGAGCTGGGCGATCGGCTGCACATTGAAGTAGTTGAGCGCGTGCCCGGCATTGAAACGCATTCCCAGATCACGAACGAGGCTGCCTGCGCTGCGGACTTTATCGAGTTCGGCGAGCACAGCCCGGCTTTCGGCATCCCTTCCCTGGGTGTAAAACGCATGCGCATAGGGTCCGGTGTGGATTTCGCATACCCGTGCGCCGATGCGCGCAGCAGCTTCTACTTGGGCGGGCTCGGCGTTGATGAATACGCTGCTGACGATGCCGGCGTCGGCGAGGCGGTCGACGGACTGGCGCAGGCGAGTTTCCTGGGCCACGATGTCGAGCCCCCCTTCGGTCGTCACCTCATGGCGGCCTTCGGGCACCAGCATGGCCATCTGTGGCTTGATACGGCAGGCTATGGCGATCATCTCGTCGGTGGCTGCCATTTCGAGATTGAGTTTGATCTGCGCCAGATCGCGCAGCCTTTCGACGTCGGCATCCTGGATATGCCGTCGGTCCTCGCGCAGGTGGATGGTGATGCCATCGGCACCGCCGAGGTGCGCTTCGACTGCGGCCCAGACCGGATCCGGCTCGTAGGTGCAGCGCGCCTCGCGGATCGTCGCGACATGGTCGATATTGACTCCAAGTTCGATCATAGCTCCTGTAGCTCCCTGAAAATCCTGCGGCTGGCGAGCGTCTTGCCGCCTGTGTAGTGGCCGATCAGCGTGCGCATCAGTTGCTTGGCTTCGACCAGCGAGCGGGGATCGGAGAAATCCTCGCGCGCGAGATCGATCAGCGTTCTGCCGCTGACCGCGAGTGTCGAACTGCCGGGACTGGAGAGTCGCACCGGACCGCGTTCGATCTCGTACGCGTAGTGCGCGTCAGCGTCGACCGCGGTTCCGGCGGCGTCGCTTTCCAGCGTCAGACCGTAGCCAAGTTCCTGCAACAGCGCTCGCTCGAAGCAGCGCAAGGCCGATTCCTGTGCGCCATCGGCAATACGACGCAGGGTGTCGGCGTAGACCGAGAAAAGTCGGGTGTGCGCGTCTTCACGAGGCAGCAGGTGCATCAGCAACTCGTTGAGATAGTAGCCACAGAACAGGGACTTGCCCGCCAGCAGCGGCTGCCCTCCCTGCCACTCGGCTTTCATCAGTGTGTGAACCTCACCGCGGCCTGCCCATCCCAGTTCGAGCGGCTGAAAGGCAAGTAATACGCCGCGCATGACCGAGCGTGGGCGCCGGGCACCCCGTGCCAGTAGCGCGAGACGACCATGGTCGCGCGAGAAGACGTCGACGATCAGGCTGGTCTCGCTGTAGGGGTAGGCGTGCAGAACGAAAGCCGGCTGACCGTCGACCTTGTGCCGCTGATTCACTGCCCGACTCGTTCGCCAGCCATCAGCGAGTCCACACTCTAATCGTAGCCAAGCGTCTTGAGCATGCGCTCATCGTCGGCCCAGCCTGACTTGACCTTGACAAAGACTTCGAGAAAAACTGCACCGTCAAACATCCGCTCCATGTCCTGCCTGGCCTCGGAGGAAATTCGTTTGACGATCTCGCCACCCTTGCCGATGATGATCGACTTGTGTCCCTCGCGGTCGACGAGGATCGCAGCGCTGATGCGCCGCAGCGCCCCGTCGACGACGAACTTCTCCACCTCGACGGCCGCCCCATAAGGCAACTCGTCGCCGATCAGGCGAAACAGCTTCTCGCGAATGTATTCGGCGGCCAGGAATCTCTCGCTGCGATCGGTGATCTCGTCCTCCGCAAAGAGGAATTCCTGATTCGGCAGGTGCTTGCGCGTCTCGGCGAGCAAGGCGTCGAGTTGTGCGCCGCGCATGGCGCTGACCGGCACGATCGCCGCAAAATCACCCTCGGTGGCTAGTTGAGCGAGATACGGCAGCAGTTGGGTCTTGTCCTTTACCTGGTCGATCTTGTTGACCACGATGATCACGGGAGAGTCGACCGGCACGAGTTGACGCACGGCCCGGTCGCGATCGTCAAAGCGGCCGGCCTCCACCACGAACAGGACGACATCCACCTCCGCGAGCGCCTGCCTGACGCCACGGTTCATCACCCGATTCAGTGCATTGCCATGGCGGGTCTGAAAACCCGGCGTATCGACAAAGACGTATTGGGCATCCGGCTTGGTGAGGATGCCCATGATGCGGTGCCGGGTCGTCTGCGCGCGTTGCGAGACAATGCTGACTTTCTCGCCTACCAGTTGGTTCAATAGCGTCGACTTGCCGACGTTCGGGCGGCCGACGATGGCGATTTGTCCTGATCGTAGCTCGCTCATCGCTTCTCCAGAGTTTCCAGTGCTCGTTCGGCGGCGATCTGCTCGGCAGCCCGGCGGTTCGTACCGCTGCCCTCGGAGTGGATCTTGAGGGCTTCGATCACACAGACGACTGTGAACTGCTGCGCATGCGCCTCGCCCTCGGTGGCGGCCAAGGTATATTTTGGCAGGGCCAGTCGCATACCCTGGAGATGCTCCTGCAAACGCGTCTTGGCGTCCTTGATACCCTGGCCGGGCGTAAGTTGCTTTATTACACTTTGGTACACCCGCATGACGACTGCTTCGGCCGCGTCGAAACCCGCATCCAGCCACAACGCGCCGAACAACGCCTCAAGGGCGTCGGCGAGAATCGACGGCCGTTGCTGTCCGCCGCTTTTTTGCTCACCCTCGCCAAGGCGCAGATAGTCGCCGAGTGCCAGTGCCAAAGCCTGCTGGTGCAGGCTGTCCTGGCGCACCAGGTTGGCCCGCAGTCGCGACAGGTCGCCTTCGGGAAGCATCGGGTAGCGCTCGAACAGGCAGCGCGCAATGACCGCATTGAGAATCGCGTCACCGAGGAACTCGAGTCGCTCGTTGTGGGGGGAACTATAACTGCGGTGCGTCAGCGCCGTGAGCAGCAGTGCACGATCGTGGAACGTATAACCGAGCGACTGTTCAAGTCGGGAAGGGGTCATTGGCCGTAGTTTCGCCCCGACGAGGAGCCGCGAAAGTCGATCAGCAGGCTGACATTTCCGGCCAGGGGAATGCGCTTCTCGTAGGCAAAAGCAATGACCACCTGATTCTCTTCCTTGAATATATCCAGTTCCGCTGGCGCGAGGGTCTTGATGTGCTCGACCTCGGCATATTTGCCAAACGCCTGCCGAAGTTCGGCCACCGTCTTGCCGCCGGAATCTGCGGCCACCGCCTTGACCGCCTGTCTGATCTTGTAGTAATCCATGACCTCGGGCAGGACCCTGATCACGAGAATGGCCACCAGGGTAATCACCACGCCCCAGACCAGCAGGGCCGAAAGTGCCAGACCGCGCTGACGATTCATAGCTTCCGCTCCTTACTTGAACGAACCAATCCGTTTGAAGTCCCCGAAGTTCAACCAGATGAAGAAGGCCTTGCCAACAATGTTCGCTTCCGGAACGAAGCCCCAGAAGCGACTGTCGCGGCTGTTGTCGCGATTGTCTCCCATCATGAAGTAGTGTCCGGGTGGTACCTTGCAGATCACGCCGAGCGCATTGTAGGAACAATCCTGGCGGTTGGGGAACTGCGCCGGGCCGGGTACATACGCTGGCGCGTCGGCATCATTGAGCGCCCGGTACTCCGTTTCCTCAAGCTTCTCGACGAACTGTCGCGAATAGTACAATCGTTCGGGGTGCAGGTAGTCTTCCACTCTTTTGGTCGGTACCGGCTGGCCGTTGATGGTCAGTCGCTTGTTCTGGTAGGCAACGGTGTCGCCGGGGACACCGATGACCCGCTTGATGTAGTCGAGGGAGGGATCCTCGGGATAGCGAAAGACCATCACATCGCCACGTTGCGGGCTGTTGATGTCGAGAACCTTCCAGTTCACTACCGGCAAACGGATGCCATAGGTGTACTTGTTGACCAGAATGAAATCGCCGACCTGCAAGGTGGGAATCATCGAGCCCGAGGGAATCTTGAACGGCTCGACGAGAAACGAGCGGAGCATGAAAACGACCAGAATGACCGGGAAGAAACTGGCCCCGTATTCTACCCACCACGGGTCCTTGGCGCCGGCCGGACGCCGCTGGCGCAGGACAAGGGCGTCTGCCGCCCAGATCGCGCCACTGACCAGCAGCAGGATCAACAGGATCAATGCAAAATTCACTGGCTCGCTCTCCTTTACTTGCCGACACGCAACACAGCAAGGAAAGCCTCCTGTGGAATCTCGACAGACCCGACCTGTTTCATGCGTTTCTTTCCTGCCTTCTGCTTTTCGAGCAGTTTCTTCTTGCGCGTGATGTCGCCCCCGTAACACTTGGCGAGCACATCCTTGCGCATGGCCTTGACGTTTTCGCGGGCGATGATGTTGGCGCCGATCGCTGCCTGGATGGCGACATCGTACATCTGACGCGGAATCAGCTCACGCATCTTGGCAGCCAGTTCGCGTCCGCGATAGACCGAGTTGGCGCGATGCAGGATGACCGAAAGGGCGTCGACGCGCTCGCCGTTGATCAGCACGTCCAGCTTGACGACGTCGGCGGCGCGGTATTCCTTGAAGTCGTAATCGAGCGAAGCGTAGCCGCGCGAGACAGACTTCAGGCGGTCGAAGAAATCCATGACCACTTCAGCCATTGGCATCTCATACACGAGTTGCACCTGGCGACCGTGGTAGGTCATGTCGACCTGATTGCCGCGCTTTTGATTGCACAAGGTGATGACGTTGCCGAGATAATCCTGCGGAACGAATATCGTGGTGACGATGATCGGTTCACGGATCTCCTCGATCTTCGACAGTTCCGGGAGCTTGGCGGGGTTTTCGACGCTGACCAGGCTACCGTCACGCAACAGGACTTCGTAGACGACGGTTGGTGCGGTGGTGATCAGGTCCTGATCGAACTCACGTTCGAGACGTTCCTGGACGATCTCCATATGCAGCAACCCGAGGAAGCCGCAGCGGAATCCGAAACCCAGCGCCTGCGAAACTTCCGGCTCGTAGCGCAGCGAGGCATCGTTGAGCTTCAGCTTTTCCAGCGCCTCGCGCAGCGAATCGTACTGATTGGACTCGACGGGGTAAAGCCCCGCGAAAACCTGTGACTTGATTTCCTTGAATCCCGGCAAGGCCTGCTCAGCCGGTCGGTCAAGCAGGGTGACCGTGTCGCCGACCTTGGCGGCCTGCAGTTCCTTGATCCCGGAGATGATGTAGCCGACCTCGCCGGCGCGCAGGACATCGCGAACGACCGCTTTTGGGGTAAATACGCCGAGCTGTTCGCAAAGGTGCGTCGATCCGGTGGCCATCAGGCGAATCCTGTCCTTCGGTCGTAGCGTGCCATCGAAGACGCGAACCAGCATGACCACTCCGACGTAGTTGTCGAACCAGGCGTCGACCAGCAAGGCCTTGAGTGGCGCGTCAGCATCACCCGTGGGCGGCGGGATACGTTCGATGATCGCTTCCAGGATATCTTCGACGCCGAGTCCGGTCTTCGCCGAGGCGAGCACGGCTTCGGAGGCGTCGATGCCAATCACATCCTCGATTTCCTGCCGGGCGTTCTCCGGCGTTGCCGACGGCAGGTCCACCTTGTTCAGCACCGGCAGCACGTCGACGCCAAGTTCGATTGCGGTGTAGCAGTTGGCGACGGTCTGAGCTTCTACCCCCTGCGAAGCATCGACGACCAGCAAGGCGCCCTCGCAGGCGGACAGGGAGCGCGACACCTCGTAGGAAAAATCGACGTGTCCCGGCGTATCGATCAGGTTCAGATTGTAGATCTCGCCGCTGCGTGCGCGGTATTGCAGCGCCGCGGTCTGTGCCTTGATGGTGATGCCGCGTTCGCGCTCGATATCCATCGAGTCCAGCACCTGCGCCTCCATCTCGCGATCGGACAGCCCACCGCAGAGATGGATGATACGGTCGGCAAGCGTCGATTTGCCGTGATCGATATGCGCGATGATGGAAAAATTGCGGATGTGTTGCATGGACATCGTGTGGGCTCCGTTGCCAGCGAGCCGTCCCTGAAAAAAAGGGTGCCAGCGAGCACCCTTGGTCGAACTGCCTAGAGGGCCGGATTCTAGCGGATTTCACTCAAATAATCACGGACTTTGGCAACATCGAGGAAGTAGTGGCAAAGCTCCTTGCCGTCGTGCAGGAGGACCGGAACGAGTTCGTCATAGCTGGCCTCGAGCAGTGGATCGGCGTCGACGTCGAGCACTTCGAGGTCGATGGGGAAGTCAGCCAGCAAGGCGCTGAGCGCGAGTTCCATCTCCTGACAGAGATGGCAGTAACGACGCGAAACCAGCGTCAGCCGGGTCGTCTCCCTCATTCCCGTCTCTCGGTCACCCCCTTGATGGTGACGAAGGTCTGCATCTCGCCACGGCGCACCAGCAGGGTCACATTGGCCGTCTTGTCGAATTGCGCGAGCAAGCGATTGAACTGTTCAGCGCTCTTGATTTCGGTGCTCTCACCGCGCGAAATCAGCGCCAGGATGACGTCACCTGGCCGCAGGTCGGCGCGCACCGCGTTGCTGCGCACATCCTCGATGAGCAAACCGCCGTTGACCTTGAACTCGCGTTTCTGCTCTGCCGTGAGTTCCGACACCACCAGCCCGAGGCGATTGGCTGTCCTTTCGGCCGGTCTGGCCCCCCTGTTGCTGCGTGCTGCGACCTTTTCTTCAGTGATTTCGCCGACTACCACCGGCAGGTCGCGGCTGCTTCCCTTGCGCCACACCTGGATCATCACCCGGCTTCCCGGCCTGGTACTGCCGACGATGCGTGGCAAATCGCTGGAATTGACGATGGCCTTGCCGTCGAACTTCAGGATGACATCGCCGGGCTCGATGCCCGCTTTCTCCGCGGGACCGCCCTTTTCGACGGCGTTGACGGCTGCGCCCTGGGCTTTGCTCAAACCGAATGAGTCGGCCAGATCCTTGTTGACCTCCTGAATGACGATCCCGATGCGACCGCGGCTGACCTTGCCGCTGACTCGCAACTGCGCCTGCACTTCCATCGCCACATCGATCGGGATGGCAAAGGAAATCCCCATGAATCCGCCTGAGCGGCTATATATCTGAGAGTTCATGCCCACCACCTCACCCTTGAGGTTGAACAGTGGCCCGCCCGAATTGCCCGGATTCACCGCCGCATCGGTCTGGATGAAGGGCACGTAGTTCTCCTGTGGCAACGAGCGTCCCTTGGCGCTGACGATACCCGCGGTCACACTGTTGTCGAAACCAAAGGGTGATCCTATTGCGACCACCCATTCGCCGACCTTGAGAGTTCCGGGATCGCCCAGACGAACAGTCGGCAGACCCGTGGCTTCGATCTTTATCAGGGCCACATCGGTCCGCTTGTCGGTGCCGATGACCCGCGCCTTGAGTTCACGCTTGTCGGTCAGACGAACGAGGATTTCGTCTGCCGAATCGACAACGTGCGCATTGGTGAGAATGTAGCCGTCGGCACTGACCACGAACCCCGAGCCGAGTGAGCGACTCTCGAAATCGCGCGGCGCGCCGGGAAATCCCGGCATCCCCGGCTGGCGGGGAATGAAGCGCCGGAAGAACTCGTTCATCGGATCGTTCTCATCGAAAGGGAGGGGCTGCCCACCCCGCCCACTGCTGCGGGCGGTCTGGGTGGTGCTGATATTGACTACCGCCGGTCCCTGTTTTTCGACGAGTTCGGTGAAGTCGGGCAGCCCGCGATTTTGAGCCTGCGCGAGCAGGGAAAATGTCGCCAAAAAGAAAGCCGCAAGCAACTGTTTCATGGCACCAAATGCCTCCTGATGTCTTTGAGTATCGAACCACCATCAAACCAGACGAAACTGCGGACACACGCCGCAAAATCAAGACCGGATCGTCGGCTGCAGGTGAGAGTTACGCAAGCTCTGTCGTTGCACGCGTCGCAAACCCAGCCAGCCGACGAACAGGCCGGCGATCGCTCCGGCGATCGCACCGGCTTCGCCGGCGCAAGCCGAGCCCATCAGCGCTCCGGCCAGGAGCATGAGCAGGGGAAGAGCGTAGGCATGTACGGCGCTGTGCCGAAGCGAGCCCGCGAAGACGCCAACCTGCACCCGTTGACCGACCGCGCAGTGGTCGGGATTGGGTACCCGGAAGGTGCGCGGTGTACTGCAGAAGAGTTTGCCGTGGATGTTGCCGCCACAGCCGCCCGGTTCTCCGCAGCGACCGCAACCGGCTTCGTCCATGCGAATCGTCGCATGATCGCCGTCGACAGCAGTAATCGTTCCCCACGCCTCAGTCATCAACAGGGTACGCTCACGACATATCCTTGCTCGCCGCCGCTATTCCTGTCGACGCACATTGACCAGGCTCGGCATCAAGATTGGCGGGCGCACCGGGGACTCCCGGCCCACCTCTCGCATGGTGGCTACCACCTGCGATCGGCCGAGGTATCGAGTAGCGGCCGCAGCTTCTCGGCGACCGCCTCGCGCGCGCGGAAGATTCGCGAACGCACCGTGCCGATCGGACAACGCATCGCCTCAGCAATTTCCTCATAACTCAAACCTTCGATCTCACGCAGCACGATGGCGCTACGCAACTCCTCCGGCAGGGCAGCCATGGCCGCATTGATCGTTTCCCCGGTCTGCTTGGACTGCAGCAGGCTTTCCGGGGTGTTGATGTCGCGTAGGCGGCCGGCATCCTCAAAACCTTCGGCTTCTTCGGCGTCGAATTCGGTCGACGTCGGCGCGCGGCGTCCCTGGGCGACGAGATAGTTCTTGGCCGTGTTGATCGCAATCCGGTACAGCCAGGTATAGAACGCACTGTCCCCACGAAACGCGGGCAGCGCACGATAAGCCTTGATGAACGCTTCCTGCGCAACGTCCTCGACCTCGGACTGGTCGCGTATGAAGCGCGACAACAAACGTGCGACCTTGCGCTGGTATTTCGCTACCAGCAACTCGAACGCATGTTTATCGCCCGCCTGTGCGCGTTCGACCAGCAGGTGGTCAATTTCGCGTTCGCTCATGCTCTGTGGTTTTCCTGTGGCATCCGGATATCGTCATTTACGCCGAAGTATAGCGCAAGCGTCGAACCGCCAGCGTAACAGTGCATGACTTCTCACCATCGTGGTCCGCCGTATTAATGTGAAAGACATGAATTCCGATAAGCTGATTACAGGAAGTATATCCATAGCCTTGCTCGTAATCTGCGGTCAATCATGACATTTACCGGAAGATCTATTGTTGAGAGCTTTCGAGTGCAGTGGCACTGAACTATACTCCAATCTGTGTCAGATAGGCTATGTTCCCGGGCATGTCGGAAACTGAGAATACCTCGTCTGAATAGGTCAACATTGCTTTGCAAGCCGACGCGAGCGCCTTGAGACGAGAGTCTGCTGGGTAGTCCAGTACCGACAAGGGTCGTTGGACAACGGTGATCGCACATTTCACAGCGGCAATTCGACTGGTCACAGGCCTTCTCTGCTGCCTATTGCCGAGTGCACCTTTGATTGCAGAGGGGAGGTGCGCTGCGAGAAGGTGTAACGGCTCATCATAACCCGCGGCATAAACCTTCGCTGTAGTCCCTCCCAAGCGTGGATTAAGTTCTAGGAAATACTCGCTCCCTCGCCGCTCATCAATTACAAAGTCATAGTGGAATACTCCATTGATTCCAGTGAGTTTCTCAAACTGCCTACAACACTCCAATAGATTTGCGGAAAGCGGGTAGGGCTTGAGAGAGACGGCTAGGCCATTGAATTTGATCTCGGTAATAAAAGCTTCGTGATGATCCCAACTGCCGTCGACGGCTCTTGCTCCATGGATAACTAAATTGGGCCCTGAAATAAACGGTTGCGCTATGATTCCCGACGCACTCGCGCTCAATGAAGAAATAAACTGTAAGGCTTCGAATCTGCTAGAAACCATTCGAGATTTAAACATGGGACGCACCAGTCTAGCGACGTCGGGACGAAATACCACAGGATAATCGATATCCAAGCCCTCATACGCAGAACCTATTGCGTACGCCCACGTGGGCAAGACAGGAAAGCCCGATTGTTCAGCAAGCCTCCGCTGCTCGAACTTGGACTCAAGCAGGCTATAGATCTGCGGATCATTAAGAAGCAGGTGTGTCTCCGGAAATCCGCCGCTCTGTCTGCATGCGCAGAGTTTTAGTGCGAGATTTTCGGACAGCGTTGCCAGTGCTGCAACCCCGTGCTTTGCGCACAGATCAGAGATATCCGCAACACACTCCTGCGAAAGTGTCGACGGCGCCACGTAACTGTAAATATCAGCTATGTGACTAGTCTTGAAGGATAAGCGACGTCCACCAAGATGGAAAAATGCTACCTCTAGTCCCGAACCATGCCAACTGCGGAGGCACGCCAGTTGGGCAGGACCGAGAGGCCCAAGAATTCCAACAAGTCTAGGATGGCTCACTTATATCCCCTTGACAAGGCGTCGTAGCGCAAACATGGACAGGTCGCGAATCCTGCCGCGATAGGGTGGATGAGAGACGGCAGGCTGCCGCATCCAGTGTTCGTCTGATGTACCAAGGGTAAGAACCGTAAAGCGCTCACGATTATCATGAAGGTATCGACAGAGTTCCCTCCAGCGCAGTTGATTAGCGAGATTCGGTGCGTAAGACGGAGGTTCGAAAATTGTGGAGATATCAGATGCCATTTCGCTTGCATGCGTTAGAAGAACGATTGGCCCGCGGCCGTTCCGTGCCGCATACTCTATTATTCTGATAATGTTGGATAGCGGCGTGCCGGTAATAGTAAGTATTTTTGGAAGAAATTTTCCAGCAATGCCGATCTGGTAAGAAGTCACCGGTATCTCGGTGACAGGGGGCATCCTCGCAACTCCCGACCACAAGGACAAGACTGGGTCAGAGGGTTCAAAGTATCCCTTTCCGACAGACGATGAAAGCAGCAACCCAACGTCGGCTAGCGCTTGAAAGAGGTCTGCGTCTACTCTGAGACTTCCCGCGCGAAAGGCAACCGGTTTCTTGGTTGTCAACTGCAGAAAGTAGTCAATGGACTTGGCAAGCACAGCAGTTGCTCCCTGAACACCTCGTCCAGCCATCGAGTCATTCTTGGCAATGTGAGTGACTGTTTGGCGCCAATTTGAGTTGCTCAAGTAGTCCCAACATGGATGCGTGTGTAACTGAACGTCGATTAGTTCGTGATTATCAACCGATCTAAGAACGCGCTGCATGGGGGATAGGCCAAAATAAGCGACTTGCATGGTTTCAACGAAAAAAGTGGCCGGCAAATCAAATTCGATGAGTGGACTAAGAAGCGCGCCAAGGCCTTGGCTGTGCCCGCGCACCTCTCTAAAAACCGACTCAGCACCAGCGGGCGAACATCGATCCGGATAGCTAAGTGCGCCTCGAATTTCAAACTTGATGTCTGCAGTTAGACAAACGGTTATGGGTTTGTGCATGTCAAAAGTACTTTCTTGCGGTTGTTGGCTGGTAGCCTAAGCGCTTAGGGAATCGCTGATTAACGCCATACCCTTACACACAACTCATTTTTCATAAATTGAACGCATATGTTCGACTCCCCGGACGAAGTCTCGCAGTCGCGCGAAGCCCAGCCAGAGGGTTTTGACGCCGGGTTCGCCATCGCACTTGCGACCGAGGAAGCCGCCGAGCCTGGCGATCTGCCGGATCACCTGGCGGAGATTGGGCGGTGTGTCGGGCGGTGTTTGCTTCGCCAGAAGATACGCGCCTTTCCATTCCTCCTCGCTGAACAACTCGCAGGCGGACAAGTCCGGATGAGTGCGCCCGAGTCGAACGAGATGCGCCAGGCGCCACGCCACCACCAGATAGACCGCCAAGGCCATACCCTTACACACAACTCATTTTTCATAAATTGAACGCATATGTTCGACTCCCCGGACGAAGTCTCGCAGTCGCGCGAAGCCCAGCCAGAGGGTTTTGACGCCAGGTTCGCCATCGCATTTGCG
>Ga0208938_1000468_pt1 | contig 30607 bp, 30 predicted proteins | sample AD_UKC125_MetaG_FD_184434 | JGI IMG/M metagenome (GOLD analysis project Ga0208938, IMG submission 184434) | Active sludge microbial communities of municipal wastewater-treating anaerobic digesters from USA - AD_UKC125_MetaG (SPAdes) (version 2) | ecosystem: Engineered > Bioreactor > Anaerobic >...
GCCAGTCCTACCGCATGCGCCAAGCCCGAACCCGCCACGGAGGTGAGCCCCTGACCAACTGAACAACCCGCAGAGAGTGGGGACTTCCACTTGGCCACCAGCGGGGACCTCAGCTTGGCCGTTGACACGCGGAAGCGCAGACCCGGGCGCACATGCGCGGTATGCCGGCCTGGCGCGACCACCCGCAGCTCGCTGAGCATCCGTAAACGAGCACCGTAAAACGGAGCAAACCCGGCTAAATCACGCTGCGCGGTGCTCGGTGATCGGACGGGGGACCGAGTCATTCGCTGGATACCGTGGGGGCCACCCGGCCGATGACCAGGACTGCCAGCCCGGCGAGTAACGCCCCGGCCAGCAGGGTCGCCCGGAAGCCCGCCATCGCCGACGTCGCGGGGGTGGTTTCGCGGGCGGCTGCTGCCGTGTAGATCCAGAGCATGACCGAGGCGCCGGTCACCGACCCGAGGTTGCGAGCCAGGTTGACCAGTCCGGAGGCCGTGCCCTGCTCGGCGGCGGGGGTCGCGGTCATGACGAGGGTGGCGTTGCCGGCCATGAAGAGCTGGTTGCCGGGGGCAAGAACCAGTCCTCCGAGCAGCACGCCGGCGACCCCCAACCAGGCGGGCAGCAGCGCGAGGGCCGTCCCGCCCGCTGCGATGGCGACGAGCCCAGTGAGTGCGGCCCACCCGGCTCCACGACGGTCGACCAGGCGGCCGGCCGGCCACCCGGTCACCATCGCGGCGACCGGACTCACGGCCAGGACCAGGCCCATCGCCCAGGTGGGCAGGCCCAGTCCGAGGGCGAGCAGCAGAGGTGCGGTCACGGCATACGCGATCATCAGGGTCGCCGCAGCGAAAGCCGAAGCGAGCTGGGGCAGCAGGCGTAACCGGCGCAGATCCGCCAGCCGCACCATGGGGTATGCCGTGTGGCGCTCGTGTCGGGCGAAGGCGAGCCCGGCCAGCCCGGCCAGGACGATGAGTGCGAGTGTGCCTGTCGCGCCGCCCGGTTGGAGGGTCGCTGCCGTCGCGTAGGCGATCAAGGCGACGGTGAGCAAGCCCGCTCCGGGCAGGTCGAGTCGGGCGCGGACGTCGGGTGCGGTGAGTGAATGCAGGGCGGATCTGTCGGGACCTAAGCCCGCCACGGCCAGTGCCAGCCCGCCGAGAGGCAGCACGGCGAGCACGACGAACGCGGCGCGCCACCCGCCGACTCCGAGCAGCGCTCCTCCGACGGCTGGTCCGAGGGCCATGCCAGACGCAGTCGAGGCTCCGAGCACCCCCATGGCACGGCCGTAGGTGCCGGCGGGCACGGTGTCGCGCACCAGCGCCAGGGACATCGCGGCGACCGCGGCTGCGGCGGCACCCTGGAGGCCGCGAGCGGCGACGAGCAGCCCCAGCCCAGGGGCGGCGACGGCGAACAGTGCGGCGACGGCATACCCTGCCAGGCCCCACAGCAGGAGGCGCCGGCGGCCGAGAAGGTCACCCAACGGGCCGGCCGGCAGGACCAGGACCGTGCTGACCAGCAGGTAGGCAAGGGTGACCCACTGCGCTTGGCCGACCTCCACCGCCAGGTCCTCGACGATTGCGGGTAGGGATACGGTCGCGATGCTCGACCCGAGTGCGGCCACGAGAGTGGCGGTCGCAAGGGCGGTCAGGGCCAGGCGTGGGCGAGACATGGGCGCGATCGTCGCGGCACTCCGAATGTCGCAGCAACAGGTCTTGCCGAAACCGGGATGTCGTGGTGGCATGCGGCGATGACAGATCGGCAGATGACAGATCAGCATGAGAGTGATGCCCGGGTGCTCGACGGGGTCGGGGAGCAGTTGCGGCGGCTGAGGTCAGAGCGTGGACTCACTCTCGCTGCGCTTGCCGAGTCGACGGGCATTTCGACGAGCACGCTGTCGCGGTTGGAGAACGGCCAGCGACGACCCACCCTTGAGTTGTTGCTGGCCATCGCGCGAGTGCACCGGGTTGCGCTCGATGATCTCATCGGGCTGCCGGATGAGGTCGACCCCCGGATCCGTCTGCAGGCCCGCCGGGTGCACGGTCGAACCGTCGTCCCGTTGAGCCGCACGGGAGGCGTCCAGGCATGGAAGATCACGCTCCCCGCGCGCCGCGAGCGCCCCGAGTTGCGGCGACATGAGGGGTCGGAGTGGCTCTATGTGCTGAGCGGGGAGATGCGACTCATCCTCGGCGGGCAGGACCTCGTCCTGCACGAAGGTGAGGCGGCCGAGTTCGACACCCAGCGCCCGCACTGGTTCGGCAGCACCGGTCGGTCACGCGCGGAGATCCTCAGCCTGTTCAACCGGGCGGGAGCGCAGGTCCACGTGCAGTCCACGGATTAGGGCGCTCGCCAATCCTCAGGCGTCGGATGCTCGCAGGGGTTGGGTCAGGGCCGCGCGCCGGCGGGTGGCTCTGGTCAGCAAGTCGACGTTGTCGGAGCGCTGTTCGATGCTGCCCAGGCCAGGTGCCAGTGCCCGCACGGCGGGATCGCGGATGCTGTCGAGCAGTCGGGTCACCATGCGGTCGTCGACCTGGCAATAGGGCCGGTCGTAGTACGGCACGCAAGCGGGCCAGGCGGTGGGTATGCCGTGCTGTCCCTGATGGTCGGCCAGCGCGTCCAAGGCGGTGGCGAGGCAGGCGGCCCGTTCGTGCCAGCTCGTCGCCGTGAGCGTCTGGCTCAGCGCAGGCGCGACCTCGGAAGGCAACGGCAGCCGGCTGAAGAGGGTCCCACGCCACTTGGGGTAGGGCGCCCACCGTCGGCACAGCAGGAACCCGAGGTGCATGGTCGTGTCGACCAGGCGTGCGGCGATGACGCGAGAGCCAAGGTCGTCGCCGCGATCTCCCGCGCGTTGCATGAGCGGCAGTTCCTGATCGATGCGCTGCCAGTCGCAGGCGATGACATGGCGCCAGACATCCTGCGGGTACCACGACAGGGCCTCCCGTAGCTCGGTCAGCTCGCCTATGTCGTCGCGGAAGACTTCTCCGGCGGTGATCTCGAGGGCGGCTTGACCAGTGAGGCTGAGCCAGTCCATCGCGCAGGCACCATGCCGAGGGTCGAAGGCCAGGCGTTTGGCGACGAAGGAGTCCACGGTCTCCACATCGATGCGCAGCCGCACGGCCGGGTCGCCCGAGAAGCCGAACCGCACCGGGTGGCCGCGAAACTCGGTCGGTAGGTGCTCGTCGAGCATCGACAGCAGGTGGGTGACGTCGGGCTTGGGCACGAACACCTGCAGGCGCAGGCCCCAGTCATGGTCGCGGGACATCTCATCGTCGAGGCCGAGCACCTCTGACCCGAAACCCAGCCGCGCGGCTGCGTAACGCAGCTCGGGCAGGTGCTGGCGGATCGTCGGCTCGACAAGGTCGGCGAAGTAGGAACGGCTCAGCGCCAGCCCGCCGTCAGCGAAGGTCACCTGTCGATCCTCGCAGGCCGCGGCCGAGCGTGAAGGCGTTGGCGGCGGGGCCATGTCTCTATGTCCTCATCATTGCGCCAATCCGTGGCCCCATGGGAGAGTGGTGTCTCAATGATAAGGACATAGAGACATGGCAGCGCTGTTTGGCACACCGAACCTCGACCTCACCGACCAGCGGGCGCTCGACGATCTCGTCGAGCTGCGAACTCGCCTCACGGCATACTTGCGCACCCCACGAACCTGGACCGGCGGCCTGCGCCGCTCCGCGCAAGCGAAGGCCATCCGCGGGTCGAACTCGATCGAGGGGTATGTCGTGTCGGCCGAGGATGCCCTCGCTGCGGTCGACGATGAGGAGCCCATGACTGCTGACGAGCAGATCTGGGCGGAGATCATCGGTTACCGCCGCGTCCTGGCCTATGTCCTGCACATGGCCACCGACTCCGACTTCCGCCTCGACGCACACACTCTGCGCTCGATGCACTTCATGCTCCTCGAGCACGTGCCGCACAAGAGTCCGGGCCGATATCGCGCGGGCGAGATCTTCGTCGAGCAGGAGCGCACGGGCGAGCGCGTCTACACCGGCCCGGATCCTGGCCTCGTGCCCACGCTCATGGATGCCCTCACCGCCGAGATGAACCGCCCCGACCCCGCGCCGGCTGTGGTGCAGGCAGCCATGGCGCACCTCAATCTCGTCATGATTCACCCCTTCCGCGACGGTAACGGTCGCATGGGGCGGGCCTTGCAGACCCTCGTCCTGGCCCGCGACCACCCCGTCGAGCCGATCTTCGGCAGCATCGAAGAGTGGCTCGGGGCCAACACCGACGACTACTACCGCATCCTCGCGCTGACCGGCGCGGGTAGCTGGCAGCCCGAGCGCGACGCCCACCTCTGGGTGAAGTTCTGCCTGCGCGCCCACCACATGCAGGCGCAGACCGTCGCGCGACGCTTCGACGAGGCGCAGACCGTCGGCACGGCGCTGCTCGAACTCGTGGCAGAACGGGGTCTGCCCGAGCGCACCCTCGACCCGGTTTTCGACGCAGCCATGGGACTGCGCGTGCGCCGGCCAGGCTATGTTCGCCGCAGTGGCATCGAGGAACGCACGGCGAGCCGCGACTTCAAGCACCTCGTCGACGCGGGCTTGCTTGCAGCACAGGGCCAGACCAAGGGGCGCTTCTATGTCGCCGACGGGCCGGTGCGTGAGGTCGGCCTCGCCGCGAAGCGCCAGCGAGCGTCGTTGGTCGACCCCTATCCCGACCTCATGGATCGCGTCAGCCACGAGCTGCAACGCCTCGACCGATAGCGCCCCACATCGGCGGCCATGGGGGTCGTCACTGAGCCTCCGGATTCGACCGGTGACCAGCGGCTGCCTCGGCGCTTCGACGGACGGTCAGAGTTCTTCGGCGTCGACGATGCGGTAGGCATAGCCCTGCTCGGCGAGGAAGCGTTGCCGATGGGCGGCGAAGTCGGCGTCGACGGTGTCGCGCGACACCACCGAGTAGAAGTGCGCGGTGCGCCCGTCGCCCTTGGGTCGCAGCAGCCGCCCGAGCCGCTGGGCCTCCTCCTGCCGTGACCCGAAGGTGCCCGACACTTGGATCGCCACCGACGCCTCGGGCAGGTCGATCGAGAAGTTGGCCACCTTGCTCACGACGAGCAGGGGGATCTCGCCGGCCCGGAAGCCCGCAAACAGCTTCTGGCGCTGCGCGACCGGGGTTTCGCCGGTGATGAGCGGCGCGTCCAGGCGGGCGGCGAGGGTGTCGAGTTGGTCGAGGTATTGCCCGATGACGAGGGTGGGTTCGCCGGTATGCCGGTCGACCAGGGTCTGCACGACCCGCTCCTTCGATGGAGTGCAGGACGCCAGCCGGTAGCGCTCGTCGGGCTCCGCGACGGCATACGCCATCCGTTCGGCCTCCGGCAGGGTGACGCGCACCTCGACGCAATCGGCGGGCGCGATGTAGCCCTGCGCCTCGATGTCCTTCCATGGTGCGTCGAATCGCTTCGGCCCGATGAGCGAGAAGACGTCGGCCTCGCGGCCGTCCTCGCGCACCAGCGTCGCGGTCAACCCGAGCCGCCGCCGGGCCTGCAGATCGGCAGTCATCCGGAAGATCGGAGCCGGCAGCAGGTGGACCTCGTCATAGACGACCAGCCCCCAGTCACGGGCATCCAACAACTCGAGGTGGGCGTAGACGCCCTTGCGGCGCACCGAGAGCACTTGATAGGTCGCGATGGTGACCGGGCGGATCTCCTTACGGGTGCCGGAGTACTCGCCGATCTCGTTCTCGGTCAACGAGGTGCGGCGCAGCAGCTCGTCCTTCCACTGCCGGGCGGCCACGGTGTTGGTGACCAGGATGAGGGTCGTCGCAGAGGCCGCAGCCATCGCGCCGGCCCCGACGATGGTCTTCCCGGCACCACAGGGCAGCACGACCACCCCCGAACCGCCGTGCCAGAACCCCTCGACCGCATGCCGTTGGTAAGGCCGCATCGACCAACCCTGCTCACGCAGGGCAATCGGATGCGCCTCACCGTCGACATAGCCCGCGAGATCCTCTGCCGGCCAGCCGATTTTGAGCAGTTGCTGCTTGAGATGCCCGCGTTCGGAGGGATGCACCAGCACCGTGTCGGGGTCCAACCGCTCACCCAGCATCGGCTGAATCTTCTTGTGCCGCAACACTTCTTCCAGCACCGGCCGGTCGGTGGCGTGCAGCACGAGGCCATGCACCGGGTGCTTGTCCAGAGTCAGCCGGCCATATCGCGACATGGTGTCGGCGATATCGACGAGCAGCGGCTGCGGCACGGCATACCGGCTGTAGCGCAGCAGCGCGTCGATGACCTGCTCGGCGTCGTGCCCGGCGGCCCGCGCGTTCCACAGCCCGAGCGGGGTCACCCGATAGGTGTGCACATGCTCGGGGGCCCGCTCCAACTCGGCAAACGGCGCGATCGCCCGCCGGGCATACTCCGCCGACGGGTGATCGACCTCGAGCAGCAGCGTCTTGTCGCTCTGGACGATCAGCGGTCCGTCAGTCATCCGTCAGCGATTCGCCCGCACCCAGAAGAACGCGACGATCAGGGCCAGGCCGATGATCGCGTTGATGGCGAAAACGATCCATCCCCGGGTCGCGAGCTTGGTCGCCCGGGCCGGGTCGGTCGAGTTGTGCTTGAGCGCCAGCACCGCCATGACCGCGCTCGGCGGGCCGATGATGCCCGTCATCAAGATGGCCAGCGCCGCGATGACCAGCAGCGCGATCGCCGAGACATTGCGGGGCGCGACCCGAGCAGCCGCAAGGGGCTGGTACGCCGGGTAGCCCGCCGGCGCCGGCGGATAGCCCGGCCCGTATCCAGGTGGATAACCCGGCTGCTGGGGGTAGCCACCCTGCTGCGGTTGGGCGGCACTCGGGGCACTCGGGTATGCCGTGCCGGGGTATGCCGTGCCCGGCTGCGGATAGGCCTGCTGGGGATGATGGGCCTGCTGGGGATGGGCCTGCTGGGGATAGGCCTGCTGGGGATAAGCCTGTTGCGGGTAGCCCGGTTGCGGGTAGCCGGGCTGGCCGGCATACGGCGGGTAGGCCGCAGACGCCTGCTGCCCCGGGCCCTGAGGCGGGGGCCAGGCTCCCGGCTGGGGGTATGCGGGCTGGCCGGCCGCCGGCGCGCTCGGGGGATTGAGGGGTGCGCCAGGAGGAGTGAGAGGGGCGGGAGGGGCGAGCGGATCGGGCGCCGCAACCGGGGGAGGTGCGCTGGGGCCAGTGGGATCGACGGTCGGGTCCTGCCAGGGCGGTGGTGCTGCGGTGTCGGACACGGGGCCTCCTCGGTGCTCGCCCGCGAGACTACGCCCTCTGCCCGACAGCTCGCCCGCAGCCGCTTCGCGACAAAGCGCCGACATTGGGCCGACAATGGACAGCAGTCCACTCAAGGAGATCCCATGCGCGCTCCCCAGTTCCACCCGACTGCCTCCACGGGATTGCCGGCGCGGGTGACGATCTACGAGGTCGGCGCGCGCGACGGCCTGCAGAACGAACGCACTGTCGTCCCGCCGGCGACCAAGGCGGAGTTCATCCGGCGGCTCATCGCTGCAGGCCTCACCACCGTCGAGACCACGTCCTTCGTCAACCCCGCGTGGGTGCCGCAGCTCGCCGACGCTGCCGAGGTGCTCGCCCTGCTCGGGCCCGAGGGCACGGCGCGCAATCGGCCGGTCCTCGTGCCCAACGAGCGAGGCATGGACCGGGCGCTCGCGAGCGGGGTGCAGGCGATCGCGATCTTCGGCAGCGCCACCGAGACCTTCGCCCAGCGCAACCTCGGTCGCTCGATCGCCGAGTCGATCGAGATGTTCCGGCCGGTCGTCGATCGCGCCAAGGACGCCGGTCTCTGGGTGCGCGCCTATGTGTCGATGTGCTTCGGCGACCCGTGGGAGGGCGACGTGCCGATCGCGCAGGTCGTCGACGCGGCCCGCCGGCTCATGGACCTCGGCTGTGACGAGTTGAGCCTCGGGGACACCATCGGAGTCGCGACGACGGGACAGGTGCGTGACCTGCTCGACGCGCTCGACACGGCCGGTATGCCGCGTGGCCAGGTCGCGGTGCACTTCCACGACACCTATGGCCAGGCCCTGGCCAACACGCTCGCGGCACTGAGCGACGGGGTGACGATCGTCGACTCCTCGGCCGGCGGGCTCGGCGGCTGCCCCTATGCCAAGAGTGCGACGGGCAACCTCGCCACCGAGGATCTCGTCTGGGCGCTGCACGGTGCGGGCGTGCAGACCGGCGTCGACCTGGAGGCGCTGGTCCGCACGTCGGCCTGGATGGCCGGTCAGCTCGGGCGCCCTGCCGCCAGCCGGGTCGTCACCGCGCTCGCGGCCGACCTCGATGCCGAGGTCAGGCCGGAGCCACCCCGGTGATCCGGTGCAGGAGAAACACCGTCTCGGTGTCTGCGTCCACGGCATACAGGCGTCCGCCCTCGAATCGCCACGGTGAGACGAGGTGCTTACTGGATCGCCCGTCGCTGTCGGTGTAGCCCACCCACACGGCAGCTCCCTGGGCGACCGCCTCGCGAAGGACCGCCTGGATCTCGGCCGTGCCGGTCTGCAGCCTGGCCGGCGCGCGGCTGGCGTGACCGGGCCACGACTCCGACCGCAGTCGCTGGACTACTTCCCCCGCGAGGATCGCGTCGAGGGTCGGCGGTGTCGGATCGCTGCCGGTCCGCGTGCGACTGGCCGGGGCACGGCGAGATGCGGGCTCGCTCACCACGATGCTGCCGTCGAACGCTTCCTGTGCCGGGGCGTACCCGCCCTCACGCAGCAGGTCCAGCAGGGTGGCCGGCTCGGCCAGCGACACCAGCACGGTCGGAGCGATCCGGCGCAGCAGGGCGGAGGCGAGGGCGCGGTCGGCGAGCATGCCGGACAGCAGCGATTCGTCGTCGGAGCGCAGGTATGCCGTCGCGCCGCCGACTCGGGTCTGGCCGTGCCGTCGCGCGACGTCACGGACGAGATAGTCCAGCGGCTGCGGCACCGGGGTGCGGCTGGCCTCGCGCAGCCGGTCGAGGACTTCGTCGGCCGTCATTCCGGAGTCGAGCGCGCGGCGCACTGATTCGGCAGAGATGCGGAAAACTGTTGCACCACCGCGGGATTCGATGTCGCTGACCAGGCGCACGAACCGGGCCAAGGTGCCGTCGAGCGGTCCCGGAGCGATAGCTGTGAGATCGGCCTGCAACAACAGGTGGTCGACCGGATCAGGCATGGCGCTGGCCGCCGCGGTCGCCAGCTGAGCCTCCGAGGCGTCCTCGGCGAGCAGTCGACCAGCGGTGGTGAGACTGCCCAGCGCGGTGACCCCGAGCCATTGGGCTTCGCGTAGCGTCACGGCGAGCACCTGGGCGGTGGTGCTCCGGTCGCGCAGGGGACGCAGCCAGGCCAACACCGCCGCGACTTCCTCGCCCGCAGCCACCGCGCCTGCCGCGGGGAGCGCGAGGACCTCGAGCACATCCCGCCGGATCTCGCGCACCGGAGGCCAACTCAGCTCGGGCGAGAGCACGCCCACTGTGGTGCCCCGACCGAGGGTCGCGCCGATGAGATGCGTTGCCCGCGGGTTGGTCAGCCAGGCCCCCGCGAGGGTTGCCCAGCGGCTCGAGGCGTCCCGGGCGGACCAGGTGTCGTAGTCGGCGGTCGGCGCCCACGACTCGGGCCGGATGCCGTCCGGCGACCCGGCGCGCCCCAGCAGGCCGGCCGCGCGAGTGAGTTCGACGAGGAAGTTGACCTCGTCGGGGGAGATATCCAGGCCAGCGGCGAGCGCAGCGAGGTCACGCACGCCCACACCGCCGGTGCGCAGCACCCGCGGTGGGTCGGTGCCCCAGCGGTCGGCGAGCTCGTCGACGAGGGTGAGCAGATCACGCGCGTGAGCCCCGCCGACCCGGTCGACCGTACCCGGATCGATGGTGGGCTCCCAGGCCATGGCCGGAGCCTGCGTCGGCTCACGGAAGAGCCGCCCGCCCCGCAAGTGCAGGGCGACCTCGCGGACGAGGGTGATGTGGCCGACGCCGCTCGGGGCGCACACGCCCTTGGCGATCAGCCAGCGGGCCGCGTCGTGGGTGGCACCCGAGGCCGGGATGCTCCCCGTCGGCGGCCCCCAGGTGAGCGTGTCCAAGACCGCCCGCGCGGCCGGGGACGCCTCGGCGAGCACGGCGTCCAGGTCGGGACCCAGGGGAGGTGAGCACGCGGCATACCGGGGTTGCACCTCCCGGGCCGAAATGCCGAGCCCGGCAGGGTGGGGGCCGAGCACCTCGACGAGCGTGCTCACGACGTGCAAGCCCTGCGGCGAGCGCCAGAGCAGGCCGCGCTCCCAGAGTCGGGTGAGGCTTTCGGTGACCGGCCCGTCGGCCAGGGCGCGGACGGCGGCTTCGGTGACCACGCCCGAGCCGTGGGCGTCGGCCTCGGTGGCCACGACTGCGGCGAGGGCAACGGTGAGTTCGGCCCGGTCGAGGGTCTCGACGGCCCGGTGCACGCTCGGTCGCGTGGTCGCCCGCGCCGCCAACGCGGCAAAGCCGGCCGGGACCGGGCGAGCCAGGTCGGGTCGGATGAGCAGCAGGGCGGCGAGTTCGGCATCGGTGCGCGTGCGCAGATCGTCGGCGAGGCTGCGGACCGGTCCGGATGCGCGGACTGAGCCGGATGCGCGGGTTGAGCTGGATGCGCGGGCTGGGCCGGCTGCGCTTCCGGTGGGGCGTGCCGATCCGCGCGAAGCCATCCGACCATCCTTGCAGACCGGCAATCGGGTTGCCCGCACAGATAGGCTGAGCAGGCGCATAGCGACGCGCGGACCATGGTGGTCCGGCAGGACGAGCACGAGGTGGAACGGTGCCCACAGGCAAGGTCAAGTGGTATGACGCTGAGAAGGGCTTCGGGTTCCTCTCGGACGACGCCGGCGGTGACGTCTTCCTGCACGCCAACGCCCTCCCCGAAGGTGTGAGCACGCTCAAGGGCGGCACGCGAGTCGAGTTCGGCATCGTCGAAGGGCGCCGCGGCGCTCAGGCGCTGCAAGTGCGCGTCCTCGAGCCCGCTCCCTCGGTCGCGGCGGCCCAGCGCCAGGCGCATCGCAAGCCCACCGAGGACATGGTCGTCATCGTCGAAGACCTCATCAAGCTGCTCGACAACACGTCCGAATCGCTGCGTCGCGGCAAGTACCCCGACAAGGGCCACGCCTCGAAGGTCGCCCAGGTCCTGCGGGCTGTCGCCGCGGACCTGGAGGCCTGATGGCCGAGCTCAAGGCTGATTCCACCCTCGCTGCAGCGGTCGACCTCGCCCGCGACGCGGCGATGTCCATCGCCGAGCCCGACACGGTCGGCGAGCACCTCGTCATGGTCATGGAGGCCGAGCGGCTCGCGACGCACTACTTCCGGTGCACCTCCACGGGCTACCAGGGCTGGCGCTGGTCGGTGAGCGTCGCCCGTGGCCCGCGGCAGAAGCGCGCCACGATCTGCGAGACCAGCCTGGTGCCCGGCGAGGGCGCCATCCTCGCGCCGGAATGGGTCCCGTATGCCGAGCGGATCGCCCCCGGCGACCTCGGCGCGGGCGATGTGCTGCCCTACCGCCAGGAAGACCCCAACCTCCAGCAGGGCTTCGAAGCCACCGGTGACGACGACATCGACGCGCTCGCGATCAACGAGCTCGGCCTGGGCCGCAAGCGGGTGCTGTCACCCGAGGGCCGCGAAGCCGCTGCTCAGCGCTGGTACGACGGCGAGCACGGACCCCGCAGTGCGGTGGCCGAGAAGGCCCCGGCTCGCTGCCTGACCTGTGGCTATTTCGTGCCGATGGCCGGCGCGCTGCGGCGCACCTTCGGGGTCTGCGCCAACGAGTGGTCGCCCTCGGACGGCAAGGTCGTCAGCCTCGACCATGGCTGCGGCGCCCACAGCGAGGCCGACGTCACCCCGCCACCTCCCAGCTCGGTCGGCTCCCCGATCGTCGACGAGTATGCCGTGGAAGTGGTCGCGCTCGACCGTCCTGCAGTCGCTGTGGAGCCGGCCGGCTCAGGCCTCGTGGAAGTTGCCCCGACCGCGCCGGACCAGGCTCCAGCCGAGCAGTCCTAGGGCGACCCCGGCCGCCGCGCACCAGGGCCACCACGCCCGATCACCGGTGTGCAAGGCCGGGACGATGAGCGACGCCAGCAGCGCTACGGCCCAGCCGACCGTGCCCGCGAGCACGATCCGCTGCGTCGGCACGTGCACCGGGGCAATCGGCTGCGGCGCCGGTGCGTCGGCGGAGCTGGAGTCGGGTTGGCTCACAGCAGCACCATAGATGGTGAGTCCGGTGTGGGCGATTGCGGGAGGGCACGGCATACGGGCAAGGACGTCTGCGGCACCGCGGTGACCACTAGCCTGGTCCCCATGCCCACCTCTACCCGTAAGGCCCCTGCGGCGCCCCTCCCGCCGGCCAGCGGTCTTGACCGGTTCTTCAAGATCACCGAACGTGGCTCATCCGTCGAACGCGAGATCCGCGGCGGCGTCGTCACCTTCTTCACGATGGCCTACATCGTCGTCCTCAACCCGCTCATCCTCGGCTTCACCAAAGACAGCAGCGGGCACTTCCTCGGTGGCGGCACTGCCCCCAACCTGCCGGCCATCGCCGCCGGCACCGCGCTCGTGGCCGGGATCATGACGATCCTCATGGGCGTCGTCGCCAACTTCCCGCTGGCCCTGGCAACCGGCCTGGGCCTCAACGCTTTTGTCGCCTTCTCGATCGCGACCAAGATGACCTGGGCCGACGCCATGGGTCTGGTCGTTCTCGAGGGCCTCATCATCCTCGTGCTCGTGCTCACCGGGTTCCGGCAGGCGGTCTTCCATGCCGTGCCGGCTCAGCTCAAGGTCGCCATCTCGGTCGGCATCGGCCTGTTCATCGCGATGATCGGTCTGGTCGACGCGGGCTTCGTGCGCCGCACCGGCGTCGGTCCGGTGCCGGTCGAGCTGGGCATCGGGGGCACGCTCGGCGGCTGGCCGGTCGCGGTCTTCGTCATCGGGCTCTTCCTCGTCATCGCCCTCTGGGTGCGCAAGGTCAAGGGCGCCATCCTCATCTCGATCGTCGCGACGACCATCCTCGCGATCATCGTCGAGGCCATCGCCAAGGTCGGCCCCACGGTCATCGGTCAGAACGCCGATGGCAGCAACAAGGTCAACCCGGCCGGCTGGAACCTCAACGTCCCGGCCATGCCGAAGCAGGTCATCGACGCCCCGAGCTTCGGCACGTTGGGTCAGTTCAACCTCTTCGGCTCGTTCGCCAGCGCCGGTGCGGTCGCGGCGTTCCTGCTCGTCTTCACCCTGATGCTCGCCGACTTCTTCGACACGATGGGCACGATGACCGCGATCGGGGCCGAGGCCGGCCTTCTCGACGCCGACGGCACCCCGCCCAACACCCAGAAGATCCTCATCGTCGACTCGATCGCCGCTGCGGCAGGTGGCGCCGCGGGCGTCTCGTCCAACACGTCCTACATCGAGTCGGCCTCGGGCGTCGGCGAAGGCGCCCGCACCGGGCTCGCCTCGGTCGTCACCGGGGTGCTCTTCCTCATCTCGATGGTCTTCGCCCCACTGGTCAAGATCATCCCCAACGAAGCCGCGGTGCCCGCGCTCGTGCTCGTCGGGTTCCTCATGATGCAGCAGGTCAAGGGCATCGAATGGGACGACCTCGAGATCGCCATCCCGGCCTTCCTCACCATCGTCCTCATGCCGTTCACCTACTCGATCACGGTCGGGATCGGCGCCGGCTTCGTCGCCTACGTCTTCATCAAGCTCATCCGCGGCAAGACCTCCGCGATCCACCCGCTCATGTGGGTCGTCGCTGGCCTGTTCGTCGTCTACTTCGCCATCGACCCGCTCAAGGGAATCCTCGGAGTCTGACCAACCACACCGGTATGCCGTGTCGCACGGCATACCTGCTCGTCACGAGGGCAGTCGGGAGCACTCCGGCTGCCCTCGTCGCGTTTGTGGCATGAGTGGCGTGGATGGTGTGGCGAGCGGGGGACAATGGGTGGGTGAACGTGCGCTTCCGGCATCGGCTGACCCTGGCGGCCCTGGCTCTCGTGGTCGTGATCGCGATCGTCGCGGCGATCGTGCGCTGACCGCAGCCTTCGTGCGCTGACAGCGGCGACGAGGGCCGTGGCGCGAGGAGGCCGCCCGCAATCAGCGGGCGGCCTCCTCGCGTGCTCAGCGAGCTGGTGCGGTCAGAGCGCCGGTCAAGGCGCCGGTCAGAGCGCAGCGACCACGTGGTCGATGCACGCGGTGAGCGCCGAGACGTCCTCGGGGTCGACCGCGGGGAACATCGCCACGCGCAGCTGGTTGCGGCCTAACTTGCGGTAGGGCTCGACATCGACAACACCATTGGCGCGCAGCGTCTTTGCGACCGCCGCCGCGTCCACCGCAGCGTCGAAGTCGATCGTCGCGACGACCTGCGAGCGGGCGGCCGGGTCGGCGACGAAGGGCGTCGCGTATGCCGCGGCCTCCGCCCAGCCGTAGAGCCGGCCGGCAGAGTCGGCCGTGCGGGCGGTGGCCCAGTCCAGACCGCCGTTGCCGTTGAGCCACTCGAGCTGGTTGGCCATGAGGGCCAACGTGGACAGGGCCGGGGTGTTGTAGGTCTGGTTCTTGCGGGAGTTGTCGATCGCGGTCGGCAGTGAGTAGAAGTCGGGTACCCACCGGCCGCTCGCGGTGATCTCTTCGACCCGAGCCAGGGCGGCGGGCGAGAAAGCGGCCAGCCACAGACCGCCGTCGGAGGCGAAACACTTCTGCGGAGCGAAGTAGTAGACGTCGGCCTGCGTCATGTCGACCGGGAGCCCGCCCGCGCCGGAGGTGGCGTCGATGAGCACGAGCGCGTCGGCGTCGGCGCCCTCGACCCGCTGGATCGGCGCCATGACGCCGGTGGAGGTCTCGTTGTGCGGCCAGGCATAGACGTCGGCACCGGCTTCGGCGACCGGGCTCGCGAGCGTGCCCGGCTCGGCCTTGATGATCGTGGACTCACCCAGGAACGGCGCCTTGGTGGTGACCGACCCGAACTTCGCGGAGAACTCACCGAAGGCCAGGTGCTGGGCCTTGGCCCGCACCAGACCGAACGCGGCGATGTCCCAGAAGGCCGTGGACCCGCCGTTGCCGAGGATGATCTCGTAGCCCTCGGGCAGCTTCAGCAGGGAGCTCAAGCCCTCGCGCACCTGGCCGACGAGGTTCTTGACCGGTGCCTGCCGGTGCGAGGTGCCCAGCAGTGATCTGCCCAGGCCGGCCAGGAAGTCGACCTGCTCGGGGCGGACCTTGCTCGGACCACATCCGAAACGTCCGTCGGCGGGGAGTAGCTCGGCAGGAATGGTGATCGGCTCGGTCACGGTGAGTCACCTCGGTCGCATGCGGCTAGAGCTTCCAGTCAACCAACTGTTCATCCCCGCGAAGCCGCCGGGTCCACGAAATGGACGCGTGGCGCGCTCGATGTGGCCAGTCTCACGCACTCGGGAACAAGACTGGCGACCGCCGCGTTAGGTGCGGTGTAATGAAGTAATCACGTAAGGAGACATGCAGATGCATACGCACGTCAACCCCTCTGATGCAGTGCCCGAGGACGGCGCCGGTCGCACCCGCGGCCGCGGCCGCGGTCGACGCGGTCCCGCCTTCGGTCCCGGCGGCCCGGCCTTCGGCCCCGGTGGTATGCCGTTCGGCCCGGGTGGCATGGGCGGCCCCGGTGGCCCTGGTCCTCGCGGTCGCCGCGGTGGCCCGTTCGCCCGTCCGGGTGGGTGGCAACAGGCCGACCTACCCAGCGCCGATGACGCCGCCGCCTGGTTCGCCGGACGCCTGCCGGGCGACTGGTTCGTCGGCACACCGACCATCACGATCGACCGCGAGGAGATCCTCGTCGTCGGTGAACTCCCGCCGGTCGACGGCGAAGACAGCGCCGCCGCGGCGGAAGGCCGGATCGCGCGCTTCCGGGAGCAGACCCGCAGCGAGCGGATGGCCATCGCCGACGCCGCACAGGCGCGTTACGGCCGCAAGGTGAGCTGGGGCGCCACCCTCGGTGAGCGGCGTGAGCTGTTCGCCCACCTGGCCGTGCCGGTCATGACCCGGCTGCGGCAGCCGCAGCGGCAGGTGTTGGACACTCTCGTCGACGCCGGCGTGGCGCGGTCGCGGTCCGAAGCCCTGGCCTGGGCGGTCGCCCTCGTCGGTCAGCACACCGAGGTCTGGCTGAGCGAGCTGCGCGAGAAGATGGCCGAGGTCGACAAGCTGCGGGCGCAAGGCCCGTCGTTGTGACCACGACAGGAAGGGCCGCACGGCATACCCGTGCGGCCCTTCTGATGTGTTGGTGAGCGATCAGCCGACCGCGTGCGGATCGATGTGGCGGACCCAGCCGGTCACCTGCTCGGGGCTGCGCGGGCCCTCGCCGATGTAGCGCGAGGACGGCCGGATGAGCCGGCCGGTGCGCTTCTGCTCGAGGATGTGCGCCGACCAGCCGGCAGTGCGGGCGCAGGTGAACATCGGGGTGAACATCGAGGGCGGCACCTCGGCGAAGTCGAGCAGCACCGCGGCCCAGAACTCGACGTTGGTGGCCAGCACGCGATCGGGGCGACGCTCCTGCAACTCGGCCAGGGCCGCCTCTTCCAGCGCGTGGGCGACCTCGTAGCGCGGCGCGTTGAGCCGCTTGCAGGTCGCGCGCAGCACGCGGGCCCGCGGGTCCTCGGCGCGATAGACCCGGTGTCCGAAGCCCATCAGCCGCTCGCCCTTGTCGAGGACGCCCTTGACATAGGCCCGGGCGTCGCCGGTCTTCTCGACCCCTTCGAGCATGTAGAGCACGCGCGAGGGCGCACCACCGTGCAGCGGGCCGCTCATCGCGCCGACCGCTCCGGACAGGCACGCGGCGACGTCGGCACCGGTCGAGGCGATGACCCGCGCGGTGAAGGTCGACGCGTTCATGCCGTGCTCGGCGGCCGACACCCAATAGGCGTCGACAGCCTCGACGTGCCGGGGGTCGGGCTCGCCGCGCCAACGGATCATGAAGCGCTCGACGATGGTGCGGGCCTTGTCAACCTCACGCTGGGGGATCATCGGCTTGTTGAGCCCGCGGGCGGACTGCCCGACGAAGGACAACGCCATGACCGCAGCGCGGGCCAGGTTTTCGCGAGCCTCGGCCTCGTCGATGTCCAGCAGTGGGCGGAAGCCCCAGATCGGCGCGAGCTGGGCCAACGCCGACTGCACGTCGACCCGCACGTCTCCGGAGTGCACCGGCAGCGGGAACGGCTCGGCGGGCGGCAAACCCGGCTCGAAGGCGTTGTCGACGAGCAAACCCCACACCTGGCCGAAAGACACCTTGTCGACGAGGTCTTCGATGTCGACACCGCGATAACGCAGCGCGCTGCCTTCCTTGTCGGGCTCGGCGATCTCCGATTCGAAGGCGACCACACCCTCCAGGCCCGGCTTGAAGCTGGCGTAATCCGGCGTGGCGAGGGGTTGGGTCGTCATGCAGTCTCCTAGGAACGTGCGGGGGTGGCGCACGCTCGATTCTGCCGCATGCCAGGTATGCCGTGAACCGGGACCGCTGCGCTGAAGGCTCAGCGGCCGCGCTTGGCGACCTTGCGGGCCGTGGCCGCCGCCGAGTCCTTGACCGCCGCCACTCGATCCTTGACCGCGGGGACCTCCTCGGGGCGCATCCGCTGGGTGAGGTCGGCGCGCTCGACGAGCGCCGCCAATGGCACCTGCACGGCCGGGTGCGCACTGACCGGCTCTTCGCCGGCGTAGACGACCCACACCGGGCTGTTGTCGTGGAAGACCTTGAGCACCGTGCCGGCCTGCAGGGTCGCGGCTTCGGCGAGGGCGATCTTGCGCTCGCGCTGCTCGGCCAGCTTGGCTTGCGCGTATGCCGTCGCCGGCTCCTTGAGCGCCTTGGCCGCCACGACGAGGTGGGGACCGTATTTCACGCCGTACTTCACGGCATACCCGACGATCTTTCCTGCCGCCATTGGTGGCCTCCTCACCCGCGCCCGTGTTGGCCGGAAGCCTACGCTGGGGGAGTGACAGACCGCGTGGACTACCGCAGTGACGGGCTGGACGAGGCCGATCTGGCCGCAACCCCCTATGAGCAACTGACCCGCTGGATCGAGCAGGCGCGCGCGGCGGGGGTGCATGCCGCGGAGGCCCCAGAGGGGCTGGCCCTGGCGTTCGCGACCGTCGACGCCGACGGTGCTCCCAATGTGCGCACGGTGCTCATGCGCTTCCTCGATGAGCGGGGGCCGGGATTCGTCACCGACAGCGGCTCGACCAAGGCCGCGGAGATCGCCGGTGAATCACGGGTCGCGGCGTCGTTGGGATGGCCGGAGTTGTTCCGAGTGGTGCGCTTCCGGGGGTTCGCCGAGCCGGTCGAGAGCGCGACGCTCGTCGAGTATTGGGCCACCCGGCCGTGGGGATCGCGGATCAGCGCCTGGGCCTCGCAGCAGTCCCAGCCCATCGACGGCCGAGCGGCACTCGAGGCGCGTTTCGAGGAGTATGCCGCGAAGTTCCCCGACCACGGGCTGGCCGACGATGTGCCAGTGCCGTTGTCGTGGGCCGGTTTTCGGATCCGCCCCGTCGAAATGGAGTTCTGGGCCGGCCGAGCTGGTCGCCTGCACGACCGAATCGTCTATCGCGCAACGTCATCGGACCCGCTGCCGCTGCTCGACGCGCCCGACGGCTGGTCGGTGAGTCGGCGCCAGCCCTGATCCGGCCGTCAGCCGTCCGGTCCGGGTCCGGACATGAGAACGGCCCGTGGGGTGAGGGTCGGTCGAGACCTTGCCTCGCACGCTGGACGAGACGTGCGTGCCCACGGGCCGCGGCGGCTGCGTTGGATTGCAGCCGCGCGATGTCCTCTTGGTAGGAACGATCGCGCTACTGCGCAACCACCTCACGAGTCCGATAGGAACTCACTACCTGACCACCTCCTCTCCCGTGTACGGCCGACGGTAGATCGATTCCGGCTGCGGCTCAAGAGGTTTCTGTCCGGGGGCTGGGCCGACAGTGGGTGAGACAGCTGGGGCGACAGCTGGACCAGGGTTGGACCCACGCGCGGAACGACGCCACCGGTGTCGGCCACGCGGCATACAGTGCCGGTCGTGAGCGATGTGACGGTGACCTCCCTGCGAGAGATCGCCGTCCCGGCATACGGACCCACCGCGCTCGCGTCGGTCGGCACGGGCGCGGTCACCCCGATCCTCGCCCTCACCGCCCTGGACCTCGGCGCGACCACCGAGACCGCCGCCGTGGTTGTCGCTCTCATGGGCGTCGGCATGGTGGTCGGGGACCTGCCGGCCGGAGCCCTCGCGGCGCGGATCGGCGAGCGGCGCGCGCTGCTCTTCGCTGCGCTGGCCGAGGGACTCGGGATGGTCGGCGCGGGACTCTCGCGCTCCGTGCTCACGCTCGCCTCCGCGGTGCTCGTCATGGGAGTGGCCGGGTCGGTCTTCGGGCTGGCGCGGCATGCCTATCTCACCGAGGTCGTGCCGGCGGGCATGCGGGCCCGAGCGCTGTCGACCCTCGGCGGGGTGCACCGGGTGGGGATCTTCGTCGGTCCCTTCCTCGGGGCGGCTGCGGTCTCGGTGTGGGACACCAGGGCCGCGTATGCCGTCGGCGTCACCTTCGCGGTGCTGGCCGCCGTGCTGGTGGCCTTGACGCCCGATCTGGCGCGCTATGAAGGGCAGCGGGCCGCACGGCATACCGCTGCAGTGCAGGCGGCGGCAGCCGCAGCGGCGTCGGGCGCTGCGGGAGGGGCGGGAGGGGCGCGCGAGGGCGGCGGTGCCTCTGCGCGGCGGCCGGCCTCGGTCTGGTCGGTCTTGCGGGCCCATCGGCGGGTGCTCACCACTCTGGGCCTGGGGGTGCTGGCGGTCGCGGCAGCTCGGGCCGCGCGCAACGCGATCGTGCCGCTGTGGGCCGAGAGCATCGGGCTGGATGCCGCCTCGACGAGCCTGGTCTTCGGGATCTCCGGCGCGGCCGACATGCTGCTGTTCTACCCGGCGGGGTGGGCGATGGACCGGTTCGGTCGGGTGCACGTCGCCGTGCCGTCGATGCTCGTCCTCGGGGTCGGGATGGCGCTCATCCCCGTGGCCGGGTCGTTCGCCGGGCTGGTCCTGGTCGGGCTGGTGCTCGGCGTGGGCAATGGCATCGGCTCGGGCATCCTCATGACCCTCGGTGCCGATGCCTCGCCGGAGCAGGGGCGGGCGCAGTTCCTCGGCGGCTGGCGGCTCATGGGCGACCTGGGCTGGGCGGCCGGTCCGGCGTTGGTGAGCCTCGGGGCCGCGGTGCTGTCGCTCGGAGCGGCGGCCGTCATGATGGGCGGCCTGGCGTGGTTGGGCGCGGCCTGGCTGCGGGTGTGGGTGCCCCGTTACGACCCGACCAGGGCTGGTCGGCAGGCCACGGGCCAATAGCACCGAACAGATCGCGATCCTGTCACCTGGGTGCGGTCGCAACGCGACCCAAGTGACAGGATCGCGATCTTTCGAGGCCGGCGTCGTCAGCGGCGGCGACCGAGGGTGGCCAGCGCCTCACCATCGGTGCGCCACACCGTCCACTCGTCCTGCGGCACCGCGCCGAGCGACCGATAGAAGCCGTGCGCGGGGGTGTTCCAGTCGAGCACCCACCACTCGAACCGCGGGTAGCCGCGCTCGACACAGATACCGGCCAACTCCTCCAGCAGCATCCGGCCCAGGCCGAGGCCGCGACGTTCGGGGGTGACGAACAGGTCCTCGAGCCACAGGCCGTGGCGCACCTTCCAGGTCGAGAAGGTGACGTACCAGATCGCGATCCCGGCGACCTCCCAGCCGGCAGCGCCCGCATCGGCCCCCGACTCGTCGCCGACCACGTCGCGCACCTCGGCGACCTGGCAGAAGGCCTGCGGAGCGTCACAGAACAGCGCCGCGGCGAAGTCCTCCGGCCCACCCTCGACCGCGTCCGGCTCCTTCTCATAGACGGCCAGACCGACCACGAGATCGTGGATGGCCTGGGCGTCGGCGGGCTGGGCGGGACGGATGCGGACCTCGGGCATAGGTCAGATCCTGCCGTGTCCAGCACGCCAGCGTCTCCCCGGGTCCCCGGAGCAGACGGGGGCCCTCGCGAGATGTCGAATGAGGTCGCTATTCCGGAGCGATAGCAGCCGATTTCGCGATCTCGAGGTCCTCAGGCGGTGCGGGACACGGCATACCGGCGCAGGGCTTCGGCGCGGGCGGCGGCGTGCTCGACGATGCGAGTGGGGTAGCCGCCGGCATACCCGGCCGCGTGTGCCCACGGCTCGTGGGCAGCGGCGCCGGCGAGGTGACCCAGTTCCGGCACCCAGCGGCGCACGTAGTCACCCTGCGGGTCGAACCGCTGCCCTTGCGCGACCGGGTTGAAGATCCGGAAATACGGCGCAGCGTCGGTGCCGGTGCCGGCAACCCATTGCCAGCCATGGGAATTGGACGCGAGGTCGCCGTCGCACAGCTGCGCCATGAAATGCCGCGCCCCGTGTGGCCACCACACGTGCAGGTGTTTGACCAGGAAGCTCGCGGTCACCATCCGCACCCGGTTGTGCATCCAGCCGGTCGCCGCGAGCTGCCGCATCCCCGCGTCGACGAAGGGATAGCCGGTCCGCCCCGCGCGCCAGGCGTCGTACGCGGCGCCCGGCTCGTCGTAGTCCATCCCCGGCAGCGGCCGCAGGTCGTGCCACGCCGAGCGGGGATGGTGCCACAACACGTCGGCATAGAACTCACGCCAGGCCAGCTCGGTGACGAACGTGCTCGCGCCGGGGGTGCCGCGCGCTTCGTCGCTGCCGAGGTCGGCCAGCAGGGTGCGGGGATGGATCTCGCCGTATTTCAGGGCCGCCGAGAGCCGCGACGTGCCGTCGAGATCGGGTCGGTCCCGGTCGGTCCGGTATGCCGTAAGGGCGCCCTCCCGGAACTCGTGCCACCGCGCGTGCGCGGCGGCCTCTCCGACCTGGCCATCTCCAACCGCACCCGCGCCCGCGGTGCCCGTGCTCGGGAGGTCGTCGCTGGGAACATCTTGGAGGCCGGTCAGGGCGACAGGAGCGGGTGCCGGCCCGGGCGCACCGTGCGCCCGCCAGGCCCGTGAGAACGGGGTGAAGACCCGGTAGGGGGTGCCGCTGCCGGTCAGCACGGTGCCCGGACCCACCGCGTATGCCGTGCCCGTCGCCACCCAGGCCACCCCGACGTCGGCCAGCCGGGCAGCGACCGCGGCATCGCGCCGGCGGCCGTAGGGCGTGCTCTCGGCCGTCACGTGCGCCGCGTCGGTGCCGAGTTCGGCTGCCAGAGCAGGGATCACGCGCAGCGGTGAGCCGCGACGCAGCACCAGCTGCACGGCATACCGGGCGTGGAGGTCTGCTGCGAAGGAGCGCAGGGAGGCCGCGAGGCGGTCCCGGCGCGGGGACCCGGCCGCGTCCCACAGCAGGGGATCGACGACGAAGACCGGCACGACGGGACGGCCCGATGCCGCGGCGCCGAGCAGAGCGGGGTGGTCGGCGATGCGCAGGTCGCGTCGCAACCACACCAGGACGGGCTTCATCGGATGAGAGGCTAGCCCTCGTGAGCGACATGATCGACACGACCGAGATGTATTTGCGGACCGTCTTCGAGCTGGAGGAAGAGGGGATCGTGCCGATGCGCGCGCGCATCGCCGAGCGGCTCGGGCATTCCGGGCCGACCGTGTCGCAGACCATCGCCCGGATGGAGCGGGACGGATTGGTGCGCGTGACCGACGACCGGCACCTCGAGCTGTCGGCGACCGGACGGCTCGCGGCGACGCGGGTCATGCGCAAACACCGGCTGGCCGAGCGGCTGCTCGTCGACATCCTCGGGCTGGAGTGGGAGTACGTCCACGAGGAGGCGTGCCGCTGGGAGCACGTCATGAGCGAGCGGGTCGAGCGGCGCATCCTGGCTCTCATCGGTGACCACCGGGACTCGCCCTGGGGCAACCCCATCCCCGGGCTGGAGGAGCTCGAGGGCGAACGCGAGGCGCCGGACGCCGACCGCTCGCGCAGCCTGCGCGACTGGGCCGGGCATGCTCCGGCCGCAGGGGCTGACGGCGTCAAGCAGACCGTCGTGGTCCGCCGGATCGGCGAGATCGCGCAGGTCGAACCCGAATCGCTGGCCACCTTGATCGAGGCCGGAGTCCTGCCGGGCACCACGGTGCGGGTGTGGGTCGAGGGTGCCGACGTGTGCGTCGGGGTCGGCGAGGAGGCCGACACGCCCGCGGTGCGACTGCCGCACGACGTCGCGGCACATGTTTTCGGAGAAGGATTTCAGGCGGGCTGAGCGCCCGGTTCGCCCTGGTGTATGCCGTGTCGCTCACGTCGGTTTGTCGGGTATGCCGAGCCTGCGACGAGCACGATTGAGAACGTCGGTGATCTCACAGTGGCCATTCCGTGATCGGAACGTGACATTGCCTCGGGAGATGGGCTAGTCTTCCCGACGCCGGTCCAGACATGGCCCGGTGCCGAGGTGGATCGCCGAATCCTGCCACTGCCTCGGGACGACTTACCGCCAGGCAGGAGCGGGGGAACCACTTCCGGGCGTCGTGAGACGCCCTTGGGGTGAAGGTCGCGGCCGGCTTCCGGTCCAGACCCGGGTGACTCCCACCCGAACCCGACAGCTCACCTCGTATGGCGCTAGGAGAGGTACATCGTGTCTACACACATCGGGCGTCACCGCGCCTCCGGGTATTCCCCGTTGGCCGAGCTGGCTCAGATTGCCACGGACAACGTCAAGCCGGTCGCCCGCGTGTCCGCCGCTGCGGTGATGACCGGCGGCCTGGTGGCGACGATGGCCATGCCCGCCTCGGCGCTCACGCTCCCCGAGTCGGCCCTGCCCTCGACCGAGTCTGCCGATGGCGCTGTGATCGCCGAGGTCGGCCCCTCGCTCAGTGCGCCCGCCAGCGCCCCCGGCAACGAGACCTTCGGATCGCTGGGCTTCACGACCAAGAAGGTCACCGCCGCGTCGCGGTCGAACGACCGCGCTGCGCTGACCGCGACGTCGACCGCGTCCACCGCTGCCCCTGCGGCTGCTGCCAAGACGACCGCCGCGCCCAAGGCCGAGGTCAACGTCCCGCCGAGCGACGGCACCATCGTCGGCATCGCTCGCAGCCTGTCCGGCATCCGCTACGTCCACGGTGGGTCCTCGCCGTCGGCGGGCTTCGACTGCTCGGGCTTCACCTCCTACGTCTACCGTCAGGTCGGCAAGTCGATCGCGCGCACGGCCGAGGGCCAGCGCGCTGGTGCGACCAAGGTCAGCAACCCGCAGCCCGGCGACCTGGTGTTCTTCGGCTACCCGGCCTACCACGTGGGCATCTACGCCGGCCCGGGCATGCTCTACGACGCCCGCCGTCCGGGCGTGCTGTCCGGTCTGCACACGATCTGGACCACGAACAAGGTCAGCTACGGCCGCTACTGAGCCTGAGCAACGACGAAGCCCCCGGTCCGATCGGAACGGGGGCTTCGCGGTTTGTCAGGAGTGCAGCGGTCTGATGGGTCGAGCGCCCGGTCCGGTCAGCCGGCCAGGAGCGAGCCGCGCTGCGCGTGCGCCAACTTGGAGTGCAGGATCGTGCGCATGAGCTCGGCCTCGGGACCCTCGTGGCGGTCGACGGCCGCAAGCAGGTCGTCGATGTCGGCGCGCGAGTGGTAGCCGTCGAGCTCGCGGATCAGCTGCTTACGGGCGGCGCGCGCCTCGCGGCGCTCCTGGAGATCGTCACGGACCATCGCCACGAGCTTGGCGGCGTAGGTGGTCGAGTTGGTGAAAGTGCGGTTGTTCATGCATCCATGGTCCAGTGACCAGGTGCTATACGTCCAATACCTCTGAGATGTCTTATCCATACGGATAGTGCATAGATAGACTCGCCGGGTGGAGACGGATGCGCTGCGGTGGTTCCAGTTCGTTGCCGATGGGGCGACGGTGACCGAGGTCGCCGAACTCCACATGGTGAGCCAGCCGAGCGTCTCGCGCGCCCTGGCGGCCCTGCAGGATGAGATCGGCACCCCGCTGCTGACGCGTTCTGGCCGCGTGCTTCGGCTGACACACGCGGGGTCGGTCTTCAAACGCCACGTCGACCGGCTCATCAACACCCTCGACGATGGGCTGGCGGCGGTCGACCAGTTGCTCGACCCCGAGCGGGGGACCGTCGTGCTCGCCCATGACCCGTCGTTGGGCTCCTGGTTGGTGCCGGCACTCATCGGTGGCTTCCGGGCCGAGCACCCCGACGTGCAGTTCGTCGTCCACCAGACCGGTCAGGAAGGAGTGCTGGCGTCGCCGGACAGCTTGGTCGAGAGTCGGGTGGACCTGGTCATCACGGCGCAGCGGCCGCACGGCATACCGGTGCAGTGGCGGTTACTCTTCCGCGAGGACCTCTTCCTGGCCGTGCCAGCGCGCCATGCGTGGGCGGGGCGCACCGAGGTGTCGATGGCGGAGGCGGCGGGGGAGGCGTTCGTCGTGCCGCGCGCGCCGAGCCCGATGCGGCAGCGGTGGGAGCGGCTCGTGGCGGCTGCGGGGATCGAACCGCAGGTGGCTTTCGAGGTCGACGATCTGACGACCGCGCGGGGGTTCGTCGCGGCCGGGCTGGGGGTTGCTGTGGTGCCTGCGACCGGAGATGACCCGCTGCCGCCCTCGACCGGCGGGCCGTGGTTGGTGCGCATCACCGACGATGCCGGGGCCCGCGACGTGGGGCTGGTCTGGTCGACCGAGCGCGCTTTGCTCCCCGCAGCTGGCCTGTTCCGGCGCTATCTGCTCGCGCATGCGCCGCGGCCGCGGGCGTCGAGGAGTGCGAGACTCGGGAGATGAGCGATGCCGTGGATGCCGTGGATGCTGTTGACGCCGTGATTGCGGTGGATGCGCTGGACGTGCAGGTGTGGGCTGACCTGGTCTGCCCGTGGTGCTACATCGCGCAGCGGCGGCTCGCGGCGGCGGTGGCTGGGTATGCCGGGCCGGTGGCGGTGCGGCATCGGGCCTACGAACTCGACCCTGGTATGCCGTCCGGCGAGCGGGTGCCGGTGGCCGAGTACCTCGGTCGCAAGTACGGCGGCGGGTGCGCCGCAGGGCTGGCCATGACCGAGCGGGTGGCCGCGGTTGCTGCCGAGGACGGGCTGGTCCTGGACTTCGCCCAGGCCGTGAAGTCGTCGACCTTCGATGCACACCGGCTCTTGGCGCTGGCCGCTGCCGAGGGTGCTGGGCAGCTGGCCGGGGAGTTGCAGGAGGCGATGTATGCCGCACACTTCCGGCAGGGCCTGGCGCTGGACGATCACGGTGTGCTGATGGACCTTGCCACAGGTGTGGGCCTGTCTCGCAACCGAATTGGCAAGGTCCTTGGCTCGGATGCGTTCGCCGCGCAGGTGCGTGCCGACCAGGCCGAGGCGCGCTCGATCGGCGTGACCGGCGTGCCGTTCACCGTGGCCGGGGGACGCGTGGCGGTTTCTGGTGCTCAACCCGTCGAGGTCTTCGCCGCGTTGTTGACCCAAGCTGCCGATGCGTCGGGGCCGCCCGATCGCTGATCGGGCGATGCAGGGAAGGTTTGATCGGGGGCTTCGGCGAGGGAAGCCGTACTCCGGTGAGGTTGGACCCTCAGTGGAGTGCGGCGAACCTCAGCGAACCAAGCGGCGAACCGCCACAGACCACGCAAGGTGCGAAACAAATCGTATACAGATACAATTATCGGTAGACGTTTTGTTCCAGCGAGGAGGGTCAGCATGCCAGCTGCCGAACTGCTTCGTGCTGGTGAGCACGCCACGTCCCGCAGCGCGTTCTACCGACGGGCGAAGGTCGGCGCCTACGAGAGGATCGCGCGCGGCGTGTACCTGCCGTCTGACGCTGACCCCGCTGACTGGGACTGGCTCGAGGCGACAGCCAAACATCCCAAGGCGACTGTCTGCTTGGCCTCGGCGCTGGCCTACTACGACCTGACCGACGAGATTCCTCAGGCACTTGACGTCGCGATTCCACGAGGTAGCCGGACCCCGGCGACTGACGCCGCCATCGCCTGGCACCACTTTGCCGCCGACTCCTTCGGCCTAGGTCGGACCACCATCGCCATCCCTGGCTCGAACGTTCGCATCGGCATCTACGGTCCGGAGCGGTCCATCGCCGACGCGTTCCGGCTTCGTGGCTCGTTAGGGTACGAGTTGGGCCGTGACGCGTTGCGCAGTTGGCTGGGTAGGGGTGGGAAGCCGGCCGACTTGTTGGAGTTGGCGTCCCAGCTACCGCGAACTCGGGGGCCTCTGCTTCGGACGATCGAGGCCTTGGGCTGATGACAGTGACTGGTCATGGGGTCCTTCGGCAGCTTCAACGCCAAGCTCACGATTCCAGGAAGTCCGATGCCCGGTCGCGACCGGCGAGTTGGTCACCCGTCACGCTCTCGAGTCGTTCCTAGACCGACTTCGCAGGACTCCGCACGGGAAGGACTTCATACTCAAGGGCGGCATCGTGTTGGCTGGCTATGGAATTCGCCGCTCGACCAAGGATGTGGACTCGGAGGCCATCTCGGCTTCCGTGACCGCAGCGCATATCGAGCAAGTCGTGATGGATGTCGCAGCTGTCGAGGTCGAAGACGGTCTTGAACTCGATCGGAGCAGCCTCGATGTCCAAACCATCCGAGGGGCGGCTGACTACCCCGGCCTCCGGATGCGGGTGCATGGCACCGTTGGAACCGCGCGAGTCGTGCTGGCCTGGGACATCTCGACCGGCGACCCGGTTGTCCCGCTGCCGACCCTGGTGTCCATTCCCCGAGTGCTGGGAGAGCCCATCGAGATGCTCGGGTATGCGCCAGAGACCATGGTGGCCGAGAAGGGCGTCACGATTCTCGAGCGAGGCATCACCAGCACCCGCTGGCGCGACTACGTCGACATCGTTGCGCTCGCTCAACGAGGCATCGACCCAGACGTGCTCTTGGCCTCAGCGCGGGCTGTCGCGCGATACCGCCGGGTTACCCTTCGTCCCGTCGCGCCTTCAGTAGCTGGGTACGGTGCGACGGCACAGGCCAAGTGGGCGGCGTGGCGCCGCAAGGAAGGCCTCGAGGGCATGTGCAAGCCGGACCTGGACGACCAGATGCGTGAGGTCATCGCCATCCTGGACCCCTTGTTTTCAAGGGGGCCCACGTAGCGCGGGGTAGGTCTCTCCGGCGCTCAGCCATCGCCGATCCGGCGGCTTCGGCGAGGGACACCGCACTCCGGTGACATTGGACCCTCAGTGGAGTGCGGCCAACGTCAGCGAACCATGCGGCGAACCACGATGCAGGCCGCGCAGAGTGCCCCCGGCGCGAATCGAACGCGCGACACCCGCTTTAGGAGAGCGGTGCTCTATCCCCTGAGCTACGAGGGCGGGGGGCGGGCACAGCCGCCGGGTCAAGGGTAGTCGCGCCGGGAGGTGCAACCAATCCAGCAGCGCGAGCGCCCCGCCCGTCATTGCACACGTCGGTCATGGCCCGCACGACATCGGACAGCACGTCGCCCACGAGCGCCAACTCGGCGTCCGATCGCGAGGCCAACACCTCCCGGATGGCCGCGGACAACGGCTGGAACGACGTCGATGCCAGATCAGCGGCGCTCGGGGTGATCTCGACGACCACCTTGCGCCCGTCGACGACGTGCGGGAGGCGCCGCACATGGCCGATGTGCTCGAGCCGGCTCACCAACGAGGTCACCGCCGAGGCCGACAGGTGCAACTCCGCCGCCAGCTGCGAAGGGGTCAACTCGGCCCCGTCGCGGGCGGCGTCGCTGATGATGCCCATCGCGGTGAGGTCGGTCGAATGCATCCCGAGGCGCTCACGGATCGCGTGTGAATACCGATCGGACTGCGTCGCCACGGCCCGAACGAGGCGCAGCACACGGGTCACGGCCGGCTGGCCCAGCCGCGCCTCGCCGTCCTCCCCTGCCATGCGAGCCTCCTATATGCTTCGATGGTCGAAATATCCACGGTCCTGCCGACGGTCTCCCCAGGCGCGGCGAGCCGGTGAGACCGACCCGCACCACGGCATACCGAAGGGCGAAGCCAAGCATGACGCATCCCGAGGCTCCCGGCGCGACCACCCACGCCGCGATGGACGAGGCCGGTATGCCGTGCACCGCCCCTTCCGCGGACGGCGACGACGTGGTGCTGCTCGATGAGGGCGGTAACCCCATCGGTGCCGCCGACCGCCGCGCCGTGCACACCGACCGGACGCCGCTGCACCTGGCCTTCTCGACCTACCTTTTCGACGCCGATGACCGGCTGTTGCTCACCCAGCGCGCCCACGACAAGGTGACCTGGCCGAGCGTCTGGACCAACTCGTGCTGCGGCCACCCGCGGCCGGGTGAAGACCCGAGGGAGGCGGCCAGCCGACGCATCCGCGAAGAGCTCGGCCTGCACGTCGACGCTGGCGAGTTGCGCTGTGTCGCACCGGATTTCAGGTATCGGGCGATCGACGCCCACGGCGTGGTCGAGCACGAGATGTGCCCGGTCTATGTCGCGCAGATCGACGGCAGCGCGCAGGATCCGCGCCGCGCCGACCCCGACGAGATCGCAGACTCGCGCTGGGTGCCCTGGCGCGAGGTCCTCGACCGGGCGACGAACGACCCAGCCAGCCTCAGTCCGTGGGCCGTGCTGCAGATCCCCCTCGTGGCCGCGGCTTGTCCACCCCTCAGCGAGCCCGAGGACGGCGGCGATTGCGTTGCCGAGGTGAGTGGCGCCGAGGGCAGCGGATGACCGACCTCGCCCCCGCCCCGCAGGTGCGCCGACCGCTCACCGACGCACAATCGGCCGTCGACGCCGCCCTGGCCGACGTCGTGACCGATCTCGGCCGACGGTGGCGTGCCCTCGCTCCTGACGGCTCGGGCGGGCCGGCCGACTCAGCCGGCGACGAACCCACCCCAAGCCTCACCGCCGACGACGTCCTGGGCTATCTCGTCGACTTCCTCGCGCGACCGGGCAAGCGCATTCGGCCGCAGATGTGTTTCTGGGGCTGGGCCTCGGTGCACGGCACCGACGCGGATCCGGCCACCAACGGGTATGCCGACATGGTCACCGCTGGTGCGGCTCTGGAACTCCTGCACGTCCTCGGGCTGGTCCACGACGATGTCATGGACGAGTCGGACCAGCGCCGGGGGCGGCCGACCGTGCACCGCCGCGCCGCGGCCGATCACCGCAGCCACCGTGCCGACGGCGACCCCGACCGATATGGCGAGAGCATCGCCGTGCTCGTGGGCGACCTCGCCCACACCGAAGCCGTCCGCCTGGCGATGACCCTCCCGCCGCCCATGCGCGAGGTCTGGAACACGCTGTCCCTCGAGTTGATGATCGGCCAGGCCACCGACCTCGCCGGAGCCGCGGGGCGTCGCCGCGACCTGGTCCACGCCCGCGCTATCGCCCGCACCAAATCCGGCGCCTACACCGTTGTCCGTCCCCTCGACCTGGGCGCGACCGCCGCCGGCGCTGACCCGCTCGTCCGCCAGGGGCTGGCCTGCTATGGACACCACGTCGGCGAGGCGTTCGCGCTGCGTGACGACCTGCTCGGTGCTTTCGGCAACATGAGCTCGACCGGCAAGCCGGTCGGCGACGACCTGGTCGCGGGCAAACCGACCGTGCTGCTCGCCCTCGCCGCCCAGACCGGCGACCCGGCGGTCCACGGCGCCCTGGCGCGCATCGAGAACCGCTCGGTCACCACGGACGACGTGCCCGAGATCCAGGCCACCCTCGCCGCGGCGGGCATCCCCGACCGCGCCGAAGCGCTTATCGCCGACGCCACCGCCGCCGCGCT
>Ga0208938_1000474_pt1 | contig 30295 bp, 10 predicted proteins | sample AD_UKC125_MetaG_FD_184434 | JGI IMG/M metagenome (GOLD analysis project Ga0208938, IMG submission 184434) | Active sludge microbial communities of municipal wastewater-treating anaerobic digesters from USA - AD_UKC125_MetaG (SPAdes) (version 2) | ecosystem: Engineered > Bioreactor > Anaerobic >...
CCATGGCGAGGGTGTCGGCGCGGGCGAGCATCGCGGCATACACCTCGTCGGCGACGGTGAAACCGAGCTGCGAGGCGAAGCGCGCGGCCCGCATCATCCGCAGCGGGTCGTCGGCGAACGACTCCTCGGGAGTCGCGGGCGTGCGCAGTCGGCGGGCGGCGAGGTCGGCCAGCCCCCCGTGCAGGTCAACGAACTCCAGGCTCGGCAGCCGCATCGCCATCGCGTTGACGGTGAAGTCGCGCCGGACCAGATCGTCGGCAAGGCTGCTGCCGAAGGCGACCTCGGGCTTGCGCGACTGCCGGTCATAGACATCGGTGCGATAGGTCGTGATCTCGATAATCGCCGGGCCCTTGCGCAGCCCAATCGTCCCGAAGTCGCGGCCGATCTCCCAATGCGCGTCGGCCCAGCCGCGGATGATGCCGAGCGTCTGGTCGGGGCTCGCGTCGGTGGTGAAGTCCAGGTCCGGCGAGATCCGCCCGAGGAAGGCGTCACGCACCGGCCCGCCGACGAGGGCGAGCTCATGACCGGCGGCGACGAACCGCTCGCCGAGCTCGGTCAGCAGCCCGAGCTGCGGAGCGAGCGCGGCAACGGCAGCGCGCAGCAGCGGGGCGGTCGCCTCGGAGGGATTCGGCACGACCGACAAGCCTAGCCGGTATGCCGTCTGGTCACCTTCGGACGCACTCGGCTCGGGCTGACCTGCCCGATTTCCTCACACCCACCGATGTTTTCGCGTCCCTAGACGCTAGGGAGTCACAGAACGCCGGCGGGTGTGAGGAAGTCGGGAGCAGGCGGGTTGGCGATCGCAGCCGGTGGTCTGGCCACCGCATCGAGGAAGCCGGAGTCTCGCGCATACCGGACCGTGGTGAGCACGTCCCTGTCGACATCCTCGTCGAACGGCATACCGAGGTGTTCCAGCACCGCGCGCGTCCAGTCGGTGACGATGTCGTAGCCGGCCAATTGGGGGATCTCGACCAGCTTGGAATGCAGGACGAACTCTCGGACGAACGGAGTGATCGGGGATCCGTCGTAGTTCTCCGCCAGGTAGTCCATGAACTCCGCCACGGTGACCAAAGGCTTCTCCTGCCCGATGGCCGCAAACGCTGCGGCGAACTCGGGGACACCGACCTTCGTCGATCGCAGCAGATGGTAGGTCTGCCCATGCAGCGATCGATGACCCATGAGTGCGACGAGACGTCGACAGGCCGCATCGACCGGGGTGAAGTCCCACAGCCGAAGGTCGCCTTGCGGGAGGCAGGCGAACCGATAGAGCGCCCGCATCTGCAGGTAGAACGCGTTCTGGTCGATGTTCTCCTGGAACGTGCCGTCGCCCGAGTCGCCGGTGATCGCGTTGAGCCGATAGATCGTCACGACCTGACCGGCCCGACGCGCCTCGTGGAGAAGGAGCTCGGCCTCCAACTTGGTGTCGGTGTAGGCGTTCACCGGTTGCTGGCCGAGGTTGTCGTCGAACTCCGTGAAGATCTCGTCGTTCCCCGGCATCAGCCCCATGACGCCGCGGGTCGACACGTGGTGGATGTCCTTGGCGATCCCCGTGGCAGCGAACTCGAGGATCTGGCGCACCGCGCTCACGTTGGGCCCCACGAAGTCGTCCCGCCGCCCGACATGATCGACCTTGCCGGCCGAGTTGAGCACGCAGTCGATCCGCCCGGCCAGACCCTCGTAGTCCTGCTCCGCCAGACCGAAGTGCGGCTGGGCCGCGTCGCCCACGAGGAGGTGGATGCGGGGCTGGTGCCACCGGAAGTCGTCGTCGGAGAAGAACCGGGTGTATGCCGCGCGCAGCCGCTCGGCCGGACCGGCGCCACCGGGTCGCACCAGCACATGCACACTCGCGGTCGTCTCCTGGAGCACCTCGTGCAAGAGGTGGACGCCGACAAACCCCGTCGCACCCAGGACGAGGACCTCGCGGTAGGTCACCGCATCGGTGTCCAGGGCGGCGCCCAGGGTCGACGCCAGGGGCACGTGGGCGGCATACGCGTCCCGTCGTTCGGCGATGTGCGCGTTACCCTCGCGGCGCCATCCGCCGTCGATGAACCAGCGGCCGACCTCCTGGAGTTGCTCGCGCAGGTCGGCACTGCCGCCCATCCCCCCGACGTATGCCGCCAACTCGGCGATCGTCGGGTAGGCGTAGAGGTCGGTCACCTCCACCGGATAGGCCTGGTTGAGAACCGACGTCAGGCTGATCGCGTGCAGGGAGTCGCCGCCCAACTCGTAGAAGCTGTCGTTGACCCCGATGCCGCGGATCGAGAAGACGCCCTCCCACATCGCGGCCATGTTGGCCTCGACATCGGTACGCGGCGCGACGAAGTCGGCGGACAGCTCAGGCCGATCGAACTTCGGCTCGCCGTGGCCTTCGCCAAGGACCGCGTCGTCGCTTCCCTCGAGAACGGCGCGCATCTCATCGATCGACTGGCTCGTGACGGCCACGTTGACCAGAGCGCTGCGCAGGAGGGGATCGATGAACCCGATGCCGTCCTCCAGGGTCAGGCCGTCGGCCATCATCCGCGCCGCGGCCGTCCCTTGCGGGGCCTGCGCCTCGCTGCGCGCGGCCATTCCCACGTGTGCCCAACGGTCCCAGTTGACGCTGAGGGTGCGGCGCTGCGGATACCGGATCCGGGCCGCCCGGGCATAGGCGTCCTCGAAGGAGCACGCGGCGGCATACTCGCTCGAACCGGTGGGACCGAGGATGGCCAGGACCGACGAGAAGAGCATGACGAACTCGACGTCCCGGTCGGCGAAGACCTGGTCCAACACCAGCGTGCCATCCACCTTGGGCTCGAGGACCGGGGCACTCGTCCCGGGCGTAAGGAAGTGGATCATGCGGCCGCTGGCGACGCCGGCCAGGTGGAAGACACCGGTGATCGGGCCAAGTCGCACCTCGACGTCGTCGATGAGCGCCGACATCGCCGTGAGGTCGGTGAGGTCGACCGCGTGATACTCCACGGGGACCTCGTGTCGGCGCAACGCGACCATCGTGGCGATCCGGGCCGCGACCTCAGTGCCGTGGGTTGCCACGCTCACCGTCGGCCACTCGGTCTCATTGGGCAGCGCGGTGCGCCCGGTGAGGACGACGCTCGCGTGGTGAGTGCTCAGAAGGTGCTCGGCGAGCGCCTCGCCGATGCCCCCCAACCCTCCGGTGAGCAGATAGACCCCGGATCGCAGGGCGCACCCCCCAGAGCCGTCGGCGATCTCCACCGAACGGTGCCGGCGGGTGAGCCGAGCGTCTCCGCGATAGGCGATCGGCGAGGGCTCGGACCCACCGATGGCCTCAGCGAGGATGCGCGCCGCCAACGTCGCGGCCTCCGCGTCGAGGTCGGTGTCGACGTGCCGGATGGCAAGCTTCGGGTATTCGTGGGCGGCCACGATGGCCGCCCCGGCGACCAACGCGCTGGGTGATGGCTGGCCATCGAACCCGAACGCTCCCGAGGTGACGATCGTCAGGGCCGACGTCTGCCCGCCGAGCAGCCCGGAAACGGCCCGCATCATCGCCACCAGCGTGTCGAACGGACGGTTGCGTAGGTCGCCGTCGGGTGCGTCGAGGCTCCACAGATAGACGACGTGGGTCGGCACGGCCTCGGTCCGCTTGAGGTCCTCCACGAGGAGGTCGAGGTCCTGCGGTCGATCGGGGTCGAGGGTGTAGCGGTCGTCCCCGCCCACATACTCTCCGCGGTCGTTGGCCGTCACCTCCACCACTCGGGCACCGGCGTCGTTGAGGTATGCCGTGACGCGATCGCCTGTGGGACCGGCGTCACGCAGGACCAGCCAGCTCCCCGCGAGCAGTTCCGGCGTTGGTGCCACCAGGGCGTCTGCGAGCGCCCAATCCGTGGTCGACGTGACCGGCCGGGCCGCTTGAGCACGCCCCGTCTGTTGCCAGAGGGACGCTGCCCCGGTGGGGGTCGGCTGATCGCTGTGTTCCGCCCAGAACCGGGTCGGCAACAACGGCGAGCCCGGCAGGGCAAGCCGCTTGCGGGGACTGCCCGAGTAGAAGGTTCGCCAGTCCGTGTCGATACCGGTCCGGTAGAGCTCGGCGACGCGTTCGAGGGTTGCTCGATCGGTGCGTCCGGACTGTCGATAGCGGTCCACGGCGGCGGACATCTCGGCGAAGGCCTCGTTGCGACCCTCAGTCCTGGGCTCGGCGCCCAGGTCCGCCCCGGCGGCCACCTGGGCACGCAGGTCGGTGAGCCCAGCCACGAGGTCTTCAACGGTGGCGACCGTCAAGGCAACTCGCCACTTGCTGTGGCGCCGTCCGGTGTTCGCGGTGTAGCACAGGTCAGCTAGCGAGCTGTCCGGATGGGCCTGCAGGTGCTCGAGATAGGCGTCCAGCAGGGCCGGCCACAGGGTCCGAGCATGCGTCGAGAGGGTCAACACCTCAAGCCCGTCGCCGACTGACGGGGAGGTCTGCGGCGGCGGCGACGCGAGGACGGCGTGGCTGTTCGTGCCGCTGAAGCCGAAGGAGCTCACCCCGGCGAGCCGAGCCGTGTCCTTCGGCCATGGGAGGGGGCTGTCGACCATGAACATCGGTGAGTTCGCGAAGCCGATCTCGGGGTTCGGCTCCTCGAAGTTGACACTCGGCGGCAGGGTTCCGTGCTCCATCGCCATGACGACTTTGAAGAGGCCGGCCATCCCGGATGCCGCGACCGCGTGGCCGATGTTGGGCTTCGCCGTGCCGAGGCCGCAGAACTGGCGTTTGGTCGTGAAACGTTCGAAGGCGTTCGTCAGGGCGCGCATCTCGATCCGATCACCGACCGTGGTTCCGGTGCCGTGGGCCTCGAGATAGGACAACTGCCCAGGGTCGATGTCGGCGTCCTTCCAAGCTTGGACGATGACCCGCTCCTGGGCTTCCGAGGACGGCGCGGTGACGCCGTTCGTGGCCCCGTCGTTGTTGAGGGCGACCGCCTTGACCACCGCGTAGACGTGATCCCCGTCGGAGATGGCGTCATCCAGGCGCTTGAGCACCATGGCGGCCACCCCCTCGCCCCAGTTCGTGCCGCTGGCTCGGCGATCGAAGGTCCGCACGGCACCGCCGCCGGACTCGACGCTCTGGAAGTTGGTCCCCCCTCGGGTATAGATGCTGACGTTGACGCCGCCGGCGACCGCCATGTCGCACTCACCGGCATACAGTCCCTCGCAAGCGGCGTGCAGCGCGACGAGCGACGAGGAGCACGCCGTGTCGAAGACGACCGCCGGCCCGGAGAGGTCGAAGAGGTAGGAGGGTCGCCCCGCCATGAGGCCTGGCATGGCACCCGTCTGGGCCAGCATCCCCGGCTCCTTGACGAGTGCCTTGTAGGGAAACTCGGTGTCGTTGAGATGGTCGACGCCGACATAGACCCCGGTCTTGGTGCCGGTGAGGGCCGCCCCTCCGTAGCCGGCGTCCTCGAAGGCGCGGTAGAGCACCTGAAGGAAGAGCCGCTGCTTCGGGTCGATGACGAGGGCTTCCTTGGGCGAGATGCGGAAGAACGACGCGTCGAACTCGGCGATCTGGGGCAGGTACCCCATCGCGGAGTAGTGGGCGTGCTCGTCCGACCGGGTGATCCCGAGCGAGTCCTCGACGTCGTTGGCGCGGGCGCGGGGCATGGTCCGGATGCTCGTCCGTCCTTGGACGAGGTTGGCCCAGAACTGCTCCTTGGTCGTGGCCTGGGAGAAGGCGCACTCGAGACCGACGATGGCGATGTCGGTGCGACGCCGCTTGGCATTCACCTGCTTGAGGATCGCCGCCCCCATGCCGCGGTCGATGACGCCGTCCCGGGCGGCTTGCAGGAGGAAGGCGTTGATGTCCTTGGTCGAGATCGTCACAGCTGATGCACCTGTCCATCGCGGGCCGAAGTGGATCGATCGGGGCTGGAGGGTCGAGCCAGACCGCGCATGAGGATCGAGCACAGCGGGGCGACGTCGTCGAACCAGTAGAAGTGGCCACCGGGAAGCTGATGGACATCGAAGGGTCCGTCGGTGAACTCACCCCACCGCCGAAGCTGCTCAGCCGAGACGACGGGGTCCCGAGTGCCGGCCACTGCGGTCACCGGGCAGTGCAGGAGTTCGGCGGGAGCGGCGTACTCGTAGGTCTCGGCCACCTTGTAGTCGGACTTGAGGATCGGGGTGAACAACTCGACGAGCTCGGGGGTGTCCAACACCTGTTGGGAGGTGCCGCCGAAGCCACGGATCATCGAGAGGAAGACCGAATCCGGTGCCTGGTGCCACGACGTCTTGGACGGAACGTCAGGCGTATGCCGTCCGGAGAAGAACACGTGAACCGGCTCGATGCCTTCGTGCTCCTGCAGGGAATGCAGCACTTCGAAGGCCAGCAGGGTGCCCACGCTGTGGCAGAACACGGCGAACGGTCCGGCCGCCATCTGGTCGGTCAGCCGGGGCAGCAGATCATCGACATGACCCGACACCGAGTCGATGAGAGGCTCCTTCATCCGGCTCCCGTGTCCGGCCATCTCGACGGGGACGACATCGATCCGCGGGGGCAGATACCGCCGGAACCGGTGGTAGACGGCCGCCGTGGCGCCGGCGAAGGGGAAGCAGAACAACTTCAGGCGATCAGTCATCGGGCCGACCTCACTCCACTCGTTCCAGCAGCTGCTGAGCCTCATCCATGCTGAGCTCGCCGCGATCGAGCCCGTCCATGATCTCTTCGACGGTGAGCACCCGCTCGGCGGTCGGCGCTGCCTCCGGCAGTGGCGGCGCCTGCCGGCCGTCGAGGTAGCCGGCCAACTGGCGCACCGTCGGGTTCGCATAGACGTCCGAGATGTCCAGCACGGTCTGCTGGTGTTCGTTGAGCGCGTTGACGAACTGCGAGATGACCAACGAGTCACCCCCGGAGTCGCTGAACGGCTCGTGGACACTCACTTCGTCGAGGGCCTGCAGGGTGCCCCAGATGTTCGCGACGGCAACCTCGGTGTCGGTCAACGGTTCGGAGCTGAGGACGACCACCTCGCGACGGCGAGGGCGTTCCTGCTTTCGCGGCTGGCCCATGCGCAGCTTGGCCCGCAAGGCGTCAGACAGCGGCAGGCCGATGGCTCCTCCGGCCTCACGGATCCGGCCGTGGTCCAAACCGCCCACGAGCAGGACGGCAACGTCACGATCGAGAACGCCCACCGCGGCCTCGGCCCCGGCGGCGTCGGTCAGGCTATGGAAGACGCCGCGCACCTGATCCGCGTCGTATGCCGTCGCCATGCCGCTTTCGCTCCACACCGACCAGGCAATCGCTGTGGACTTCTGCCCACGAGCCCGACGCATCGACGCCGTCGCGTTGAGATAGGCGTTGGCGGCGGCATACGCCCCCTGGCCGGCGGGACCGAAGACGGAGATGAGGGACGAGGAGAGCAGGAAGAAGGCGAGGTCGTCCTCCCGGGTGACCTCCTCCAGCACCCACGTGCCCGCAACCTTGGGACGCAGCACCCGATCGAACTCTTCGAGCGAGGTGTTGACGACGTAGGAGCCGGCGGGCAGCCCGGCGCCGTGAACCACGCCGTTGATCGCCCCGAACCGGTCCCGAAGTTGCGCGCACACCTGCCTCATCCCGTCGAGGTCAGCCACGTCACCCGCGACCGGGTGGACGTCGATCCCTCGCTCGCGCATCTCGCGCAACCGGGCAACGCGGGCCGCCACTGCCGGGGGGCCGGCGTTGGCCGCCGCGTCCCACTCGGCGGGGTCGTCCGGGATCGGGGTCCGGCTGAGGACGGCGAACCTGGGGTGACGCTCCTCCGTCGTGAGGCCCTCGATGATCGCTGCGGCGATCCCGTCGAGCCCGCCCGTGATGAGGTAGACGCCAGTGTCCCGGATCTCCACCGGCTCGGCCGGGAAGGTCTCCAGTTGCGCCTCCTCGACGACCGCGGCATACCGATGAGCGCCTCGCCAGACCACGAGGGCGCCGTCCTGCAGCGCTGCGATCTCATCGACGAGAGATGGCACGACCTCGGCTTGCGTATCCAGGCACCCCACCGTGAGTCGCGCGTGCTCGGCGGACAACACCTTGGCGAGCGCACCCACGCAGGCGCCGACGGGGTTCTGCACGTCGGCGTTCCCACCGACCGGCGAGACCGCGTCGACGAGCACGAGCAGCGGCAACTGACCGGCCGACTCGCGTCGGGCGAGCGCCTGCGCCAGGCGGACCAGGCTGTGCGTTCCGGCGTCGACCTGGCTGGTGAGATCCTGCGCCGACCGGGGTGACCGTCGGCCGAAAGCGCCGGCGTGGACGACGGCGCCCAACCGGTCATCGCCGAGTGCCGCGAACACCAGGTCGAGGTCGGCATCGGTGGCCGCGACGACGACCTTCGCGCCGACGGCCTCTAACTGGCGGCTGGCCTCCGCGATGACCAGCCCCTGGTCGGGTTGGTCGGCCACGAGCAAGACGGTGGAGGCGGCCAGCGAGTGGGCGCTGCCGCCGACAGCGGTCGGAGGCAGCGGGGTCTCCTTGAACCCGACGCGGTGATAGACGCTGTTGACGAACAGTTCGTGGTTGACCCGTTTGAGGGAGTACTTCTCGAGGGTGAGGATCACCCGGCCCGCCGCATCGACGAGGGTGACGTCGATCGACGCAGCACCCATGTCGTTCTTGATGGGGTTGCGGATCACCTGGACGCTGACGAACGACTGAGGCAACGGGGCGTAGATCTTGATGCTCTTGCAGGCGAACGGCAGGAACATCGTGTGGGTGACGTTCTGGATGAGGAACTCCGACCCGATGTTGATGGCGTTGTCCAACAGCGCGGGGTGCAGGAAGTACTCGTCGAGATCGGCGAGGAAATCCTCGGCCATGACCAGGTCGGTGAAGATCTCCTGCCGGGAGTTGTAGACGATCTCCGTGACGTTGCGCCACCGTGGCCCGAACCGGAAGCCGCCGTATTCCTTGGAGAGGTCGAACGGCAGCACCTCGTCGCACCGAGCGCGCGTGATCGCCGGGTCCAGGACGGTCGGTGGCCGGGTTGCAGCCAGAGGTATGCCGCGTCCGGTCGCGTGAGTGACCCAGCCAAGGTCGGGGTCCTCACTGAGGATCTCGATCTCGAAGGCACCCTCGACGGTGCGCACCGTGATCTGCACGTCCAGCGGCTCGTCCGGACGCACTGTCGCCGAGGCATGGAAGACCACGTCCGCCAGCTCGAGCTGGGGCTGCCCGCACGTCTGCGCGCAGGCGGCATGCATCATCTCGAGGAAGGCCGTTCCGGGAATGACGTTGTGGCCGTTGATGACGTGTTCGGTGAGGATCCACTGCTTCCCGACCTCGAACCGCGTGCCGTAGATGTCCTCTGAGCGAGATCGGGCGAGCAGCTTTTCGACGAGTGGGTGCAGCGCGTCGGGCTCGACCAGCGTGGGTGACTCCGGCTCCGGCTCGATCCAGAAGTGCTTGCGCTGGAAGGGGTAGGTGGGGAGCGGCACGCGCCCCAGCCCCGGTGTCGAGAACGTGGCCGCCCAGTCGACAGAGGCACCGCCGACGAAGAGGTCGCACAGGTCCGAGCGCGCCTCGGCTCCGAGCGGATCACCCGTGAGCAGCGCGGCGGCCTGCGCCGTGAGGGCGCGCTGTTGGGTGCCGGTGAGGTCGTGCGCGTCCTGCGCGATCATGTTGGCCGAGATCACCCGGTGCCGGCCGACATGGACGCCCGCCAGGTGGCGGTCAGGACTGGACAACTCCGCCAGCCGGGCCAGGAGTTCGGCACGGCCGGCGAACTCGAAGGCCAGCCGGTGCTCGAACTGCATCCGGCCGACAGCGAGGGTGAAGCAGACGTCGGCCGGGCTCAGCTGCGGGTGGTCGACAAGATGGTCGTGCACGGCGCGCACATAGTGCCACAAGGCTGCTTCGGTGCGCGCCGAGAGTGCGAACACGAGGCGGTCGGGATCGGGGGCCGGGGCGGGATCGGCCGGGACCTCGCGGGCGGGCGCCTCCTCGAGGACCACATGGGCGTTCGTCCGCCCGAACCCGAACGAGCTCACTGCGGCCAGCAGCCGGGGACCGTTCGGGGTCCACGGTTGCAGGACATCGCTGACGTACAACGGTGATTCGTGGAAGGCGATGTAGGGGTTGGGCTCCTCGAAGTTGATGTTGGGCGGGAGCTTCCGGGCCCGCATGGCGAGGAGCACCTTGAGCAGTGAGGACATCGAGGCTGCGCTCACGCCGTGCCCCAGATTGGGCTTGACCGAGCCCAGGGCGCAGAACTGCTTGCGCGAGGTATGCCGTGCGAAGGCGGTCGTCAGACCGTCGACCTCGATGGGGTCACCGAGCACGGTTCCCGTGGCGTGTGCCTCGACGTAGGACAGGTGCTCGGGATCGATGCCGGCGTCCCGCCACGCGCGCAGGATCACGTCGGCCTGGGTCGAGGCCTTGGGGGCGGTGATGCCGTTGCTGCGGCCGTCGTTGTTGACGGCGCTACCGCGGATGATCGCGTAGATGTGGTCGTTGTCAGCGATCGCTCGATCGGCGGCCTTGAGGACGACCAGGCCCAGTCCCTCGCCCCACACCGTTCCCTGCGAGTTCCGATCGAAGGATGCGAGGACACCGGAGGTCGACTCGACCCCGTCGAAGGAGGCGTCGGTGTCGCTGAGTAGGTGCAGTCCACCGGCGATAGCCAGATCGCTCTCGCCCGCCCGGATCGACAGACAGGCCTGGTGGACCGCGACCAGACCGGAGGAACAGGCCGTGTCCAGCACCATGTTCGGTCCGCGCAGGTCCAGGACGAAGGCGATCCGGCTGGCCATGACCGAGGACATCGAGCCGGTCATGTCCAGCAGGGAGTGAGCGGCGTCGTGGGCGACGTAGTCCATCGGATAGGAGTGGTCCACGCCGACGAAGACCCCGACGTTGCTGCCCTCGACGCTCGGCCCGCAGTAGCCCGCATCCTCCAGGCAGGTCCAGGCTGCCTCCAGGAAGATGCGCTGTTCGGGGTGCATGCTCAAGGCTTCCTTGGGCGAGATCCGGAAGAAGGCCGCATCGAAATCACCGATGTGTTCCAGCCAGCCGGCCTTGAGCTTCATCGCATGACCGGTGTCACGAGCCCGGTCCTCGGGGAAGGTGCCGATGACGCCGACCTTGTTGATGATGTTGCGCCAGTACTCGTCGTAGTCATCGGCGCGAGGGAAGCGACACGACATCCCCACGATCGCGATGTCCTTGCTCGGGTCGACCCCGTTGAGCTTGCGCAACAAGGAGACTGCCGAGTCCCCGTCGAAGCTGCCCTCCTGGACCCGCTCCAGGATGTACCGGTTGACCGCCTCAAGCTCGCTCATCGGGACGCTCACTCCTTCCCAATCATGATTCGTACGGCGTCGTCGATGGACGTCCGCCCGGCTTTGACCTGGCTGATGAGGTCGCTGATCTCGACCGTGGAGTCGCCGGCGCCGGCCTCGGGGGCGCCCGGCTCCGGGTGGGCCGTTCGGGGCTCAGCCTGCGCGAGGGACTTCTTGTCGATCTGTGCCGCCATCTGCTCGACCGTCGGGAACGAATAGACGTCGGCGACTTCCACCAGCCCCGGGAAGGCCCGATTGATCGCCTTGTAAAGCTGGATGGCGAGGAACGACTGGCCGCCGAGGTCGCTGAACGTGTCGAAGAGATCCAGCGTCGGAACCTGCAGGACGTCGGCCCAGATGACCAACAGTTGGCGTTCGGTCGGGGTGTATTCCTCGTGCATCACCAACGCCGAGCCACCACCGGAGCTGCCGGCAGCGGTGCTCGTGGCGGCCCGGAGCCGCTCGTCGACGGCTCGCTGCAGCGCGGGATTGAGCCGGAAACGCACCCGGTCCAGCCGGCGGCCCAGCTCCTGCAGGTCCAGACGGCCTGGGAGCAGCGGCGTCAGCCAGGAGCCGAACAGGTCGTCCAGGCACCGCATCGCCTCCGCCGTCGTGAGCGGGACGACCGTGTTCGCCTGGCTGGTCACCCCGAATCGCACCGCCATGCCCACCTCCGCCCAGGCCGGCCAGTTGATCGACATGACTCGCGTCCGGCTGGCGCGGCGTGTGGAGATCGCGTCGAGGTAGGCGTTGGCCGCCATGTAGTCCGTCTGGCCCACGTCTCCGAAGAGGGCGAGGACGGACGAGAACAGGACGAGCACATCGAGGTCATCGGATCGCGTGAGGTCATCGATGACGCCGAAGCCACCGATCTTCGGTCGCAACGTGGCCGCGAAGGCCGCCTCGCTCTTGCTGATGGCCAGACCCTCGCCGGCCAGGCCAGCACAGTGGAAGACTCCGCGAACGACGCCGAGATCGCGGCGAACCTCGTCGAGGATCTCGGCCATCCGAGCCCGGTCGGCGACGTCACCGGCATACATCTGCGCGCGTGACCCCGACGCGGCGATAGCGGCGAGGTACTCCCGGATCTTGAGCCCGTGCGGTGACTCGGGGCGGGCCGCGTCGGTCCAGTCGGTGCGCCCGATGAGCACGATCGTCACCTGCTCGCGGGCTGCCAACCAGCGGGCGACCTCGAGCCCGAGGTCGCCGGTCCCTCCGGTGATCACGTAGACGCCGTCGCGGTGGACCACCGGCTGGTCCTCACCTGCCGTCGGGAGGGCGTCCTCAAGTTGCTGCTCGTACCACGAGCCGTCCCACCAGGTCCGGTCGTATCGGTAGCTGCCCACCGTCAACTGCTCAGCCACCCGCACTGCGGCCCCGCGCGGATCGTCGGCCGGATCGACGTCGAGGACGAGGACGTCGAGGTCAGGGTCCTCGTGCGCCAACCCGGCGAGCATCGCTGCGAGCGCGCGATGGGTCGGCCGGGCGATGTCGTCGCCGACGCCATAGACATGGTCGGCGACCGCGCAGAACCGAAGCGCCCCTGACGTGGTGCGCGCCGAGATCGCCTTGAGCACCGTGAAGTGCCCGAGCAACGTCGTCTCGGGGTCGTCGTCGCGCCCCCAGGATGCCGCGTCGACGACATGGGTCGGGCCGTGTGTCAACGCTGCGCCGAGGGCTGGGCCCACCTCGGTCCAGAGCGGCCGGCCGGCCTCCCCCGACGCCGGCGTGATGACGCAGAGGCCGGGGTCGAGGACGGCGAGTTCGTCGGCCAGGGCGAGCGCCGCCGGAGTGCCGCTGCTGAGCAACACGATGTGCCCGACAGGTTTGGCCTGCGCATCGGGAGTGGCGTGGGTCGGCACCGGGGCGAGCCGGTAGTAATGGGGGACGCCTCCGGAGCGGCGGATCGCCGCCGCTGATCGATCATCGACCCGCTTGATCGAATAGTCCCTGACCCGGGCGAAGACCTGGCCATCGGGAGCAACGAGGTCCACGTCGAAGGTGATCGTCTCCAAGTCACCGTCCTCCGGTCCGGGTCGGACGGAGATGATGCTGTGGAACGACGGCGGCATCGGGGCCAGGCACTGGATCTCACGATAGAAGTAGGGGAGGTAGAGGCCCTCGCCGACCTTCTGGCTGATGGCGTTGACCGCGTTGTCGAACATCGCCACGTGGAACACGGCACCGACGAGATCCGCCCGCATCGGCTCGGCGAGGTCGAGGCGCACGATCGCGGTGCGATCCGCAGCCGCGACGATCTGCTCGTTGGCCCACCGCGCTCCCAACGCGATGACAGACTCGCGCGGTTCGAGGTCGAAGCACGGCGCCCCCGCGCCGTCGAGTCCTGCTCGGAGGCCGTCAAGGTCGCGGCTCTCGGTGGGTCCGGCCCCGGGGCTGACCGTGCATTCGGCATGCCGATGCCACCTGCCGTCGGCGAAGCTGGTGAAGAGCAGGTCCAGCCCGAGCGTCGTGCGAGTCGCTGCGATCTGGATCGAGCAGCTCGAATCTGCTTCTACGACAAAGGGTTCGGCGTAGGCCATGTCGCGAAGCGTCACGGGACCCGGCCAATACTCCCGGGCGACCTCCAGGGCCAGCTCGACGTAGGTGGTCCCGGGAACGATGTGTTGGCCGAGGATGACATGGTCGGTGAGGATCCAGTCGTGCGCGCTGGACAGCCCAGCGGTGAAGTAGTCGATGTCCGGGGAGCTGAGCGCGCGGGCACCCAGCAGCGCCCCCAGTCGCGGCGCCGCGGCCGGCTCCTCGAGGGGTGCGCCCGAGTCGGGTTCCATCGCCTCGCCGCGGTACCACCACGGAGCCGGGTCGAAGGGATACACCGGCAGGGCCGCCGTTCGAACGGGTATGCCGTCAAACAGGCGACTCCACGGGACGTCCGCTCCGGCGACATAGAGCTCGCAGACGGCGTCCAACCCGTCACCCGACGGCGCAGCCAACGCCGCCGTGACCGCCAGGTCCGCGCGAGCGGACAGTTGCCGGCGGGTGGTCTCGGTGAGCTCGCCCGACGAGATCACGTGCTTGCGCTCGGAGACGACCCGGCACTCCCCCCGCCACACGCCTGCGGGCACAGGCCCACCCTCGGGCACCTCGTCGGCGAGGGCGCGAAGGGCGGCGACCAGTTCGGTAATGGTGGCGGCGCGGATGGCGACGCGATGCTCGTAGTGACCCCGCCCAACGGTGGAGGTGAAGCTCAGCGCCGACAACGCCGGCGCCACGGCCGTGGCCAACCGGGTGGCCGTCGCGTGGATGAGACGGCGGAGCAGGTCCGGCGTCTTCGCCGAGACGGTGAAGATGTATGCCGCGCGCCCGTCCTCGACGGCCGCCTGCGCCGGGGGTTGTTCGAGGACGACGTGGGCGTTGGTGCCACTGAACCCGAACGAGTTGACCCCCGCCCGTCGGACGCCGCCGGGGTCTGGGGTCCACGCTGTGGTCCGGTCGCAGACGTAGGCCGGCGAGCCGACGAAGTCGATGAACGCATTGGGGTCATCGATATTGACGCTCGGGACAAACTCGCCATGCTCGATCATGAGGATGACCTTGAGCAGTGAGGCCATGCCCGATGCTCCAACGAGGTGGCCGATGTTGGGCTTCACCGAGCCCAGCCCGCAGAACTGCCGATCCGGCGTATGCCGCCGGAAGGCGTTGGTGAGCGCCCGCACCTCGATGGGGTCGCCGAGCACCGTCCCCGTTCCGTGGGCCTCGACATAAGTGATCGATCGCGGATCGACCTGGGCGTCCTGCCAGGCGCTCAACAGAAGTTGCTCCTGGGCATCCGCGTTGGGAGCAGTGATCCCGTTGGACGCCCCGTCGTTGTTGACCGCACTCCCCCGGATCACGGCGTGGACCAGGTCGCCGTCGCGGATCGCGGCGTCGAGCGGTTTCAACACGACGACCCCGATGCCCTCACCCCAGGTCGTGCCCTTGGCCCGGCGGTCGAAGGTGCGAACGGTGTCGTCGGGGGACTCGATCGATTCCAACTCGCGTTGTTCCGACGAGAACGTCGTCGCCTCGTAATAGAAGCTGCTCAGCCCCCCGGCGATCGCCAACTCACACTCCTGCTGGCGCAGTGCTCGGCAGGCCTGATGCACCGACACGAGGCCGGAGGAACACGCCGTGTCGATGACCATGCTCGGACCTCGGAGGTCGAACAGGTAGGCCAATCGGCTGGCGAGAATGCCAGGCCAGGTTCCGGTGACGGCGAGCGGGTCCTTCGCCGCAAGACGCTTGTACTTCAGCTCTTCGACGTGGTCGATGCCGACGAACGTCCCGACCTGGCGGCCGTGGACGCGTCGGCCGCCGTAGCCTGCGTCTTCCAGCGCGGCATACGCCACCTCCAAGAAGACCCGCTGGTTGGGGTCCATCGCGGCGGCCTCGCGTGGTCCCACGCCGAAGAAGGCGGCGTCGAACTGGTCGACCTGGTCGAGGTATCCGCGCCGCGCGAAGTCGATGCGCAGCGACCCGTCCGGGTTGATCCGGCCCTCGCGCCGCAGGTCGTCCTGGTGGAAGCGACGGATGAAGTCCAGGGCGTTGGGCTTGCGCGAGTCGGGCAGGTCACGGATCGACGCGCGCCCCGCACGGAGGTTGTCCCAGTAGGCCGTCAGGTCGGGTGCCTCGGGGAAGCGGCCCGCCATCCCGATGACGGCGATGTCGTGCGGGCCGGCAGCGGTGGACAACTCTCGGAGGTACTGCTTGGCGTCGGCGACGCTGAGCCGGCGCTCCGCGACTTGGGTGTAGAGGTACTCCTTGAGGGCCATGTCAGTAGAGCCTCTCCGCGTCCTGCACCGACAGGTCACCGCTGGCCAACCCGGCCAGGATCCGGTCGAGCTCGTCGTCAGCCGGGTCGTTTCCGGAGACCGTCGTGGCCGCCCCCACCGGCTGGCCGTGCCGGTCGAGGTAGTCGGCCATCAGGTGGATCGTGGGATAGGTGAACACCGAGGTGATGTCGACGAGATCGCCGAAGTCGGCCCGCAGTGCGTCGAGAAGCCGCACAGCAAGGATCGAATCACCGCCAGCTTCAGTGAAATTGGCGTGCACGTCGATCACGGGATTCCCGAGGACCGCCCGCCAGGCGGCGGCGACGCTGGTCTCGGTGGTCGTGTAGACGCCGTTCCCATTGGCGGCGGAGGGGGCGGTGACCCTCACCTCAGCCAACGGCTGCTCACGTCGCTCGTCGTCGTCGAAGATCATCGAGGTCCGAGACGATTGCTCCAGCACCCGACGGTTGGGCCGGCCGACGACCACATGGGGCCGCGGATGGCGCAGGACGGCGTCGAAACACTGCAGCGCTTCGGCGTTGGCCAGCGAGTAGAGGTTGTTGCGCGACTCGTCCAGGCCCATCCGGACCGCCATCCCCTGCTCGGCCCAGGCCGCCCAGTTCACCGTCATCGACAGGCCTGGGCCGGTGCGGCTCGCTGGGTATTGGTCGAGGTAGGTGTTGGCCGTGACATAACCGGCCTGACCGATGCCGCCCATAAGTGAGCTGATCGAGGAGAACATCAGGAAGAAGTCGAGTGGCTGGGCCCGAGTCGCGTGGTCGATGACCCATGTCCCGTGGACCTTGGGTCGCAAGAGGTCGACGAAGGCCTCTTCCTCCACCCGCATGATCAACCGATCACCCAACACGCCGGCCAGATGCAGCACACCACGCAGCGGACCGCGCGCCGCCACGGAGGCGGTGATCGCGTCGTCCACGGCCCGAGGGTCGGTGATGTCGCACTGCACGTAGTCGAGGGTCGACCCGTGCGCCTCGATGACGGCGCGATGCTCCGGCCAGCCGGCACACTCCTGTTCCGGCAATCGGTCCAACACCGTGACATGACACGGGGACGTGCTCGCGAGGTGTTCGGTGACCACGCGCGCCAGGTCACCGGCGCCGCCGGTCAGCAGGTAGTGCCCTCCTTGACGAATGGACAGGGCCGATTGGTCGGGGGTGTCGAGGACCACCGGCCGGGCCCGCTGGATCTGTGGACGACCGGCCGACAGTCGCACCTGGTCGGGTCGGCCGTCGGCAAGGACCTCGGCCACGATGACCTCGTCCGGGGTGATGTCGTCGACGTCGATGACCCGGCACCGAACCCGACCAAACTCGGCGTTCACCACCTTGCTCAGCCCCCAGGTGAGCGACGCCTCCGGACGGCCGGGTTGGTCGAACGCGTTCGCTGTCAACACCGTGATGGCGGCCACCGGGGCCGACTCACGACCGACCAACTGGACGAGCCGCACCAGAGCCTGCGGTCCGTCGCTCACTGCGGCGGTGAGCTCGGTCAGGCCCGTGGTCAAGCCAGTGGACACGCCCGTCGTCAGGCCTGGATGCAGGCCGGCGCCCACGACCAGGTGGACCGGTTCGGGACGACTGTCCAACAACCGCTCCACCTGATCGGCGAGTGAGGCCGCGGGGCCAGACAGGGTGACCACTCTGTCGTGGCGCGCGCGGAAGGCCGCGCCCAGCGTCTCGGCTCCGTCGGGCAGCAGCAGCACCAGCAGGCTCTCGCCGCTCGATGCCCCGGCGCCGGGCGTCTCGATGGGCGCCCAGTAGACCTCTCGGACGTAGTCGTCAATCTGGCGCAGCGGTGCGAGATGACGGGCGTGATGCTGCAGGAGGCAGTAGTCGGTGGCGGTCAGCGCGACCCGGCCGGCCGCGTCGGTCAGAACGATGTCAAGCAGCAGGGAGCGATCCAGCCCATCGCTGGGACGGCGGGTCAGTCGGGCCACGCAGGTGCGGTCGAGGGGGCGATGGACGACGAGGCGATCCACCGAGAACGGGAGGTAGGTGCCGGAGCCGATATGGGTGTTGAGCGCGTTGAGAGCCCGATCGAGCAACGGTGGGTAGAGGTGGAACCCCGCGAAAGCGGCTGCGTCCGAGTCGGGCACGTGGAATCGACCCCAGGACGTCATCGCGTCCTGCTCGCGCAACTCCCGACTGATCCGGGTCCAGTGCCCGCCGATGGAGACGGCCACGGGTCGCTCCTCATCGGGGCCGACCAGCCGCAATGCGGTATCCGGCGGCACGGCGATGTCGGCCGCGACGGCGTCCTCCGGGTATCGCACCGCCCCGATGACATGGGTGTCCCATGGGCCGCCGTCGATACTCCCCAGGACCCGGAAGGCTTCCCCCGAGTGATCCCGGGTCAACGCCACCATCAGCGCCGCCGAGCTGCCCAACGGGACCGTCACGGGCCGCAGGAAGAAGACCCGCTCAAGGACGATCGGGCCGGCCGATCCCCGACCGCGGGTGCGCACCGCGGTCACCACGGCGTCGACGATCGCGGCGCCGGGTAGCACGCAATCGGAGTCGACCCGGTGCTCGGCCAACACCCAGTCGGTGGACAGGTCCAGGGCGATCCGGAAGAAGGTCTCGTCGCCGGTATCGACAAGACGTTCCAGGCGCACACCTTCCGGCGGCTGGTCGATCTCCGCCGCCCAGCAGGGGATGCGCCGGAGCGGATGATGCGGAAGGCGGGATCGTCCCTCCCCTGGTTCGCGCACGAGCGCCAGCGCACTGTCGTCGCCGGCAACGAACCGCCTCGCCACGTCCGTCAGCACGGCACGGCGGGCAGCACCGTCGCGCGGAACCGATTCGGGCAGGTCGCCACCGGACGGAACCTCGCGGGCGCGAACGGAATTGGCCAGAACGGACGGTTCGGCGTCGTCGGCCAGCCACCGCTGGAGCGCGTCGACCAACTGCGCCGACGAGTCGGCGACGCAGGCCAGTCGCATCGGGAAGGCGGGGCGCCCATCGGCCGCCGTGCGGCATACCGCGGCGAGGTCGTCGTCGATCCCCTGTGACGCGGTGAGCGCGACGATGTAGTCCCCCACCAGTGCCGAACGCTGCGCCGAGGTCTTGGCCGAGATCGCCAGCAGGTGAGGTCCGGGGGAACCGGTGGTGACGGTCGGGGGGTAGTGCTCGAGGAGGACGTGACAGTTCGTTCCGGCGAGGCCGAAGGAGCTCACCCCACACAGCGGGCGCTCGACCTCCGCCGGCATGGGGTGCAGGACGTCGGCCACATAGAGCCCCGAGTCGACGAAGTCGATGTGTCGGTTGGGAGTCTCGAAATGGATCGTCGGGGGGATCGTCCGGTGACCAAGCATCGCGACGACCTTGACGAGGGACGCGAGGCCGGCAAGGTGGTCCAGGTGTCCCAGGGACGGCTTCACCGAGCCGACCGCGCAGAAACCCCGACGAGAGGTATGCCGTCGCAGCGCGGCACTCATCGCGCTCACCTCGATCGGGTCCCCCAGTGTGGTTCCCGTGCCGTGGGCTTCCAGGTAGACCAGGTCCTCCACATCGATCCCGGCTGCCTCCCAGCAACCCGAGAGCAGTTCCTCCTGGGCACGGGGGTTGGGAGCGGTGATTCCGACCGTGCGCCCGTCCTGGTTGACGGCGCTCGCGCGGATCACCGCCAGGATGCGATCCCCGTCGGCGAGAGCGTCGTCCAGTCGCTTGAGGACCACGGCCGCCGCACCCTCACCCGAGCTGATTCCATCGGCCGCGGCGTCGAACGTCCGGGTCTGGTGGTGGGCTGAGCGGATCCCCAACTCGTCGTCGGGGCCGGGCCCGAGGGGGGCGATGTTGACCTTGACGCTCCCGACGACGGCCATCCGGATCTGCCCACTGCGCAGCGCTTCTGAGGCGATGTGGACGGCGACCAGGCTTGACGAGCAGGCCGTGTCGACGACGACGCAAGGGCCCCGGAGGTCGAGGTGATAGGCCAGCCGGCCGGCGATGACCGAACTCATGTTCCCGGCGACGGAAATCTCCGGAAACACGGTGGGGTGTTCGTCGCGAACGAAGTCCGCATAAGCAGCGGTGAGATCCGCGCTGTGACCGACATAGACGCCGGTGTCGAAGTCGCGTAGGGCCGGGCCGGTGTAGCCCGCTGACTCCAGCGCTCGATACGCCTCCTCGAGAAAGATCCGCTGGTTGGGATCCATGAGGCAGGCCTCGCGGAAGGAGATCTCGAAGAAGGCATGGTCGAACGCGGCGATGTCGTCGAGATACCCGGCCGGGTAGCTCGTCCCGAGTCCGGCGCCCGCCTTGTCGCGCGCCGCCCTCGCCCCCGCGCGCGCCCGGTCGCCCGGGAACCGACGATGGCCGTTTCGTCCGTAGCGGAGGTTGGCCCAGTACTCCTCGAGGTCTGCAGCCAGCGCGAACCGGCCGGCCGCACCAATGATGGCGATCGGCTCCGGCGTCCCGAAGCCACCGCTTCCCGACGACTCAGAGTCCGACCTGGCGCCGAACACCGGTCCGGCTGAGAAGTCCATCGCCCCGACAGTCATTCGCCCGTCCCACCCTCCTAGAGGAGACCAGCGGTCTGCAGGTCGGTCCGCAACGACCCGTAGGTGCCGGTCTCCTGAGTGATCTGCACGACTCGCGAGCGCTGCTCCTCAGGGGGTGTCCCCTTGGTGTCGAGGATCGTCTTGAGCAGCAACAGGGCGCGCATCGAGTCCTGCCGGTCGGGGAGACGCTGCTCCAGTTCCAGGAAGTCCTGCAGCGCTTTGATCTCGTTGTAGGGCTCGATCACGCCGCGTCGGTACTGCTCGTCGTCGAAGTTGTGATTGCGGGTGCAGACCGCGACGGCCAGGCAGCGACCGATGAGCGAGACCTCGTCCAGCGTCGGGACCCGGTAGTCCGCCCAGGCCTCTCGGTCCGCAGCGATGTCCATGGCGAAGCTGCGGATCAGCGGCTTCTCGCTGCGCATGAGGTTGGCGAGCACCTGCTTGGGGCCGATCTCGACCAGCGCCGAGATCCGCAGCGACTCGAGGTACGCCATCGTCTCGGTCCACCGGACCCGGCTGGAGAGCTGGGCGGTGAGGTTGCCGACGATGCTCTCCTTGCCGGCATACGGCTGGGCCGTGGTGTTGGCGATGACCGGCACCTGCAGGTCGGAGAACGTGTAGCCGGCCAGCTCCTGCGCCAGTGCCTCGGCGGCTGACTTCATGTAGGGCGAGTGGAACGGGGCGCTGACCTTGAGTCGCTCAACGAACAAGCCGTCGCTGACCAAGGCATCGGTGGCCCGGTCCAGCGCGGCGAGGTGACCAGAGATCACGAGTTGCTTGCTGGAGTTGTCGTTGCTGATGACGACCACTTCGTCCGGGGAGCTGACCGCGCGGCATACCTCCTCGACGTATGCCGTGTTGCTGCCGACGACCGCCGCCATCCCCGACGGCCCGGTGGCGGCCGCCTGCATGAGTTGGCCGCGCTTGCGCACGATGCGCACCGCATCGGCGAACTGCATGGCTCCGCTGCAGACGAGGGCCGTGTACTCCCCGAGGCTGTGGCCGGCCAGGACGGCCGGGTAGATCCCGGAGTCGTCAAACAGCGCCTGGGCCATCGCGTAGCTCACGGTGAGGATCGCGGGCTGGGCGTTGTCGGTGCGCGTGAGCTCGTCGAGATCACCCGAGAAGCACAGCGACCGAAGGTCAAATCCGAGCGCGTCGTTCGCCTCGTCGAAGACCCGTGCGGCGGCCGGGTAGGCCTCGACGAGCTCCCGGCCCATCGAGACGTACTGAGTGCCCTGGCCTGCGCACACGACAGCGGTTCGCTTCATTGCCTCTCCTTTGGATCGCTGGACAACTGACGGGCCATGTGGTTGATCGAGCCCAGGACGTAAGTGGCCATCCGGGCGTCCACGCGCATTTGGTTCACCCGAAGGACGCGACCGAGAGGCGCCTGCGGGTCGGCAACCAGCACGAGATCGCAGCCGCGCAGGGCGTGCGGGATCTCGGCTGCGAAGCACCACGCTGCCGTGATCGACCGAGTGGTTCGCGGTCGTGCGGTGAAGGTGAGGTCGTCCTGGCCACGAGGGTCGCGCAGCACCGCGGCGGCCTCGGTGAGGATGGCGGTCGGGGTCAGTGCGCGGGGGTCCAGCCGCACGCACCTCGCCCCAGCGGTGTTGAAGGCCACCACCTCCACCGGCCCGGGGGGAGCCAGGGTGGTCAACGCCGAGACGAAGGCGGCGAGCCCGAACTCCGACTCCGCGATGCCCAGCGCTGCACAACGCTGGGAGACGGCCGATCCCAGCGTCGGGTCCACGGGAGACGGATGGTCGACGGCGCGAGTGCCATTGCCACTGCGCACGCGGAACTCGTTGCGCAACACCACCACCGGGAGCGGAGTGGGTGCCGCCGCCGTTGCGACTGCCGTTGCAGTCGCGCTCGCCGTCGCAGTCGCCGCTGCGCTCGCCGCGGACGTTCGTAGCTGGGTCGCGGTGAGCCCCACGGTCGGGTAGCCGAAGAGGTCGGGCAGGGTCAGCCGCCCGGGGTAGCGCCGCTCGATCGCGTTGTGCAGCCGCACGAGAAGGAGCGAATTCCCGCCGACATCAAAGAAGTTGGCATCGTCATCGAACGTCGAGCGACCCAGCAGCTCTGCCCAGGTCATTCGCACGAAGGCGGACTCGGGGTCGGTCGCCTGGGCCCCGGTGCCGAACACACCGTTGCCGTTGGGCTGGCCGTCGGGGCGCGTGGCCGAGCCGAGTGACGTCGTGAGCCACGCCTTGACGGCGTTCCGGTCGATCTTCGCGTTGGGGGTGACCGGCAACTCCGCCAGGCGCCAGAAGCCGGTGGGCACGCAGTAGCTGGGCAGGTGCTCGGCGAGGTGGCTGCGCAGCACGCCGTCGGGGATCGGCTCGGCCGACGTGTATGCCGCGTGCAGTTCCCCGGCCGCACCGGTGTGGCCCGTCGTCAGCACGCACACGGCCTCGCGGATGTCTGGATGCGCGTTCAGCGCGATCTCGATCTCCCGCAACTCGACCCGGTAGCCCCGGACCTTGACCTGCTGGTCCTCCCGACCGATGAACGCGAGCTCGTCGCGGTCGTTCCACCTGACGATGTCCCCGGTGCGGTAGATCCGTTCCCCGGGGTGGTAGCGGTCGGCGACGAACGCGCGAGTGGTGCGGTGCGGGTCGTGGACATAGCCCGTGGCCACGCCGTGGCCACCGATGCACAGCTCACCCGGCAGCCCGCGGGGGCGCAGTCGCAGGCGTCGGTCCATGACATACAACCGGGTGTTCTTGATCGCCCGGCCGATGGTGAGGTCATCGACCGACTCGATGCGCTTGACGGTGCTCCAGACGCAGGTCTCGGTGGGCCCGTAGGCGTTGAAGACCCGCGGGGGGCCGGCGAAGGAGAGCAGCCGGCGCACGCCGTCCTGGGTGATCGGCTCGCCACCGATGACGAAAGTCGAGATCCCCTGCAGGTGAGCTTCGGCGTCAGCCGCGTCCAGGAAGGCCGAGAGCCGCGAAGGGGTCAACTGGAGGGTGTTGACCCGGTGCCGCCGAAGCAACTTGGCCAACGCCGCGAGGTCCAACTGTTCGCGCTCGTCGGCAAGAACCACCACCCCGCCGAGGGCTAACGGGACCAGCACTTCAAGGACAAAGATGTCGAACGAGACGGTGGTGAGGCAACAGACCCTCAGGTCGCGGTCGAGGCCCACCGCTTCGGCGATGCCGTCGACGAAGTTCACGAGGTTGCCGTGGCTGATGTCGACGCCCTTGGGGAAGCCCGTCGATCCGGACGTGAAGATCTGATAGGCGCTGTCGGTCAGGGCAACGTCCACCGGCCCGTGGGCGACAGGCTCCTCGACGGAGTGAGTGGCCCGCACCGTGGTCACGTCGAGACTCGGGACGTCAGGCGTGACAGCGACGACCGTTCCGTCGGTGGCGATCAAGCCCACTCGACTGCGATCCAGGATGTGGGCGATCCGCGCGGGAGGAAACCCGACGTCCAGTGGCACGTAGGGCGCGCCCGAGGCCAGGACGGCGAGGAGCGTCGCCACGAGGTCGGGGGTCCGCGACATCATGACGCCGACCGGCGCCCCAGGGCGGAAGGCCGGGTGGCGACGAAGGGCCACGGCAATGGCGGCGGCCCGATCCCGCACCTGTGCGTAGCTGAACTCCTCGTCGCCGAAACACAGCGCCGGGGCGTCGGGCGTCATCTGGGCGTGTGCCGCGAACCGCTCGTGCACGAGCGCGGGCGGGAGGGGACTGAGGGCCGCGTCGATGCCGCCGGGCAGGGGCTCGGCACCCACACTCACCAACTCCACCTCGCGCAGCGCGAGGTCGGGCCGATGACAGATCTCGGCCAGGACCGTGCACAGCGCGTGCCACAGGGCCCGGACGTAGCCCTCGCTGAACAGATCGGTGCAGTATTCGAACTCCGCGTCCCAACCGCTCGATCGCGGGTGCAGATACAGCGTGAGGTCGTAACGACTGGTCGTGCCCGCCATCCGCAGCGGCTCGATGGCACACCCGGGCAAGGCCAACTCGGGTCGGTCGGGGTCCTGATGGACCACCATGACGTCGAAGACCGGATGCAGACCGGGGTTGCGCCGGAACTGTGGAGATTCGAGGACGTCGGCGGGGATCGCCCCGAGACGCCGAGCGGCCCGAGCCACGCCGGCTACCTGCATCGTCGCCTCGTGGAGACTCCCGTCCGGGTCGACGGTGCAGCGCACCGGGACCGCAGACATGAACACCCCGACGGTGTTCTCCAGGTGCGCGTCCTCCCGACCCTGTGCCGCGACCCCAAGTACCAGGTCGCTCGTCTCGGCGAAGCCGCCGAGCGCCAACGCAAAGCCGGTCAGGGTGATCTCGAAGGGGGTCACGCCCCACTCGGCGCCGCGGCGGAGCAGGTCCTCGACCAGCTCGAGTGGCAGGGTCCACCGGGTTCGTCGGCCGGTGTTGCTCTGCCGTCCGGATGCCGACGGATCGCGCGGGAGGTTCAGCCGCGGAACCTCCCGCAGGTTGGTCAGATGCTGGTGGACCCGCCCCGACGCGTCGGCGGCATCGCGGGGGTATGCCGCGCGAGCGGCATACCCTCGGTAACTCCCCACCGCGGGCGGCAGGTCGCCACCGACGTAGCCGAGCGCGAACTCCTGCTCCAGGATCACTTGGGAGGCCTCGTCACCGGCGATGTGGTGCAGGTGGAACAGCAGCACGTGATCGTCGGGGGCCAGGCGCACCACGACCACGCGCAGCGGGATCTCGCTCGAGAGGTCGAAGGGCACGGTCAGTTCATCGAGCAGCCGCAGGAGCGTGGCCTCGTCGTGCGGCGGGTTGTCGGACACGTCGAGGACCCGGACCACGTCCACCGGGGCGTCGGGAGGGCGGACCCGCGCAGTGATGCCGGCGTCCGCGAACGCGTACGTGGTTCGTAGTGCGTCGTGCCGCTGGACGAGGAGGGCGGTGACGCTCCGGATCCGGGCGACGTCCAGAGGGCCAGTCACCCGATAGGCCCACGGCATGAGGTAGGTCGTCGGCACGGTGGCGAGGGCGTCGGCCAAGAAGATGGCTCGCTCCTGTGGTGACACCTCCGATCCGATCGGCACGTCTGCGGCCGGTATCCCAGGGGCGGGTGACGCGGCGCGGATCAGGGCGACCTGGGCTGCCACGGTGGGATGTTCGAGGATGTCCGCGGCGCCGAGAGTGACCGCGAACCGCTCGCGGATCGCCCGGGCCAGGCGGGCCGCGAGCATCGAGTGCCCACCGAGGAGGAAGAAGTTGCTTCCCGCATGGACCTCCGCTGCGCCCAGCACCTCGCGCCACAGGTGCACCACACCACGCGTCACGGCGTCGGACACGGCGTCGGACACGGCGTCGGACACGGCGTCGGACACGGCGTCGGACACGGCGTCGGACACGGCGTCCGGCACCTGGTCGGCGGCGCGCAGCCGCTGGCGGTCCACCTTCCCGTTGGGCATCGTGGGGAAGCCGGGCAGGACGAGATAGCGACCGGGCACCATGTGCCTCGGCAGCACCTTCACGAGCGCTGTGTCGATCTCTTCGGCGGTCACCCCACCCGGGGCCGACACGGCCGCCACCAGCGTTCCGTCATCCGACTGGTGGACGACGGCGTCGCGGATCGCCGGTAGCCCCCGCAGCCGCCGTTCGACGTTGGCGAGGTCGACCTTCATCCCGCGGACCTTGACCTGGGAATCGAGGCGACCCAGGCAGACCACGTCGCCGTCCGGGGTGAGATAGCCGCGATCCCCCGTTCGATACCGCACCGGTCCCGGTCCGCCGAACCCCTCGAAGGATCGGTCGGTGAGCACGGGGTCGTCGAGGTAGCCGTGTGAGGCATGGTGGGTGACGATGACGAGCTCGCCCTCCACGCCTGGCGGCTGGGGTCGGCCGTCGGCGTCGCACACCTGCACCTGGCTGCCGGGGAGCGGGCGCCCGACGGGGACGATGTGGCTCGTTGCGTCGTCGAGGGTCAGCCGCCGCCAGCAGGTGGCAAGGGTGGTCTCGGTCGGACCGTAGAGGTTGACGAGCTCGGCGGTGTCACCGAGGGCGTCCCGCGCCTGGGTGATATCGCTCCCGCGCACCGGCTCACCGGCGAGCAGCAGCAGGCGGGGCCGGTATGCCGCAGCTGGCCGCCCGCCGCGGACAAGTTCGCGCAACAGGGTTGGAACCAGGTGGACCAGGTCGATCCTGTCGTCCTCGAGCCAGGCCAGCAGGGCCGGTCCGTCAAGGATGGTCTCCGCGGACGGCGGGATGCACAAGGTCGCTCCCGAGCACAACGGAACGAAGATGTCGCGCAGGAACGGATCGAAGGTGGGGATGGTCAGCAGGCTGGTTCGTCGCCCAGGGCCGACGCCGAACTCATCGATCTCCCACCCGATGAAGTGCCCCAGGCCCCGCAGACTGCCGACGACGGCTTTGGGTGTCCCGGTCGACCCGGACGTGAAGTAGAGATAGGCCCGCTCCTGTCCACCCGGCGCGCGCGGCTCGCCTGCCGGGCTCTCCGGTCGGTGGCTATCGTCGATCGCCACGACCCGGACAGCAGCCGCGACCGGTGCCCTGGTCCCGTTCAGCGCAGCGAGCCGGACCGCTCCCGGTGCATCGGTAACAACGACCGCCGCGCCTGCGCGACGCACGACCGCGGCCAGATAGTCGTCGGGCCACTGGTCGGTTGCCGGGACAAAGGTGCTGCCGCTGGCGAAGGTGGCCAGGATCGCGACGACCAGATGTATGCCGTGGGGCAGCAGGACGACCGTCGGCCCCCCGTCGACCCCCGCCGCGCGCAGCCGACTGGTCAGGTCGTCGACCTGCTCGGCGAGCTGGGCATAGGTCAACTCGTGACCGTTGTGGTGCACGGCGACCAGGTGCGGGGTCGCCCGGGCCTGGTCCAAGAAGCGGACGGCTACATCGGGTATGCCGCTCATCAGGCCGACCTGTCCGATCGGACCGACGCGTGCGCCACCACGTCACTCACGGACTGCTTGATGACTGTGACCGGCTCGGTGGACACGACTGCCAGCCGGGCGCTGCGATGCCGGGCGGTCAGGACCGTGAGCTCGTCGGCCGGCGCACCCTGGGCGAGAATCCGCAGCCCCGCACCGGTCGAGACCACCCGGAAGGTGTCGGCCGGCTGAGACATGCCCCGCCCCAACTGCTTCACATACGCCTCGCGGACCGTCCACAGGGTCAGAAGGTCCGACAGTGCGGGATCGGTCAACTCGTCCGGGTGCAGGTATGCCGCCAGGTCGGCGGGTGCCACCTCGCGCGTCCATTCGACGTCGACGCCGATCGAGCCTCGGCCCACCGCACACACGACCCATCCACGGGTGTGGGAGACGTTGAAGTCCATTCCCAGGGCCGCCAATTGCGGGCACTGCGGCTTGCCATGAGGGCCGCGTGTGAATGTCAGGGCGACGCCGGGGCCGACGGCGCGGCCAACACACCCGGTGATGAGCGCCCCTGCAACGAGACTCAACATTCGGTCGGCAACGAAGTGATAGCGGGCGGCTCGCTCGGCGCGCTCGGGCGACACCACGGATATCAGCGCAGCGGTGTGCCGCTGCGCGACATCGGTGACGTTCACCACCACCACTCTCCCCGACATGATGACCCTCGACCGGCGGACCGCCGTGGCGGTCAGCCGCCCTTCCTGCGAGCGCGCATGATGAGGACGGCCAAGGCGAACCCGACGATCCCGCTCACGACGAGATAGGCCGCGGATTGGAGGGGGGTGACCTGCGATCCGTTGACCATGAAGACGACACCCATCGTCTGGTCGAATTCGCTCCTCACCGAGGCCGGAGCCCCGGCAAAGGCCAGGTTCTCGGGTCCTTCCAACATCACCTGGCGCAGCAGCATCGCCGAGTGCGTGGACGGCAGCGTCTTGAGCACCGACGCAACCTCCGTCGGGAGGCTTCCGATCGGGATATAGGCCCCGACGACGAACCCGATGGCGGCACCGATCGCGACGTTCGCCCCACTGAACGCACCCTCGGTGCGAATGAGGCTCGCGACGACGGCCAGCACACCCGCCGCGGACACGACTGACACCACGACGATTCCGAGAACCTTGAGGAGTTGGAGGGCCGACATCACATGCCCGCCATAGGCCAGGACATACAGCTCGGCCACCACCACGGTGAGCAGGCTCATGATCGTCCCGATGACGATGCTGTTCAGCAGATAGGAGCCGATAATCGCACTGCGGCTAATGGGTGCCGTCGTGAAGTCCTTGGAAATGCCGCTCTGCTGGTCGCGGATCATGGTGCCGTAGCCCGACAGGCAGGTGGTCACGGTCGCTGAGGCAATGATGCCGGCCATGATCCAGTTGTTGAGCAATTCTTCGGCGGCCGACCCCGTCACGGGCAGTTCGGGAACAACGGTCGTCTTGAGGAAGAGGATATAGAGGCCGATGATGATCAACGGACCGAGCAAGGAGAAGAAGACGACGCCCCGATCCCGGTAGAACAGTTTCCAGTTCCTCGCCGCCAGCCCCAGCATTATTCGCGCAACGCCTTCCCGGTGACCGACAGAAACACGTCGTCCATGCTTCCGTGCGTGACTTCGAATCGTCCGATATGCGCGCCGAGGACCTCGAGCATTCTCAGGGCCTGTGCCGTGGACGTCACCGTCAGAATGTGCAGGGGGCCGTCCCGGCGAACACTCCCCGCTGGGAGCCCGAGTCCGGCGACGACCGCGCTGAATCCGTCATCGTCCTTGGGAAGCACGCTCAGTTGGTCGACGGCATACCGTTCCTTCATCTGCGCCGGCGAGCCCTGCGCCGCGACGGTGCCCTCGTCGACGATGACGACGTAGTCGGAGCCGGACGCTTCCTCCATGTAGTGAGTGGTGAGGAAGATGGTCATGTCGTGCTCGTGCTGCAGTCGCGTGATGGTCTCCCAAATGTGCCGCCGCGTCTGAGGGTCCAGCCCCGTCGTGGGTTCATCCATGAACAGGACCCGGGGGGTGTTGAGCAGCGAGCGGGCGATGTCCACGCGCCGCCGCTGGCCCCCCGAGAGGACGCCATAGGGACGTTCGAGGAGGTCACCGATCTCGGTCGCCTCGGTGGAGCGCGCCACCGCACGGCGCAGGTCGCGTTGGTCGGAATAGTAGAAACCTCCACGAACGAAGAGGTTTTCCCGCACGGTGAGCCCTCGGTCCAGAACGCTGTCCTGAAACACGATCCCGATGCGACCGCGGACCGAATCAGGGTCATCGACCGCGTTGATACCGTCGATCTCGATCGTGCCTGCATCGGGGGTCGAGACCGTACACATCATGTTGATGGTCGTCGACTTGCCGGCCCCGTTGGGCCCGAGGAACGCAAACAACTCGCCGGGGGCGACGACAAAGTCGACGCCACGCACGGCCTGGACTTCACCAAACGACTTGCGTAGGCCAGTGACTCGAATGATGGGGTCTGTGACACTCCGCTCCGGGATCGCCTGGCCATCCCTCACCGAGTACCTCTTCTCGAATTACCGGTCACGTTCGTCACGTCCGACCGGGTCGTTAGAACCAGCCTTATGGCGCTTTCCTCACCCAACCACCGATGTCCGGTTCGCCCCAAACATCCTCTCAAATCGTGAGACGACGCGGCGGATCCGAGGCACCCGAACGGCTGGCAACCACCACCTCAGCCGACCACAACGCCGGCGAGTGCGAGGAAATCCCCGGCGAACGTCAGGCGAACGGCGGCCGGTGTGGGACGGCATACCCGCGGGGGGTGGACGTTTAGAGTGGGGCGGTGAGTACCGCCATCCCCCTCCCCACCAACCCGGGCCGCCGACTGCCCTGGGTTGAGGAGCGGT
>Ga0208938_1000476_pt1 | contig 30144 bp, 28 predicted proteins | sample AD_UKC125_MetaG_FD_184434 | JGI IMG/M metagenome (GOLD analysis project Ga0208938, IMG submission 184434) | Active sludge microbial communities of municipal wastewater-treating anaerobic digesters from USA - AD_UKC125_MetaG (SPAdes) (version 2) | ecosystem: Engineered > Bioreactor > Anaerobic >...
TGCTTACAGACAGGATGAAGACCGTAATTTTGGGTACCGACGATGACAGAAAGCCTATATGGAATGCAAACTTTTCTGACCTGGCGGCAACGTTAGGGTTTACTCCAAAGGTGTGTAGGCCGTATCGTCCACAGACGAAGGGCAAGGTTGAACGGGGCATAGAGTTCGTGAAGGGCAACTTCTTAGCGGGTAGGCGCTTTTCGGACTACGGCGACTTGAACCGGCAGGCTTTAAGCTGGTGTGATGAGAAAAACAGACGAATACATGGAACTTTGGGCGAAAGGCCCATCGACAGGTTGAAGGAAGAAAACCTAAAGCCTCTTCCTACTTTCAATAAATACCACAGGTTCTTGACGGAGGTGAGGAAGGTCCAAAGAGATGCACTCGTAAGTTACGACGGAGTGAGGTATGGCGTTCCATGGCAGTATAGCGGACAGGAGGTCATGGTAAGAGAATTAAGCGGCACGATAGAGATCCTTTGTGACGAGAAAGTAATAGCTTCACATCAAAAGCGCTACACCTCAAGGAGCACGTGCTACCTTGAAGGTCAGTATCAGGGGATAAAGGAAGCAGAAGGACGCCTCTACCCCAAACCCATAGCGAGGAAGCTTGCGTCTTTGGAAGTCCAAAGGCGATCGCTTGTAGTTTACGACGTCCTATCCTGAGGTGAATACGAAATGATAGAGCTTGAAATGACAAAAGCTAACTTGGAAAGCTTAGGACTGACTGCCGCTGCCAAATACCTTGATGCCTTCTTGGAGAGGGCACAAGGCGAAAACTACACCTATCTATCGTTCTTAAATGAGCTGCTCGAGGCGGAGGTAGCAGAGCGACAGAGGAGAAACATAGAGGTGCGCTCTAAGTTATCTAGACTGCCGCACAAGAAGACCTTGCAGGAATTCGACTTTAATTTCCAACCAGGTGTAGACGAAAAACTCGTCAAGGAGCTTGCCACCATGGCCTTCGTCCACAGAGCTGAAAACGCCGTGCTTTTAGGCCCTCCCGGGGTAGGCAATTATCGAAAGTTTTTGGTTATGGAAAGATCTTCAATAAAATCCAGCTAAACAAAGAGGACTTCATGAAAAATCTTTCCATAATAAATTACCGGCAGAATTCCTGTAACCAATATAGCAGATCTGTATTTCTTCCACATAGGGATATCCCCTGAAATTAACTCCGGATACGCGGATTCCAGCGCGGCTCTCTTAAGCTCGTTATCTGCCTTAAGATAGATCTCAGTAGTAGTGATACTAACGTGGCCGAGAAGATCACGGATGTATATCAGGTTCACCCCCGCCTCAAGAAGATGAATTGCCTTTGTATGTCGGATCATATGCGGGTGAATAGCTTCAGGGAATATCGTCTCAGGGTGGTTTTTCCTTGCCATTTCAAAATATTTCTTCAGGATATACGCGATCCCGGGTCTGGTAAAAAACTGGCTCCGGCTGTTGTGGAAAAGGGGACTTTGCTGTCTGCCATTTTCCAGTAAATGGCTTGCCTCCATATATAGCCGTAGAAGATGTTTGGTTTTGTCCATCAAGGGAACGCTTCTCATTTTTTCACCTTTACCGGTCAACGTTATAATCGCCGGTTCCGTCAGTCTCACGTCTTTCACTTTCAGATCTATAAGTTCCTGCACCCTCGCCCCGGTATCATAGAGAGTCGACATTATTGCTGAATCCCGCAGTCCCTTTTTTGTGGAAATATCCGGTTGCTCCAGCAGGAATTTCAGGTTTTCTTTTGTCAGATGTTTGATTACAGAATGTTGTTTTTTCTTGAATGGAATTCCAAGGATGCGCTGGCTTTCAAAAAGGATCTCGGGACACTCTGACTGTGCATACCTGTAAAAGCTGTGTATGGCCGCAAGCCTCTGGTTTCTTGTGTTAATGCTTACATTTCGTATCTTCTCAAGCCATGCCATGAAGCATCGAACCCTGTCAGCGTTGAGGCTTTCGAATTTTATAAATTCCGGCCTTATGTCATATTCCTCATTGAGATACAGAAGAAGCTGTTTAAATGTATCCCTGTAGGACTTTATGGTGTTGGAGCTTACGTTCCGCTGTCCAGGCAGGAAATCGGTAAGATAGCGGGTTAGTGTTCTGGCGAAGTCAGTCTGTTTCATTGGATTCTGTCTCCGGTATCAACCAGGAACAGCTTTCTTCTACCTTTGCAGTTATATCCGGATAAAGATCTGCCGTCAGTCGCAGATATCGCTGGCTTCCGCGCATGTCTTCATGCCCGAGATATGCGGAAAGATATGGGAGACAGTTGCTTAAGTCTCGACCGTTCAGGACCCATTTCTTCAGGCAATGTACAGCAAAAGTATGTCTCATGTCGTGAAGGCGGGGCCCCTTCCCGGAATGTGATATCCCCGCCTTCCATAGTATCTGGCGAAATAGCGAAGATATGGTAGAACTGGAATAACTGCCTCCATAAGGTGACGGATAAAAAGGATCTTTGCCAGCCCTGCAAGCAAGCACTGACATCCTGTGATCGCGACACCGCTTTCTCAAGCTGTCTGACATGGGAATAAGCCGTTCCTTGCCGAACTTTGTGTCGGCTATGAATAATGTACCTTCTCTTAGGTCAACATCATCTATAGACAGATTTAAAGCCTCTGAGATCCTTAAGCCCGCATCCATAGAGCATCCGCATTATCAGTGGCAGTACAAGATGTCTGTAGGGTGATGCCGCTGCTTTCGGATAACTGTCACAAACGTTGAGTATGGACAGCAGTTCTACCTCAGAAAATATATACGGAGTGTAGGAATATCTGTCTATTGTGACAAGACCTCTTGGGTATATATAAGCCGGATAGCCGATGCGGTTCATATATTCGGCAAGTCCCCTCAGGAGAGAAATCCTGTGGCTCTGGTTTGAAACAGTTTCATTGGGGGTGAGCTTCGTCCACTCCAGGACCAGTTTTTTGGGTAGGGAGACTTCCTCCAATCCGAAGGACTTTACAAAAATATCAAATCTCTTGAGCATTGCTGCTCCTTTCCCGAAGTTATAACCTACAGCCTTTTTTTCTTCTATGTAACCCTGGAGGGGACATGAGAGTATGCTCTGAAAAACGAATGGATCACTCATGAGAAAACACCTTCTCAGGATCGAGTGCGAAAAGCTTTTAGTCCATTCATGTCCGTGCGCAGGTATACTGCGGTGGATTGGGAGTTCAGATGTCCTAAAATGTCTGATATTACGGGGAGAGGAGTTCCCTGTTCCAGTAAAGTACTTGCCAGAAAATGGCGAAGAGAGTGCATTCCGTGGCGTTTCCCCTCAAGGATTGCGATACCAGCAGCTCTTGTGTATTTTGTGATTATGTTATGGAGATTGGCGTTCTCCCCAAATGCGGTATATGGCGCTTGCAACCTGATAAAAAGGTGATGTGAATCGCTGATAGGTCTGCCATTTTTCAAGTAGTCGATAAGAGCCCATCCTATATCATCCAGTAGGGGATATGTAACACTTGCTCCGGTCTTCTCTTGGACGATGCTTATTGTCATAGACCTCCAGTCCAGATCTGAGAGTTCCAACGCTTTTATATCTCCTACGCGGATACCAAGTTTTGCTACCATAAGGAGTATGGCATAATCTCTTTTCCCCTTTGGATTTCCACGGTCTATAGCGCTAAGCAGTTCTTTTACCTCTCTCGGGTCCCATGTTGAAGGGATGGCGGGGTAATAAAAGGGCTTTTGGCAGGGACAGAGGCAGACAAGTTGGCTTCTGTGTAACCGTCTCGATACAGGAACTTTAAAAAGGCCCTCAGGGTTGTAAGGATTGATGCGATGCTTTTCTCATGCTTGGGGAAAATTGTCTTTACATAATCCGATATGATTTCCGGCGTTATCGAATTTACATCCTTTACATTCCGAAGGGCCAGGTAGTCCACAAAGAAGAACAGCCTTTGGAGTCGGGTACGCATACCGCGACTCGAATATTCATTTGACGCGCAGTCCTTTTCATAGGCTGTAAGAACATGTTCAAACTGGGGTGGTTTGATATATCCGGCTTTCTTTACTATCCTGCGGACAATGATGCCATGCAGCTGGTAATCACCAAGGAGTCGTATGCAACGAATAGCATGTTTTGATTTTTTGGGAAAGGATTCCTGATAGTAATTAACTTTACAGCTGTACTGTTCTTCCAAAAACTTCTTCCCTAGATCTTCAGAAAAGTATAGTTCTCCCCGTGTCTCAGCAAAGGCAATGAATCTTTTGAAAAAAGCTCTGAACCCACATATGGAATTGTAGGAATAACCAAGCCTTTCCAGTTCAGCAATAACTGTTGAAACAAGTTCCTTGATATTAAGTCTCATCTCCATTTTAACCTCCTGAATAAATTTGATAGAATCTATTCTGAGGTATTATGGAAAAAGATAGAAGGAGAACTATTGTGGTATAGGGACTTAGAAGGCATTTCTTTCCATAACCAAAAACTTTCGATAATTGCCTTTATGGAAAGTTTTCCATAAAGGCAAAACGCACCTCGCTGTCGGCCTTTCAATGGAAGCGCTCTCTCGTGGTATCTCTGTGTACTTCACCACCCTTATGAGGATGGTAGAAGACCTAAAAAGGGCATACGAAAATCAATCTTTGACGAAACGGATGAAGGTATATTCTTCTACAAAACTGCTCGTGATAGATGAAGTAGGATACTTGCCTTTAGACAACCTTGGTTCAAGCTTGTTTTTCCAGCTTATAAGCGCACGTTACGAAAGGGGGAGCATCATACTTACGAGCAACAAGGGATTTGGGGAATGGGGAGAGCTGCTGGGCGATCCGGTACTAGCGACAGCAGTGCTGGACAGATTGTTACATCATGCCCATATCATTAACATCAGGGGAAACAGCTACCGCCTAAAGGACAGAGCGAAGACGGGGCTGTATAAAAACCCCCAAGCCAATGTTTAGTTGAAGGCCGGGGTGGGTCATTTTTAAACCGGCACAGATGGGTCAAATTAAAGCCGGCGTTGACAAGGCAAAAGGTAGACGAGCTTTTAAAAACTTATCCAAACCTCAAAGGCTTTTACTGGGCCAAGGAACATTTAAGGGACGTATATAGGGCAAAGGACAAGAATGAGGCAGCCAAGCTTTTAGACCTGATAGTCCCTGAACCTGAAGGCTTCTGACGATGCCGAGTTGTACAGGTGGGGCAATACCCTAAAACGGTGGCGACAACCTATATTAAACTACTTCGTAAACAAAACTACCAATGCCTATACCGAAGGATGTAATACGAAGGTGAAGATGCTAAAACGAATCTCCTTTGGTCTTAGAAACGTAGAGGTCTACACAAAAAAGATAATGTTGGGATTCTTACCACCGGAGTGTTTCCACACTATTTGAAATAGAGCCCTCGGAGCCTTGACAAGATAGTTTGAAGCAAATAATATAGTAGCAACGTAAGCGTGGTAAAGGGGTTACCTCTTTGGAGAAAAAACAGCTGAAAATTGTCCACATAATAACAGGTCTCAACGACGGTGGCGCGGAAGCCGTGCTTTATCGGCTCTGCAAGTACGATAAAGATAACATACATGTTGTTATCTCCATGATGGATGAAGGGAAATACGGTCCTTTGCTGCGCGACTGTGGAGTTGAAGTGCACTGTCTTGGGATGGCAAAACGACGTTTAAAGCTGAAAGGGCTGAACCTCCTTAGGAGATACCTGAAAAATGAAAGGCCTGATGTGATTCAAACCTGGATGTATCATGGGGACCTTGTTGGCGGGTTGGTAGCCCGTATTTCAGGTCACAGGTCAATTTGCTGGAATATACGCAATAGCACGCTGGAAGTGGGAAAATCCGCTCGATCCACGATATTTGTCGCCAAACTCTGTGCCCTGCTTTCGCCTTTAGTGCCAGCAAAAATAATTTGTTGCTCACAGCGGGCGGCAGAAGTGCATCAGCAACTGGGGTACTGCAAAAACAAATTTGCAGTAATCCCTAATGGATATGATCTCGATCAATTTTCGCCCAATCAGGAAGCACGGCTGCGCCTCAGATCCGAATGGGGGATATCTGACGACATTCCTCTTTTGGGCATGGTTGCAAGGTATGATCCTCAAAAAGACCATGCAAACCTGATACAAGCATTGGGAATACTGAAGAAGTCGGGAACGGAATTTCGTTGCGTACTTGCAGGAACCGGAATGGATATCTCCAACAATGAACTTGTAAAAAAAATCAAAGATGAGGACGTTAAAGACAAGATCCTCTTGCTTGGACGAAGATCTGACATCCCTGAAGTGATGAACGCAATTGATGTCCATATCCTCTCGTCATCCTACGGGGAAGCGTTCCCGAACGTTCTAGCAGAGGCCATGTCTTGTGGAACGCCATGTATTACAACTAATGTAGGTGATGCCGCGTTGATTGTTGGTGAAACGGGGTGGGTGGCCCCTCCGAAAGACCCGGAAGCACTTGCGGGTAAAATTTCTGGAGCAATTGAAGAAATGCAAAAATCGGAACATTGGAAAAAAAGGAAATTAGCTGCCCGAAAACGTATTTATGAGAACTTCCGCATTGGAGTCATTCTGGAAGCTTATGTTCAAGAATGGCGTGAAGTTTGTTTCTCATAACGTGTAACTGTGATCATGGGACCTACATAGGCAACTTCTCTTAAAAAGTAGGCCTTCTTCTGCCACTTTATGACGCATCCTGCAAAGGCCCCTCTTATCTCCGCGTATGGAAAGCAGCTCTTTCGTGTCTAACCTGCTTAAATCCTGGAGGTTAGAACAGCAGGTCAAAAGGTTTAAAAAGGCCACTCCATCCTTGTACTCGACTATGTCTGCAAGCCGACGGTTACAGGGAAAGTACCATAGGCTGGAAAGAAATGCTTCTCGATCTGAAACGGAGAGGATTTGATATGGGTCCTCGCCTGGCAGTGGGAGATGGAGCCATGGGATTTTGGAAGGCACTCAGGAAAGTTATCCGCAGACAAAAGAACAACGATGCTGGGTTCATAAGACCGCTAATATCCTGGATAAACTGTAGAAAAGTATGCAATCCAAAGCCAAGGAGCATATAAAGGAGATGTATATGGCCTCGACCAGAGAGGAAGCATTGAAGGCCTATGATCATTTTGTAAGAACATACAAGGGCAAATATTCAAAGGCGGTCCAATGTCTTGAGAAAGATAAGGAAGTGCTGTTCAATTTCTGTGATTTCCCAGGAGCTCATTGGTTGCATATAAGGACTACCAATCCTCTGGAAAAGAATAAAGGGGTACGAATTTATACTCCTTGTACTTGAGAACAAAAAGTTCATAGACGGAGATTTGGAAGAAGCAGCCTGATCTATAAGATGTTTCGAGGGATACGCGGGCTCAATCCACAAAATTTGACAGTATCTTGCGCCAAGAACAAACGTGGCCAAATATGTAAGAAAGCCAATTCGCCCCATCCAAGAGTAAAGTATATATAGTGAGAACAGCGAAGACAAACAAAGTCCCAACCAAACTGCCGGACGTCGATATCGCGATAACCACAAACCGAAGAACCCAAAAGAGGCAAATAGAGCGAGACCACCAAAAGGCTTAAGAAAGCTTAAGCTGTTTTGAATAGGGAAAATCGCAGAGCGGATAGAGCTAGAATACTCTAATAGGCCGAGAAAACCGCCGTATGCCAAGGTGTATAGCCATTGCATAACAAAAGCTGTAATTAATAAACACCACATTGCTATCAATAAACGTTTTTCTTGATTTCTTGTCTTTGAGCCAAGCAACGATATTTTCCGTCCTCCTCTGAGAAACAAGGAACCGAATATCAGCCAACCAAAATACATCGCTGCCATGAGCACGAATGTTAGCGCGGTGTGGATAGGGTAAAGGTGTGTGTAGGGCAATATCCAATTCTCCCAGGTGGGATTGCCACCAGACCGCGTAACTTCAACTACTATACTCCAGCCAACCCCATAGACCCCCTAATACCAAGTATAGACCATTCTAGCAGCGTCAAGCGTCCCATGCGCACGCTATGAAATAACACAAATGCTAAACACACCACAAAAAAAGTTAGTCCGAGTGTTATAGCGAAATCGGTCATTACCCTTTCAACTCCAGCGATGGACATAGCGTCTCATTGTCTCCAAGTAACACCCTTAAATAATTCTGCACCAGTTTTTCTATTCCAAAATCCTGTGCTCGTTTAGTTACATCGGGACGGTTAAGATCCTCCAAAGTCTCTATAATGGCTTTTGCTATTTTCTCTATATCCCCTACCGGTACTAACTTCCCCCATTTTCCGCCCCCCAATATCTCTGCAGGGCCTGAGGGACAGTCTGTAGCGACCACCGGCGTTCCCACAGCCATGGCCTCGACTAATACATTGCCAAAGCCTTCCCACGCCGAAGAAAGCACGAAAACAGCTGCTCGGGACATATAAGCATAAGGATTATCCACAAAACCAGGAAGAGATACATCATCATCTAAGCCCAGCTCCTGTATCAAAGCCTCCAGTTTAGGCCGTTCCTCGCCCTCTCCTAAAATCATAAGCCGTGCCGGGCACTCCCGGTGCACCAAAGCAAAAGCTCGAATAAGGGTAGGATAATCTTTTTGCTTTGCAAGTCGGCCCACAGAAAGAATTACCGGGGGCTCTCCTGGCGTAAACCAAGGATGATTCAATGGCTCCTCCGCTTTTTCCAGAATCTCTGGGGTAACTACCGGATTATAAATCACCTGGATGCGTTCTCGTCGCAAACCAGTTATACTTGCAAAATCATCAGCAACACCATTAGACACTGTAACTATTTCATCAGCCCATGGATAAAAAATACGAATAAAATTTGGCATTAAACGCCCCCGAAATTTTGTGCTATGAGCTATAAATTGTGAAAGGTTGGCATGAACACTTACTACAACACGACACCCCAGACAATTTACGAGCCCAGATGGCTACAATGTTTGCATGATCCATAGCAGATAAGATAGCTTGCGGGCGCTCCCGCCGAAGGTAGCGCACGAGGCCAGGTAAGCTAAACAACACCCTGGAGGAGTGCAAATCAATCACCCGCACTCCTGCAGGAACCTCCGATAGATATGGACCTTCTGCCTTAGCAAGAACCAAATCTACATCAAGACCTTTTTCAGAAAATCCCCGAGATAAATTCACCATCACCCGCTCTGCTCCTCCACCTCGAAGAGAAGGAAGAAAAAGAGCGACTTTCTCTTTTCCCATTGCGTTTCCTCCAAACTATCATACTAAAGCAATATATACCTATTAGTCTCTTACTCTTTCTCTTGCTTCCTGGTAAAGCCAAGCCCTCAGGTTTCCGTATATAGAACTAAGAAAATCACCAACAACATTTGCTTCATCAAACCTATAAGGGCTTTTTATATTATACTTTTCTACGAAAATTGCCAACGTAGCAAGCCAACTTACGATTTCGTCAATGGCGTTGGTAGTTATTGTCTTGGAACGAGGCCAGAGCTTAACTAATTTTACGAGAGTTTGCACATTAAATATACCAAGCTTCATGATGGTATCGCTTAGTACTTTAGCCTGAATGAAATCACGAAGATCATGTCTCAGCCATATTCCATATTGATGGTGCTCTTTGGGAGCTTTGTCAACATCTCTTTTTTTTACACCAAAAGCTACCCCCGTCCGTGTCCATGGTATAGCGGCTAAATCACCGGGCAGTAGTTGAATTAGTTCAGCATAAACAGAATCATCTCTAATCTGCGGGTCAAGATTCCACATAAAAGCAAACGTCTCAGGTGCCGTAAACAGTTGATACAAGGGCACATGCATCCCGATATAACTCATTGGAGCCTGCAGTTTGCGCCGCATATAGTGCATTTCCAGTTCTATTTCACAATAATTGTGGTTTTCACTATTTAAGCCCAAAGATTGCCTATAGCCATAAGCGTCACAAACCATTTGTCCTTTAACTTCCCGGAAGATCTTGCTGCGAATCACCCAAAAGTCGCGCCTCTTAATAAATAAATGAAGTCTACTCTGCAGAACCTGCAGAATCGGTTTTTGATTGAGAAGATGAGTGCCTGAGAACTCAGCCCGCCCCACACTATCGCCATAGCTAGCAGCTAATATTGCATCTAGCCCTTGATAACTTGCCACTTTCGGCATGGCATGCAAATGATGCGGTGCAAATTCCGCGCCCATTTCGGCAGCAATGAAAATATTATTATACAAGGCCTCAGCATCTAACTTTAAATGAACCCATTCCCAAGAAAACATCCTTGCAATCTGTTCCGCATATTTTACGTCCCGACTACCATCTACTCCCCAAGTAAAAGCTATCACCTGGCCATTCCAATCGCCCTTTAGTTGCAGTTCCCGGATAACTCCGGCTAACATTCTACTATCCATACCCCCGGATAAAAGAATTCCCACTTGTGACTTTCCCTGAAGATAACCAATCGCTTCATCTAATAACCGCGACTTCAACTCCTGGGCGATTTCGTTTGCCGGCATACGCCGGAAACCATGCTCGGGCAGCTTGGCATATTTCCAACCACCCTGGCCATCAGGCTTAGCCATCCAGGGAGTACGGCTAATATTTTGTACCAAAGTGCGATCGGCTAATATATAGCTTTTAGTGACAAACTCTGCGATTGCAACGGGATCGATTAATCTTTCGTCTGAAGGTATGTTCTCAATAGCAGAGCTGATAGAGGTATAAAGCTCGCTATTCCGACCATAGCAATAGTAGGGATAAAAACTACCCAAATGATTATAGGTTTTAAGCCATTCGCTTGGAGATATCAAAGAACATCACTCCCTTTAATTTAGGATATGATCCTTCATCTTTTCGTCTCTATCAGCCGATGGGCACATACAATTGAATGGGGGGCAGTCACACCTTCACCCAACCGGGCAAGAAAAACCCTTATAGATGACTTAAAGAGTCTGTTGCTTAACCCGTAATCTTCAAAAGTTATCCCCATTAAGGACATGGTTTTTCATGCAGGCATTTTGAATCTTACTTCGTTAAGCGTACGATTTATTCAAAAAGCAGCTGCTATACAGCCAGAGCATATGTCACCTGTTTTTCAGATGGAACAATTGCCAAGTTTTCACGGATCTTTTTATGAACCTTGTCAATTTTATACCACCATAGTTTCAGGAGATTATATGCACTGCATATCATCTTCCACTCGCAGTTGCATGCTTCTAACCCCCGACGCATGAACCTGCTAAAACCAAGCACTTCCTTGATATGTCCGAAGACAGGTTCTATTGTGGCACTGCGTTTCTTGTACAGTTTTCTGCCTTCAGGAGTCAAAAGCTTATACTCCATGGTGGAAACAGTAATAAGAGGCAAGGGTATTATCTTGCCATCTCTCTGGGCCTTGCTGGTCTTCATGATCCTGCTGTCAGGGTTGGTGATATTGGCCTTTATCTTTGTTCCATCTACGGAAACTGCACTGACATTGCAAAATCCTGATTCGTAGCATATAGTTAAAACCTGAATAAACAGGCCTGCAAGTTCTGTGGCCAAGCTCTTACGAAAACGGCTTATGGTGGTATAGTCCGGATGATGGTCACCGGATATGATTCTAAAAGGCACGCTTTTATTACAAAGCTGTTCTATCTTTCTGCTTGATCTAACGCCAGTGCAGTATGAGTAAAAATACAAAGCTGTCATTATGGACGGATTATAGGCGGCTCTTCCCTCTTTTTTCGGATTGTAGTGTTGATAGAAAGGGGTGAGGTCAAGATGTGAAACTATCTCCATTATGAACCAGACGAGATGGTTTCCCGGCAGCCAGTCTCTCATATCAGGCGGTAAAAGGTACATTTGATCTCTGTCGCTACTTATAAAGTTATATGCCATAAAGGTCCACCTCAGCTATTTTTGTAGTGATTTGATTCATGGACTATTATAATGCTATAAATGCTAATCTGAAAGTGAGCCATTATGCCACTAAACGCTGATCTGAAAGTGAGCCACTTGAAATAACCTCAAGCCAAAGTGTACGCTTTAGGCAGAGGTGAACAAGGTGGTCATCACATTGCAAGATTACAAAGAGATACGACAGCGGTACATGCTAGGCGAGAGCCAGCGAAACATAGCGAAAGCGCTCCAGATATCCCGAAACACAGTTGCGAAATACTGTGAGGGCGCAACGGTGCCGTGGGAGCGTAAAACGCCGGAAAGGAAGGCGACGGTTTTGGACAAGGAGGCGGTGGTCTTTATACAAGAATGTCTTAAAGAAGACGAAGTTGAAGGAATTCGCAAACAACGACACACAGCCAAGCGGATTTACGACAGACTGGTAGCTGAGCGAGGGTTCATCGGCGGAGAATCGACCGTTCGCGCAAAGGTACGTGAACTAAAGGATGTTCTGCCTAAGACCTTCGTTCCGTTGGTGTTCTCGCCAGGAGAAGCCTTACAGGTAGACTGGGGCGAGGCAATCGCATGCATAAACGGGGTCAAACAAAGGATAAACCTATTCTGTGCCCGACTGTGCAGCAGTTGCGCACCTGTTGTGGTTGCCTGCAGGCGGCAGAACGAGGAAAGCTTCCAAGAGGCGTTTGTAAGGACCTTTGAGCAGTTTGGCGGCGTTCCTGAGAAGGTCATTTTTGACAATGGAAGAGTTGCGGTAAAGGATGGTTTCGGCGCCCATGCTCGGAAGCAAACAGGCTACACGCAGTTAGTCGCCCATTACGGTTTTGACGCATTGTTCTGCAATCCGGCGGAAGGCCATGAAAAAGGACTTGTGGAGGGTCTTGTGGGTTGGGCGCGCCGGAACATTCTAGTACCGGTACCCCGGGTTTTCGAGGTAAAAGCGGCTCAGTCGGCAAGATGCTCCGGGAAGAGCAGGCAGCACTTCGTCCGCTTCCACTATACCCTTTTGAGACAGCAAAATGCACAAGCGCCCGGATAAACGCTTTTTCCACAGTTCGCTTTGACACCAATAACTATTCCGTCCCGGTCGCATTTGTGGGACGCACGGTAGGCGTAAAGGGATACGCTGAAAAGGTGGAGGTATATGCGAGCGGTAAACTGATAGCATCCCATATGCGCTGTTTCGAAAAACATCAATCTGTATATAAACTGGAGCATTACCTGCCATTGCTGGAACAACGCGGTAGGGCAATTCTCAATGCGGCTCCTGTGCGGCAGAATGTGCCGGAGAGCGTTATGGCACAGCTCAAAGCAAACGCTCCCAGACAACGGCTGACTCTGCTGCGACAGTGTTGTGAAAGTTTGGGTCCTGAGGCTCCTGCCATAACTGATGTAGTTCTGGTACAGCCCGTCGATCTCCGAAAATATGACGAGCTTGTCGATGGGAAGGCGGTGAACACTCGTGTCCTTTGATCCTGTGCTGGAGCAGATTAGGCTATATGCCCGTCAACTGAGACTGCCTTCTTTCTCCAGATATCCGGACATTCTGCGTAAAGCTGATCCGAATACTCGTTTTGAGGATTTGCTGTTGGAACTTATGAGAATGGAAGCTGCACAGCGTCAGGAAAATCAAAATCACAGGAGATTGAAAGCAGCCGGATTCCCATATACGAAAACACTGGAAGAATTGGACTTGGATCGTTATGACGGCAAACTATCTGATTTGTTTGTCAATGAGCTTGCAAGCTGCAAATTTATTACTGAAAAGAAGAATGTGGTCATGATTGGCAACCCGGGACTGGGGAAGACCCATTTGGCCATAGCGCTGGGCCTGAAAGCCTGCTCGCTCGGTATGGACGTATTGTTTAAGAATGCGGCAACGTTATCCACGGAATTGACGGAGGCAAAAATAGTGTAACCTATTTTGTGTATGGCTCTTGAGAAATAAAATACCTCCTGGTGGGCAGTGCCAGCCGCCAAATTATACACACCAGGAGGTGCAGCGATGAAAGAGAATCTCAAAGATCTAATCATGATTCTATCACAAGAGGAGGAGAGGAAGAAGCTGCTCAAGGAAGCTCTCAAGGCAGAATTGAGGAGCGCAGCAAAGGACCTCTTAGAGGAGATAGCCCTAGCTGAAAGAAAGCTTTTTTGCGAGCAGAACGAAGATGTTTGTAATGGCTATTACTCCCGAGGCTTGGATGGGCTGTTCGGCAAGATAGATGTGCGAGTGCCTCGCACGAGAGATAAAGTTTTTAGGCCCTTCTTTCTGGAGCCATACAAGAGGACGTCATATGAACTGGAAGATCTTGTAGTGGCTATGTATCAGGGCGGCTGTTCCACGAGAGATATATCGAGGACGGTAGGCGCCCTGATCGATGGAAAGTACAGCGCCAACTGGGTCTCTAAGATAACCGATGTAGTGCAGGAAAAGGTCGAGGCGTATAGGAATAGGCCTATAAAGAAGTGGTATCCCATCGCCTTCATAGATGGAACTGTGATAAATATCAGGAGGGGATCTGTGGACGGCGAAGTCGTCTACATCGTCCTCGGGATAGACGAAGACGGCTACAAGGAAGTTTTAGGTTTCTGGTTGGGTGGCAGTGAAGGCGAGAGTTCAGACATATGGAAGGAGATCCTCTATGAGCTTCAAAAGAGGGGGCTTAAAGAGCCACTTTTGTTTATAGGCGACGGATTGAAGGGATTGTCAGGAGCCATCAATGAGGTCTATCCAGTGTCGGATTTTCAAAGCTGCATCCTCCATAAAGTTAGAAGCAGCCTGAAGAAGGTGAGGGTGAGGCATAGAGCGGCTGTAGGAGAGGACTTAAAGAGGATCTACAGGCAAAAGGACGAAGCAAGTTTCAAAGCAGCTTTCAATGAGTTCAAGGAGAGATGGCACACGTTGTATCCGGAGGTCACGAAATCCTGGGAGGCAGATCTTGAGGCCTTAATGACATACCTTAAGTATCCGGAGGGGATAAGGAAGACCATATATACCACCAATCCCCTTGAGCGGTTTATAAAAGAGGTCAAGAGGAGGACAAAAGTCATAGAGGTCTTTTCAGACCCAGAAGCTTGTAGTAAAGTCGTCTACCTCGTAGCGCAGGAGATGAACGAAAAATATGGCAAGAGGGCGGTTTTGGAATTCTCTTCGGTCAAAGATGAGCTGCTGTACATCAGGAGGGGAAAATACGGTCCAGTTGAGACCGGTTCTCAAGAACTATGCACGGTGAGCTATACACAAACTTCTTGACACTATGGAGGCAAAAGATAGCTACCTCTTGGGCAAACTTGAGAAGCGCATCCGTCAGACGGATCTGCTTATTTTGGACGAGATGAGTTATGTGAGCTTTGACCGGTTCCAGTCCGAGATGGTATTCAAGGTCGTTTCCGACCGAAGTGAACGAGGCAGTGTCATTGTCACGACGAACCTACCGTTTTCACAATGGACTGAGCTATTTCAAAATACGGCCATGGTCGCGGCCCTTGTTGATCGGCTGACATTCAAGTCCTTTGTGCTGGATATGAACGGCGATTCATTCCGCCTTGACCAGTCATTGAAGTCTTAACATTCGTAAACAGGTGGCTCACTTTCAAGCTGGCGTTGGGTGGCTCACTTTCAAGTCAGCGACCGGCTCACTTTCGGGTTGACAAACACAATAATGCATTTTGTCTATGGATAACTTCATTCAGCAATATTTATGCAACAGGCTCTATTGTTGTAATAATGGTTACTATAACAAATAATGGCAACTGTGATCTAAAATACCTGGCTGGGGTCATACCATAACCCGCAAATGATGCCATATAACTTAAAGCCGCTGCTACTATTAATAATACAAAGCTTAGTTTGTCAAGAGGAAAGCCTACACAAAGGCATAAAAGAAGAAATCAGAAAACTTGCCGCAAAGAGCTATAATGACCACCTCGATATCTATAAGAAGCGCTGTCTCATAGAGTCTTTTATAGGCACGACTAAGGGTATGTATGGAAGCTACCTCGAAGAGAAAACCCAAGATAGGGCTTTTCATGTAGTTTTCGCCCAGCTTGCCTTATGGAACATGGGGAACATTATTTTTGTCCTCTTTTTGGTCATGGTGCGAAAGGGTATTTTCAAACAGCCTCATGGGGTATGTCAACGGACAGGGAAAATGTCATGGGTAAAGGGCCTATATGGGACAGGGAAAATGTCATCCCTCCTTCGCTGCCGTTGTAACTGGGTGAATCTGTTCCCTTGGGTTTGGCTTGTTGCCGTACCACCTCCTCCATGGATGGTCAGGAGCGGGTTTTACAGGGGTTTTCTCTTTCGCGTCCTTTTCAGTCTTCTTTGCGGTATCCTTCAAGGAGTCTTTTGGTACGTCAAGTTGATATATCTTTCCGTCGTGTAGAGCGACGTCGGATCCATCCAAAAGGGTCAGGACCTCGATGGCGGACCCCCGCTTGAGGAGTTTCTGTTGGTGCTTTTCATCCAAAAGCAGCAGTTTCCTTCCCTTCCAGGAGATGGTGGAGTCTCCCGAGGCCTTGCGGAACGCCCTTTTGCAGAGGATGTAGGGCAGGTCATCGGGGGAAGGAGCCGGCAGAAAGGCCGATTCCTCCCTTTCTGGTTCCACGGCGAAGCGTGCATTGTGCTTGTCGGGATATGTGGCGAGGAAGGCATTGGCCTCCTCGATGGTGGTGATGCCCGCCAGTCGCATGTCAACGACGAGCCGGTGCTGCAGGGTACCCCAGAGGCGTTCCACCTCCCCCTTAGCCTGTGCTGAAAGAGATTTTCAGCGGCTGGGTGTTCAGGATATCCAGGGCTTTCCCGAACTGTGTGAGAGCGACAGTGTAGCCTTTAAGTTTCTCTTTGGCGGAAAGCTTCCCTGACTTGGGAGAGAAAAAGATCGTATGGGCATCGGAGTATAAAATCCCCGGGACGCCGTATTTTCGTATCATGCGGTCCAGGACGTGGAAATAGCCGAAGAGGCATTCCGTCGGTTTTAGCCACAGGGCGAGGATCTTCCCCGTTGCGTCGTCGATGGCGCCGTGCAGGGAGAGCATGGAGCCGTTGCAGAGCCAGTCGAAGGGCGAGGCGTCGATCTGGACCATCTCCCCAAACCACTTCTTCCTCTCCCTGCGGCGGTGCTTCTTAGGCCCCTTGTGGGTGAAAGGGTTTTTGACCCCCCTTCTTTTAAGAATCCATGTAATCGTCTTTGCCGAAAGGTGAAAGCCCTTTTCCTCAAGAAGCAGTTCCGACATATGGCTTGAGCTGGCTCCTTTCCACTGAGTCATTGCCTGTTGGGCGACAAAGTCACGGATATGTTCCGCCACGTAGTTCGGCGGCTTGCCGCCCGTATTGCCGTGTATCAGTGACTCAACTCCCACTTCCCTGAACCGGGACTTGGCCCGCTGTGTCTGTCGAACAGAGAGGTCCAGATATGACGCCGCCTCCCGGTTCGACATCCTTCCCTCACAGAGACGTTCCAAAACAACCAGCTTCCGCGCTTGTTTCAAAGACATTTTGAGGTCACCCGCATTCTTCTTCATGTTCAGTATTGTGACTCATAGGGGTGACATTTTCCCTGTCCCCTTAAAGGGTGACATTATCGCTGTCCGGTCATATGACGCAATGCGAGGTATTGACAATGCGGAATCTTGTTTTTTATAATAATAAACAATATGAGAGTTGTTTTTAATGAGTAAGTTGGTATTGTGTTATGGATTGTTCTTATTTTACCTTTGCTGTGTTTCGGTGGTTATTCACGGTAGTAAAAATGGTTTGGGGTTTTTGTTAGTTATTTTTGTGACCAACGAAGGAAGGAATCCCCGTTGGTCACGTTGGTTAGTCCCAAAAGGTAAACTCAGCAATATTATTCCGGGTCTGGGACGCACATCAAATATCCCAACAAAGGGTAAGAATGAACTCTTGGGAGAGACGCTTTGAAAATACTTATCGCCGGGGACCTGGCCCCTGCACAATCAAATTTCGATCTTTTCAATAGCGGCAGCACGGAGCAGCTGCTGGGGGAAGAATTGCTTAGAATTTGGAATTCCGCCGAAGCAAGGATTTTCAACCTGGAAACCCCTCTAGCCGATTCAGAAACTCCCATCGACAAGTGCGGCCCTAACTTGGTCGCGCCGACAAACACCGTTAAGGGAATAAAAGCCTTAACACCGTCATTATTGTCTCTCGCGAACAATCACATTATGGATCAGGGGGTCCGGGGCCTTGACTCAACACGAAAAACATTGGAGCAGAACAACATTTCTTACGTTGGTGTTGGAGACGATGTTACTCATTCAGGCAAAGCGCATGTTTTGGAAATGGCAGGTTTTAGAGTCGGCTTCTACGCCTGCGCCGAGCACGAATTCTCCATTGCGACGGAAAGTTCGCCCGGGGCAAACCCCTTCGACCCTCTTGAAAGTTTGGATCATATAGCAGACTTGAAAGCGAGAAGTGATTTTGTCATTGTCCTCTACCATGGAGGGAAGGAATACTACCGCTACCCATCCCCTTATCTGCAAAAGGTGTGCAGGAAAATGGCGGAAAAGGGAGCCGACCTTGTCGTGTGTCAACATAGCCATTGCGTCGGTTGCTTTGAACAGTCCAAGGAATCTATTATTGTATATGGGCAAGGAAATTTTATATTCGATCTTTTAAACAGGACGGAATGGCAGACAGGCCTCATTGTGAAAGTTGATATCACCGGGAAACCAGACATTGAGTTTGTCCCGATCGTGAAAAAAGGGAACGTCGTACGGCTGGCCAAGGAAAAGGATGCTCAAGAGATATTGTCCGGTTTCCAGGAAAGATCAAGGCAAATACAGCAAGAAGGTTTTATTCAAGAACAATACCGTACTTTTGCCAAAGAAAACCTCGAATCATATCTACGTCGCGTGGCTGGTATGGGCAAGTGGATGAGCAGAATCGACAGGTATTTGTTCAAGGGGTTGTTGTTAAGGCTCAAATACAACAAAGCCAAGTTGCTGGCTTTACAAAATTACATCGAGTGCGAGGCGCACAGGGAGGTGCTGCTTGAAGCGCTGAAGCAATACGGGAACAGAGGTTGGAAAGAATGACAACCATCAAATTAGCGGCATGATATCGTTCCTTTGAGACTAAAGTTTTAGGGGCACCAAAAAATACAGGTGATTAACAAAAAGGAGTTCGAAATGCTTTGCGGATCCTGGTTAACTTTATGATTAGCGTTTCAGGGAATAACGAGATTGCAGACCAAAACACAAATCGCAAAGGATTGGATTCGAAGAATAGAAATTTTTGAATCGGAAACTTGGTGTTTTTCATGATTTGGCTTTTAAAACAACTAATGATACGGCCGTTATGTATTTGCCTCAATAAGTTTCTCTCTGCTGGTGAGTCGACTGTTTTTAGCAATCCCAAATTCCCCAGTTTTGCAAAGGTTTTTCCCCAGGCACCGGTGGGGAATTTTTTACCCTATTCCGACTGCCTCATGAGCGACTGCTTCATGCGGTAGCTCTGTCCGTCGAAGATCAATAGGTAGCTATGGTGTATCAATCTATCTATAATTGCCACCGTCATTTGTTCGTCACAAAAGATGCTACCCCAACGACTGAACTCAAGGTTCGTCGTTATTATCACGCTTATGCGTTCATAGCAGTCGGAGATGACCTGAAACAGCCAGGTACTCTAATACTTCGGACATAATTACTATATCAAATGTCTATCCGCGAGGGGTATCTGTTGGGCATATCCAACTCTAGCTTTATCGCCAAGCTTTAGTTCCTCCCGCAGACGTTTTATTGCACGTTCACTAGAATCCAGAGCATGAATATCTACGCCCTTAGTAAGTACCTAACTGGGGCCACATCTTTAGTTTTGAATCTTGGCATTTTCTGAAACCTCCGTTGTACCCTTAAAGGTATTCAGCAGGAAAATTCAAGATTAAAGATCCGACCCCTGTGTTTCCCCCGAATTTACATCTCAATGACAAATTTAATGCCTATACATCATTTAAAAAAGATTATGCATACTAATTATTTAAGAAACTCCTCCATCCCAAACTCATCATCTTCTTTCTCCTCATGCCTTATTTCATCCACCTCTTCGCTCCTGTTCCAGCCCATAAAGAGTTTGTCGGGGTAGTTTAAGACCATACCTCTGGTGGTCTTTGATACGTTTTTATAGCCGTGAACGACTCCGGGGGGGACGATGACGGTCAGGGGGTTGTCTTCTCCTGCGAAAAACTTCATGTAGTTGCCGTAAGTTTTGCTGTCGCGCCTGTTGTCCCAAAGCTTTACCATGAAGTTACCCGGACCTATGAATGAAAATATGTCAGTTTGAGCTTTGTGTTCGTGTGGCCCGCGGGTTACGTCCGGTTCGGTGTAAGATACGTAGCTCATGAGGGGTTGCAATCCTTCAGGGAGTTCATCTATCCTAAAGGTCTCGACTAAAAACCCGCGTTCGTCCACGTGTTTTACTAGCTTTTTTATCACTACGCCTTCTATCTGTCCCTTTGTCCATTCCATGGCTATCAATCCTTTAAAGTAAGCTCAACAGGTAATCTCTGTAAGTGCCCTTTGGTAAACTTTCGGCTAACTTCATTAAGTCGTCTTTGGTTATAAAGCCCATGTTGTAGGCGACCTCTTCTATGCAGGCTATTTTTAAGCCCTGCCTTTTTTCTATGGTGGCTATGAAGTTTGACGCTTCAAGCATGCTGTCGGGCGTTCCCGTATCAAGCCAAGCGACGCCTCTTCCTATTAGCTCTACATGAAGGCAGCCTTGTTTTAAATATACCATGTTAAGGTCAGTTATTTCGAGTTCTCCTCGGTGTGAGGGTTTTAAGCTTTTTGCAATTTCAGGCACACGCTCATCGTAGAAGTATATGCCGGGCACTGCGTAGTTTGACTTAGGACGTGCGGGCTTTTCTTCTATGCTTAAAGCTTTGCCCTGTTCGTCAAATTCAATGACGCCGTACCTTTGAGGGTCCTTTACCCTGTAGCCGAATATCACGGCCCCTTTATCGAAGCGTGACGCCTTCCTTAAGGTCTCGGGAAAACTGTGGCCGTAAAAGACGTTGTCTCCAAGTATGAGGCACACCTTATCGCCGTCTATGAAGTCTTCGCCTATGATAAGGCTTTGGGCGATGCCTTCGGGCCTTTCCTGGATGGCGTAAGATATATTTAATCCAAGCCTGCTTCCACCCTTAAGTATTTCTTTAAATCTTGGTGTGTCTTGGGGCGTTGAGATGATAAGTATGTCTTTTATGCCTGCAAGCATCAAGGTGGACAAGGGGTAGTAGATCATGGGTTTGTCGTAAATGGGAAGAAGCTGTTTGCTCGTCACAAGCGTTGTCGGATAAAGCCTCGTTCCTGAACCTCCTGCCAGTATTATGCCCTTCATGGCGACAACCCTTTCTAAAATAGTCTCGTTTTAGCCTAACCCTGCAACCTACCCGCGTAATTACGCTCTATCCATTTTTTGTATTCGCCCGTTTTTACGGCATTTACCCATTCGGTGTTTCTTAAATACCACTTCACGGTCTTGCTTAAGCCCGTATTAAATGTTTCTTTTGGCTTCCATCCAAGCTCCTCTTTTATTTTAGACGAATCTAAGGCATAGCGTAAGTCGTGTCCCGGCCTGTCTGCAACAAAGGTGATTAAACTTTTAAACTCATCTGCCGACCTGTCAAGTTCTTCAGCCAGGATTCGGCAGATCTCATTTACCACGTCTATGTTTCTTTTTTCCTCGTTTCCGCTTATGTTATAGGTCTCACCGATACGTCCATTTTGTATCACGGCCCAGATGGCCTCGCAGTGGTCTTTCACGTAAAGCCAGTCTCGGACGTTTTGGCCCTTTCCGTAGATGGGGATGGGTTTTCCTTCTAAGGCATTAAGTATCGTTAAAGGTATAAGCTTTTCTGGGAACTGGTATGGGCCGTAGTTGTTTGTGCAGTTTGTGACCTTAACGGGAAGTCCGTAGGTTCGGTGATAGGCCCTCACCAAATGGTCGCTTGATGCCTTGGATGCCGAGTAAGGGCTTGAAGGGTCATACCTGCTTTCTTCGGTGAAATATCCCGTATCTCCAAGTGAGCCGTAGACCTCGTCGGTGCTTACGTGGTGAAATAACTTTCCTTCCTTGTCCTTCCAATAAAATCGGCATGCCTCAAGGAGATTAAAGGTGCCTACGATGTTAGTCTTTATAAACTCGGCAGGCCCAAGGATGCTTCTGTCCACGTGGCTTTCTGCTGCAAAGTGCACCACGACGTCAGGCTCAAAGCGGTCAAAGACGGCTTTGACGCTTTCAAAATCTGCGATGTCGGCTTGAACGAAGAAGTAGTTTTTAGCATCACTTATATCTTTTAAGTTATAAAGGTTAGCGGCATAGGTGAGCTTGTCTAAGTTTATAAATGCGTGATTTGGATATTTAGGGACATACGTCCGCAAGAAGTTTGAGCCTATGAATCCCGCTCCGCCAGTCACAAGAATTTTCAATGAAGACACTCCTTTATTAAGGCTTCGGATAAAAACCTGCTCAGTGCGTCCTGCCAAAAAGGAGGCAGGATGCCTACCGTTTCTTTTAATGGGAAAGGATCAAGGGCAGAATTTTTAGGCCTCTTGGCAGGCCTGGTGTATTCGTCGCTTGAAACGGCAAGGACGGGTATGTTTATGCCTGCCTGCTTTACGATTTCTTTGGCAAAGTCATACCAATTCGTGATGCCCTGGTTTGTTACGTGATACACCCCGTAGGCACCTGTTTTGACGAGCTTAAGCAGAAAGCAAGCTAAATCTAAAGCGTAAGTAGGACAACCAAACTGGTCGTTTACGACTCGAAGCTCGCCTTGTTTTAAGGCGGCACGCAAGATGGTGCTTACGAAGTTAGGCCCGCCTGAGCCAAAAAGCCAAGAGGTGCGCACAATAAAATAATTTCCGCCTATGGTTTTTAGAAAGCATTCGCCTAAATACTTACTCTCTCCATAGGTGTTTATGGGGTTGGGGTGGTCATAGATACCCCAGGGTTTATCTTTTGTGCCATCAAAAACATAATCGGTGCTGATTTGCACAAAAACAGCATTGTTTTCGCGGCAGGTTAAAGCTAAATTTCTTACACCTAAGGCGTTGACAGCTAAAGCTAAATAACGATTTTTTTCGGCCTCATCTACTTTGGTATAGGCGGCGCAGTTGATTACCACCTGAGGCTGATATGTATCATAAGCTTCTTTAATCAAAGAAGCTTTAGTTATATCAAGCTCGGCATGCGTTAAGGCGATAACATCATAGCCTTGTTTTTGCCCTTCGGTTGTTAGGTCGCTTCCCAGCATGCCATTGGCACCGGTAATTAAAATTCTCAATCCCTTATGCAACCTCCTTCTTAAGTTAAAAACCTAATTGGCAACCGGAATAAACTGTTTAGTTGTAGTGTAAGTTAAAGGCCGAAGGCGAGTTCCTTTTCCGCCCGAAAGTACCCAAGCCTTTCATAAACTATGCCCTCTTATTATTTACACGTCTCTCGTTCTCACCTGGCGCTGCAAAACACGATGAAGGTAATCCTTTTTACCATATCCTCATTTTAGCAAAGGATACAAAACGTAAATAGCCACTATTTTTAACCATCATTACCGCTACGCAGATATTTTAAATTAATAGCTACTAAGCATCAATAGAGCGAATTTTGCGCTTTAATCTGACAACTTTGGCATAAGCACCTTCGCCAAGCAGCGAGGCAAGGGTTGCGACAATATATTTAAGATTTAAAGGATACAACCTTAGGGCCTTAATGAGGTAATCCCTTCCTTGGCCCAGATCACCATTCTGGCACAGAAGATTTCCAAAAGTGTATTGATAGTTTGCTAATAATTTTCTACTTTTTGCAATATCCCGATAATGTTTTTCTAATATGAGACCAAATGCTTCTACTTGGGCTCTCTGATTGCTCGAAATACTAACTGGTGTAAAATACGAAATTACCAGAGGTTCATCAATACATTTAAACTCATAGTATTTTGAAATTCTAATAAATAGCTCCCAATCTTGAAAACGCGGAAGACGCTGGTCGAACATCCCTGCCTTTTCAAAGCACTCCTTTTTTAGAACTGTAGCTTGAGTAGTTACAAAATTACCTTTTAGAAGCTCCCCTTGAATATTACCTTCTTTTCGACTTATTTTACCAGATGGTATATAAATTCTTTTATCGCATTCGATTCTCCAAAATCCAGTATAAACAACCCCTACTTCCGGTGGTGCACTTTCAAACACTTTCATCTGTTTTTGCAATTTCTCCGGCAACCACTCATCATCTGAGTCTTGAAAGGCTATATATTCCCCCCTGGCCATTTTTATGCCTGTGTTTCTGGCTGCAGAGCCACCACGGTTTTGGTCATGGCGAGTGTAGTGGATGCGAGGATCGTTAAAACTTTTCACCACCTCTTCGGTGTTATCAGTAGAGCCGTCGTCCACCACAATAATCTCAAAATCATGGTAAGTCTGGTTAAGCACACTCTGGATAGCTCTGCCTAACAGGTGCGCTCGGTTGTAAGTAGGGATAACAACACTCACAGTTGGATTAGCCAGCGTTTCTGCCATATTTATTTCCCCTCCAAATTTGGTTTAAAGCAAAAGTAAATATTTTCATCCTTCATTAACCCATATCTTTCAATGACATTATTGCTTAGTAATTTAACATAATCATCAACCTTCACGCTAAATCCAGCCTGCTCCAGTCGATTTTTGTAGTCCAATCCATAAATCCTGACATGATCGCGCTGTCCAAAGACTCTTTCTCGGTCTTCTGGCGTTATAACGCTTGGATCTTCAAACGTCTTATCCCTCAAAATAGGGACCTGAAGAATGGCCCAACCACCTGGCTTTAACACTCTGAATATTTCTTTCATTGCCATTTGATCATCAGGGATGTGTTCTAATACATGATAACAAATTATACAATCAAATTGGTTACTTGGAAACTGCATATCGGTTATGTCCATTTTCACCATGGCCAATGGAGATTCTAAATCAACGCTGATGTAATCTATATTTAGCATAGCTCGAAATTTGCGTTGCAAACAATCCATGGGTGCTATATCTAAAAGTTTAAGGTTGTCAACAAAAAGATTAGTCTTATCTCTCAAATACAACCACAAAAGACGATGCCTCTCTAAAGAACCACACCGGGGGCATCGAGCATTCGGCCTCGATTTTACGCCAAAAGGAAGGAACTTACGAAAATGCCCGCCACATATGGGGCAAGTAAAGCGGTAACCATACAAAAGTAATGAAATCCCCCATCTGTGTATCTCTCTAAAACTATGGTGATACTTAACAGGGATAACCTTTTTAGCAATCGGCTTGATGCTTGCGAAGACGCTCATATGCACTCACTCCCATTTTTCCGCAAAATAAACAAACGATGATAAGGATTCTCGAAAACCCTGTATGTCTTTTGTATTTGCAAACCTTGTTTCTGTATATCATTAAGAATCTTCTCCAAAGGGAACCCAGCCTTTCCTATTTCCCAATAATGTTCCCCATCGAATTTGTGAATTGGCTTTTTTGTTCGTGGCAGTGGAATAAGTTTTTTAATTACACCAACCTTAGGAATATGTAGATATATTCTGTAAACTCTATTAACATCTGGCAAAGAAAGTATAACATACTGCTTACTCACTCGAGATATCTCCGAAAGTGCTTTGGGAATATCTTCATAGGGTAGATGTTCCAACACCTCATAGCAAGTAACTACTTGAAACGTTTCGCACTGAAAAGGAATATTCAGAACAGAGCCCACGACATCGGGTTTCAGTTCTTTGTCAATGTCAAGCGTTGTGACGTTAATTCCTCTCTCCTTAAGATAACGAGAAACAAAACCATTTCCTATTCCGATTTCAAGTACTTCACTTGGTTTTAACAAAAGCACCTCTTGTAACTGGTGCCAATAGCTACAAAAACGCTCTTTTGTGTCGTAAATTATATTATAGTAATGGTCTGGCTCTACTTGAGGCTTTGTTTCCTCATTGCCAGACGATGAGTTAGTTAAGCCCATTATTAGACACCTCTGAATTAAAAACTTTGCTTCTAAGGCAAATAAAGTTTAATGTATAAGCATGTCTTATTTACGCACACTGTCCAGTTTATATAAAGTTTGAAGTAAATCCAATTTTTGCATTTTTGTCAAAATCTTGTCACTAAAAACCCTTTCTAAAGGATCTCTTATTTTTGCCAGACCTAGATATGATATGTTTTTCCGATACTTTTTGACCAGTTCGTTCCATTTATCACTATTTATTATATTATCCCAGTCAAACCAAGGTCCCTGATTTCCTGTTTCTTTGGCGATCCCAGTACGTTTGGTAAATTGATGCCAAGACCAGACAGAAAAGCGCACAGGTACATTAAACCACCATGGGAAATAAGGAAGCCATCCTTCGCCATGAAGCAACCACTTGCTGGGTTCCAAATATGGCCGCATTGCTCTATTAAATAATCGGCGGTTCAATTTCCAAGTCGTTGGCACGGCGGCACCTATCTTCACTACGTCATTGCACAAGAAGACTTCGTAGCTACGAAAGAGGCGTCTATTGCTGTAAAGGTACGGTATGGCAAGGCGCATCGTTGAAGGCCATAAAACGAACCACTCATGAGATGTCACGGGGCGAATTTTACGCACTCTTTCCATGTGTTTCAACCGGCGTTCGTCAATTTCTGCGAGGATACTCTTTTCAAACAAAGGGCATGTCATGGGTTTTGTACGAGTTTCTCCGGGAATGATGAATTCAGGCAAAAATGGAAACCTGCCCAAACCTCGCATTTTACGAGCGTAAAGAGCTTTCAGCAGGGAATCAGACAAATAGCCACCAAAAACTGCCGGGTAATCCGTCAACCCACTGTGAAACTGTAGACTATGGGCATGTTGATATTCGTGCCCGCTGCCAACGAGATCGCTGGCCTCCTCTAAGATCTCTAAGTAATGTGTCGGACTGCGAAATTCGACATGGAAATTTGCCCCGTAGGCCCTTGCAGCCTTTTGGGCGGTTCTCCCCTCTCGGTTCATGCTGTCAAGAAAGATAAAGGCGTCTCGTTTTAAATCTGAAGGTATAAGCCCCAAAAGCGTGCGTGAATCTTCACCGCCGCTTAAAAACTGCGCCACCTCTTTCATGTTTTTGGTTATTCGATCTACGTGTTTTTTTAAGCTCTCTCTCAGAGCTGTCGCTGCTTCGTTTATGTTTTTATAGGGATTGGTTTCCTCAGGAACCCAATAAGTTTCTGTGGTTAAAACACGATCTGCCGTTTCGATTGTGATAGAGGCAGGCAAAGCAAGATATATGTCTTTGTAGACCGTGTACGGATAAGTTACGGCACCGTTAAGTACGAAGTCTGCAAGAGATGTTGTATCTACATTGTCTGTCCGTCCAGCCGTTTTTGCCAAAGTATCTATATGCGTCCCAAGAAAGAGATTATTATCCTCCCTGTAACGATATATTGGAATAAAGAGCATCATATCTGTAACATATGTGATTTGGTTTGCAAACTTATCCACTACGAAAACCGCAAATGGGCCGCTTAAGTCTTCATCCCATATTATTTGCCCATTTAGCCATCGTTCGTATACCGCCTTTGTTCCCGCTACCGGATCGGATTCCGTAAGAAAACGATTATCCTGAAAATAAAGGACAGGGCCTCCTATGACAATAAAGATGTGTTGTTCCGTTTCCAGTGGCTGGAAACCGTTGTACAGGTTTCGGCTGACTCCCAGCGAGCCCCAGGGGCCGTGGAATTCCTTCACTTCGGGAGCATCGGAATGATAGATGGATTGAATGTGTCGTGTAAGTTCTCCCTGCGGCTTCTGGATGGAAGAAAATAAAAAGTCGCTCATTGTTACTCAGCTCCTCTAAGTGATTTCGCTCGAAAGAGAGTAACAGAAATCAGAAAAAGATTTAGCAACGTACCTACAAGAGCAAACAACGCAACAGCTGTAACGTCGTTTTTAAAAAACAAAAAACCAACAGCTAGAGCAATAATCCGGCTGCCAATACTTAGGAATTCAAAGATTAGGAAAAATCCTTGGATTGATAAGGTGGCAATTGCGGCGACGCTCGGCCGGTTGATAAAGCCCATGAACATCCAAAGTGCCATCCATCGCGCATATTCGCCTGCGACGCGCCATTCCCCACCAAAAACAAATGAGAATAGTTGTGGCCCAAAAACTACGACGACAGCGAAAGGGAGAAACCCCACTGCTGCCAGGGCAAGCGTAGCTTTCAGGATGAGCCTTGAAACGTCTTCCCCCATGTGAGAGGCCTCTGTCACCCTAGGATAAAACACGTCACCAACGGCTTGTCCTACCAAACGAGACGGCATTCCTAAAACAGTTCTGCAAATCGTATAGAAACCAGCAGAAGAGGGACCAAAAAAGCTTGCCAACATAAGTACCGGCAGGCTCTGGGAAATGGCATTCAAAAAAACTTGAGGAGCCCTATAGAGAGGGAAATCATAATACTGTTTTGCAAGTTTTTTCAGTGGCATCCGGGAAGTTTCTTTCTGAGCCGCGCTGTCCGTCAGCTCTCCGAATTTTTTTATCCCCACCCAAAGCATTGCCGCATGGAGACCATTCCCTAACGTTGCGAGCACTACTAGGACTGCTCCAACAGGATTGACCCAACCAATGACTGTTTTAGCAGAGTTGAGCAAGAATGACTGAAGGACAGCTACCCTTGCGGTAATGGCAAATTGTTTCTTTCGGATCAGCCATTGTTGGCCGATCTGCATGTATGCCGCAAAGACCATGGACAAAGGGATGAGCATAACATAGGGTGCAATGGCTTCCGAATCGAGTAGAGCGAGAAGCTTTTCTCCACCAGTCAGCATGACAACCACAACGGCGCAAAATATGGCGGCAGAAACCAAAAAAGAGAGTTTTACCAGTCCTTTGGCTTCGGAATCTTCTTTGGGTAGAACAATAGCAATCGGGTAGGCCAGGGCCGCGATGGGAGTGAGAATGGCCACCAGTGATTGAAAGATACCGAGCAATCCGAAAGCCTCCGGCCCATAAATACGTGTAATCAATGGCGAAAAGGCCATTGTTATAACTTGGGCTGCTGCAGTCCCGCTCGCAACTATGGTGACGTTGCGGACAAATGGTTTTCGGAGGAAGGCTTGAATTTTCTTTACGAGGTTTATGTGTGTGTTTTTCAATCTATTCCGTCCTTATAGGTCTGTGGATAGTGATTTTCGCAAAAAAGGCGTTTGCAAGGTGGAAACCGACGAAGCCGGCTGCACCGGTAACCATTATTTTCTTATCCATCAACCCTGTTGCCTCCCAACCCCAAAGTATTCAAACCCCATCTGCTTCATTTTGCCGGGGTCGTATTGGTTCCTTCCGTCGAAGACTACCGGGGCAGCTAAAAGTTCCTTCACCCTTTCCCAGTCGGGTTTGCGGAACTGGGGCCATTCGGTAACCAGCACCAGGGCGTCGGCGCCTTCGAGGGCGTTGTATTCATCGTCGGCAAAGCAGACGTTTGGGTCGTCATCGAAAAGGGGCTTTGTGTTGTCCATGGCGACGGGGTCAAAGGCGCGAACCTTTGCGCCCTTTTTAGTCAGCTCCTTGATTATCTCTATGGCCGGTGCCTCCCGGATGTCGTCGGTGTGGGGCTTGAAGCTCAAGCCCCAGATGGCGAAGGTTTTGTCGGTTATCTTGTCGTCGAAGTGTTTCAAGATTTTTTTGAGGAAGTTGTACTTCTGGTTTATGTTTACCTCTTCCACGGCCTGGAGTATTGTAAGGTCTTTGCCTTTTTCTTTGGCTGAACGGATGAGAGCCTTCACGTCCTTGGGAAAACATGACCCTCCGTAGCCAACGCCGGCGTATAAAAAGGCGGGGCCGATCCGTTTGTCTGTGCCGATGCCGCGGCGGACTTCCTCGATGTCGGCGCCTACGGTCTCGCAAAAGTTGGCGAGCTCGTTCATGAAGCTGATGCGGGTGGCCAGCATGGCGTTGGCAGCGTATTTGGTTAGTTCGGCGGAGGTTATGCTCATGGTGAGGATCCTGGGTTCCCTCTGTACGTAGGGGGAGAAAAGCTCCCTGAGAAACGCCGAAGTCCTGTCGTTTTCCGCTCCGATGACGATGCGGTCGGGGCTCAAAAAGTCGTCGACGGCGGAGCCTTCCTTGAGGAATTCGGGGCAGAAGGCCACGTCGAAGTCGATGTCGGTGCGTCCGCGCTTTGTAAGTTCTTCTGTGATGATGGTCTTGATCTTGTGGGTGGTCCCCACGGGGACGGTGGACTTGATGGCGATGATCTTGTAGCCTTCCAGCGAAGAGCCGATGTTTTGTGCCGCCTGCATGACGTATTTGAGGTCGGCGTTGCCGTTTCCGTCGGGCGGGGTCC
>Ga0208938_1000480_pt1 | contig 29984 bp, 23 predicted proteins | sample AD_UKC125_MetaG_FD_184434 | JGI IMG/M metagenome (GOLD analysis project Ga0208938, IMG submission 184434) | Active sludge microbial communities of municipal wastewater-treating anaerobic digesters from USA - AD_UKC125_MetaG (SPAdes) (version 2) | ecosystem: Engineered > Bioreactor > Anaerobic >...
GGAAGACAACGACCACCGGGACCGACATCCCGGCCCCTGTCACACCCCCACGACAGAATCAGCCACCACGGCCACACACCAACACCAACCACGACCACCCCAGGCCCCGATGAAAGATCGAGGCTAACCCCTGTCGCTCTCCCATTCTTGCCCTGAGTAACGAATCTAGCCGACTTCGAATTCAGAATGGTTCCCCTGAATGATCAGGGGAACCATTCTGCTATTCATGCGACGGTCGACGGTCCGTCAGTAGCCGTACATCCTCGGGAGAATGTTGAAGTCGTCGGAGTTCGGGTAGAGCGTCGTGCCCTGCATGTAGTAGAGGCAGCTGCCCGTGGACGTGTTGTGGGCCAGCCCCAACGCGTGACCGAGCTCGTGGCAGGCGACGTTGCGGTGGTTCGCCGCGGTGCCACCGTAGGTGTCATTGAGCTTCACGGTGACGTTCGTCGTGTTGTCGTAGTCACCCGTCGAGTCAGTGCCCCAGGTCGTCAGTCCGGCCCAGCCGGTGGCGCCGTAGTAGGCGTTGTAGACATTGACGCAGTGGCGGCCGCCGCCGGGGCACCCGTTGGTGTACCACCGGTAGTAGGCGTCGATGCCCTGAGCCTGGTACCACGTGTTCGTCGCCGCCGTGACCGGCCAGGCCGACGAGGTGTGGTCGAGCATGTAGACGGCCGGGTCTTCAAATCCGTTTGCGGCCCAACGGTGTCCACACCATTCACGAGCGGTTCCATAGGACTGGCAGGTGGTGGAGACCGCGGCAGCCGTGGCAGTCAAACTCGTGGAACCGGAGGCCGCAGCGATCGCGTCGCCGGGGTTGGTGCCCTTGGCGAGCACCTTGTGGCCGGCTTTGGCGAGCTCCGACCGCAGCTGGGCGTTGCTCACTCCCGCGGCCGGGTCGAACACCGTGATGGCATAGCCCTTGGGCGTTTTGACCACTTCGTAGACGGTGTCGAGCTCTTCTCCTGCCTGACCGCGCGCCGTGTCCGGCGCAATGGCCGGAGCCGCGGGGGCGGCCGGGGCGGACGCTGCCGGTGCAGTCGTGGGAGCCGACCCGGGAGACGCGGCATACGCCGGGACACCGGACGCGATGGCCAGCGAAATGGTCGTCACGGCCAACGCCGTAAATGCGCGCATCTTCATTGTTCCTCGATTCGTCCAGCCTTGACTGACGCTGCGCGTCGGATCGGCGCCAGCGGCTCGGAACTGAAGTCCGGCCCGTGAAAGCTACCTGCGGCGTCGCAGGCGAAAGGAGAGTCGAGGTACTCATTTGGGCCTGAGTAGGTACTCAAGCGTATCTGAGTACGAGTAATGGGCCCTCGATCCGGACCCCCGCCAGCGGATCCAACTCGACGAGGTCAGGGCGTGATCTCGAAGACGCCGCGGGCGCCGCGTTCGGCATCGACCATGACGTGGCTGACGAAGGGGTAGTGCCCGGCTTCCGGAAACACCAGCTCGACGAAGCCGCCCTGGGCCGCAGCGAGCGCCAGGGCCTGTGACCCACCAGCACTCGGCCCACTGGCCGGCGGACGCAGCAGCCAGGCTCCCTCGAACCACACCGTGTCGAACTGGCCACCGACCACGTGGAAGGACGTCGCCCGGTTGGGACCGGCATCCAGCACCCAGATCCGCACCCGTTCGCCGACCCGAGCGGTGAGCGGGCGGACGGCATACTGGTTGGCGATCCCGTTGAAGACCACCGCGTCCGGCCGTTCCAGCGCGACCCGGCGCGCATCCACCTCGTCGGCGCGCCCGGCCGCGCGCGACGCCCCGAGATAGACCTCCGACTGCACGACGACATAGGAGCGGTCGACCGCGGGCAGCCCGTCGGGCTCGATGACGACAGCGCCGTGCATCCCCGCGGCGATGTGAGCGGACATCGGCATCGTGGAGCAGTGATACATCCACACCCCCGCGCGCGTCGCCGTGAACCGATAGACCAGCGACTCCCCCGGGGCGATCGTGCGCATCGGCCGGTCCGGCGCGAGCGAGCCGGCGTGGAAGTCGATCGAGTGACCGATCGAGCCGTCGTTGACCAGGGTGACGACGAAGACGTCGCCCACCCGGCCGTGCAGCGTCGGCCCGGGCACCTGCCCGCCGAAGGTCCACCGCTTCTGCCACACCCCCGGCGCGACCTGCAGTTCGACCTCCTGCACCCGCAGGGTCACGTGGTGCTCGTGCTCGTGCTCGTGCTCGGGCGGCAGCGGCGGCAGCACGGCATCGACCGCCTGGAAGCTCCCCTTCGGCGCCTGGCTGAGATCCACCCTCGGGTATGCCGTGTCGTCGCCTCCCAGCCCGGTCGCGCCTGGCGCTGCGGCGCGCGGCGTCGGCGCTGGGTGGGCTCCCGAATGGGCCGCATCGGTCGGGGCGCCGGCGACGACGACGTCGACGTCGACGTCGACGTCGACGTCGACGTCGAAGACCATCCCCATGAGCCGGTGCCCGACGACCGAACACCAGCCCTGTGTGGAGGAGCCGACGACCCCGAGGTCGAGCGTGGCGGAGCTGCCGCTCTGCAACCGGGCCGTGCGAGCGCCCGACGCGAAGACCAGGTCGTGGGTCTGGCCGGGGTCGAGGTTGACCAGGTCGATGACCAACCGGTCGCCGGCCGGCACCGTGACCGACGCCGGCACGTAGCGCATCCCCACCGCCTCGACCCGCACGGTCGTCGTGTGGCCGGTCGGGTTCACGCCTGCGGCGAGGTCACCGCCCCCCGCGGCACCGCCCGACCCACCGGCCGCATCACTGCCCGACCCCCGGAGGCCGGGGAGTGCGGTGATCCAGCCCGGGGTCCCCAGCCCGGATGGCGTGAGTCCCGCTGCTAGAGGGTCGGCGAAGACCCCGAGGCTGATCGCCAGCAGCAGGGCGAGGAACCCGCCGACGAGTTGACCGTTGCGCGGGCGCGGAGTGGCGCGCGAACCCCCCGGAGGCCTGGCTGCCGGAGGCGCCGGCGGCGCCGGTTGCGCCAGTTCTCCCGATTGCGCCACCTGCTCCCTCGGGCCCCGCATCGTCCGGACCGCGTCGAGCACCGCCACGACCAACACGGGGATGAACATGGCCAGCGTGGCGGCGACCAGGGCGCTGACCACGGTCCGCACCGCCGACGGCACCGGCAGGAGCGCCACGACCAGCCCACCGTTGACGACGACGATGCGGGCAGCGCCCCACCGGTCCATGGCCAGGCCGGCGGATCGCACGATCGTCGGCCCACCTCCGAGCACGCTCGGCACGAGATAGGTCAGCGCCCCTTGGACCAACTGCGCCCCGAACCCTGCTGCGAACCCCACCGTGGCCGGTGTGAACCCGTCGACCACGGAACGCCAATCCGATTGCCAGGCAACGGTGCCCGCGACCCACAGCACGGCGAACACCAGCCAGCACAGACCCGCCGACACCGACCAGGTGCCGAACTCGCGCGGCGGCGCATGCCGAGCCGGCTGCCACAGCGCGCGGCCCCACCAACCCAGCCCCACGGCATACAGGAGCAGCGCGGAGACCACGAGCGGGCGGAGGTCGAGCAGCGCACCGGCAACGACCAACGCCACAGCCCCGCACAGCACCGGAAGTGCTTGGCGGGCAAGGCTTTCTGCATGCGCGTCGATGCGGGTGCGCAGCATGGTCGGCCAAAGCGTCACGAGGGTGCCGGTCACGGTCAGCCCGAGCCAACCCAGCACCATCGCCGAGGTGTGGGCGACGAGGAACCGGCCGTGCCACAGGTCGCCCGGACCCCGCGACAGCAGCGCGCCGAGGGTGGCGCCGACGGGGATCCAGACGGCGGCGCACAGGTAGTAGCGCACCGTGATGCGGAAGCGTCCCGGCAGGGCCGCCCGGAGGCGCAACCACAGCGCCCCGGCGTGCCATCCGACCGCCACGGTGACCGCGACCGCCCCCGTCACGACCGACCACCAGCCCAGCCACGGCACCCCGAGGATGACCAGCGCCACGCCGACGAGCAGCAGGGCGAGGCGGGCGTTCTGGCGCGGCCGCGGATCGAGCGCGGCCGAGGTCTTGAGCAGGGCCTGGGTGAAGTGCGTCGACCAGACGAGCACCGCGTGGGTCACGGCCCCGAGCAACACGGTGTGCACGAGGATCCATCGCGCGTCGGGAAGCGCTGGCGACGCCAGCGCGACGGCCACCGCGACGATCAGCCAGAAGGTCGTCGGGTGGTCCCGCATCGGCCACTGCCCGCGGGTGCCGCGCTCGCGGCTTCCCTTCTGCGACAGGCTCATTCGGTATGCCGTCCGCTCGCCACCGGACGGCGGGCCACCGGACGGCGGGCCACGGCCCACGCGATCACCAGCGGGAAGACCAGCAGGGCGATGACCGTGCCGGAGGTCCCCACCCGCCAAGGCGTGGTCAGTCCGGCGAGGTCACCGAGCACGACTCGCGCCAGCAGGCTCACGTGCAGCAGCCCGAGCACCCCCCAGAGCACGGGATGGAAGGGCAGCGGACGCCGGAGCACCGCGGGAAGGATGACCGGCGCATGCGCGAGGACCATCGACATGACGAAACCGAGCGTCACGGCATGGATGACCAGGTCGTATGCCGCGCTTCCCGACAGCCAGGCGAGGCCCGCCGAGTGGTCCGCCACGTGGCCACTCGACTGGCCCGTCGGAGCTCCGGCGGCTGCACCCACCGGGTCGCCGACGCCCAACCAGACCAGGCCCGCGACGAACAACCAGGCGTAACCCATGAGCATCGCTGCCGCGGCGAATCGCGGCAGCCCCCGCGACGAGATGGTGTGCCGGGCCACGTCATGTCGAGCGAGCCACACCACGAGGGCGCACAACCCCAGACCTATCGCTCGCCCTGCCCACACCGGCACGACCAGGCTCACGACCGCAGCCGACGCCAGCGCGAGGGCGGCGGTCAGCAGCACTCGGTCAGCGCTCGCCGGCAGGGACAGCCGGGCGAGTTCGACCCGCTCGGAGGCGATGGTCAGCACGAGGAACACCAGCAGCAGCGGCACGATCCGCTCGACGTCGACCCGCAGCCAGAGCAATGCCGCCATGGTGGCCATCCCGGCGGCGACGACTTGCACCACCGTGGGGACGTCGCGCTGGCGCCGCCAGAGCACGGCATACACGGCGGTGACGGCGATCGCGCCGTCGAGCAGGAGCAACTGCCCCAGCCACGCCGGGAGCCCCGGGACCGCCAACGCCAACCCGCCCGCGCCGAGCAGCGCGGGCGCGGCATAGGCCCAGGACCGCCGCAGTGCGATGGCGCGTTCGAGAGCGATCAGGGTGCCGAGGAAGCCCAGCACCATGACCATCCCGTGGATCTCGGGCAACCGGTCGGCCGTGACCGGTGCGGGCAACTCGGCCAGCAGGAGGCCCGCGTCGAGGCCGACGAGCATCCCGAGACCGGCCGGCACGAGCAGCATCGCGCGCCGCGGGAGCTGCACGCGAGGACCCCTGGTCAGGCGGCTTGGTGCCGACTCACCGGACGTGGAGCGGTCGGACGACGGTGGGGTGGTCAGCGGCGGCGGGTGAACTTCAGCCGCCACGCCTCCGGGCCCTCCTCCAGGTAGCTCACCTCGATGGCGTCGCCCTCCCGCTCGGCGATCTGGGCCAACAGCGGCTTGGGGTCGTGCGGCGCGACGAGCACCATGGCGCCGCCCGGCTTGACCGCACCGAGCGCGCCGAAGATGGTCGCGTGCCGGATCGCGTGCGGGATCGCCCGGGCGTCGAGCTCGGGCAACTCCTCGTCGGCGCATCCGCAGGCGCAGGTGTGGGCGACCTCGGTGACAGGCAGCTGGGTCATTTCGTTCATGGGTCCTCCGTCGAGGCAGGTCGGGGCTGGCCGGTCGGCCCGCTGGTTTATTACACTATGCCATGTGAGAAACCCTGGCGTCACCCTCGGCCCCCAGCCGCTGCCGGACCTGCCGGCCCTGCACGGCGTCCGACTGCGGGTCCTCGGCGAGCTCACCCGCCGCTCCCGGCCGCTGGACACCGCGACGCTCACCAGTCGCCTCGGCGGGCATCCCAACACCATTCGCGGTCACCTCGAGGTGCTCACCGAGGCCGGCTTGGCCTCGCGAGACCCGCTGCCGACCTCCGGCCGCGGCCGCCCGGCCCTCGGGTATGCCGTGACGCCCGCCGGCCGCACGGCATACCGGATGTGCCGGGCCGGGGGGCCGGTGGGCGCAGCCGATGTCGCGGAGGCACTGGTGTCGTTCCTGGCCGGGCGTCCCGACGGGGCCATTCAGGCGCGGGAGTTCGGCCGGCACTGGGGTGCTGGGTTGGCGACCCCCGCCGACCCGGCTCGGACCCGGGTCGACGGGCAGCCCTGGTGGCCCCTCGACGCGGCCGGCCGGCACCTGGCGGTGACCGTGGACAGGGTCGTGGCGACCCTGGAGCGGATGGGCTTCTCGCCCGAGATCAGTGCGCCGACTGACAACGCCACCCACACTGAGGCCGACGACGGCGACGCCGACGCCACGCCCGTGATCCGGTTGGTGACCTGCCCGCTCCTGGAAGCGGCTCGGGCTCATCCGGCTGTGGTGTGCGGCATCCATCACGGCCTGGTCGAGGGCTTGGCTCACGACTCGACCAGAGGTGGCTTGAGCGCAGGTTTGACTCCTGACTCGACCAGCGGCGGGACCGACGACTCAGCCGGATCGATCGATGACTCGGCCAGGGACGCGAGCGAGGGTTTGAGCATCGACTCAGCCGGAGACCCCGCCGAGCGTTCCCATCACGTGGCCCTGCTGCCGTTCGCCGAACCCGGCGCGTGCCTGCTCACCATCTCCGCCAACGGGCTGGCCTGACCCACTCCCATTTTGCCGACGGCGAACTCCCACTGGCACTCCCACTGGCCATCCCACTTTTGGTGTGTCGAAATGCGCGCCAGGCGGCACAATCCGCCACACCAAAAGTGACGTGAGGTGACGTGAGGTGACGTGAGGTCCCCCCGCGGAGGGGGGAGGGGGAGGGGGGCCGACAGCGGTCCAGCGGTCTGGCGATTACTGGGTCGGGGGCTGCTGCCAGGGCGAGTCCTGCACCGGCGCACCGGAGGCCCCGGCACCGGGGGCCGCGGGCGGAAGCTGCTGACCGGCATACGGGCCGGCTTGGCCGACCGCAGGCGGGTTGGGGTCGAAGGAGACCTTGGGCGCCTCGCGCTCGGCCGGGGCGTCGAGCTCGAAGTACTCGGCCTTGGACACACCAGCGGGGCCGGCGATGAAGTTCGTCGGGATGCTCTCGACCTTGGTGTTGAGCTCCTTGACCGTCGCGTTGTAGTAGCGGCGCGCGCTGGCGATGCGGTCTTCGGTGGCCGACAATTCCTGTTGCAGGGCAGTGAAATTGGCGTTGGCCTTGAGATCGGGGTAGGCCTCGGCGACAGCGTTGAGGCGGACGAGCGCCTGGCTGAGCGCCGCCTCCGAGCGCGAGGCGTCGGCCGGGCTCTGACCGGGCGCCATCGCGGCTGCGCGGGCCTGGGTGACCGCCTCCAGGGTGCCGCGCTCGTGCTGGGCATAGCCCTTGACGGTCTCGACGAGGTTGCCGATGAGGTCATGGCGCCGCTTGAGCTCGACGTCGATCTGGGCCCAGGCCTCCTGCACGGTGTTGCGCAGCCGGATCAGACCGTTGTAGGCGCCGAAGAACCACAGCACCAAGGCCAGGACGATGACGCCGATGATGATGAGGGTCACAGGGGCACTCCTTGTCGATGGAGACTCGATCCTAAGCGAGGCCCAGCTCGGCGAGCCCGTAAACAAAGCGATAGTCCAGCCCCGCGTCGGCGAAGACCCCCGCCGCACCGGTGGCCCGGTCGGCGATCGTCGCCACCGCCACGACCTCGGCCCCGGCCTCGCGAGCGGCCATCGCGGCCTCCAGCGGCGAGGAACCCGTGGTCGAGGTGTCCTCGACGATGAGCACTCGTCGCCCGGCGATCGAAGGCCCTTCGATGCGCTGCTGCAGCCCATGCGCCTTGCCCGCCTTGCGCACGACGAACGCATCGAGCCGCTCCCCCGCCGCGGCGGCAGCATGCAGCATCGAGGTTGCCACCGGGTCGGCACCCAGGGTCAGCCCGCCCACCGCGTCGAACTCCAGGTCGCGAGTCAGCTCGCGCATCACCCGCCCGACCAGGGGCGCAGCCTCACCATCGAGGGTGATGCGGCGCAGGTCGACGTAGTAGTCGGCTTCCTTGCCCGAGGACAGGGTCACTCGCCCGTGGACGATGGCCTTGGCCTTGACGATCTCGAGCAAGCGGGCGCGGTCGGCGGCGATATCGGTCACAGCCAGCCAGTATGCCGTCCGCTCCCCTCCCGCTCATCTCCCGCTCTCATGTGCCGCTCACCTCCCGCCCGCCTCCCCGCCCGCGCCTGGTCGGGCCTGGTCACGGGCAACCAACACTCGCGGTGAGCTTCGACGAGGGAAGCCGCGCTTCGCTGAGGTTGGACCCTCGGTGAAGCGCGGCCAACCTCACCGAAGCTCAGCCCTGGAGGAAAGCCAGCGGAGCCACCGGTCAGCGGGGGCCAGCGCGACGCCCACGCGGACGGCTCAGCCCGCGCGCAGATGCTCCGGGGCGTCGGCGAAGTCCGCGTCGACGATCGCCCGGTCTTCGGGGTCGGCGATCGGCACGGCCAGCGCCTCCCGCCAGGCGTCCTGCGCTTCGGTATGCCGTCCGAGCCCGGCCAGCCCGCGGGCCCGCAACTCGTGCGCATAGGCCAGGTCGAAGTCGCCCAACCCAGCGTCACGGCATACCGCCATGGTCCGATCGCCGTAGTCGAGCGCTTGGTCGGGGCGACCGGAGGCCAGCCAGGCCTTGCCGATGAGGTAGCGCGCCCGGGCCTCGTTGGCCGGCCCATATCCGCGAGCTCGCTCCCAGTGGTAGGCCGCGGCATACGCGCCGCGCACCAATCCGACGACGCCCGACCGGCCCGCCGCCACTGCCTCGAGCTGCGCCCACGTTGCGTTGTTGGCCTCGACGGCCTGCGCGCGGTGCCAGTCGGCCGCCGCACCCGCCGGGTCGACCGGTGCCGGATCCGCAGTGACGCGCGGCAGCCCCGATCCGGTTTCGACGACGCTCTTGAGCCCGCCGAGCACCCAGTCCCACCCGGCCCGCACCTGCGCCGCGGTGAGCGGACTGCGCGCGAGATCGCCGTGGACCACCCGCAGCAGAGTCAATCCCTCGCCGGCTTGGGTGAGAGTCCACTCGACCCGGCTGGGCGGCTCCTGTTCCATCGCTGGGTCATAGCGCACGTGCCAGGTCTGCACCAGCCGGTGCGGCGGCTCCAGCACCTCGATGGTGCCGTCGACCGCGGGTGCACCGTCCGGGAGGGCGAAGAGATAGGGCGCACCGGCGCTCGGCGGGTCGGTGTAGGCCGTGCCATGGAAAAAGCGCCGGGTGAACGCCGGATCCAGCAGCGCGGCGAAGACCACCTCGACGTCGGCGCGGATGTAGATCTGATAGATCTGCGTGCTCGTCATGACGACTCCTTGGACACCTGACCAGTGGACCATTCCGGCGAGCTACCCACCAGACCCTGGCTCACCGCCTGCGATGGTGCTGTGGATCTGGACGTGCCGCGCCAGAAACGCCTTCTCGTCCAGGCCTTTGCGACGGAGCCAACCGGTCACCTCCGCATGCCACTTGCTGGCGTTGCAGGATGGGCAGGCGGGCACCACATTGGCCAACGTGTATCGCCCGCCTCGAGCGATCGGCAGCACGCAGTCCCGTTGCAGCCGGGTGCCCGTCGCCCCGCAATAGGCACACCCGCCCCAGGCATCACACAATTCGTCCCACTGTGCGTCGGTGAGGTCCTGCACGGCGGTTGCCAAGCGGCGTTTTCGGCGCTTGGCTGCGCGCACCGTCCGTTGATCGCGTCGCATCGTCAGGCGGGTGGCCGACGCTTCGACGCCACGCCGCCACTCGCGCGCCGGGCCAGCGAGCGCGGCAGCACCTTGAGCGCCCCGACCAGGGCCTTGTATGCCGGTCCCGGCACCGACACGACCCGCCCCCGGTCGAGGTCGGCCAGGGCGTCCCGCACCAGCCGATCGGCATCGAGCCAGAGCGGGTCGGGCAGCTTGGCCATGTTCAGATCGGCACGCTGGTGGAACTCGGTGTGCGTGAACCCAGGACACAGCGCCATGACCCGCACACCCGACCCAGCCATCTCGTTGGCCAGACCCTCGGAGAAGACCGTCACCCAGGCCTTGGCCGCTGAATACGAGCCCATGGCAACGAAACCCGCCACCGACGAGACGTTGATGATCGCGCCACCACCACGCTCACGCATCGCCCGAGCAGCGGCGTGCGACAACACCAACACCGCCCGGCACAGCACATCGAAGGCCTGCTCCTCGACCTCGACGTCGTTGCGCAGGAACGATTTCCGCAATCCGTACCCCGCATTGTTGACCAGCACATCGATCGGACGGGCGGGATCGGCCAGTCGTTCGGCCACCACCCCCACCGCCGCCCGGTCGGACAGGTCGGCGACGAGGACCTCGGCGGCCACGGCATACGTGCTGGAGAGTTCGGCGGCGACCGCGTCCAGCCGCGCCCGGTCGCGTGCGACGAGCACGAGGTCATGCCCGCGGGCGGCGAGCGCCCGGGCGAAGTGCAGGCCGATCCCGGACGACGCGCCGGTGACGAGAGCGGTAGGCATGGGGGCAGCCTAGGAGGCCACCCGGCCGGTCGGGACCGCAACCTAGAGTGGGGTCGTGCGCATCGCGACCTGGAATGTCAACAGCATCCGCTCCCGCATCGACCGGCTGGAGGCCTGGCTCGGGCGGTCGGACGTCGACGTGCTGGCCATCCAGGAGACCAAGTGCAAGCCTGAGCAGTTCCCCATGGCGCGACTGGAGGCTCTCGGCTACGAGGTCGCCCACCATGGCCTCAACCAGTGGAACGGCGTCGCGATCCTCTCGCGGGTCGGCCTCACCGACGTGCAGGTGGGATTCCCCGGTATGCCGTCCTGGGGCACTCCGCCGGCTCCCGAGGCCCGGGCGCTCGGTGCGATGTGCGGGGGTGTGCGGATCTGGTCGCTCTACATCCCCAATGGCCGGCACCTCACCGACCCGCACATGGACTACAAGATCGGGTGGCTCGAGGCGCTCGCCGGGCAGGCACGGGGCTGGCTGGCCGCCGACCCGCAGGCCCAGATCGCGCTCGTCGGTGACTGGAACATCGCCCCGCGCGACGAAGACGTGTGGAGCATGGAGTTCTACCTCGACAAGTCCCACGTGTCGCCGCGCGAGCGGGCCGGCTTCGAGAGTGTGGTCAGCGCCGGGTATGCCGATGTCGTGCGACCGCACGCTCCAGGCCCCGGCGTCTACACCTATTGGGATTACCAGCAGCTGCGCTTCCCCAAGAAGCAGGGCATGCGGATCGACTTCGTGCTCGCCTCGCCGGCCCTCGCCGAGCGGGTCGAGGGCGCCGTCATCGACCGCGAGGAGCGCAAGGGCACCGGCGCCTCCGACCATGCGCCGGTGGTCGTCCAGCTCGCCGACTGAGACTCCCGCAGGCTCTCGCGTCCGCCGAGCACCGGCCGTCCGACGCCTGCCTGACGACGTCGACACCGCCCCCTCGCGAGACGGTGGTGACCACCCGGCATACCCTGGCCGTGGGCCTGCGGCCGATGGGCCCATGGTCCCCTTGTGGGGCCGTCCTGTCGTGGAGAAAGGTGGAGCCCGTGAGCAAAGCAGCCGCCAACAGAGATCACACGTCCGCACCGGTGCCGAGCAGTCCCGAGCAGATCCGCAATGTCGTGCTCGTCGGACCCGGTGGTGCGGGCAAATCCACCCTCTTCGACTACCTCATCGCCGCCCGCACCCCGGGCCGCCGCCCGCACGAGGGCGAGCACGAGCGCTCGGTGGGCGTTCACGTCGCCGCGGTCGAAAGTGCCGGCCTGACGGTCAACCTCATCGACACCCCCGGATACCCCGACTTCGTCGGTGAGCTGCGCGCGGGACTGCGCGCCGCCGACGCCGCCATCTTCGTCATCTCCGGTGCCGACGGCATCGACGGCGCGACCGCCCTGCTGTGGCAGGAATGCGCCGCGATCGGTATGCCGCGCATCATCGCCGTGAGCAAGCTCGACATGCCGCGGTCGGACTTCGACGACACCATTGCCACCTGCCGCCGGGTCTTCGGCGACTCCCAGCCGATCTATCTGCCGATCCACGCCGAGGACAAGACCGTCGTCGGATCGCTGGCCCTCATCTCGCAGTACGCCGCCGATGGCACCGGCACCCGCCGCAAGCCGACGGCCGACGAGCTCGACCAGATCGAGACCTACCGGGGCAGCCTCATCGAGGCGATCATCGAGGAGTCCGAGGACGACTCGCTGCTGGATCGCTACCTCTCCGGTGAAGATCTCGACCCCGCGCAACTCGTCGCCGACGTCAAGACCGCGATCACCAAGGCCAACTTCTTCCCGGTGCTGCCGATCAGCCCGGGCACCGGGGTCGGCATGGAAGAGATCTACGAGCTCATCGAGTCGGCCTTCCCGTCGCCGGTCAGCCACCCGCACCCGGCCGTGACGACGCCGGACGGCGACGACTTCCCCGACATTGCCTGCGACCCGGCCGGCCCGCTGGTCGCCGAGGTCATCCGCACCAGCAGCGACCCCTACGTCGGCCGCCTCTCGCTGGTGCGCGTCTTCTCCGGCACGCTGCGCCCGGAGGAGGTCGTCCACGTCTCCGGACACCTCGCGACCTTCCTCGGCCACGAGCTGGAAGGCCACCCCGAGCACGACGACGACGAGCGGGTCGGACCGCTCTCCTCGCCGCTCATCGACGCGCTGCGTCCGCGGGAGTTCGCCATCGCCGGTGAGATCGTCACGGTCGCCAAGCTGTCCAAGGCCGAGACCTCCGACACCCTCTCGAGCAAGGACAAGCCCGCACTCGTCGAGCCGTGGGTGCTGCCCGAGCCGCTGCTGCCGGTCGCAATCCACGCCAAGAGCAAGGCCGACGAGGACAAGCTCGCCTCGGCCCTGCAGCGCCTGGTTGCCGAAGACGTGACGATGCGGATGGAACACAACGCCGAGACCCACCAGGTCGTGCTCTGGGCGATGGGTCAGGCCCACATCGAAGAGCTGCTCGGGCGCCTGCACGAGCGCTACGGCGTGCAGGTCGAAGCCGAGCCGTTCCGCACCGCGCTGCGCGAGACCTTCATCAAGAAGGTCACGGTCAAGGGCCGCCACGTCAAGCAGTCCGGTGGGCACGGGCAGTATGCCGTGTGCGACCTGGAGATCGAGCCGCTCCCCCGCGGCGGCGGTTTCGAGTTCGTCGACAAGGTCGTCGGCGGCGCCGTCCCGCGCAACTTCATCCCCTCGGTCGAGAAGGGCGCCCGTGCCCAGCTCGAGAAGGGCGTCCTCGCGGGATACCCGCTGGTCGACGTGCGCGTCACGCTCTTCGACGGCAAGGCCCACTCGGTCGATTCCTCGGACATGGCCTTCCAGACCGCAGCCCAGTTGGCGCTCAAGGAAGCCGCCAACGAGTCCACCGTCGCCCTGCTCGAGCCGATCGACTCGGTCGACATCACGGTGAGCGACGACTACGTCGGCGCGGTCATGTCCGACCTGCGCGGCCGGCGCGGCCAGGTGCTCGGCACCGAACCCGCGCCCACCGAGGGGTGGACGATCGTCCACGCCGAGGTCCCGCAGACCGAACTCTCGCGCTACCCCATCGACCTGCGCTCGGTCTCGCACGGCACTGGCTCCTTCGCCCGGGCGATGCTGCGCTACGACTACATGCCGGCCGACAAGGCCAAGGAATACGCCAAGCCCGGCAAGGACTGACGAACGCTCCTGCCGGTTGAGCCGGGAAGGAGCGCGCACGACTCGACTGCACGGCATACCGGAGGAGCAGGATCCGGTATGCCGTGCAGTCCCGTTTCTGCCTCACGGCCCGGATGCAGCTTTTGGTGTGGTGGATTGAGCGCCAGGGCGCTCAATCCACCACACCAAAAGTAGCGTTGGGGCGAGCCTTGGGGCGAGCGTTGGGGCGAGCGTTGGGGCGAGCGTTGGGGCGGCGCGGACGTGTCGCCCTCGACCTTGGCCTTCTTTTCACATTGCCGTCGGTCGCCCGTCGTTCTACTCTCGAAATGGACCACGTGGACGCAGCCCGGGTCGTCGGCACCGGGCCTCGTTCGTGCCCAGCCTGTCCGCCGGCGCAGCAGGACTGAGGTGTCGCCATGGACACGCCCGACTCACGACCCGCAACCACCCAGCGCCAGATCCGCGAGGCCGAGAGGATTCCCCGATCCTGGCGCGTGTCAAGGTCCAGGGAGGTCTGCCCGCGGGGCGGACGGCATACCGGCTGGGCCTTGGCCCGACTCGCCGTGTTCGTCGTGCTCGCCGAGCTGGTCCTGTTCCTGGGCGCGTGCTCCCTCGGGAGATCCACGTCTGTGTCGTCCGAGCCGAACGCCGGCCAGTCGTCCGGCCCGCCAACCCGTGCGACGAGGGCCATACCGACCACCACCCCCGGCGCGGCTCCGCTGGCCGCCTCCGTGTCGGACGTCATCTCGCGGCACTGCGCCCAGATGTGTGCGGCCGAGAGCTGCACGAGGCAGTGCACGGTTCGGCTCGGCCGGTTGGCGACCGGGCTCGCATCCGGCGGAACAGCATTCTGCGGCGCCACCGGGCCCGACCGCGGCGAGTGTCAGGCCCTGTCGGCGCTCCTCCGAAACGACCTGGGCGCCTGCGCGACGATGCCGACGACCGCCTGGTCCGGGGAGTGCGTGCGGTGGATCGCCGGACTGCGCGTCGATCGGTCGCTATGTTCCTCGATCGAGGACCCGCGCGGGAAGGACAATTGCCTGCTCGACCAGGCGGTCGCCGCGCGGTCGACAGCAGGCTGTGGTGGCCTGTCGACCGCGACCCGGAGCGACATCTGCATCCGGGCCGTGGCGGCCTCGCTCAAGGACGAGACCCTGTGTACGACGGTGTCCCGGCCGGATCGGGTCGGCTTGTGTCTCACGTACGTAGCCGTCGCCCGGGCGGATGTCCGCCTGTGCGATCGGGTCGAGGCACCCGACCACTTTGGCTGCCTCGACTTCGTCGCCGCCGAACGCGGGGACCCCTCGCTGTGCGCCGCGGTGCCAGACGGGTACGAGCGGGACACCTGTCGGGTGACCGTCGCCGTCGCCGTCGGCGACGGCGCGACCTGCCCCACGGTCAGCGACCCCGTCACGTGCTCCAGGAAGGTGGCCCTCGCGGTCGGCAGCCCGGATCCGTGCTTCGTCCTCGTCGATCCGTCGCACCTGGCGCAGTGCCTCACCACGGTGGCCGCGGCTATCGGGAAGGAATCGGTCTGCGACTCCATCGACAGCGCAGATCTGCGAGCCAGCTGCGCGGCCGCGGCTCGTTCCGGGGTCATCCGGGAGCCCGGCAGCGGACCGTAGGCCATCACGCTCCCGGGCATTGGTTGCCAATGTTCGGGCGGGTAGCCGGACCCCGCCGGTGTGGCACCGGCATACCCGCCCCTGGTGCCGCCCCTGGTGCCACCCTTGGTGCCGCCCTTGGTGCCGTCCCTGGGCCCGTCCCTGGGCCGACGGCGAGAAGGTGTCCCGGCTGGCGGGACGCTTTGGTAGGCGCTGGGCCCTGCGGGGCGCACGATGCCGGTGTTCCTACTGGCGGAACAGCACTGGGTGCCGGGGGGCCTGCGACCGCAGGCTGACGCGGACGACCGTACCGATCGCCACGACTCATTCACCGCGGATCCGCTACGACAAAGGAGTCTTTGCATGGGTGTCATGCGCATGGGCTACGCCCACGTGCGAGTGACCGACCTCGAAGAGGCACGCAGTCACTACGCGAACACGATGGGCCTCTACGAAACCCTCAACCAGGACGGCAAGGTCTACTACAAGGGCTGGGACGAGTGGGATCACCACTCGGTCGTCATCGAAGAAGGTGGCGTCGGCCTGGTGAAGTTCGGCTTCAAGGTCGAGAAGCCCGAGGACATCGACGTCATCGAGAAGAAGGCTGCGGCCTTCGGCGTGACGACCGAGCGGATGTCCGCCGGTGAGAACCCCGAGGTGTCCGACGGGCTGCGCATCTTCGCCCCGTCCGAGCACGTGCTTGAGGTCTACCACGCCCAAACGCTCATCGGGGTCGAGACCGGCACCCACAACCCGGACGCCTTCCCGCGGCACCTGGTCGGCATCGGCGTCCCGGCGCTCGACCACGCGCTCATCCTCACCCCAGACGTGCGGCTCATGGAGAACATGTTCAAGGAGCTGTTCGGCTACTTCCCGACCGAGCGGGTGCAGACCGACCTCAACGACGACGACGCCCACTTCATCGCGAGCTGGCTGACCAACAACAACCAGATCCACCAGATCGCGTGCCTGGAGGGCGAGGCCGGCAAGCTGCACCACTTCGCCTTCAAGCTCGGCGACTGGCAGGAGGTCGGCCGCGCCGCGGACCTGATGACGATGGACGACGTGCCGATCGACATCGGCCCCACCCGCCACGGCATCACCCGGGGCCAGACGGTCTACTTCTTCGACCCGTCCGGCAACCGCAACGAGGTCTTCGCCGGCGGCTACCCGGCCTACCCGGACCGCCCGCTCACCAAGTGGACGCCCGACGCGCTCGGCAAGGGCATCTTCTACCACGCTCGCGAAATCAACGAGCGCTTCACGACCGTCTACACCTGATCGGACCGGCCGCCCCGGCGGCCTGCTCGACGGAGGTTCGACCGACATCTCGACCGACAGACCCCGGTATGCCGCGCGGCCTACCGGGGTCTGTCGCGTCTGGTGCCGGTATGCCGGGTGGCTGGGTGATCGGGCTGAGGCTGGCTGTGGCCAAGGCAGCGAGTCGGAAAGTTTCCCGGCGCGTCGCTCCCTGAATGCTGGCCAAACCCAGCGAGTCGGAAGGCTTCCCGGCGTGTCGGCGCCCCCAGCACCGGAATCCACGGCGAGTCGGAAGGTTTCCGGGCGCGTCGCTCCCTCAATGCTGGCCAAACCCAGCGAGTCGGAAGGTTTCCCGGCGCGCCGCCCCGTCAACGCCAGCCAAACCCAGCGAGTCGGAGAGTTTCCCGGCACGCAGCCCCGTCAACGCCAGCCAAACCCAGCGGGTCGGAAGGTTCCCGGCATACCGGCGCCTTTGTATGCCGCCCCGCGCACCGTCGCCGCGCAAGCGGCTGACCTTTCACCCTGTCAAGATCGCGATCGTGACACTTGGGTCGCGTTGCTACGGCACCCAAGTGCGCGGATCGCGATCTTTCGCCGGCCACAACGCGCCGGACGCCCAGCCGAAGCCAGACGAAGGCCCAAATGACGCCCAGCCGGACCCTCAGAAGGCCGATATCGCCGCCACGAGCTTGAGGACGGCGGCCGGGTCCAAGCCCGCGTCATTGACGAGCTGGTTGATCTTGGCGGTGGCGTTCTCGGCGGTGAACGGGCGGGCCGCGACGACCTTGGCCGCCACACTGTCGGCGTTGGGTACGCCCGCCTGGCCCAGCGCGGCGGCGAGCTCGGCCTGGCTGGCGGTGTTGGGGTTGATCCGCGCGGCAGCGCCCGAGGCGGCGCTCGCGGCATTGCGTGAGGCCTCGGCCAGCGCGCTCGCGATCGCCTTCGACGCCTCGGCCTTGGCCGTGGCAGTCACCTGGGACACCGCATTGGAAGCCGCCGACTTGGCGGTATCCGCCACTTGCGTGCACCCGCCAACGGTGAGTGCTCCCACCAGCAGGAGCGGCAGCACGGCATACAGGGAACGCACTCGCACGACACGGGTCATGCCGCCATTGTCACCCACAACCTTGGCACCGAGCCGTGCGTTTGCTGTGGCGCGCGCAGCGAACAGCCGAACAGCCGAACAGCCGATCAGCCGATCAGCCGATCAGCGGCGTCGTCGGGTTGCCCTGCGACTCACCGGTGCGCTCGACGGTGCCCGCGTTGTCGGCAGTGCCGGCCCACGGGGTATCAGCCGCCGCGACGGGTCCATCCGCATCCGCAACCGGGCCAGCCGCAGGAGCAGTACTCGCAGCACCCGCGTCACTGGGCACGATCGACGCGCCGCCTCCGGCGGACAACACGTTCTCGATGGTGGCGATGGTGGCTCGCTCGGAGTCGGACACCCCAGCGTCAGCCTGTGCCGTTGCCTGGCAGGCGGCCAGGACGACGCCCCGGAATCCGTCAAGCAGCTCGGGTGCGGTCACCGCGAGCATGTCGCGGGCCTGCTGCAGCTGCGAAACGACGGCGCCCTCCAGGTCCTGGGCTGCGCCGCTGGGCGGGGCGACGAAGCCGCCGCCCAGCAACTCGCGGATCTCCGGCGATGCGGCCGCGAGAGCCTTGGCCCCCGCCAGGCTCTCCTTGAACATCGCGAAGAAGCCTGGGTCGGCCTTGGAAACCAGCGCCATGGCTCCGAAGGCCGCGCCGCGGACGAGGTCGCTCTGCTCTGCATCAAGTGCGCTCATGACACCCACTGTGCCCGATCTCGACCCCCGCCAACCTCAACGCTCGAAACTGGGGCCTCTGCTAGACGCACAACAACGCGACCAGGGACAGAAGGAGCGCGGCACCCATAGCGCTGGACGGGCCCTCTCCCGGCAAGAACACCCCCAGGATCATCACTGCAACAGCCAGCGCGACCGACGTGACCGCCGCCGTCAGCCGTCGGGCACCACGGAACACCTGCGCAATGACGACCCGTGCGCTGGCCCCGCCGAGCAGCTTCCGCCAGCGCCAGACGATGAATCCCGTGAGCGCCAACGCCAGAACCACCACCGCCAACCGGCCGCCGATCGATGGGCTCTTGCCGGCCAGTCCCGAGCTGACATAGACCCCAGCCAGAACAACGAGGGCCTGGATGAAGACAACCCGCCTGAGCACGAGGCGCAGGTTCCGCAGCGCCACGGCCCCCACCCCCGTCGGATCCGTCACCACCGCATCGGAGAACCCACTCAAGGCCCCCGCGCTGTCGGATCGAGCCAAGCGGACCCGGGCCAGGTCGTTGCGCAGCCCGGCGTCATCGGGGCTGAGCCGGAGAGCCTCACGCAGCGCTGCCTCGGCGATCACGAGCTGCTCGGGCGTTCCCATACCTTTGCCGTAAGCGACGTCAGCGATCATGTGGTGCGCGGTCGCTTCGCCCGGAGCGAGTTCGACCGCCCGCTGGGCGGCCAACCACGCCGTCTCGCGCCCCCTCGGGTGGGCCATCAGGCATTCGGCATATCGCACGTGATGGAACCAGTGGTCGGGACGCAACTGCACTGCCCGGTATGCCGTGCGCGTGGCCTCCTCGACATGCCCGGCTGCGAGCTGGGCAGCGGCCAAGACCCCGTGTGCGGCATCGTCGTCCGGCCCGGCCGCGACAGCACGCTCGGCGAAGGTCAGTGCCTCGTCGAGCCGGCCGAGCCTACGCGCGGCGATGGACGCAAACGCCAAGACGTCGGGGTCATCGGGGTAGGTCGCCAAGGTGGCACCAGCGGCCTCGAGAGCTTGAGCATTCCGGTCGAGCTGGAGCAAGTGCCGGATGCGTTCGACAGAGTCGGCGGAGGAACCCCCTGGTTGGACCATGACCTCAGAGCCGCTTCGTTCGCTTCATGTAGGCGCGCAGCTCGTCATAGGTGCCGTCGGCGTTCGCGAACTGGACCACGTTTCGGGCCGAGTCGAACCACGGGGATGTCGAGGGACGCACCTCGCGCAGCGCGGCATACACGTCGTTCATCCCGATCATCCGCACCGTCCCGCTGCGGATGCCCTCCATCATGGCTCGCTCCGCAGCCGTTTCGCAGACGTGCTGGATGTCGGCACCCGAGTAGCCGTCACTCCGTTTGGCGAGCGCGCTGGCGTCGATGCCTTCGACCGGGCGGTCCTTGAGGTGGTAACGGAAGATGGCCTCGCGCGCCTCTTGATCCGGAGGGAGTACCAGCAGGGTGCGGTCGAAGCGGCCAGGGCGGCGCAGCGCGGGATCGACGTCCCACGGCTGGTTGGTGGCGCCGACGACGTAGACGCCCTCGTTGCTGTCCGAGACCCCGTCGAGCTCGGTGAGGAGTTGGTTGACCGTGGAGCGCATAGCGGAATGCCGTGTGAGACTGCGCTTCTGGCCGATCGCATCGATTTCGTCGAGGAAGATCACGACCGGGGCGTTGCGTCGTGCGACCTGGAAGAGTTCGTGCAAGTTACGTTCTGACTGGCCGATATACATGTCGAGCACGTCGGCCAGGCCCACGTTGATGAACTGCGCGCCCATCTCACCGGCAATCGCCCGCCCGATGAAGGTCTTGCCACAGCCGGGCGGCCCGTACAGCAAAATGCCGCCCTTGAGGCTTTTGCCATAGAGCTTGCGCATTTCGGGGTTACGCATCGGGGCGAGGAACGACACCATGAGACGCTCTTTGACCTCACGCATGCCGCCGACATCGGCCAGCTGGATCGTGGTGCGTTCGACATCCCAGGCGTCGACCACGGGGTCCGGCCCATCGCTGTCGACGAACATCGGCTCGGGGGCAAAGGCCTCGACTTCAGACTCCGCTGCGGCCCAATCAAATTCATTCGGCTGTGGAGTCGGAGCCGGGTGGGCCTGCGGACCAGGAGCGGACGGCATACTCGACGCGCCCTGGGACTGCGGGGGCGTCTCTGCACCCGCGGCTGGTATGCCGTGCAGCGCCCGGATCATGAGCCCCCGAGCGGCGGCGTTGCTGGGATCACGCTGCAGGACGGCCGCGCAGTGAGCGAGCGCGTCGTCGAGCTGTCCATTGGTCAGCAGCACCTCGGCCAAATGCAACCGCAAGGTCAGATCGTCGGGAGCCGCCTCGACCGCACGCGTCAAAGAAGCGATGAGCGGGTTCGTCATGGCCCGATCGTATGGCTCGATCGAGCGTGGCGTCGGGCGGCTTTCACCCTCAATCCGAAAGCGACGAGCACGAAAGCCAAGAGGCCACCGGCTACCGCGAATAGGACTCTGGTGACCTCGATGCTGGTGAGGGGCAGGACTGCGAGAAGGGCCCCTGCTGCGGCCGCCACTCCTGCCCATGCCACCCAGGCCGGGTCACGCCGACGGAAGTCTCGGAGTAGGTGGGGCACTCCCAGCGGCGTCACCCGCCGCAGCCGAAGCCACGGTGCCACGACCGCTGCGATGACGGCCACTGCCACTCCAACGAGCACGGGCTTTCCATCCTCGCCCCCGATGACGGCCCCCAAGTCGATCCACCACAAGGCGCAGAAGCCGAAGTAGGTCATCAGGATGATCCGAGCGAGAAGGGCCACCACGTTGGCCACGAGCACGTCCTGCCGAGGATCCGCCGCCACGGCTCGAGAGATCGACGAAATGGCTGCGAAGATCTCGCCCTTGGCTGAGGAAACCCGCCCCAGGGCGTTGTGTGCGGGGGCATGGTTCGGGTCCGCCGCAAGGATCTGCCGAATGTGTTGTTCGGCCAGGGCAAGGTCACCGGGATGCTCGGTCAGATCGCCGAGGAGAAGCGCGTCCGCCATGGCGAGATGGGCAGCCGCGGAGTCGGGGTCAATCTCCAGTGCCAGCCGCGCGGAGGCCACGGCATCGGCCCGCCTCTGTGCGGCGGCCAACGCCACCGAATACTGCAGGTGGACATCGAGCGCCGCGGGTGCCAGCTCCACGGCTCGCGCCGCGTGGGCCACGGCCGCAGCGCTGTCGCCGCGACGGACGGCGGCCAACGACAGCAGGCGCACCGCATCCGGGGAGTTCGGGTGCGCACCGGCCAGCCGGGACAACAGCGTCACCGCTTCGTCGTCCCGGCGGAGGTGGAGCAGCGACACGGCAGCGGCCACGCCGCTCGGCAGGTGGGTGCTGTTGTCGGCGAGGATCGGGCTGACGAGCCGCAGCGCTTCGTCGTAGCGACCCAAGAGATTGAGGGCATCGGCTCGCACGACGACCGCGTGCGCCTCCAGCTCGTCCACAGTCCAGAGGGTATGCCGTGCAGCGCCCTGCTCATGAGCCCCCGAGCGGCGTTGCTGGGATCGCCCTGCAAGGCGGCACAGGGCCGGTCGCGACGATCAACCACGCTGTCGACGGCGAAACCAGCTGACGCGCACCCAGCTGAGCACCATCCCGACGACGAGACACCCGCCGACGATCGGCACGAGGGCCCGCGTGACGGCTTCGGGGGTGAGCCCCATGACCAGGAACCCGAGCGCGCCGATGGCCAACGCCCCGCCCCACGCCGCACCGATCGGGTCCCGTCGGGCGAACTCCCGCAGCAGAATGCGCGCGCGAATTCCGCCGGCGGCCCAGCGGAGCTGCACCGCCGTCCACCCCAGGACCGCCAGCCCCACACCCTCGAGGATCCACAGCGCTGAGCGTTCGAATGTGGTCTTCGTGATGGTGAAACGCCCGACCAGCCACAGCACAAAGACCACATAGTGAGCGCGCCCTACCAGTTGGCCGAAGACCATCGAGAGGTTCGCCAGTGGGGCATCCTGACGCGGGTCGGTCACCACCGAACTGGCCAGCGCTGCTGCCGCGGCGAAGTGCTCCCCGCGGGCCATGGCGATCCGCCCGAGTTCGTTGTGGGCGCTGGCGTTGTCCGGAGCGAGGGCCAGGGCCGCACGGACGTGCCGCTCTGCTTCGGCCAGTTGCCGGTCGTCGGGCTTCACCCCCTCGGGGAAGAGTGCGTCGGCCAGCGCCAGGTGGGCCGCTGCCACGTGAGGGGCCACCTCGATGGCGCGACGGGCAGCCGCCACGGCCGCCTGCCGGTCGCGCGCGCAGGTCAATGCTGCCGCGAGCTGAATGTGCACGTCCGCCTGCCAGGGCGCCAGGTCGACGGCCCGGCGGGCGCATTCCACCGCGCGCGAGGACTCCAGCAGTTGCACGGCTGCGAGGGAGAGCAACCGCGGCGGGTCGCTCGCCTGCGGATGCGCAGCGCAGATCCGCTGGAGCACGACGCTGGCCTCCTGGGCCCGGCCACTGTTGATCAGGCATACCCCCGCCGTGACCCCGGCGCCCAGATGCTCCGGGTGGGCAGCCAGCACCGGCGAGACGACCCGCAACGCCTCGTCCCACCGACCTAGGTCGTCGAGCAGATCGGCCCGCGCTACCGTCGCCGCAGCCTCGTCCGGGTCCACGGGGAGAGTATGCCGGGCACCCGCGGGATCAGCGCAGCAGCAGGCCGTCGGCGTCGGGGCGGGTTGCGTCGCGGTCGACCACAACAGTGGCGCCGTCACGCACCTCGCCGGCCAGCAGGGACCGAGCCAGCCGGTCGCCGATCTCGCGCTGCACCAGGCGGCGCAGCGGACGAGCACCGTATGCCGGGTCGTAGCCGGTCAGGGCCAGCCACTCGCGGGCCGCGTCGGTCACCTCGAGGGTGATCCGCCGATCGGCCAGCCGCGAGGACAACGCCCGCACCTGCAGGTCGACGATCTTGGCCAACTCAGCGGTCGAGAGCGGGTCGAAGACGACCACTTCGTCGAGCCGGTTGAGGAACTCCGGCTTGAACGACGCCCGCACGACCCCCATGACGGCATCCCGCTTGGCAGCCTCCGACAGCGTCGGGTCGACGAGGAAGGCCGAGCCGAGGTTGGAGGTCATCACGAGGATGACGTTGCGGAAGTCGACGGTGCGACCCTGACCGTCGGTGAGCCGGCCGTCGTCGAGCACCTGCAGCAGGATGTCAAAGGTCTCCGGGTGCGCCTTCTCGACCTCGTCGAGCAGCACGACCGAGTAGGGCCGCCGCCGCACCGCCTCGGTCAGTTGCCCACCCTCTTCGTAGCCGACATAACCAGGCGGCGCCCCGATGAGCCGCGCGACCGCGTGCCGCTCGGAGTACTCCGACATGTCGATGCGCACGATGGCGCGCTCGTCGTCGAAGAGGAAGTCGGCCAGCGATTTGGCCAGCTCGGTCTTGCCCACACCAGTCGGCCCGAGGAAGAGGAACGACCCGGTCGGCCGGTCGGGGTCAGCCAATCCGGCTCGCGAGCGCCGCACGGCGTCGGACACCGCGCGCACCGCTTCGGCCTGACCGATCAGGCGTGCGCCGATGAGTTGCTCCATGTGCAGCAGCTTCTCGGTCTCGCCCTGCAGCAGACGCCCGGCCGGGATGCCGGTCCACGCCGAGATGACCTCGGCGATGTCGTCGGGTCCGACCCGGTCCTTGACCATGACATCGGGAGCGGCAGAGCCACCCAGCCCGTATGCCGTGCCGCTGGCTCCCGCGCGGATGCTCGCCTCCGCCTCGCTGGCGGCGGCGAGTTCCTTCTCGAGCGCAGGGATCTCGCCGTAGAGCAGTCGCGCGGCGCCCTCGTAGTTGGCCTCACGCTGCAACCGGTCGGCTTGGGTGCGCAGGTCGTCCAGGCGCGCCTTAAGTTCCCCGACCCGGTTGAGGCCGGACTTCTCGGCCTCCCAGCGGGCCGTCAGCGCGGCCAACTGCTCGCTCTTGTCGGCCATTTCGGCGCGCAGCCGCTCCAATCGGTCGATCGAGGCGGCGTCGGTTTCCTTGGCCAGGTGCAGCTCTTCCATCCGCATCCGGTCGACCTGACGTTGCAGGGTGTCGATCTCGACCGGCGAGGAGTCGATCTCCATGCGCAGCCGGGATGCCGCCTCGTCGACGAGGTCGATGGCCTTGTCCGGCAGCTGCCGACCGGTGATGTAGCGGTCCGAGAGGGTGGCCGCGGCGACGAGCGCCGCGTCTTCGATCTCGACCTTGTGGTGCGCTTCGTACCGCTCCTTGAGCCCGCGCAGGATCGCGATGGTGTCCTCGACCGAGGGCTCACCAACGAAGACCTGCTGGAAGCGCCGCTCCAGGGCAGGGTCCTTCTCGATGTGCTCGCGGTATTCATCGAGGGTGGTCGCCCCGACCATCCGCAGCTCGCCGCGGGCCAGCAGCGGTTTGAGCATGTTGCCCGCATCCATGGCCGAGTCGCCGGTCGCGCCGGCGCCGACCACGGTGTGCAGCTCGTCGATGAAGGTGACGACCTGACCTTCGGCGTTCCTGATCTCTTCGAGGACGGCCTTGAGCCGCTCCTCGAACTCGCCGCGGTACTTCGCTCCGGCGACCATGGCGCCGAGGTCGAGGCTGATGAGCTTCTTACCGCGCAGGCTCTCGGGCACGTCGCCGTCGACGATCCGCTGGGCCAGTCCCTCCACGACGGCGGTCTTGCCGACGCCGGGTTCGCCGATGAGCACAGGGTTGTTCTTGGTGCGCCGCGACAGCACCTGCACGACCCGCCGGATCTCTGCGTCGCGCCCGATGACCGGATCGAGCTTGCCCTCACGAGCGCGCTCGGTGAGGTCGGTGCCGTACTTCGCCAGCGCGTCGAAGGTGCCCTCGGGGTTCTCGGAGTCGACCTGACGGCCGCCGCGCAAGGTCGGGATCGCGGCCTTGATCGCGTCGGCGTCCAGTCCGAGCGATCGCCCGGTGGCCTTGGCCACGCCGTAGAGCAGGTGGTCGGTCGACACGAAGGTGTCGCCCATGGCCACCATGAGTTCGCGGGCCGACTCCAGTGCAACCATGGCCGACCGCGACAGCCCCGGGGCCGACACGCTGGAACCCGAGGCGGACGGCATACCCGCCAGTGCTGTGCGGGCCGCCTCGGCAGCCGCGGGGAGGCTGGAACCGGTCGCCTGCAGCAGTGGACCGGTCGTCGTGTCCGACTGCTCGGTCAACGCCTTGAGCAGGTGGGCGGGTTCGGTGTGGGGGTGGCCGACAGCCGCCGCCGCGCGGACGGCAGCCGACAGCGCTTCCTGCGCCTTCGTGGTCAACTTCAGATCCATGTATGCCGTGTGCTCCTGTTCCCCCGATTGCTCGCGTGGATAGGTCTCGGGTCAGCGGGTGTGGTCTCTGGTGCGGCAACGCCGACAAAGTTGAGTCTATTCCACTCAACTTCGCCGTACCGACGGTGTGCCGACCACGCCCAACACGTCGATGGGGGCCCGGCCATGTGGCCGAGCCCCCATCGCTGTGCCCCACCCAAGGGGCGAACAGTTACGCGCTGCGGCGCCGAGCGACGCCCAGGCCCAGGGCACCGACCACGCCGAAGAGCAGCCCGAAGCCGAGCAGCCGGCCGCTGTCGCTGCCGGTGTGCGGCAAGACGGCCATGGGCACCGTGGCGAAGTACGGGTTGGTGGAGGTGACGACGGTGCCGGTCACCTCGCCCTTCCCGGTCACCGTGGCGACGTCCTCGTGCATGACCCCGGCTGGGACGCCACTGAGCGTGGCCGTGCACGGGAAGGATTCCCCAATCGCGAATGGGCCGGCCCAGGTCGTGCCGGTCGAGCTGTCCGGGAAGGTGCAGCTCAGGCCGGTGACCGTGCCGCCGCTGACGACCGAGTCACTGACCGTCACGTCGCGCAGCGCCTCGCTGCCGGTGTTGGTCACCGTGAACGCCAGTCCGGTGGCGCCGGTCGGCAGGACGACGGCAGCGGTGGTGCTGTCGGCGTCGTTGCCCGCGGCGTCCTTCTTGACGATCGACACACCCGGCGTCGGCAACGGGGTCACCGTCGCGTGGTAGGGATTGTCGTCGGTCACCGGGGTGCCCGAGGTCTGGCCCTTGCCGGTGACCGTGGCGGTGTCGACGTGCTCACCTGCGGCTGCCATGACGCCCGACAGGGTGGCCGTGCAGGTGAAGCTCGCCCCCACCGGGAACGGCCCGGCCCACGTCGTGCCCGACGTGGAGGCACCCTCGACCGCCTCGTCGAAAGCGCAGGTCAACCCGGACACTGTGCCGTTGATGGAGGAGTCGCTGACGACCACGTCGACGAGCAGCTCGGTGCCCTCGTTGGTGATGGTGAAGACCAGGTCGACTCCGCCCGGTTCGTGGCCCAGCGCGACCGCGGTGTCACTGGTGTCGGCTGCGTTGCCGTCGACATCGTCCTTGACGATCGACACCTTGGGCGCCGGCTTCCAGAAGCCGAAGTCGAGAGTGAGATCGGCGGCACCATTGGCCGACAGGTCAGCAGCCGAGGCTGCATATCCCGTCGAGGAATCGGTCGCCGAGGTCCCCTGACCGGTGAGCGTCGGGAACAACCCGGTGAGCGCCGTGGCGGAGGCCGCCGTGTCAACGGTCACCGTGTAGGACGAGCCGGCCGGGATGGCCGGAAGGTTGGCGAAGAGATACTTGCCGCTCGCGTCGGTCTTGACCGGCAGCACCGGCTTGCCGTCAACGTCGACGACCGGGGCGCCACCAGGACCGGTGAGCTTGAGAGTCACTCCCGGGATGCCGGCCTCACCGGCATCTTGAATGCCGTCGTGGTCGGCATCGAGCCAGACGTAGTCGCCGACCGACACGACGAGGATGCCCTCGCCGGTGCCGCCTCCGCTGGAGCGCACCGCGAAACTGCTCACCGGCGTCGTCTGCTGCAGGATCTTCACGCTGCCGCTGTTGTCATAGCGGGTCTGCGTGGCCGTCGGGTACGACGCGCCGTAGAGACCGACGCCATAGCCCACGAGCGCGGTCGTGACCGTGGTCGTGGCCTCGATCCGGTCCGCGGTGCACGAGAGCACGGTGAACTCCGACCGGGCCATGTTGCGGATCTCGGTCTTCGTGCCGTCGGCGTTCTGCTGGTACACGTAGAAGTACGGCACCCCAGGCTTGTCGCATTCCAGGGCAGACCCCCGACCGGGAGTGTCGACGATCGTCACGGTGGCACCGACCATGTCCATCGTCAAAGTCCCGCTGAAGATGCCCCAGACGAGTTGGTCGCGGTCGGGCAGCCCGAGGTCGGTCGGATGGGCCACCCACTTGACCCACTTGCCGGCGCCGTCGTCAGTGACGACCACCGGGATCTCGACGGTGTCCTTGAGGATGACGCTGCCCGCAGTGAAGGTCACCGTCTTGGTGCTCCCTGGAGTCACCTCGCCGCTGGTCCACGCCGACTCGACGAAGGCCGTGCCCGTCACGCGGGCGTGGTTATCGACGAAGCTCGTCAGCGTAAAGACGATCGTGCCGTCGACGACCTCGGCGGTCGCCACCGGGTTCGGCGGAGACTCGCTGTCGTAGATCGTGAAGGTCAACGTCGGGTCGATCGCCATCGCCGGGTCGAGCGCCAGCGTGAAGAAGTCGCCCGCGTGCGAGCCCTCCGGGATGGCATAGCCGATGTCGACGTGCATGGTGTCCCACACCCCGACCGTGCCTTCGCGCACGGAGACCGATGTGATCACTCCGGTGAGTTCAGCGGCAAATGCCTGCTGAACACCTGCGGAAACGGTACCGACTACCGCCAGAGCCGCAATAACAATGAAGCGGGCGAATCGCCCGAAAATGCCCCTACGCACAATGTGCCCCTTCGTCGGCGTGGGCACGCTGGCGCCGTCCGCAGACGGCCTTTTGCCCCTCCAGCTGCCACACTGTCCCCTAACCCCAATGCGGACGACGGTAGCAGAATGCGTTCACAGCGCAACTTCAGGGCCTCGGGACTGTGGACAACCGACGGCTACCGTGGAGGCCATGCGACTGGAAGCCGTCCGCGGAGACCTCACGACCGAGGCTGTCGATGCCATTGTCAACGCCGCCAACTCCGGCCTTCTGGGCGGCGGCGGGGTCGACGGCGCGATCCACGCCGCGGCCGGGCCGGCCCTGCTGGCCGAGTGTCGGGAGGTGCGCCGCACGGCATACCCAAGCGGGTTGCCGGTGGGGTATGCCGTGGCGACCGGGGCCGGGAACCTGCCTGCGCGGTGGGTGATCCACACCGTCGGGCCGAACTGGCACCGCGGCGAGCGCGACGAGGCGTCGCTCGCGTCGTGCTTCACTGCGAGCCTCGCGGAGGCGGTGCGCGTGGGTGCTCGCAGCGTCGCCTTTCCGGCCGTGAGCGCGGGGGTCTACGGCTGGGAGGGTGCGACCGTCGCTCGGGTCGCTGTCGCGGCGGTGCGCGGATTCGAGCCCGCGGAGGCGATCGACCTGGTGCGGTTCGTGTTGTTCAGCGACCGGCTCTACGCCGAGTTCGCGGCGGCGCTGCGCGCCTGAGCGCCGGTATGCCGGGTGGCCGGCGCGGTGCGCGCGGATGCCCCGTGAGCCGGGCGCGGACGGCATACCCGCCCGGGTCGCCACTCAGGCGAGGGAGATGAACAGCTTCTCCATGAGTGCGGTGTCGACCTCGGAGTCGCCCCGCTCGTGAGCCTCGGCGACACACTGCTTGAGGCCGGTCGCGATGATCGAGAAACCGGCTCGGTCGACGGCGCGGCGGACGGCTGCCAGCTGCATGACGATGTCCTGGCACTCGCGGCCCTCTTCGATCATCCGCAGCACGCCGCCGATCTGGCCCTGGGCGCGGCGCAGGCGGTTGGCGAGCTTGGTGAGCTCCTCGGGCGTGAGGTGCACGGTCGTCATGGGCACATCCTTGCATTCCGGACCCTCGGACGAGGGCAGCGACTGTGCGGTAGGGCACATGCGGTGGGGACCTTTGGCCACCCGAGCAAGCATACCCGCAGGGGTATGGTCGTGATAGGGGATAGACCGCACCGACACCACGCGTCGGCGCACCCCTGGGAGGAAGCACCACCATCATGAAGACCGTCTTGATCCTCGGTGGCGGCACCGCCGGGACGATGATCGCCAACAAGCTCAGCGCCCGATTGGAGCGCACCGACTGGCGGGTGATCGTCGTGGACAAGGACGACATCCACGACTACCAGCCGGGATATCTGTTCATCCCGTTCGGCATCAATACCCCTGAGCAAGTGCGCCGTTCGATGCACACCTTCCTCGCCGACGGCGTCGAGCTCGTCATGGGCGAGGTCGACGTCGTCGAGCCCGAGGCCAAGCTGGTGCGCCTCGAGGGTGGCCGGGAGATCGCCTACGACTACCTCGTCATCGCCACCGGCACGACACCGCGCCCCGACCAGACCCCCGGCATGCTCGGCGACGAGTGGCACCGCAGCGTCGGGGAGTTCTACACCTTCGAGGGCGCCATCGCGCTGCGTGATGCGCTGCGGCGCTTCGACGGCGGCCGCCTCGTCATGCACATCACCGAGCTGCCGATCAAGTGCCCGGTCGCCCCGCTGGAGTTCGTCATGCTCGCCGACGACTACCTGCGCGAGCGCGGGCTGCGCGAGCGCACCGAGATCGTCTACGTCACGCCGTTGGACGGTGCCTTCACCAAACCGGTCGCGAGCCGCGAACTCGGCCAC
>Ga0208938_1000485_pt1 | contig 29864 bp, 23 predicted proteins | sample AD_UKC125_MetaG_FD_184434 | JGI IMG/M metagenome (GOLD analysis project Ga0208938, IMG submission 184434) | Active sludge microbial communities of municipal wastewater-treating anaerobic digesters from USA - AD_UKC125_MetaG (SPAdes) (version 2) | ecosystem: Engineered > Bioreactor > Anaerobic >...
GCGCGAATACAGCTGCTCGAAGGTCGCCTGCATCGCGCCCAGAATCCCATCGACCACCACCCGCAGCTTCCTCAGCGGATGACTTGCCGGAATCCGCTCTTCCAGCGTCCGGTAGCTGAACATCGCATGCTGCGTCGTGTCGGGCCTTCTCATCTTTTTTCCATCTCGTTCAGGCAAGGTTCGAATTATCCCATCGGCGTAGCTGGGGCGGGGTTTTTGAGCAGCCTGCTAAAGCGCGAGGTCAAGGAACTGCGCAAAGCCAACGAGATTCTCAAGCTTGCCAGCGCGTTTTTCGCCTAGGCGGAGCTCGACCGCCGATTCCAGTCCTGAGAGCGTTCGTCGACGAACACCGTGATGCCTTCGGGGTCGAGCCGATCTGCCGGCAATTGCAGATTGCCCCGTCGGGTTACCGGCGCCACGTTGCCCTGCGGCGCAATCCTGAACAGCGTAGCCAGAGAGTGCGGCGTGACGAGGCCTTGGCACCCGAGATCGAGCGCGTCTGGCAAGCCAACCGGCAGGTCCATGGTGCCGACAAGGTCTGGCGGCAACTGAACCGCGAAGGCGTCGTGGTGGCCCGTTGCACGGTCGAGCGACTCATGCGGCGTCAAGGTTTGCGCGGTGTCATGCGCGGACCGTGGTGCGCACAACGGTCCGCGACAGTAAAGCAGCGTGTCCGCTGGATCGGGTCAATCGGCAATTCAAGGACGACCGTCCCAATCCGTCGTGGGTCTCGGACTTCACTTCTGTTTCGACCTGGCAAGGCTGGCTGTACGTTGCCTTCGTTATCGACGTTTTTGCCCGACGTATCGTGGGGTGGCGGGTGAGCCGTTCCATGCATACGGACTTGGTCCTCGATGCCTTGGCGCAGGCGCTGTACGCCCGCCCGCCGAGCCCGGAGGAGGCGTTGATCCACCATTCGGACAGGGGCTCGCAATACGTATCGATCCGCTACAGCGAACGACTGACCGACGCCGGGATTGAACCTTCAGTCGGCAGCAAGGGCGACAGCTACGACAACGCCTTGGCAGAGACGATCAATGGCTTGTACAAGGCCGAGAGGATCCACCGGCGTGCCCCCTGGAAAACCAAGGAATCCGTCGATCTGGCAACCTTGGAATGGGTGTCTTGGTTTAACCACCACGGACGACTTGAACCGATTGGCTCTATCCCGCCGGCAAAAGCTGAGGCAAACTACTACAGGCAACTCGCCAATCAGGCCACCGTCGTGGCCTGACTTAAACCAACCGGCCTCCACGGAAACCGGGGCGATTCATTTAGGTCGTGTCAACACTATTTTTTAACAAAAAGTCAATTTTGGAAAAAATGCGAGTTCATGAAGATCAGCTCGGAACAATTCACCCGCATTGAGCCGCATTTGCTCAAGCAGGAGTGGGTATCGACGAACTTCTTCACGCCCACGACATCACGCCATTCCCTCTGGCCAACACCGCTGACACCGTCGTTGGCCGCACCGCCTTGCCCATGGTTGCGGAAGTCGAAAGTCAGCACGTTATCGCCGGCGTCCGTCAGGTGCTTGTACTGGATCACGAAATCGATTTCGACCGCCTCGACGAACTTGCTCCACGGCTCGCCGATGTGGCCTGGGTAGCCGGCACGGCACATCGGCAGGGCATGCCAAAAGATGACGAACTTGCCGCTCTCACCGCCCTTGGCCGGGATGTACCACGCTTCGAGCGGCGTGCCATCGTCAGGCACGCATTGGATGACGGCTGCTCAACCGCACGACGCGGGACATGTCGACGACCAAGGAAGGACAGCATCGGCTGGCTTTCTTGACACCTGCCTTGGATGCTATCGAAAGTGTGGTGCGCCAGTTGGGGACGTCCGTGCCGATCCTTCGGGTCTGATTCGCTTGAATACCTCCCGAATCGCCGCCAAAACACTGATCGGGCCTCATTTAATCATGATGAATCGTGCGGCACCCAAAGCCAAAGCTGTGCCAAGAAGGGTTCAATAATCGCAAGCGACCTGACGCTCCCGCGCGATTGCTCAATTGGTCTCACGGTCTGTTCTCCGCGGCACACCCACTCTCACCCGGCACTTGTTGTCGAATGGCCGGATACCGGATAGTGAGGTCGGTCGTCAAGCGTGAAGATCACGGGGTTGAGCGGCGAGAATGGCTCGAATCAATGGTCCCGTGGCAGCTTGCAATTTCCGCCTCGGCGTGCAGCGCACCGCGCTGAAACGAGACCGGAAGAATCCAGATGCGGATTCAGTCCGGTCAAGCTTTCCACGGTGTTGACAGACGTTCAGGATTTGAGCGAGCGCATGTCAATGACGAAACGATACTTGACATCGCTTTTCAACATCCGCCGGTAGGCCGCGTTGATGTCCTGGATGTCGATGAGCTCGATGTCAGCGGTAATGCCATGCTGGCCGCAGAAATCGAGCATTTCCTGGGTTTCGGCGATGCCGCCGATGACCGAACCGGCGACGGCTTTCCTTCCGAGAAGCAGCGGAACGGTACTCAAATCGGGCGGGAGATTCCCGAGCAGACCGACCAGGACGAGCGTACCGTCCAGCGACAGAGTCGGCAGATACGGGTTGATATCGTGCGCATAGGGAACGGTGTCGATGATCAGATCGAAGCGATTCTTCGCCTGCTTCATTTGCGTTTCGTCGGTCGAGAGCACGATATGGTCGGCGCCCAGGCGGCGCGCGTCGTCCTCCTTGCCCGGTGAGCGGGTGAATAAGGTCACTTCGGCGCCCAGGGCCTTTGCCAGCTTGATCCCCATGTGACCCAGCCCGCCCAGCCCGACGACGGCGACCGCGCGACCCGGCCCGGCCCGCCAGTGGCGCAGCGGCGACCAGGTGGTGATGCCGGCGCACAGCAAGGGAGCGGCACCCGCCAGATTCAGGCCGGCAGGCACCTTGACCACGAAACTTTCGGAGGCGACGATCTTTTCCGAATAGCCGCCGTAGGTCGGCCGCCCGTCGTGCCGGTCCTTGCTCGCGTAAGTCAGGGTGTGGCCGTTTTCGCAATACTGTTCGAGACCTTGCTCGCAGGCCGCGCAACGCCGGCAGGAATCGACCATGCAGCCGATGCCAACCGTGTCGCCGGGTTGAAAGCGGCGAACCTCCGCGCCAACGCCGACCACCCGGCCGATGATTTCATGCCCCGGAACCAGTGGATAAAAACTCCAGCCCCAGTCATTGCGCGCCATGTGAAGATCGGAGTGGCAGACGCCGCAGTAGAGGATTTCGATTTCCACATCGTCTGGACGCCGATCCCGGCGCTCGAAACGGAAGGGAGCCAATTCGTCGGTGGCGGACTGGGCGGCAAAACCCAGGACTTTCATCGTCATGCCATTATCCTCATGAAAATGGGTGGAAATGGGAGTGAAAAAAACACGGATGCGGCGTTGGCCATCGCCGTCAGTTTAACAGTCTGCCGCGTCGGTGGCTCTGACGAGTGCCCGCCGGGTCACGATGGCGGGCGTGCGGCCTCGGTGGACCAGATGGCGCGCGGCAGGAGTATCGCCACTTCGGTGCCGCGATCGACGGCGTTACCGACCTGAAGATGGCCACCGTAGACGTGCGTCAGCCCATGCACCACCGGCAAACCCATGCCGGCGCCGGCCGCCACGTCCTTGGTGGTGAAAAAAGGCTCGAAGATGTGTTCGCGCAAGCGCTCCGGAATGCCGCTTCCACCGTCGATGACCGCGATGCGCAAGAATTCGCCTGAAAATTCGCCATGACACGACGCGCAAACGTGCCCCGCCTCGACAAACACGGCGCGCGCGACGATGCGGATGATGCCCGGCTGGTGCATCGCGTCGCGGGCATTGCGACAGAGCGCGGTCAACAGCCGGTACAGATGCGAGCGGTCGATTTCCAGCGACGGCAGATCGTCGGCGCTATCGACCGCCAGGGTCAGAAAAGACGGCAGGGAAGCTTCGACGGTTTCGGCCACCTCCCGCAACATGTCGGCCACCCGCACCGTGGCCCGTTTCGAAGTGCCGCCGCTGGCGAAGGTCAGCAACTGCGCCACCAGATCCTTCGCCCGCTCGCCGGCGGTTTCGATTTCCTCGAAATAGGACAGCACGCGCGCCGGGCCGCCGGCGGCTTGCAAGACCGCCTTGCCCAGCCCGGAAAAGCCCAGAATGGCAACCAGGATGTTGTTGAAATCGCTGGCCACGCCGCCGGCCAAGGCGCCGATCACCTGCATCCTTTCGACCCGGCTCAAACGCGCCCGCAACTCGTCATGCAGACGCTCCGCCGCGTGACGTGCCGAGACGTCGTCCTCGATGGCCACGAAATGTGTGATCGCGCCGCCGTTGTCGGTCACCGGCGCGATCGACACGGCGACATCGATCAACTGGCCGTCGCGGCGGCGGTTGACCAGTTCGCCACGCCACACCCGACCGGCGCGCAGCGTCGACCACATCGTCGAATAGGTTTCCGGTGGCGTCCGCTCCGACTTGAACAGACGCGGACTGGCTCCCAGCAAGGCGGCGGCGGGATAGCCATGGAGCTCGCAAGTCGCCGAGTTAACGAACTCGATGACGCCGTCGGCATTGGTGATCAGCACCGCCGTCGCCGACTGCTCGACAGCGCGCGACAGCGTCCGCAAAGCGGCCTCGCCGCGCCGCGATGCGCCGACATCGACGCTGGCGACCACCACGCCACGAGTTTCCGACGAGGCCTCCGCCGGCGTCGTGGCGTCGGCCGGTGTTTGTGTGTGCCGCGCCGCCGCGCCGATCGGCAAGGCGCTGACCGACAGCCAACGGTCGCCCTCCGGTGTATCGACGATCATTTCCACATCGAACACCGCGGAACCCGCCGTCAGCGCCCGCAACGGCGGATAGGCGTCGCGCGCGATCGCGCCGCCGTCCGGCCGACGCGCACCGGCGACATACGCGGCATCGGCGCTGCCCAGCAAGCGCTCGCGCTCGGCGCCGCGCTGCATGGCGAATGCGGCGTTGCATTCGACGATCGTGCCCGCCGCGTCGGTCACGGCGATGCCGATCGGCAACACATCGAAAATGGCCTTGAGACGCGCCTCGCTGGCATGCACCGCTTCTTCCGCCCGCCAAATGTCGGTGATGTCTTCGTTGATGCCGACGATCCGCGTCGGCAATCGCCCGTCGAAGCCAACTGGCCGGGCCAAGGCGCTGAGCATGCGAATCTGGCCGTCGCCACGACGGATGCGGAAATTAACCCTGAATTGCCGCTGTTCGTCGACGGCCGACCGCAAGGCCGCCTCGACCGACGGCCTGTCGTCGGGCAGAACGCAGCGCCGCCAGTCCTCCGGCCCCACCGTTCCGGTCGCCGGGTCGAGACCATGGATCGCATACATCGACGCATCCCAGTTCAGGCGCCCGCTGGCTGGCTCATAGTCCCAGACGCCGAGACCGGTGGCGTCGACGGCCAATTGCAGGCGCTCGGCCACCAAACGCCGTTCAACCGCCCGTTCGGCGACACTGGCATCCAGGCGCCGCCGCCAGCGCTGAAGGAGATGCAAACCGACCGACGACGACAAGGCCAGCGCCAAAAACAAGCCGGCGACCTTGATGGCATCGCGAAACCCGTCGCCCCCACTGGATGGCCGCGCCTCGCGCACCGACAACCGCAGTGGCCCATCCATCGCCACCCCCGGCAACGACAACTCGCGCACCGCCACGATTCCACCCTCGAACGCGCTCGCGCCATCGTCGACCATTCGGCAAAGCGACCGACCGCCATCCGGCGCCACCGCGCCACCCGAGGTCGCCACGCCGGGTAGTAGACGCCAAGACACCCGATGCGCGCCAATACCGAGCGAAACGCACAGGGGGGCGTGCCCTGCGGCCTCGAACGTCGCGCCAAGATATTCCGGCGGCAGTTCGATCGCCACCACCGCCAGCAACGCGCCCCGGCGGTCGACGACCGCCCGCGTCAGGACGACCGCATTCGCGTCCAGCGTCGCGACATCGTCGCCCGCAGGTGCGCTCCGCCGCGTGGCCGCCAGAAAGTACATCCGTTCACTGAAATCCCGGCCGAGTAGTTCACGACGACTGGCGGCGGTAACGCGGCCGGACCGATCAAGAATCAGCACCGTGAGCGCCTTGTCCGCACCGTCGAGGAGGCTCGCCAGCCCGGCCAGACGCGGCTCCCCGCGATTCTTGCCTGAACCGGCCCAATACAACACGTCGCTGGCGACCATCCGCAGCCCTTGCGTCGCGGCATGCAGCCGCCGGGTGCTCCGTTCGGCCATTTCGCGCGCGGCGTCCTGCAACTGCGCACCGTCTTCGCGCTCCAGCTGTTGGACACGCAACAGATGGAAAATGACGGTGACGCCGCCAAGAACCAGCAGCGCGCCGAACAGCAGCAACCACTCGAAACGGTAGCGCCGCGGCCGGAATGTCGATGAGGCAGGCATGCTCAAGCCCGGCCGGCTGCCGCGCCAGCGCGGCCATTTTTTAAACTACAAATTGATTTATTGATTGATTTAAACATCGATTCCAGGCCACAATTGCCGACGCGCGCATCGTTCCGTCTCACCCACCATAGCCCAGCCGCGGCCGCCGGTGCATCGGGACTTTCCCGCTAGACTGCGTATTTCCACTGACACCGACTAGAATGAAGATCGGGCCGCCGCGCGGGCCGGCCTTCTCACGCCTTCGGGACGCGCATGCAATCACTCACCGATCTGACCGTCTGTGTCGTAGACGACGACGTGCAAGTACGCCGTTTGCTGATCGAAGTGCTGGCCAGCATCGGGCTGACCATCGACGAATATCGCTCGGGCGAGGACTTCATCCGCCGCTGGCGATCCGGCCACACCGGCTGCGTGCTGCTCGACGTGCGCATGCCGCGCGTTACCGGACCGGAAGTGCACGACTGGCTGCGCGAGCAGAATCCCGACATTCCCGTTATTTTCATCTCCGGCTATGCCGACGTGCCGACGGCGGTTCGCGCCATGCGTCTCGGCGCATTCGATTTCCTTGAAAAGCCGTTCAATGTCCAACAGTTGATCGAACGCGTCCACGCCGCGCTCCGCCTCGCCGACGACCGTCGCCGCTGCGGCCTGCCGGTCGTCGGCAGTGCCGATTGGCAGCGCCTGCTGACCCCGCGCGAACAGGATGTTCTCGATGCCATTGTCGGCGGCAAACGCAACAAAAGCATCGCGTCCGACCTCGGCATCAGCGAGCGCACCGTCGAAACACACCGCGCGCACATCATGACCAAGGCGGGCGCGGGCACGGTTGCCGAGCTGGTCGGCATGGTCATTGGGGGCAAGCCCCGCCAAGAGGACTAGCCTGCACGCAGACGATGCGAACCACGTCGACGCGTGTCCCCGGGCCGTGCGAATCGCCTTCCATTCGTCACCGATCCTGCCTTACGCATCCGCCATCGCCGATTTCGGCGACCAATCTCCGTACTACTACGGATGGGCGGGAAAATTACTGATGGCAGGAGCAAAAGCGCCCGACTAATCTAAACCAAGAGTTAAAGCACGCAATCGGCAATACGACACCGACGACGGCCTGCCCGGACAACGGGCTGGCGGTACCGCACATTTCTTCGGGGAACAACGAGCCATGGCAAAAACAATTTTCCTGGTCGACGATTCGGCAACCATTCTGCTGAGCGTCTCGAACATACTGAGGAAAGCTGGGTTTGGCGTCGAAAAAGCTTCCAACGCCGAAGAGGCGTTGACGAAGTTCGCGGCCGGGGTAAAGGTCGACCTGCTGATCACCGATCTCAACATGCCGGGCATGAATGGCATCGATTTGATCAAGGCCGTGCGCGCCCTGCCCGGCTACAGGTTCCTGCCCATCCTTTTCCTGACCACCGAATCGCAGCAGAGCCGCAAAGTGGAAGCCAAGGCCGCTGGCGCATCGGGCTGGATCGTCAAACCCGCCACCGCCGACGATCTCCTCAATACCATCAAGTTGGTCATCCGGTAGACCAGGCAATGGACGCCTCTCTGCAAAAGGATTATCGGCAATATCGTTGGCGCACGCTGGCGACGGGGCTGACAACGGCCGTCGCGCTGGTGGCGCTGGCCTTTGTTGCCCACCCCGTCTATCAACCCTTCCTGGACAACACCCTCGGCATGGGCAACCGCAGCGCCGACAGCGTCGTCCTGCTGTCCGGCCTGCTTGGCTACATCGTAATTCAGCGCATTAACTCCCGGCTGCTGTTCCGGATCAGCGGTGTCGGCGAAAAACGATTTCTGTCCAAGGAAAAACGGCGTTGCCCGGAAAACAACGTCTGCCAGAGCGTCGCCATGCCGGAGATCAAGGAAATTCCGCGTTTCAACAAGATTCTCGTCGGGCAGTTGCGCAGCGTTGTCGAACAGACGGAAAAAGCCGCCTACGACGTCACATCGCGCTTACAGACCATCGATGAGGTGGTGGATGCACTCAAGACATTCGTCGCCAACGCCACCACCGAATCGGAACAGCTATCCACCGATTCCGAGCGAAAAATCGGCAGCAACCGGCAACTGATCGCCAAACTCGAAGCCTTCATTTCGCAGCGCATCGAGGAAACCAAGGCCGAAGAACTGCGTAGTGCCGAGGCCGTGGAGCAAGCCAAGGCGCTGCAATCCCTGGTCGATTTGATCAAGCACATCGCCGGCCAGATCAACCTTCTGGCACTCAACGCCGCCATCGAAGCCGCGCGTGCCGGCGAAGCCGGCCGGGGTTTCGCGGTGGTGGCCGACGAAGTGCGCAAGCTGTCTTATGAAACCGAAACGGCGGTCAAAAAGGTCAACGACGGCATCGCTGCCGTCCTGAACATCATCGAACGGCAGTTCAAGGAGAAACTCGCCCATTCGCACATCAAGGAAGAACGGGAAAGCCTGGAGCGTTTCGCCGAACAATTGGTGTCCCTCGGCAACAGCTACGAGCACGTCACCCAGCGCGAACGGGAAATCCTCGAAACCATCAATGCCAGCAGCGACAGGCTTGGCTCGATGTTCATGGATACCCTGGCCAGCGTGCAGTTTCAAGACGTGACGCGCCAGCAGATCGAACATGTCATCGACGGTATCGAACGCATCGACAACCACGCGCTCGCGCTCGCTGGCGTGCTCGAGAGGCGCGACGATAACACCTTCTTTGCCGGCCATTTCATTCCCCTGTCCCGGCAATTCGACGACCAATTCTCGAACTATGTCATGGACCGGCAGCGCGATACCCACGCACAGGCGATGGCCACCCGAAGCGTGGGTTCCGACACACGAAAGGCGAGCAGATCTCGTTCTCACGCCGAGGCCACCAAGCCCAGCGGCCCGTCCAATGTCGAACTGTTCTGAGGAGGGCCCATGCCATGACCATTTCCTCCCCTGCCCGCCTCGCGATTTTCGAGGAGATGACCATCTATCAGGCACAGGCACAGAAAGAACAACTGCTTGCCGCCCTGAGCGGAACGGAGCATCTCGAACTCGATCTGTCGGCGGTGCCGACGATGGACAGCGCGGGCCTGCAACTGCTGATCCTGCTTAAACGCGAGGTTCAGGAACAAGACAAACGGCTGACCATCGTCGGCCACAGCGCCGCGGTACAGCAGATTCTCGACTTTTGCAATCTGGCCAGCACCTTCGGCGATCCGATGGTGATCACCGCCTGCCCATGAGCCGCCACGACCTTTCGAAAGCGAAGGAAAGACGATGGATGAACTGACGAACCTGTTCGTCAACGAAAGCCGGGATCAGTTGATCGCCATGGAAGATGGCTTGCTGCGGCTGGAGCAGGAACCCGGCGACACCGACAACCTGAACGCCATTTTCCGCGCGGCGCACACCATCAAGGGTGGCTCGGGAATTGTCGAGTGCCATTACATCGAGACTTTCACCCACATCGTCGAAAACCTGCTCGACAAAGTGCGCAATGGCGAGATTCCGGTCAGCGGCGAACTATCCACGGTGTTGCTCGAATGCTGCGATCACATGGGCTCGCTGCTGGATGCCTTCGCCGCCGGCTTGGCCGAACCGGATGCCGAAACCGCCGCCCGCGGCCAGACGCTGCTGCAAGCGCTGACCGACAAATTCCTCGACGACAAACCGTCGGCGACGGTCAACGCGCCCGTCGCGCACGAAGACGCGGTGGAAGCCTCCGGCGGCGGCGTGGTGATCACCGATGCCTGGCACATTTCGATCCGCTTCGGTACCGATGTCCTCCGAAACGGCATGGACCCGCTGTCTTTCCTCCGTTTTCTCAACAGTATCGGCGAAATCACGGCAATCGCCACCCTGGCCGATGGCATGCCTCCAGCCGTCAGCATGGACCCGGAATTGTGCTACCTGGGTTTCGAAATCGGCTTCCAGACCCGCGCCGGCAAGGCCGAAATCGAACATGTTTTCGATTTCGTCCACGACGATTGCACCCTGCACATCCTGCCGCCGCATTCGAAGATCAGCGAGTACGTCAAACTGATCAATCAGCTCCCCGAAGACGAGATGCGCATCGGCGAAATCCTCATGCGCTCCGGCGCCCTGACGCAATCGGAACTCGACGCCTGTCTATCGGCGCAGAACCGCCCGGAGCCTAGTGAAACGGATTGCGAATTGCCGGAGAAACCGCATCAGGCCATCGGAGACATAATGGTCGAGCAAATGGTCGTCCAGAAGGAAATCGTCGAAGCCGCCGCCAACCGCCAAGCGGTGGTCAACGAGAAGAAAGCCGTCGAGGCGCGGATGATTCGTGTCCAGGCCGACAAGCTGGACCAATTGATCGATCTGGTCGGCGAAATGGTCATCGCCGGCGCCGGCGCCAACCTGCTCGCCCAGCGTAGCGGACAGTCCGATCTGATGGAATCGACCTCGGTGCTGCTCCGGCTGGTCGAGGATATCCGCGATTCGGCGCTGCAACTGCGGATGGTGCAAATCGGCGAAACCTTCAACCGCTTCAACCGCGTGGTCCGCGACAGCTCGCGCGAGATGGGCAAAAACATTGATCTGGTGATTACCGGCGCCGAAACCGAACTCGACAAATCGGTGGTCGAGAAACTCGGCGATCCATTGATGCATCTGGTGCGCAACGCCATTGACCATGGCATCGAGCCGGGCGGTCTGCGCGAACAACGCGGCAAACCGAGCACCGGCACGCTGCAACTGAACGCCTACCACGATTCCGGCAACATCGTCATCGAGGTCATCGACGACGGGAACGGCCTTCCCAAGGACAAGATTCGCCAAAAGGCCATCGACAAGGGATTGATCGACGCCAACGGCAATCACTCCGAACAGGAGATTCTCAACCTCATTTTCGAGCCGGGATTCTCGACCGCCGACAAAGTCACCAACATCTCCGGACGCGGCGTCGGCATGGATGTGGTCCGCCGCAACATCCAGGCGCTGCGCGGCAGCATCGACGTCTCGACTGTCGATGGCGAAGGTTCAACCTTCACCATCCGCCTGCCGCTGACCCTGGCGATCATCGACGGCTTCCTGACCGGGGTCGGCAAAACGTCCTACGTGGTGCCCTTGGACTCGGTCGTCGAATGCATCGAACTGACCGACGGTCTCGATCACCGCAACTACCTCAATCTGCGCGGCGAGGTGCTGCCGTTTGTCCGTCTGCGCGAATTGTTCGCCATCGGCGGCCGCGCGCCCACCAGACAAAACGTCGTCATCGTCCAGTACGCCGGTCAGAAGGCCGGGCTGGTGGTCGACGAATTGCTCGGCGAATTCCAGACCGTCATCAAGCCTCTCGGCGTGCTGTTCAAGAACATCCGCGGCATCGGCGGTTCGACGATTCTGGGCAGCGGGGAAGTGGCGCTGATTCTCGATGTCGCCGCCCTGGTGGAGCGTGCCAGCACCATTGAATCCGAACACCTGCTGCAAGGTTTGATGTTGAAGACCGGCTGAAGGAGAGAGCAATGAAAACAATAACCCACAACCCGCAGCCGCTCCGTGTCCGTTCCACGTTCCCTCTTTTTCACCCCTAGTCGCCCCGGCGGCAAAGCACCACCCGCCAACGATGCAATGCCAATGACATTGGCCTTACCCTTTCAGGAGTAATCCAAGTGCTCTCTAATCTGAAAATCGGCGTCCGCCTTAGCGTTGGCTTTGGCATCGCTCTGTTGATCTTGATTCTGGTAGCCGTGGTCGGCATCGTCCGCGTCGGCGATTTGCAAGGTAGCGTCTCCGAACTGGTCGACGAGAAGAACGTCAAGACCAAAATCGCCAACGACATCATCGACGATATCAACCGCTCCGATCACTACCATCGCAACCTGCTGATCTATAAGAACGACGAAGCGACGCAGAAGGAAATGGCCCGGATCGTCGAAGCGCGCGAGGCCGTGACGAAGGCAATCGAAGCGCTGGAGAAATTCAGCTATGGCGAAAAAGGCAAGGCGTCCTTGGCTAACGCCAAGAATCTGCGCGCAGCGTTCTTCGCCGCCTCGACGAAACTCCAGGACCACGTGAAAGCGCGCCAATGGGACGAGGCGATGAAGCATTTCGACGCCGCTTACCGGCCAGCGTTCAACGCCTACATCAAGGGCGTCGGCGAATTCATCGACTACCAGACCGAACTGGCCCAGAAAGTCGGTACCGACGCCGAGGCGCTGGCCCACGCCACGCGCAACCTGATCATCGGCATCGCCGTCGCGGCGGTGGTGATCAGCACCGCGCTGGCCTTGTTGATCGTCCGTTCGATCACCGGCCCGCTCGGCAAAATGGTCGCGTCGGCCAATCAGATGGCTCGCGGCGATTTCAATTTCACGCTCGATCTGACCAGCAAGGACGAAGTCGGCCTGTTAGCAAAAGCCATCGTCGCCACCCAGAACGCGGTGCGACTCATGACCACGGACGCGGACATGCTGTCGGCGGCGGCGGTTGAAGGGAAGCTGGCGACCAGAGCGGACGCGGGCAAACATCAGGGCGATTTCCGGAAAGTGGTGACCGGCGTTAACGACACCCTCGACGCGGTGATCGGTCCGCTGAATGTCGCCGCCAGTTACGTCGACCGTATCGCCAAGGGCGATATTCCGCCCAAGATCACCGACAGCTACAACGGCGACTTCAATATCTTGAAGAACAACCTCAACACCTGCATCGACGCCGTCAATGCCCTCGTCGCCGACGCCGCCATGCTCAGCGCCGCCGCCGTCGCCGGCAAACTCGCCACCCGCGCCGAGGCCGGCAGGCATCAAGGCGATTTCCGGAAAGTGGTGACCGGGGTCAACGACACCCTCGACGCGGTGATCGGTCCGCTGAACGTCGCCGCCAGTTACGTCGACCGTATCGCCAAGGGCGATATCCCGCCCAAGATCACCGACAGCTACAACGGCGATTTCAACACCCTGAAAAACAACCTCAACACCTGTATCGACGCCGTCAATGCGCTGGTCGCCGACGCGGCCATGCTCAGTGCCGCCGCCGTCGCCGGCAAGCTCGAAACCCGTGCCGACGCCAACCGGCACCAGGGCGATTTCCGCAAGGTCGTCGCCGGCGTTAACGAGACGCTGGACAACGTCGTCGACCCGATCAACGAGGTGCGCCGCATCATGGGCGCGATGGCCAACGGCGACCTCACGCAGACCATCACCACCACCTACCGCGGCGACTTCGACGAATTGAAGAACGCGATCAATCAGACCGTCGCCAAGCTCGTCGAAACCATCGGCGAAGTCCGTAACGCCGCCGACAATCTGTCGAACGCCTCCGGCCAGGTTTCGGCGACGGCGCAATCCTTGTCGCAATCGTCCTCCGAGCAGGCCGCGTCTGTCGAGGAAACCACGGCGAGCATGGAGCAAATGAGTGCCTCGATCCTCCAGAATACCGAAAACGCCAAGATCACCGACGGCATGGCCTCAAGCGCCGCGCGGCAGGCCACCGAAGGCGGCGACGCCGTCGGCAAGACCGTCGAGGCGATGAAGAGCATCGCCGAGAAAATCGGCATCATCGACGACATCGCCTACCAGACCAATCTGCTGGCGCTGAACGCGGCGATCGAGGCCGCGCGCGCCGGCGAGCACGGCAAGGGCTTCGCGGTGGTCGCCGCCGAGGTGCGCAAGCTCGCCGAACGCTCGCAAGTCGCCGCACAGGAAATCGGCAATGTCGCCAAGGATTCGGTGAAACTCGCCGAACGCGCCGGCTCGCTGCTCAACGAGATGGTGCCGTCGATCAAGAAAACCTCCGATCTCGTGCAGGAAATCGCGTCGGCGTCGCAGGAGCAGTCCTGCGGCGTCGGCCAGATCAACGGCGCGATGGCGCAACTCAATCAGGCAACGCAGCAAAATGCCTCGGCCTCCGAGGAACTGGCGGCCACCGCCGAGGAAATGGGCAGTCAGGCCGCGCAATTGCAACAACTGATGACCTTTTTCGAACTCGCCGTCAATTCGCACACCGCCCGGCGCGCATCGCCGGCCGCTCCGCGTCTCGCGGCCGGCGCGCCGGCACCGCGAAGCGTCAGAAGCGGGCGCGCGCCTGCCACTGCCTCCGTCGTGGAACACGATTTCGAACGTTTTTGATCAGGAGTCCGTGATGAGTCATCTCGCGCCATCGCGCGCAACACCCGTCCCTCAGGGCAGAGCGCCGTCGCGGCAGGAAGCGGCCCGGCGGCAGGCGCAGCAACGGCAACACGATCTGGCGGTGGCCGACGCGCCGCAGCAATATCTGACCTTTCTGCTCAACGGCGAGATGTTCGCCGTCGGCATCCTCAACGTCAAAGAGATCATCGAATACGGCAGCGTGACCGAAATTCCGATGATGCCGACGTTCATCCGCGGAGTCATCAATCTGCGCGGCAGTGTGGTGCCGGTGATCGATCTGGCGGCACGGTTCGGACGCGCGCCGAGCGTGGTCGGCAAGCGCTCGTGCATTGTCATCCTTGAAGTCGCCGAGGCCGATTTCCGACACGATATCGGCGTGATGGTCGATGCCGTCTCGGAAGTGCTAGAAATCCCCGGCGGCGACATCGAGCCACCGCCCGCCTTTGGCGCGAAAATCCGCGCCGATTTCATCCACGGCATGGGGAAAGTAAACGACAAATTCGTGATTCTCCTCAATATTTCCAAAGTTCTGTCGGCCGATGAAATCGCCATGCTGGCCAGTACCGCCGACGATCCGGCCCACGCCCCCCTCCTTTCGTCCTCCTGATCGACCGCATTGAACCGGCACTGGCAAACGCCGCTTTCACCAAAAACAGGAGGATCACCTTGGCTTGGCAGCGACCCATGAACGGATCCATGAACGTAGTGGCCGCCTCCATACGCCCTACGGATGAGCATGCGCGTTGCTCAAACCCCAGGCGGCTGCGCGATAGACGCTCGGAGCGTCCGACTCGCGTGCGACGAACGACTGACGGCGAGGGACATGCACCCGGGAGGGGGCAACGGACGGATGTCGCCCCGGAACCGCTTGCCATACACCGCGCTCGGCCCACTCTGGATTCGCGACAATGACCAATCCGTACGATCTCGAACGAGCGGCGCGGCGCGTCAATCCGGGAGGTTGGGCAGTCGAGCGCGACAGACCCATCGCCACGCTGCTGGGTTCCTGCGTGGCCGTCTGCCTGTGGGATCCGGTGCTGAAAATCGGCGGACTCAACCACTTCATGCTGCCAGGATACGAAAAATCGGCGAACAGCGATCTCGACCTGCTGCTCTGCGGCGACTATTGCATGGAAGCCCTGTTGAACGGCATGCTCGGCCGTGGCGCGCAAAAAAAACGCATTCAGGGCAAAGCGTTCGGTGGCGGCAGCGTGATCGCCACCCTTACCGGCGTCAACGTCGGACAACGCAATGCCGCCTTCGCCATCGAATGGCTGGAGCGTGAGGACATTCCGCTGCTGGCCTCCGACCTTGAAGGCTCGTGGTCACGCAAAGTGGTTTTCGACCCACGCACCGGCGACGTATTCTGCAAACGCGGCCAAACCAACCAAAGCATTGCCGAAGCCGAACGCGCCTACGCGGCGACACTGAACGTCACGCGCCAGAAGACCGATATCGAGCTATTTTGACGACCCATGAAACGTCGGAAACAAGAAAAAAATCTCCCGCCCGATCGCACGCCACGGACACTTCGCCGGATTGCCCCTGGGGAAGCCCCAACGCCAGCGCTTGCCGCCGCCACACGGAATGGTGGTCATTGGCCGGGAAACTCACCAGGGTATTGCGTAGCATGATGAGCCAAAAAAAAATTCGCGTCATGATCGTCGACGACTCGGCGCTGGTCCGCCAGATCGTCTCGATGGCGATCGCCAAGGTAAAAGACATCGAGGTCATCGCCACCGCGTCCGATCCATTGTTCGCGCTTGAAAAAATGCGCGGCGAGTGGCCCGACGTGATCGTGCTCGACATTGAAATGCCGCGCATGGACGGACTCTCTTTTCTGCGGAAGCTGATGAGCGAGCATCCGACACCAGTGATCATCTGTTCCTCGCTGGCCGAAACGGGCAGCGACGCCCTGCTGCAAGCCCTTTCCGCCGGCGCCGTCAGCGTCATCACCAAGCCGAAATTGGGTTTGAAGGATTTCCTTCAGGACGCTTCCGACGACATCATTTCAGCCATCCGCGGCGCCGCCAAGGCCAATGTCCGCGCCCGCCACCGCCCGGCGGCCGCCCCGAGCGTGCGTCCGCCCTTGTACGATATGCCGCCGCGCCTCACGGCCGATGCGATGTTGTCGCCCGGCGTGAGCACGCTGGTGAAAACAACCGATCAAGTCATCGCCATCGGCACCTCCACCGGCGGAACCCAGGCCATCGAAGCGGTATTGACCCGCCTGCCGGTGTCGGTAGCCGGCATCGTCATCGTCCAGCACATGCCGGAGCGATTTACCGCGATGTTTGCCCAACGCCTCAATTCCCTGTGCGCCCTGGACGTCCGCGAAGCACAGGACAACGACCGCGTGCTTCCCGGCCGCGTACTCATCGCCCCTGGCGGCAAACACATGATGCTCAAGCGTAACGGCGCGCAATACCACGTCGCGGTGGAAGACGGGCCAGTGGTCAATCGTCACAAACCGTCGGTCGATGTACTGTTCCGCTCCGTCGCCAAATTCGCCGGCCGCAACGCCATCGGCGTGATCATGACCGGCATGGGCGACGACGGCGCGCGCGGCCTGAAGGAGATGAAAGATGCCGGAGCGGCGACCATCGCCCAGGACGAAGCCTCCTGTGTCGTCTTCGGAATGCCGAAGGAAGCGATCAAACATGGCGGCGCCGACCGGGTGATGCCGCTTGAACAGATCCCGCACGCCCTGATCGAAGCCAGCAAGAATTGACCCAAACCGCAGTGCCACACCCTCACCCCAACCTTGCCACCGCTCGGAGCCCGGCTTTGGAACATAGCGAAATCCTGCGCAAGATTACCGCCGACCTGGAACACGGCGAACTATCCTTTCCAAGTACCGCCCGCGTGGCGCTGAAGCTGAAACGGGCGCTGGACAACCCCGATTGCCATCTTGAAGAGGCCGCCCGGCTGATAAAAACAGACCCCTTGCTCTCGACCAAGGTCGTCGCGCTGGCCAACTCGGCGGCACTCAATGCCTCCGGACGCACGATCACCGACGTCCGTTCGGCGGCGATGCGCCTCGGCTTTCGCCATCTGCGCTCGCTGGCGTGTTCCATGGTCGTCCGCGAACTGGCTGACAACGCCACGCCGCGCACTCGCGAACTGGCCGATGCCCTATGGAAACACACCGTTCACGTGGCCTCCCTGGCGTATGTCATCGCCCGCCGGGTCACGCGTCTGGATGCGGAAACAGCCTTTTTCGCCGGCCTGTTACATGAGATCGTCGGCTTCTATCTGATCTCACGCGCCGGTGATTATCCTGTGCTGCTCGAAAAAGATCTCGGTCACTGGTCGGAAGGCGCCCAAGCCGAACTTGGCGATGCCCTGCTGACGTTGCTTTCGGTACCCGACGCGGTAAGGGCGACAATTGCCGACTACTGGAGCGGTTTCCTGCAAATGCCGCCGGCGACACTTGGCGACACCCTGCTGCTGGCCGACAATCTGGCGCCTGTGGACAACCCATTGTACTCGCTGGAAAAAACGCCGCGAAACGACACCCGGGCGAGGATCAGTCTATTGGTCAATGGCGAAATACTGCGGGAAATACTCGAAGAATCCACACAGGAGACAAATTCCCTAGTCGAAGCACTCAGTTATTGACCACGGAGGCCGACGCGCGCAAACCACGCCAGGACGCGAAAAACTTGCCTGCAATTCGACAGCGTTTGTTTACTGTGTCGCCTCCCGTTCAGGCATGGTGCTTGCTGACTTTGGCGAATGCCGCCGCCAACACGTTCTCGAAATGAGCGCGGACAAGACCGATGTCGACCCCCAGTCGCAAGGTAATACGCAAACGCCGAAGACCAAGAATGCCCTCGACCAGCAACTGTCCTGGAACATCGATCTTGAACATCCCACTTTCCCGACCAATGGGAAAAGTCGGCGCCCCCAGACAAGCAGCCGCTTCCAATAGTTTGGCGTCCACGGGCGAACCGAAGGAATATTCGAATATCTTCATTCCCATGCAGTTTTTTCCGGCTCTGATATCGAAAATCTCGTCATGAGCCATCGTCATGGGATCCACTTCATTGTCAGAAGCGATCTCAGTCATGGCGATGGCCCGTTGTTAACACTTCTATTGTTCCCCTGACGAACTACTCTCGTTCGCAGACAAATTCGTCGAACTCCGCACCCATGGCTCGGCAACTGGTTTCTGAGCATCTCACCGGTGCACGACGACCACGGGCGCCTGAGCAATTTCATCGGCATCATGCGCGACATCACCGACCGCAAGCAGGCCGACGAGAAGCTGCATCTCGCGGCCAGCGTGTTCACCCACGCCCGCGAGGGTATCCTGATCACGTCCGCCGACGGCAAGATCATCGACGTAAACGAGACCTTTACCCGGATCACCGGCTACAGCCGCGAAGAAGCCCTGGGCAAGAACCCGCATATACTCAACTCCGGTCGCCACGACCCCGACTTTTATGCCGCCATGTGGCGCGATCTGGTTCGCGACGGCCACTGGTACGGCGAAATCTGGAACCGGCGCAAGAACGGTGAAATTTTCGCCATGATGCAAACCATCAGCGCCGTACGCGACGCGCAAGGCAACACCCGGCAATACGTCGCGCTGTTCTCCGACGTCACGCCGTTAAAGGAACACGAAAAACAACTCGAACACATCGCTCACTACGACGCGCTGACCAATCTGCCCAATCGCGTGCTGCTCGCCGACCGCCTGCACCAGGCCATGGCACAGGCGCAACGCCGAGGAACCCCTCTGGCCACGGCCTATCTCGATCTGGATGGTTTCAAGACCATCAACGATACTTTCGGGCACGATGCCGGCGACCAGTTGCTAATGGCGGTGGCCACCCGCATGAAGGACGTTCTACGCGAAGGCGACACCCTGGCCAGACTGGGTGGCGACGAGTTCGTCGCCGTGCTGCTCGACCTGCCGGACATTCAAAGCAGTGTGCCAATGCTCGCGCGCCTGCTCGACGCCGCCGCGCATCCGGTGCGCATTGACAAGCGCGATGCGCGGGTATCGGCCAGCATTGGCGTCGCATTCTACCCGCAGACGGAGGAGGTAGACGCCGACCAACTGCTACGTCAGGCCGACCAGGCCATGTATCGAGCCAAGCTGGCCGGCAAGAACCGCTATCACATTTTCGATGCCGAGGAGGACCGCTCGGTTCGCGGACACCACGAAGATCTGGAACGCATCCGCGGCCGCCCTGAACGACAACGAACTCCTGCTCCACTACCAGCCCAAGGTCAACATGCGCACCGGGGCGATAATCGGTGCCGAGGCACTGGTCCGCTGGCATCATCCCCAAAAGGGATTGCTGCCACCGTCGGTATTCCTGCCGGTGATCGAAAACCACCCGCTGGCCAGCGAACTCGGGGAATGGGTCATCGACAGCGCGCTCGCCCAGGTTGCGCGCTGGCGGCGTGCCGGACTGGACATTCCGGTCAGCGTCAATGTCGGCGCCCATCAGCTACAGCAGCCGGAGTTCGTCGAACGCCTACGCGGCCTGCTGGCGGCGCATCCCGAAATCGCGCCTCGCCACCTCGAACTCGAAGTCCTGGAAACCAGCGCACTGGAGGATCTGGCGCATGCCTGCCGCGTCATGGAAGCCTGCGCGGCCACCGGGGTGGCGTTTGCCCTGGACGACTTCGGCACCGGTTATTCGTCGCTGACCTATCTCAAGCGCCTGCCGGTGGCGCAGCTGAAAATCGACCAGAGTTTCGTTCGCGACATGCTCGAAGATCCCGACGACATGGCCATTCTCAAAGGCGTGCTCGGGCTGGCGGTCGCCTTTCGCCGCCAGGTGGTCGCCGAAGGAGTGGAAACCGTGGCGCATGGAACGAAGTTGCTGCAACTAGGCTGCGAACTCGCCCAAGGCTATGGCATCGCCCGCCCGATGCCAGCCGGTGACTTCGTCGGCTGGTCGGCCTCCTGGCGCCCCGATCCGGCGTGGCAAGCCTCGCCGGACATGCACGGTATCGGAGCGATGCACGGTCGCCAAGGCGAACTCCCTTTCAGCGCGCCACCTGCAACGGCGCCGGCGCATAGTTGATGCGCCGGGTTTCGACGATGCGTTGCTCGTCGATCCGGCCTTCCACCAGTTCGTAACCCAACAGAGCGAAGACCCGGCCGCGCAAAAACAGTGGCCGCGAATTGCCGTACCAATCGACACAGGACGCCCGGCAACCGTCGTTACGGTCACGCTCGGAAGGACGGGCGTCCAGGGTGCCGAGTTCGGCGAGCGTCAAGCCGCGATTGCGCAGAAAAAGCAGCGCCGCCGACTCCTTGCGCAACTGCCGCGAGGCCGCTTCGCCGCCGTTGATGATCGGCAACCCGAGCAAACCGTCGAAATCGTTTTCCGCCTTGTAGAAAAAACCATGGCTGCGCGTTTCACCCTGGGCCGCATCCGGACGGGTGTAAGTGGCGACGGTTACCGGCAAGCGCGCCAGACGCACACTGGTCAGTTGCAAATCCTTGCCGTTGGCGCCAACGACCAGCGCGTTGTCGCCCAAAGCCTCGAGGCGGTCGACGCCGTGCGGCAAGGGGAGTTCGTACACCTTGCCCTGCGCGGGCTGCACGGCGTAAACCTGAGACGAAGACACCGTCCGTGGTGCGCGCCAACCGGCGCCACCGCCATAAAGCAGATAGGAACCGACATAACGGTTTTGCAGCGCCTGACCGCCGGCTTTCGGTAAACGCCGATAGGCGTCCGCCGGCGCGCTGTCGCGGCCATCGGAAAAACTGCCTAGCGGCACGCGCAGCAGCGCCAGATCGCCGGTGGCCACCTCGCCGGCCCACATGCCGTCGCCGCCGCCGTTGGCGCGCACCAGCACGTTGAGCATGCCGGCGTCTTCGAGAAAGGAAAACTGGTCGATCGGGCTGCCGGCGGTCTTGAGCGCGCTGACCGCCGAACCGTCGAGCGGAATGCGGAACACCGCCGACGCCGGTGCGCCCTCCTTCGGCGCGCTCCGCCAGGTCGTGGTCCAGACAAAGACGGCGGTCGGCGAAACGTAGAAAACGCGCCCCGGCGGCCCGAGAACCGCCGTGCTCTGGCATTCCATTTCCGGCTTGGCGAGATCGCAGATCGAAACGCTGTGCAGGGCGACGCCGGCGAAGGGGTCGAACGGCTCGTCGGTGCGGTAAATGCGGGTTGCCGGCGCGATGCGCTTGAAATCCGCCGGCTGCGCGCCCGGTCGCCAGCGACGCAACGCCGGGAAAGCGGCGTAAGGATCGCCGCCCCACGGACTGAGCACGTGCGGCGAGTAAACGATCAGCTTGCCGCCGATCAAACGACTGGCGTAGTTACGCGACGAATAGTAGTCGTTGGAACGCAGATGATAAGTCGCCCGATAGGCGAGTTGGCCGTCGCCGCCAATATCGAACAGGCCAATCTCGGTACCGCCGCGCTGATAGCTATAGCCGATGACGACGATGGTATTGCCGGAGATCAGCATTTCGTCGTACCAGGCACCGCCGGGATCGACGTCGCGGCCAAAGGCGTCGATCGACGCCACCAGCCGCAAATCCTGCCCGGCGACGCGGACGGTGAACAAACGCCCACGTCGCAGGATCACCAGATGATCGCCATGCACCTTGACGATACCCCCCTCATCCACCCCGGCATGCTGCACATTGGTCACCGATTCCGCCTTGCCGACCGCAACCGGCGCGGCGGCCTTGCTCGCCACCGGCGCCGCCATCGGCATCGGCGACGGCACCGCTTGCGCGGTGTCGGCGGACGACGCCTGGCGGACACGCCGCTCGTCCTGGCGGCGCTTGGCTTCCGTGGCCCAGCCCTTGAACAGAGCGGCCAGTTCATCCTCGCTGGCGAATGGGCGCAGCGTCTTGCGCGGCGCGTTGGCCTCGGCCGGCGCGGCGCTCGCCGGCACAGCGACGGCAAGCGCCGCAACGGCCAAGCAAAAAAACAGAGTACGGGACATGGCGTTCCTTTCGTGTTGAGTTCCCCAGAATAAACGCGCCGCGCCGGGCAATGGGGTTAATCGTCGCCGACAAAACGACACCGAATTCGCCACCGCCCGGTCAGACGCCGGATGACGCCCGAAGCCCTGTCGACAGTTCCGGTGCGAACCCGTGGGCGCCAGACACTTGAACGAGCTCGCTTACCAGCGGTCATCCGGCAATCGCGCTGGTTTATCGACGCGAAGTATCGCAAAATCGACACCGGCTCGATGATGAAGTCGAAAAGCATGATAAATCCGCAATGTGCAGTGGATTGGCCCTCCGCATGGCGGCTTCGTCCAGCCTCTCTCTTGACCCGATCCATTGCAGCGCGTTGCGTGCGGCTCACTTCCAACGCCAGACATCCGGCGTGTGCGGCACCGTTTCCGGAGATACGGGAATGGAAAAACCGTTCAAATCGTTTTTCCTCCCATTATTTTTCATAAATGCCAGCCGTTCCGTGGCTGATATATTTTTTTAGTCGGCCACTGCATCAAAGAAATCCGATGCAGCGGAAGGAAAAAAGCCGCGTTTATAGCCCGTCGTTGACTTTTCATGCGAAGCGTTTTAGGAATGAGCGACAAAAGCCAGATGTCCACCCTCACTGGGAAAATGAGAAAAATGTCACGAGAAGACGCGCCATATTCCACCGAACAAACAATCCAACAGGCGACGACGCGCATGGAGGAAACCTTCCAGAAAGGAATGCGACTCGAACACCGCGGTCAATCAGATGCAGTCGCTGAGAAACAGCCAGACGACAAATTTACTCATCGGATCAGGGTGAAAATCCGCCCCCGAACCAAATGAATATTCAATGGAAACCTTCATGTGGCGCCGACTTCTTTTTTCAGTTCCAGCAGCGATAATTTTTATCGCCGGCCTGGTAGCGTGGGACCTATTTCTTTTACCGTCTTCGCTGACCGAAGCGCTTTTTCGTTATCGACTCAATAGTGCCGCGCAGGCACAAAAAAAAGAAATAGATCTTTCAGGTTTGGCCACATTCGAATGGGATGAAGTCTGCGATCATCACCCCTATGATGGCGAGTTCAATTACCCCAAATACGGCCGCACCTACAGCGCCCCAAAAAATGCCGCACACGATGGTGTCTGGGTGCTCCTGTTTATCGAAAAAGACGGTAGCCCAACATACATTTCCGGAAGTTGTACACATGGTGGTGCGCACATCGGGGAGTTTGGGTGCTTGGCACGCGCCCAAGCCGTCTTTCGTCTCCAACAATCACCTGGTTGCCCATTCTACGCCGCGGCTACTGGCCATGAATGGAATCCCGCCTTTTAATCAAGGGGTCAAGAAAAAATATTAGCCGTTAAAGTCAAAAATAGCCAACTCTAATCGAAAATTCAAATCAACAATTAATAAAAAACCAGAAAAATCATGCCTCGCGCTCTCAAGATTTCACTAATTATCGTTGTCGCCATGGCTTGCGGTCATTACACGGCAAGATTTATTTTCTCCGCAAAAATTCCCATGTCGTTCGCCAAGTGTTTCGATGAAGTCAAATCGGCCTCCGGGAAAAAACGCTTCAAGGACGAAGAGGAGGCAAGAGCATATACAAAAACGCTGTTCAAGTGCGTGGACCGACGAAATGCCTTCCTTGCCAAGATATTCTTCGACGAAAAACAAGCCGGTCGCGAGCTCACTTATTCCGAATAGAAAAATAGAAATAGCACGGTAACTTTGACGGCGTTGATCGCCCTTATTACAGCCCTACCGATAAAGCTGGCTGCTGACTTCACTGACAACAGAAATAAAGGCTTTATTTATTTGGTGCCACCAGACCCGCTCGGTTTCTTGAGAAGACGTTCCCGCGTGCGGTTGAATAGGACTTGGCCCACGCAAGAAGTTCAGGCGTAGACGTCGACGTTTTCCCCAAAGCTGCTCTCTTCGGACTTGCGGCGAGTTGCCGTCTGGATAGGCTGCGCCTCTTGGGCGACTTGAGCCTTTTGTTGTGCTTTTTGTTGAGCCTTCTGCGCATCCTCCTGCTGGATGGCCGCGATCTGTTGTAACAACAGTTGTATTTGCGCCTGCAACTGCCCTACCTTCCGCACCTTGGCCTTGGCATCTAAAGTGTTGTCATTAGCAATGCCCATCAGCTCAGTGGTCAGATCCTTGATCTGCTTCTGTAGCGCTGCGATTTGCGCCGCTGAACTCAATCCACTCGCAGCGCCACTGCTGTACAACATGCCTTGCACCGTAGTTGAGAAGGAAACTCGCACGGCGGACCCCGAGAGAAGTTGAGCTATAACTACTATTAAATCGGAAGACTAGGAACTTTCTGAAGGAGCGTTACAGGGAGAATGCGCCAATTCCATGACATGGGCCCTACAGTCCGAGAGGCGATTGCCGCGCGCGCCACCGGCAACGCCTCCTGCGCCAACTCGTCGAGCGCGCCGGAAAAATGGGCATGAAACTCGTCGCCACCACATGCCACTCTTGAAAAAATAATTCAAGAACAGTTACTTGAGGCGTGTTTCTTGAGAGGTATCGGACGAGTGCGTGTGAATATAGTCATCAATGGCATTCTTGGCTTCAGACAGGCTGACACCGTACTCTTTCTGGTATGACTTAATGGCGGAGAATTTCTTTCCGGACTTCAGTGCGTCGATGCGCCAATCAGGAATTGATTCCGGAGCCGGTCTCCGAGATGCATAAGACGGAACATCCCAGCGCGCCACGACAGGAAATGGATCAACGAGTGGAGCAGGGAACTTCAAGAGTTCGACGGAAAGCTGGTCTTGAGCTATTAGCGAGAAGGCGACACGGGGGCACGCCCTTGGGCCGTCCCGATATTCTCGGTGAGCCGGAGGAAGATGACAGAACGACTGGAGATACTCTCTGACCCTTGGGTCAAGGAATTCAGAGACATGAACCACATCGGCTTTCACGATTTCCAACGCCTCTTGTTCCGAGAAGTCGTCAAGAAGGTGACTCATATCCGCAAATGTTTCGAGAAAGCGTGTACATACAAAATCAACAAATGATCGATAACCAATCTCGCTGTCATCGCAGTCGTGAAAGACGTGGGCCACGCCAATCGATTGGCCGTCAGTTGGCATAAGGCAGAAGACATCCCCTGCACCATTTCGGCCGAAAGGCAGGAAGCTTCGCCCATCCTGGAATTGGGGGTTCAGCCAATCCGAAATCACTCGTCTACTTGAGGCTGCGTCGAGCCACTCGAAGTCATAGCAACTCATGAGAGGCGGAGGGCTTGTGAGTATCCGCTCACGCCAGGTAGTCCGCCAGTCGGAGCCGTAATCGGTTCTCCCGGTTGCTAGCAGGCTATGCAGTAGATCCGGAAGAGGAATTCCGGTTTCGTTGGCGATTATCTCGAAGGGCGATGGCATGTGCGCGATATCTAATGTAGCGTTAATTTCGATCACGTAACGACGGGGTTTCCAGGCCGATTTGTCTAAAGTTGTCTAAGAAATCTCGTTTATCTCGGAATGGATGCAACGTGGCCGGCACAGAGACTGCTACTCGGCCAAAGCTATCAGTGACCTGCTCAGACTAATTGGTCTACAGAGAGTACCCAAGCATGGCTTCATTCGGTTCCAGTTAATCCTCTTCGAACAACTCCCGCTCCTTTAGCGATTCGGCGATGTTCTTCTCTGCGTTCTGTTTGATGAGGTCGTATAGCCTATAAGCGGGGGAGAAGCGAGGGAGCGAATCTAGAACGGACTTCGCTTTCTCCAAGGCTTCCACGTCACGGGGAAACGGTTCGCCCGGCGCCCCCTGTTTTCCTCCGCTCACGGCCGCGCAATACAGTGCACTGGTGGCCGATTCGAGACACTTACTCCCGTGCGACTTGGCCGCCGTGAGATAGCCGACGACAAAGGCCGGATTGTCCAAAGAAAAAGAGTGATCGGCCTCTCGGAGGATTTTTCCAATGAGAGAAATATCGAGGCTGTCACCGGAGCACTTATTTCGCATAAAAGACAGCGTCCTGTCGTCCGTTGCGGAAAATACGGCGCAAAAAAGGTGGGAGGCGAAGTATTGGAACTTGTGGTCGTCGTTATCACCTGCTCTCATCCAAGACCAGACATCCTTGCAAAAACCTTCGAATGCCGCCGACTCGGTGAACCGCAAAGGCTCGTGCACGTATGGGCCGTAGTTGCAGGGACGGAACGCGTAATCTTCAGTCGAAGCCGCGTGCATGACACGCTTCTTGAAGAAATCCAGCGTTTCCATCGGGTACCTCGCCGAAGTGGACGCGAGAAATTTCTGGATCCAATACTCTTCCAGAACCGGTATGGGGAACAGTTTTTCCAGCAGAATACTTACTGAGCGAGAATCAAGCAGGTCGGGCGGAATCGGCCCAGGGGATTCGAAGAGGGAAAGAACCTCGTCGGCAATGTGCTCGGAACCGCAGAAATTCGTCGCTCCTATGAGCTCCAACGCTTTCGCGACGTCCAGCACCCCGACATGGCGCAGCTCGCCCGCCGCGATGGCAACTTCGTGTTCGTCGTCGGAAGAGAGAAATCCCTTCAGGATGTCGAATTCGTATTCGCCCAAGGACGAGTTTCCAAGGACCTGGCCGAGACAGCGTGCCAGCGATGCTCTCAGTTCCGGACTGCCGGAAGCCAAGATTCTGGACGTAAACGCCCTTCCAGTTACGACGTCTTCCGAATAAATCATCGGCAAGGCCATGGGGACGTATCGGGCGATGGCCGATCTCGGGTTTTCGAGCGCGTACTCCACGATTTGTTGCGCCAGGGAGTTTGTGCCGGCGAGGAGTTCGTAGAGCAGGACGTGGGGTGAAGCATTCCTGTTCAGTTTTGTTTCATCGACCCTTGCCAGCGTCGACGCCACGAACCGCACAATCGCCTCCGGGGTCCCGAAGGCATCGGCTATCTCTGCTGCGGTGTGCCGGATAATTGCCTGCCATTCCTTTTGCCTGTTTTCGAAATCCGGATCTTCGACTAAGTGCCCGTACCCGTCTACGAATGCGCGTATAGTCCGGAATTCAAGGCTACCAGGGGTAAGGGCGAATATCTCGTTCGCTACGTCGCTCGTCTTGCCGCCGGCGAATTTCGCGTGCCAAGAGATCGAAGACAGCAACTCAAGCCATACAAAGGGATCCAGCGATGACGAAAGGACCTTCCTCCTGACGGATTCCAGCGTACAAACGAATTCGTCGGTCCAACACGCGCGGTCCTCATCCGAAACGCTCGCCCCGAATTGGCCCATCGGATACCTAAGCGCGTCGGAAAGAACCCTTGCGGATAGGATCGCGACATCTAACCGCGTAGAACTGAGCTGTGCAATCGCCGCTCCGATTACTTCCCGCCTCAGCGCAGCAACGGCTTCCTGTCTCACGAAGTACGGACTGAACGAGAAGGCGCGCCCGTTAGATGATGTGGTATGCCCCTCGGTCTGGAGGATTCCGCTCAAGAAATCGTACGGGTTGTATGTGCTGCTCCACGAGTCGGGTAGATCCAATAGTGACAGTCCGAATCCAACGACCTCGGCGTTGTACTCAACCGGCTTATTGGGCTCCACCGCGCAGAGTTCCTTCAGAATGCGTATGGCGTGGCTGGGGTGTTGGTGCAACTGCCTTTCGTCCGATTTCCCCAATTCCCACAGGCATTCGCACGCCCGTCGCAAGTGCCCGAAGTTGTAGGCGGCGTACTTGACCAGTTCCGGCAGGTCTGTGGGAATCCTACCTTCGGCGATACGTTGTTCGGCGAACTGAAGCGCCCTCTCGGGCTGGTAGTACGCGACGGATGTCATCGCCTTGAAATGCGTGTCGCCGTACTCCCCCGTGGGCCGCAATTGCTGCCATAGCCCATCGAGCAGCCTGCTGCTCGCGGTGTTCCCGCTCGATAGCCGCCAATCCAGTCTCCCGAGGTTCAGCAGGACGTGCTCGATGAGTGATTGTGGTGACCCAGCGAAGACCTTTTCCGCGTAGCCGGACGACGCGCCGTTCTCGGTCACGCAGTTTTGCTCGATGATGTAGTCGGCGAGTAGGTCCGGAGCGAGTCTGTAAGTCAGACCCCGCTTGAACGCCACGCCGCCCGTTACCAATGTCTTGACGAGGCGGTTGCTGTCCGCCACGGAGATGCCCTCGACATTCTCCAGCAGTTTCAGGAGCCCGACGTCGTCCGGACTGAAAGGTTGGACCAATGCGAGGACTCTCAGAATGGAGAGGATGGCCTCCCTGTCCTTGCCTTGAGCTAGTTCTCCCGCAATTACCTGCTGGAAGCGGGCCAGAAGGGTCGTCCGAAACACGCCTTCGGTGCTCAGGAGTTCCGGATGCAACCTTTCCTTCGCCACGACTTGGGCAGCGACGACCGTGGCCAACGGGCAGTCGAGGGTGTAACGGCTGACCGCTTCGGCCGCCGAGTCGGGACCGCCGTACTCCTTCAGGACCTGGGCCGCAAGTTCGACCGACTGTTTATGGGACAGCGGTTCGAGGCTGATTTGGAAAGTGTAGGGCGGCTGGAGATGGACGGCTGCCGCCTGCAACCTGATTCGCTCAAGGCCGTACGTCCGGAAGGAAAGGACCACTCGCGCCGAATTCTTGGGATTGGCGACGTAGGCGAAAAGCAAGGGGAGATCGTCCCGGTCGTGAGCGTCGTCGACGACCAAGAGTTTTTCGCCTTGCCCGAGGCTCTCTAAATGCTTCGTAGAGAGCTCCTCTGTAGCGGAAAGGACTTTGACTAGTGTTCCAGACTTCGCGCTTTGGTAATCGGCGAGGGCTTGGTACAGCAAACGGGACTTCCCAGTCCCGCCAGAGCCGGTCAACAGGGTGACCAGCCGATCTTTATTGCGGATGTTGTCAGACAGGCTTGCGAGCTCTTCGCTCCGTCCCACCAGTTGCCACAGGTGATTAAAGGCGCGCTCCTTGCACAGGAACGCCGAGAAGAAGTCCTCAACGGACATCCATGGACCGGCCTCGACTTCGCCGAGCAACGCGAGTCGCTGTCCGGGGAAAAAGATGTCCACTAGACGAATTTGTTCCGACTTGGGAAGTTGGCGGATCCGCTTGGAGACATCCTCTTTATCCCACAGTTCCCACTTGGGATGGTGGGCCATCGCCTCTCTCGCCTGCGGGCTAGCGATTCTCGTAAGGAGCAGGACTTTCTTGTCGGAGCGGCGGACGTGTGCTTTGACTGCCGCTTCGACCTTCGCGGGACCGAACTGCTGATGCCTTTTACATTGATAGGTACGGATCGTCCCGTCTGGCAAAGCGGCTTCGATATCTAACAGGCTGCTCAAAAACCCCGCCCCAGCTACGCCGATGGGATAATTCGAACCTTGCCTGAACGAGATGGAAAAAAGATGAGAAGGCCCGACACGACGCAGCCTGCGATGTTCAGCTACCGGACGCTGGAAGAGCGGATTCCGGCAAGTCATCCGCTGAGGAAGCTGCGGGTGGTGGTCGATGGGATTCTGGGCGCGATGCAGGCGACCTTCGAGCAGCTGTATTCGCGC
>Ga0208938_1000486_pt1 | contig 29833 bp, 25 predicted proteins | sample AD_UKC125_MetaG_FD_184434 | JGI IMG/M metagenome (GOLD analysis project Ga0208938, IMG submission 184434) | Active sludge microbial communities of municipal wastewater-treating anaerobic digesters from USA - AD_UKC125_MetaG (SPAdes) (version 2) | ecosystem: Engineered > Bioreactor > Anaerobic >...
CAGGTGAGCAAGGTAGAGATCAAATCGCTCGGCTGCATTCATCGATCCTCCAGCACGAAGTCCTGAAGATCACATTATGTCATTTATGACACAGTAAGACTAGCAGTCTCATCATCCATCAATCCGGTCGGCACACGATTCCTATTGTTTGCGGCCTGAAATGCCTCTGATCTCCACGATCAAGCCATTGCTGATCACACAGGAATGGCGCGATGTTGGCTCCGATCTGGCTACGCGCCGCGCATCGCGGCGTGCCCACTTTTCTCGTGATGGCCCTCTTGCTGGGTCAGTCCTCGATAGCGTTGGCCGAATCCCCGGCACAGCGCCAGGAGATGGTCGCTGCGCTGCGCCAGCTCGATGCGCTGGAGCGCACCGTCGCGGATGGCGCTGCACACGCACCCATCCAGCCGGGCGAGCGCTACCACTTCGATTACCCGCTACTGCTGGCTGACCTAGAGCGCGTGCGCACCGGCATCCAGGCCCATCTCACACCGTCGCGCGCACAACCACGCGATCTCTCCGAACTGACTGGCGAGTACCGCACTGAGCGGGCCACCCCGCCATCGCCGCCGACGACTGCGCAGGGCAGACCATGAACGGCGCCCAGGTCTCGGCATTTCAAGCCAACAGCGGTATCGCGCCTTCCGCGATGGCGACCGTCCTGGTCGGCGTCGTGTTCGCGGTTCTGCTCGTCTGGGGCGTCTGGGCCATCCGAACGGCCTACGTGGGGTGGGCCGAGAACCGCCTCAACCAGCGCCAGTTCCTCGGCGTCTGCATCCGCTTCATCACGATGTACCTCGTCCTGACGTTCTTCCTCCTCTCCTGACCTGAAGGGATTGACCATGCAAAACCGCATCCCCACTACTCGTTTTGTCCAACGCGCCGCCGTCGCCCTGGGTGCCGCCGCGCTGCCCGCGCTGTCACTTGCGCAAGGTCTGCCGCAGTTGGAAAACCCAACCCGCGGCGCTGGCAGCGGCATCATGGAAACGATCAGGAACTATGGCTACGACATCATCATGCTCGTGGCCCTCCTGGTGGTGGCGTCGATGTTCATTGGCGTGTGCTACCACGCCTACGGCACCTATGCGGAAATCCACACCGGTCGCAAGACGTGGGGCCAGTTCGGCCTCACGGTCGCCATCGGCGCCGTGCTGCTCGTGATCGGCATCTGGCTGCTCACCGAAGCCACCGGCATCCTGTAAGGCGAGGCCGGTATGTCCGAACAGCAGCACGTCCGTGCGGACGGAACCGTGACGTTCCTTCCACACCGGCTCAACCGCCACCCCGTTGTCGTGCGCGGCCTCACCGCCGACGAGCTGTGGATCTGCTGCGGCCTGTCCGGTGCTGCCGGCCTGCTGGCCGGTGCGCCGCTGTCGTGGGTGTTCCGCACGATCGCCATCGCGCCGACGTTCATCGTCCTGGGCGTGGCCCTGGGCGTGTTCATCGGCGGCGGCATCCTGCGCCGCCTCAAGCGCGGGCGGCCCGACACCTGGCTGTACCGCCAACTGCAATGGAGTATCGCCACGCGTCATCCGCTGATAGCCGGTTGGGTGGACGGCCATGTGCTGATCTCGCGCTCCAGTTTCTGGACCATCCGCAGGGGCAGGCATGGGGGCGCGCGATGAGCCGTTTCAAGAACGAGATCACCCACCTGCAGGCGCACATCAAGACGCTGCGCTTGGGTGCTGGCGCGCTGGGCATCATCGCCCTGGTCATGGGCGGAGGCTGGTGGAGCGCTCCGCGCGACCTGACCATCCATGTCCCGCCTGACCTGCGCTCCGGCAGTACCCGCAAGTGGTGGGAGGTGCCGCCCGAGTCGGTCTATGCGTTCACGTTCTACGTGTTTCAAACCCTCAACCGCTGGCCGACGAATGGCGAAGAAGACTACCCGCGCAACCTCCATACGCTCTCGCCATACCTCACCCCGTCCTGCCAGGCGTTCCTCAAGGCGGACTACGACTACCGGCGCAGCACGGGCGAACTGCGCCAGCGGGTGCGCGGCATCTATGAAATCCCCGGTCGCAGCTATGGCGACAACCCCACGGCGCGCGTGCGTGTGATCTCCAACCGCGACTGGGTGGTGACATTGGACATCAGCGCCGACGAGTACTACGGCGCTGAGCAGGTCAAACGCGCCCTGGTGCGCTACCCCGTAAAGGTCGCGCGGGTGGACGTCGATCCAGCACGCAACCCGTTCGGCCTGGTGCTCGACTGCTACGAGGGCACGCCCCAGCGCATCAGCGCACCGGAGCCGACGCGCCCGGTGCCTGGTGGCCTGACGCCGCAAGCGCCTCAAGGAGGTAATTCCCCATGAAGCCCATGAAGCCCATGAAGCCCATGAAGCATCCTGTACTCGCGCTGCTGGGGCTGCTGACCGTGGCCGCCGCAGTGGTCGTGTCCCCCGCTGTCCAGGCGGTGGAGATCCTGCGTTGGGAGCGCATGCCGCTGGCGGTGCCGTTGAAGGTCGGCCAGGAGCGCATCGTGTTCATCGACCGAAACGTCCGCGTGGGCGTTCCCGCAGGCGTCGGTGAGCGCTTGCGCGTGCAGAGCGCAGGTGGCGCGATATACCTGCGTGCCAACGAGCCTATCGAGCCCACTCGGCTGCAATTGCAAGACGCCGACACGGGCGCGCTGATCCTGCTCGACATTGCAGCGGAGCCGTCCAAGGACGGCGAAGCCGAGCTGGAACCGGTGCGCATCGTCGAGGGCAACAGCTCAGCAGCGCGCTATGGCGATCAGCCTGACGATGTCGATGCGCCCCAGGCGCGCGCCCAGGATCAGGCAGGCACCCGGACGGCGCGACGCGAAACGCCAATTCCCGTCGTGCTGACACGCTTTGCGGCACAGAACCTCTACGCGCCGCTGCGCACCGTGGAACCCTTGCCGGGCGTCATGCGGGTCAACCTGCGCCGCGACCTCGACCTCGGCACGCTGATGCCGACCTTGCCGGCACGCGCGGTCGCGCTCGCGTCGTGGCGTCTGGAAGACCAGTGGGTCACTGCCGTGCGCCTGACCAACAACAGCAGCGACTGGATCAGCCTCGACCCGCGCATGCTGCAAGGCGATTTCCTCACCGCCACTTTCCAGCATGAGGCGCTTGGCTCGCGCGGAACATCCGAGGACACGACCGTCCTGTACCTGGTGACACGCGGACGCGGTCTCGCGCAGTCGCTGCTGCCGGCGATCCATCGCTTCGACCCCGCAGTGCATCTCCCACAGCCAAAAGCAGCAGTCAGCGACGACAAGGAGGCCCGCCATGCGCAGTAACGGACTCCTGAAGTGGCTACTGATCCCCGTGGCCCTGCTGGTGCTGTTTGTCGCCATCCGGCTGTTCTCTGGAGGCGGTGCGTCGGCACCGCCTGTCGCAGATGGCGGCGGCAGGCTCACGCCGGAAGAAATGAAGGCGCTGGGCATCGAGGGCGATACCCCGCGCGACACTGTGGCAACACTGGTTGCCCAGGTGAAGCAGTTGCGCACCGAGCTTCAGACCTCGCTGTCCGACAACAGGTCGCAGCGTGAAGAGAACCAGCGACTGCGCCAGCGCGAGAACGCCATCGACCAGCGCATCAGTTCGGCGCTCGAATCCGAGCGATCCAACCTGCGCCGCGACCAGCAGCAGGCGGCCAGCGCGCGCCAGCAGACCGAGGGGCTGCTCGCCGACATGCAGCAACGCCTGGACAGCATCGGCGGGCGTGGCGGCGGCCATGCCGATTTACCGGTGGGGCTGGGCCTGCGTGACGGCGACGAGGCCGGCATGGAAGGCGGTATGCGCTGGGTGGAGCCGGATGACGCGAAACAAAGCGACGGGCGCGGCAGACCGAATGGCGGCATAAGCTTCCCCACCAGCTTCGGTTCCGCACAGAGCACGCTGGAAACCACAGCGCAAACCGTGGCGAACGCGGGCGCACGCGCGGCAGGCGTCAAGAGCGCGACGCCCGTCTATACCGTGCCGACCAACTCGACGCTGATGGGGTCGGTGGCGATGACGGCGCTGATTGGCCGCGTGCCGATCGACGGCACGGTGAACGATCCATACCCCTTCAAGGTCTTGGTCGGGCCGGACAATTTGACCGCGAACGGCATCGACATTCCCGATGTGGCCGGAGCCGTGTTCTCCGGCACCGCATCGGGCGACTGGACGCTTTCGTGTGTGCGCGGCCAGGTGCGCAGCATCACCTTCGTGTTCCATGACGGGACCATCCGCACCATTCCCGAGGATCGCGAGGGCAACCAGCAAAACAACCAACAACGAGACGGCCTGGGCTGGATCAGCGATCCGCACGGCATTCCCTGTGTCAGCGGCGAGCGGCGCAGCAATGCCCAGCAGTACCTCGGCACCCAGGCGCTGATCACGGCGGCTGGCGCTGGCGTGGCCTCACTGATCGAATCCGACAGCGGCAGGGCGTCCTATGTCGGCGCCGACGGCTCCATCGGCAGCGTGGGCATCAGCGGCCAGGAAGCCGTGGGCCGGATTCTCGCCAGTGGCGTTCAGGATATGTCGAGCTGGGTCAACAAGCTCTACGGCCAGGCCTTCGCTGCCGTTTATGTGCAGCCCGGTGCCAAGGTCGCCGTCCACCTCGAAAAACCGCTCGCCATCGACTTCGACCCAGAAGGCCGCAAGGTCGATCACCGCGCAGGAGACAGCCATGCTCTCGAACTTGAATAGCTGGGCTCAGGGCCTGGCGCTGGCCTTGACCGTCGCGCTGCTCGGCGGCTGCGCCACCAGCAAGGAAAAGCTGCTGACCCACGGCGACAGCACGATGATGGACATCTGGCAGCAGAACGCCGGAGACGGCGGCGGTGGCGTCGGCCAGGTGGCGCGCAGGCAGTTGCTCGATGCACGCCAGAGCCTGCGCAGGCCGCTGACCGAGACGGATGTGCAGGTCGCACCTGCCGAGCAGATGCGCTACACGCGCACGGCGCGCAACGAGGTCTATCGCCAGTTCCAACGCCTGCCAAACCCCGACCTCGTGATGTACGTGTATCCCCATTTGGCGGGCACCGACCCGGTGCCGATTCCGGGCTATACGACCGTGTTCCCGCTGTACCAGCGCGTGCAGTACGCCATGCCAGGCGAGCGCGTGGAGGACTACTGATGCGCTGGAAACTCTCCTGGCCGAAGCTGGCCGCACCGAAGCTGGACGCGTCCGGCGCTGGCGATGACGAGCAGCCGGACGGCTGGCAGCGCCACGTCGGGGCACTGCGTCAGGCCGGCATCCCCGAACCCGGCACGGCGGTGCAAGCTCGCAGGTCGGCGACCCTGGCAGACGAGCAGGCGCTGTACGAGGTCGCGCCGTCGTTCGTGGAACTGCTGCCCTGGGTGGAGTTCCTGCCGCAGTCGAAAGCCATGTTGCTGGAGGACGGGCAATCGGTGGCGGCGTTCTACGAGCTGGTGCCGCTGGGCACCGAAGGCCGTGAACCCGGCTGGCTCGCGCAGGCCCGCGATGCCTTGGAGAACGCGCTGCAGGACAGTTTCGATGAACTGGACGAGAACCCCTGGGTGCTGCAGCTCTACGCTCAGGACGAGCCCAGTTTCGACCAGTACATGCAGACCCTGCGCGACTATGTGCAGCCGCGCGCCCGTGATACGGCGTTCAGCGAGTTCTACCTGCGCTTCTTCGGCCACCACCTGCGCGCGGTGGCCAAGCCGGGCGGTCTGTTCGAGGACACGGTGGTCACACGGCTGCGCTGGCGCGGCCAGACGCGGCGCGTGCGCATGGTGGTCTATCGCCGCGTGACCGGGCAAGGGCAAAGCAGCCGCCGCGGCCAGACGCCCGAGCAGATGCTCAATATCGTCTGCGACCGCCTGTGCGGCGGACTGGCGAACGCCGGCATTCAGGCCCGGCGCATGGTGGCGGCGGATGTTCATGACTGGCTGCTGCGCTGGTTCAACCCACGCCCCACGTTGCTCGGGCCTGGGGCCGAAGACCGTGAGCGCTTCTATGCACTGGCGCGCTACCCCGACAGTGCGGAGGAAGGCGAGGACGGCGAGATCGAACTGGCGAGCGGACGGGATTTCAGCCAGCGGCTGTTCTTCGGCCAACCGCGCTCGGACGTGGCGCACGGCACCTGGCATTTCGACGGCCTGCCGCACCGCGTACTGATCACCGACCGCCTGCGCATGCCACCGGGCACGGGGCACCTGACCGGCGAGACGCGCAAAGGCGACGCGATCAACACGCTGTTCGACCAGATGCCCGAGGACACCACCCTTTGCCTGACGATGGTCGCCACGCCGCAGGATGTCCTTGAAGCGGACTTGAACCACCTGGCCAAGAAAGCGGTCGGCGAAACCCTGGCGTCGGAGCAGGCGCTCAAGGACGTGCATGAAGCCCGCTCCCTGATCGGCAGCGCGCACAAGATCTATCGCGGCACGCTGGCGTTCTACCTGCGCGGGCGCGACGAGGCGGAACTGGACCGGCGCGGCCTGGACCTGGCGAACGTGATGCTCAACGCTGGCTTGCAGCCGGTGCGCGAAGACGACGAGGTGGCGCCGCTGAACAGCTACTTGCGCTGGCTGCCGTGCTGCTACAACCCCGGCCAGGATCGGCGCAAGTGGTACACCCAACTGATGTTCGCCCAGCACGCGGCGAACCTCTCGCCCGTGTGGGGCCGCGCCCAGGGTACGGGGCACCCCGGCATCACGATGTTCAACCGCGGCGGCGGGCCGATCACCTTTGATCCGCTCAACCGCCTGGATCGGCAGATGAATGCCCACCTGTTTCTGTTCGGCCCGACGGGTTCGGGCAAGTCGGCGACCCTCAACAACCTCTTGAATCAGGTCACGGCGATCTACCGACCCCGCCTGTTCATTGTCGAGGCCGGCAACAGCTTTGGCTTGTTCAGCGACTTTGCCCGGCGCCTGGGCCTGACCGTGAACCGGGTCAAGCTCGCGCCGGGCTCGGGCGTTACCCTGGCGCCGTTCGCGGATGCGCGCCGGCTGATCGAGACGCCCAGCGACGTGCAGACGCTCGACGCCGATGCGCTGGACGAAGACCTGCCACCCGATGCTGTGGCCATGGAGGCGGATGAGCAGCGCGACGTGCTGGGCGAACTGGAGATCACCGCGCGGCTGATGATCACCGGCGGCGAAGATAAGGAAGAAGCCCGGATGACGCGGGCCGACCGCTCGCTGATCCGCCAGTGCATCCTCGATGCCGCCGAACACTGCCACAGCAAGGATGGCGAGAAGCGCACCGTGCTCACGCGCGATGTACGCAACGCGCTGCGCACGCGCAGCCAGGACCCGACGCTGCCGGAAATGCGGCGTGTGCGACTGCTGGAGATGGCCGACGCCATGGACATGTTCTGCCAAGGCACGGACGGCGAAATGTTCGACCGCGACGGTTCGCCGTGGCCCGAAGCCGACCTCACCCTGGTCGATCTGGCGACCTATGCCCGCGAGGGCTACAACGCGCAGCTCTCCATTGCCTACATCAGCCTGATCAGCACGGTGAACAACATCGCCGAGCGCGATCAGTACCTGGGCCGCCCGATCATCAACGTCACCGACGAAGGGCACATCATCACCAAGAACCCGCTGCTCGCCCCCTACGTGGTGAAGATCACCAAGATGTGGCGCAAGCTGGGGGCCTGGTTCTGGCTCGCCACACAAAACATCGACGATCTGCCGCGCGCCGCAGAGCCCATGCTCAACATGATCGAGTGGTGGATCTGCCTGTCGATGCCACCCGATGAGGTGGAGAAGATCGCCCGGTTTCGCGAACTGTCACCCGCTCAGAAAGCATTGATGCTTTCCGCGCGCAAAGAAGCCGGGAAGTTCACCGAGGGTGTCATCCTCTCCAAGAGCCTGGAAGTGCTGTTCCGGGCCGTGCCACCGAGCCTCTATCTCGCACTCGCGCAGACCGAACCCGAGGAGAAAGCCGAGCGTTACCAACTCATGCAGCAGCACGGCATCAGTGAACTCGACGCGGCCTTCAAGGTGGCCGAGAAGATCGACCAGGCGCGCGGCATCGAGTCGCCGGCCTTGGGCCTGCCGCAATAGCCGCCGGAGACTGCCGTGAAACCGAAACGTCCTTCCATTCCTATGCCGGTGCAGGCGTCCCGCCGTCGGCGCTCGCGCAAGCGCTGGCCCTGGTTCTTGGCCGCTGGATTGATCACACTGCTGTTGATCTGGCTCGTGTCCCGCTCACTCAGCGAATCAGAATCGCAAGCTCCCGTGCCGATCAGCACGGCGCAGATAGTCGGGCCTCCCTGGCAGATGGGCAACGCGCAGGGCAGATTCACGCTGACGCTCTATGCCGACCTCGAATGTCCGTTCTGCCGGGAGTACTTTCCACAGCTCAAGCGCTGGGTGGGTGCCAACGCGGACGTAGCCCTGCAATGGCACCACCAGCCGCTGGCCGTACACGAACCGGCCGCCTCCGCCGAAGCGCGCCTAGCCGAGTGCGCCGCCGAGACAGGTGGGCATGCGGCCTTCTGGCAAGCCATCGAATGGGTCTATGCGCACACGCACAGCGACGGCCTGGGCTTGCCCGAAGGTTTGCGCTATCCCGGCCTCAACCCAGCCGTCGAGCGGTGTTTGGCCAGCGAGCGGCCCGAAAGGGTGATTCGCGTTCAGGCCGAGGAAGCCATGAAGGGCGGCGTGACCGCGACGCCATCCCTGCGACTACACGATCGCCAGACCGGCCAGGCGATCCTGCTGCAAGGGCCGATCGAAGGCGATGCACTGCTGTCGGCCATGGACATGCTGGCGGTTGAGGATGCCGCCGCTGCACCTGTCACCGAAATGCCTGCCGACGTCGTCGGCGACATGCCCAGGTAGCCCGCGGTCATTGAGGCTACGGCGCAGCACGCTGCGCTGACCGCTACCCGTTCGCCCCGCATCCTGGCTGCGAACGATCACCGCTGCTGCGGTGATGGATGCACCTTGTTCCGTTGTTCCATTCCCTGGAGGGCCTGCCCTCCAGGGGCATGTGCGCCCTCCGATTTTCCTGTCTGGAGGTTCGCCATGTCTGTCGTCATCAATGACTCCTGCCTGGAGTCGCTTTCCGATATTTCTGTTCAGAACGAGGACTGGATCGTCCAGCAAGCCATCGCGTTGCTGGAGCGACGGGTTTTCAAAGCCGGGCCACGTCTTGAACGGCCCGCTGCGGTCAGGGATTACCTTCGCTTGAAGCTTGTCGCCGAGCCCTATGAGATATTCGTTGTCGTGTTCATGAACAGCATGCACGACGTGCTGGCCGTGGAGCCGATGTTCCATGGAACGATCAATGCGACCTCGGTTTATCCACGTGTCGTGCTGCAACGAGCTTTGCAACTGAACGCCGCTGCGGTCATCTTCGCCCATCAGCACCCCTCGGGCACCACCGAGCCATCCAATGCGGATCGCGTGCTGACCGAGCAGTTGAAGACGGCCTTGGCGCTCATCGACGTGCGGGTACTCGACCATTTCGTGATTGGTCAGGGCGCACCGTACTCATTCGCCGAGTCTGGTCTTCTGTGATCACAGCGGGGGCTTCGGCCTCCGCTTTTTTCCATGCGGCAGCACCGAACAGGTATGCGGGGTGCCAGCGATGCGCATTGTTTGTTGGGGCGGCAGCGGGTTCGCGTTCGACTATGGCTCTGATCAACTTCCAGGGCACGCGACATGCCAGCATCTTTATTCCGCTTCGCATCCGGCTGGCGAACCCTTGGCCTGGCCGTTGCACTGCCGGCGTCCTTGGCCGTTTTCAGCCCAGCCACCTTCGCCGCCGATGTGGTGGTCGTCACCGACAGCCGCCACCCGGTCAAGACCATGGGTGGCGAGCCGTTGATCGAGTTGGATGAAGGCCCGCGCATCGAAGCCGAGCTTTCCGCACAGCTGCCCGCCGATCCTGAGCAGGCCACGGCCATCGTCAAGCGCCGCCTGAACAACGGCGGTGCCGGCCTCCAGCGCCGCATCGCTTCCGCATACCAGGGCGTCGCCGACGCCTGGAGCCTGGGCGTCACCAGCATTCCGGCAGTCGTGGTGGATCAGCGTTACGTGGTCTATGGCGAGCCGGACGTGGCCCGTGCCGTCGCGCGCGTTGCGCAACACCGGAGGCCGCAGCCATGACCCGCCCCTTCGAGCGGATGCGCCGCCTGCGTGCTGGCGTGGCCTCAGTGCTGCTGCTCAGCGCCACGGGCAGCTACGCACTCAACACCGCAACCATCGTTGGCTCAGTGGCATCGCCAGACTGCCTCGAATACCGCGTCGTCGGCATCTGCTACTGGCTCTACTGCACCTGGACGGGCTGCACGGTGCGCACGTCCATCAAAGTTCACCACTACATCCCGGATGCGGTCGTCTCCAGCTACAGCAACACCGGCGAGAACCCCTGGGTCGAAGTTCGTCCGATGAGCACGCCCAACCCTTCGGCCCAGGCCGGCGGAGACGGCACCACCAACGAAGACCACGAGAACAATCTCGCCAAGTTCAAGAACGCGGACGTCATCGGCCACCCCGGCGTCGAGGTGTTCAACCAGTTCGTCTCATCGTCGGGCTACTTCTGCGAGGGTGCGGGTACGGCGTTCATGCCATACCTGCTCAGCACCCTGGACACGCTGGCCTGGCGCTACAACGTGCCCGAGATGGCCTACCCGGAGGCGCTGATTCCGGGCAGGCGCGAGGTCGGCGCGCGCACCACGCTGAACCTGTGGGGCAACGTGTATCCGCGCGGCGGCTTCCTGCACCAGGCCGACGACCACAAGGCTGGCGCCGTGGTGGCCCAGCGCGCCGGCGATGTCGTCACGCGCCGTGGGCAGATTCACGTCTATCAGCCGCTGCTCGCCAACTCGCGGCCCGGCTACTGGCCTGCCGGCGCGCTGATGGAAGGCGATGCCTCGACCGGCAAGTGGCAGGAACTCACGCCCGTCCTGTCCTCGTCCTGCACGGTGTTCCCGCGCAGCGGTTTCCTGACCCAGGCGCAGCAAGGCGACTACGCCTGGTCGCTGTGGCGGCCCTATGCGTGCTGCGAACGTCGCGGCCAGGTGTTCCTCGGCAGCGTCGATTTCCAATGAGGGTACGGCGATGAAGCGTCCTGAACTGATGAACCTCTCCCCAAAGGCACGCCGCCTGCTGCGCCCCACGGTATTGGCTGGGGTGCTGGCTGGCGCGCTCGTTCTTGGCGGCGGCCTGGCGTGGGCGCAGACCGGCTTTCAGACCGGCGGCTCCGTGATCGGCGACGAGGTGATGTATTCGATTGGCGGCGGCAGCGCGGTGTCCATGGGCCGCGCGGCCGGCATGCGCTCGATCGGCGTCGGCGTGGGCTGGAACAGCAACCTGATCTGCGGAGACATGAGCATCCAGACCACGCTGCGCAACCAGCTCAACGGCGTCACCAACGGCTTTCAGCAGATCATGAGCAACGTGATCCAGAGCGCCACCAGCGCGGTGGCATCGCTGCCTGCGCTGATCATCCAGCGTGCTGATCCGGGCCTGTACAACCTGCTGACCAACGGCGTACTGCAGGCACGGCTGGATTTCGACCGCTCCAAGCTGACCTGCCGCGCCATGGCCGAGAAGATGGCCGACACAGCGGGCGGACAGCTTGGCTGGAGCCAAGTCGCCGAAGGCATGGCGCTGCGCGATGCCGTGTCGAGCACGGATGCCGTGTCGGCCATCGAACAGGCCGAGACTCGCCGTGGCAACGACGGTGTGCCCTGGGTAGGCGGCAGCAACGCGGGCGGCGCAGGCCAGACCGCGATCCGCGTGGTCGGCGACGTCACCCGCGCGGGCTACAACCTGGTCAACGGCCGCAGCGTGACCGACACGTCGTCCATCGCGTCCGCCAGTTGCGCGAGCCTATCCTGCCAGACCTGGACCTCGCCACAACAAGCGACCGAATGGGCCACACGGGTTCTCGGGGAGCAGGTGCAGCGCACTTGCGATGCCTGCACCAAGACCGAAACGGTGCCCGGCGTCGGGCTGACGCCGCTGATCCAGGAGGAGTACGAGGCAAAACTGGAAGCCTTGCAGGAACTGGTCTCGGGAACACGCAATACCACCTTCGAGAACCTGCGCGTAGCTGGCAGCACCTCGCTGCCCATCACGCGCGGCGTCATTGAGGCGCTACGCGACGAGCCGGACCAAGACCTGCTGGCGCGGCGCCTGGCCTCGGAGGTCGCGCTGGCGTCGGTGCTGGAGAAGGCCTTGCTGCTCCAGCGCACCCTGCTGACCGGCAAGAAGGAGCCCAACGTCGCGGCGAACCAGTTGGCGGTCGAGGCCGTGAACCACGAGAGCGACACGCTCGACCAGGAAATCCGCAACCTCAAGACCGAGCTGGAGCTGCGCCGCGAGCTGGCGAACAACTCCCCCATGGCCATCATCCAACGCCACGGCACGCGCGCGGCTGGCTCACGTGGCATCTACGAAGGCGATCCCATTCCCGACCGCCTCGACCGGCTTCAGAAGGGCAATCCGGGAGGCAACCCATGAACCCGCCGCGCGCCAGTTGGCTGCGCCCGCGCGGGCTGCTCAACCGGCGCGCAGCGAAGGCGTTGCTGTGGACGGTCGTGCTCGTTGCCGCCGCCGTGGGCGCCAACGTCGTCGGCATTTACCTCGTCGGCAGCGTTGCCAGCTGGGAGCGGTGGCTGACGGCCAAGGCGGGCTACTTCCTAGTGTGGCGGCTGTGCCTGTACGGCGCGACAGCCTACGGCTGGGTCTGGATGCGCCGCCGACTGCTGGCGCGTGAGACCCAACGCGGGGCGGATAGGCAGGCGCGGCGTCGCCTGCTGCGCAGCGAGATCGCCGGCGTTGCCGCGATCGCCGCGCTGGAAGCCAGCCTGTTGCTGCAGGCCACTTGAGGGGAGATCGGGGTTATGACGCTTTTTACGACCGACTACCTGGAGTACTACCTGATGCTGGTGTCGTGGATCGTCCATAACGGCATCTGGGCGGTACTGGTGGCAAGCGGTGTCTTCGCGCTGCCTTTCATTGCCATCATCGTGCAGGAATGGCTGAAGGCCCGTGCGGAAGGTGCCGACGAAGGCAACAAGGGCGTGCTCTCGGCTGCGCGCATCGAGAACCGGGTGTTCGTTGCCATCGTGGTGGTGATGTTCGCCGGTATTCCATTCATCGACGTGGACCTCAACACCATCCGCTACGACAGCGCACGCTCGGCCCAATGCCAGGTCAGCGTGCCGCAACCCACGGATACCGGCTGGTCGCAGTCCTTCAGCACTATCAACAACCAGTCGGCGAAGGTGCCCGTCTGGTGGGCCTTCATGCACACACTCTCGCGAGCAGTGACCGGTGCCTCGGTGGCGGCGATTCCCTGCGGCACCGACTTGCGGCAGATGCGCATGGAGATCGACGCGACCCGCATCGACGACCCGGTATTGGCTCAGGAAGTGGCGGATTTCTCGCGAGACTGCTACGGACCGGCGCGCGCCAAATTGTTCATGCAGCGTCCTCAGCTTGATGAGCAGCAGATGCACGACGTGACCTGGATCGGATCGCGCTTCTTCACGGACACCGGCGGCTACTACGACACCTACCGCTCCAGCACGCCACGCGACGATTGGCCCTACGACAGCACCCGCGACGCGGGGCTTGCGCAGGTGGCCAGTGGTGGCGGCTACCCGACCTGCAGGCAATGGTGGGCCGATGCCGGCAATGGCCTGCGCGCACGCCTGCTGGGGCAGGTAGACCCAAGCCTGCTGAATCGCCTGGCGGGCTGGGCCGGATTCCTGAGCCGAGCCGATGTGGACGACTCGGTGATCCGCACCATCGCCTCGCCACGGCAGCAGAAATTGAACCAGGGCAGCGTCTATACAGACTACGGTGGCCAGATCGACAAAACCCTGCCGAACATCGTGACGCGGGCCACAGGAGACGTTGGGATGGCTGTCGGCGCGATTGCCGCGTTTCCGGCCATGGACGTGGTGCGGCAGGCGCTGCCTATGGTGCTCGCCTTGCTCAAGATGGCACTGGTCATCTGCATCCCGCTCGTACTGGTCGTGGGCACCTATGACCTGAAGACGGTGGTCACAGTCAGCGTCGTGCAGTTCGCGCTGTTCTTCGTCGATTTCTGGTTCCAGCTCGCACGCTGGATCGACAGCACCATCCTCGATGCGCTTTATGGCTGGGGCTTCGGCTGGAACCGGCCACACAGCAACTTCGATCCACTGATGGGGCTGAACAACGCCTTTGGCGACCTGTTGTTGAACTTCGTTATGGGGACAATGTTCATCGTGCTGCCCACCTTTTGGATCGGTGCACTGACCTGGGCCGGAATCCGCGCCGGGACGATTGCAAACAGCTTCTCAGCCGGCACGAGGGACGCAGGGAGTGCCGGCGGAAAGGGAACTGGCGCGATCTCAAGGAAATTGAAGTGACGCACGCTCAAGTCGAGTGTCAGTCATCATCCTTGTACATCTCATGAGATGTGTCGTTATAGAGATTCGGGTCATAACCCGGTGTCTCTCGAAGTTCTTCCAAGGTGGTAGGAAACTGCAAATGGAACTCTTCGTCTGAATGGCTCTGATTTGCTGCCCATCCCACAGCCACGACACAAACCAACAGCAGTGCCAGCCAGAACGCGGAATAGAGCAGTACACCGAGCACGGCCAGCTTGACCACCCACAACAGCACGATGGCACCAGCTACCGGCACGCCCCTGGATACCAACCAGCTCGACGCCCGCCGTTCGCCACGCGCATAGGCGCGCCATCCACGGCCAAAGCTGCGGCCGAGGCGTTCTGCGGTGCTGATGCGGGTCGTCGTGTTCATGGTCGTCACCTGCTACATGTGAGATCGCTACTCCAGTTTGCTCCAATCCTGCTTGCTTGCCTGTACCAATGCGCTCCATTCGTCCGGCGGATTCCCGCGTCCGAGCATCTTCTCGAACACGGCATACGGGTCTGATTTGCTTCCCGAAGACCGCAGGGTCTGTTCATCGTTGACCCAGGCGTACACGATGACCTTCGCCTTCGAGTCGTAGCGGAAGAACAGCCGGTACCGTCTTCCGAGCTTGGCCCGCCGCCAATGGCGATAGGCCGGCCCCATGGTGTTGCCTTGACGGTACTCATCGCGTGCCGGATCGCCTGGCACCACGTCTTGCATCAACTGGACCAAGGCCCGGAAGAACTTGACGTTGGCGTTCGATCCGAACCCTTCCGGGTCGTTGTCTTGGGCGCGCAGCACCGCCGCGCGCAGCTTCAGCATCTGCTCGATCAGGTTGTCGTGGAACAGCAGTGTCCAGCCATGCTGTTGCATCAGATGTCCACGTCCTCATCGAAATCATCGCCCAGGTCCACCTTGTGCCCCGCGTGCTCCAGCATTGTGCGAGCCAGATCCTCGGGCAGGCCGCGCACATTCCGGCCCGCTTCAATGTCGCGGGCCAGCAAGGTCAGAAACGCGGCAATGGCCGGGTCCTCGTGCTCGGCATCGGCGCGGGTCACGACGACCTCACTGCCACGAAGCTCGAACGCAAGCTTGCTGCCGGTATCGGCGCCAAGCGCCTGTCGGATGGACTTGGGCAGCGTGATCTGGCCTTTGGAGGTCAACGTGGCAACTTCGTGAATGGCAGGCATGGCGGCTCTCCTGATCGCAATGTCTACATTGTAAGGAATTATCCTTACCTTGTCAATGAGAGCTCTCACCGGGGTTCTCCAGCATCCAACAATGAACCTCATCGTAGGGCGGGAACAGCCAGCCTTCCCGCATCAATCCGGCCCTGCCATACCCGCATTGACGGTGGACGACCAATGCTCACCGCTCTATATCCAAAGGCTTCTAAAGGCCAAAAGGTCAAAGGGAGCAAGGGAATGGGGTGCAAGGGGAAAGGCCCTACCCGAAAAGGCGAAAAGGCCTCCCGCTTGGCCCGCCATCAGGACACCCACATGCTCTCTCTGTTCCAGCGAAAACGGCCCCCGGTCGCTGCCGCTCCGTCGCCAGCACCCGCCACCGACCTCCCGAAAGGGCTGATCTGGCCGGAATCGGCCGCATCGCTGCTGGCGACACCGCGCCGACAGAAACTGCTGGAACACATCTGGCAGCGCACCTCGCTCTCGCGCAAGCAGTTCGCCGCGCTGTACCGTGCGCCGCTGGAACGTTATGCCGAGCTGGTTCAGGCTTTCCCTGCCTCCGAAGCGCATCACCATGCTTACCCAGGCGGCATGCTCGACCACGGTCTGGAAATCGTCGCCTACAGCCTGAAGCTGCGCCAGTCTCATCTGCTGCCCATCGGCGCCAACCCCGAGGATCAGGCCGCGCAAGCCGAGGCCTGGACTGCTGCCATCGCCTACGCCGCACTGCTGCACGACATCGGCAAGATCGCTGTCGATCTGCACGTCGAGCTAGCCGACGGCAATACCTGGCATCCGTGGCACGGCCCGCTGCACCAGCCATACCGCTTCCGCTACCGTGACGATCGCGAGTACCGGCTGCACAGCGCCGCGACAGGCTTGCTCTATCGCCAGCTACTCGATCGTGAAGTCCTGGACTGGCTCAGCAGCTACCCATCACTGTGGGCACCGCTGCTTTATGTCCTGGCCGGGCAGTACGAGCATGCAGGGGTGCTGGGCGAACTGGTGGTGCAGGCCGACCGAGCTTCCGTGGCCCAGGAACTGGGCGGCGACCCCACACGCGCCATGGCCGCGCCCAAGCACGCGCTGCAACGCAAGCTGCTGGACGGGCTGCGTTACCTGCTCAAGAAGGAGCTGAAGTTGAACCAGCTCGAAGCCTCCGATGGCTGGCTCACCGAGGATGGTTTGTGGCTGGTCAGCAAGACGGTCTCGGACAAGCTGCGCGCACACCTGCTATCCCAAGGCATCGACGGCATTCCTGCGAACAACACCGCCGTGTTCAACGTGCTGCAGGATCACGGCATGTTGCAGCCGACAGCAGACGGCAAAGCGATCTGGCGCGCTACCGTGACCAGTTCCACCGGCTGGAGCCACTCGTTCACCCTGTTGCGGCTCGCGCCCGCGCTGATCTGGGAATCTGGTGAGCGGCCAGCACCGTTTGCTGGGACGGTGACGATCGACACGCCCACCGCAGGTGAAGATGTCGAAGCAGGGGCCACCCTTTCTGCGAACGGCGCGACGTCCGCTTTGGAGAACCCAAACGCTCCGCCAGCGGAAGGTAGTGGCATCGCATCGGCACTTCCACCCAAGGCCCAGGCCAGCCCCGACGCCATGGAGGACATGCTGGCGATGGTGGGAATGGGGAATTCACCAACCATCCAGCAGGATGTGGAAACCGCCCCGGACGAAGTGCCCGCAGGCCTCCCCGATGCGCCCCTGCCGACCTTGGCCGGCGCTGCGCCTTCGCCGCCGGCCTCCACATCCTCGACGACACAGCCATCCGGCGAGCACTTCATGGCGTGGCTGAAACAGGGCATCGCCACGCGGCGGCTCATCATCAACGATGCGAAAGCGCTGGTGCATACCGTGAGCGACACCGCCTACCTGGTCAGCCCTGGCGTGTTCCAGCGCTATGCGCAGGAACACCCGCAGGTAGGGAAACTGGCCAAACAGGAGAACCTGCAGGATTGGCAGTGGGTGCAGAAGCGTTTCGAGCGGTTGCAATTGCATCGCAAACAGCCGAGTGGTCTGAACATCTGGACGTGCGAAGTCACAGGCCCCAGAAAGTCACGGAAACTGCATGGCTATCTGCTTGTCGAGCCACAACTAATCTTCGGTGAGATGCCGCCAAACAACCCATACCTGAAGGCTATTGCGCTTCGGAGTTGAGATCGCCCTCGGTAAAAAATCCGGGCAGGTTCTAGACCCGAAAAATATCGACCTTGGTCTCCAAGCACTTTCGCAAGCTGAGATCGTTCGCCCCCACCTCGAACCACCCCCCAGGCTTCTGATAGAAGTCGAGGCCACGGCCAATCTTGATGACCCAGCCGTTATCCAGGCGGATTTCGCGGTCGTGGATGTTCGGGTTGAGTTTCACCTCCAACTCGACATCCAATTCCAGCAGGCTCTGCTTCAGCTCATCGAGCTTCTCGGCGATGTCGGCCAACTGGGTCTTGTCGTCGTAGCCGGTGATCAGGCTGATCTTCTTCACCGTGCCGGCCTTCAGCACCGTCTCGCAGAAGCGCACGAAATTCTGAATCTGGTGTTGCAGGCGAATGTACGGATCTTCGATCACGACAGACTTGGCGCCTTGCAGGTAGGGGCCGAGGATCGACTCATAGCTGTACCCGGTATCGCCATAGAGGATGGTGAAGTGTTGCTCCTTGAGCTCCAGTGCTGGTGGCGCAACCACCGCTGGTGTTGGCGCAATCGGTGACGGGGCGACTGAATGTTCTGTCGCAACGATAGGCGCGGGCGACACGGCAGGCTGCACTTCGACGGTTTCGTTGGGCTGTTCACCTGCCTGATTCAAACGACGGCGCGCAGGCTCTTGCGTTGCCGGCGCATCCTTCGACTCTGGGCAGAACACCACCACTTCCTCACCGCTGGCCTTGAAGTAGGACAGGTTGATCCGGGCGAACTCGTCATCCGGCTTGCGCTTGTTCATCTGCTCCTTGACGCGGCGGCGGCATTCCGTCGCATAGGCTACGTATTCCTCGAACTCCTCGTCCGTTGGCGGCCCGTTCGGATGCAGCACCTTCAAGAATGCGCAGACGGTTTTCTTGATGCCTTTCTCGTCGCGCCCTTCAATCGATTTCCCGAGTCGAATGCGCTTGCTCACTTCCTCATACCGGTTCGTGTGCTTGAACTGGTAGTGGAAGGCTTCCGCCAGATAGTCGGTGATGAAGCCGTAGTTGCTGGTCAGGAACTCGCTGCTGTTCTTGGGCATCTCCCAGCCTGGGATATACGCGGCGAAGCGATCCATCACCGCCAGGTCGAGTTCCGGCGGCAAGGGCTGAAACAGGTCGTGCTCGTTGGAGTTGACCACCTGCTGCACCGACACGTCGATGTTGCCGACAAAGCTCAGGCTGGCATCGGCGATCACCTCGGCTCCGCGCGAGAAGCGCCCGTTGGCCATGAAGTCCTTCATGATCTGGATGGTGTCCGGATCACGCACCTTAATGCCACCGACTTCATCAAAGGCGACCGTATCCCAAAACCCAACCAGGCCCACTTTGCGTCGCGCGTTGTTGTAAAACAGTGTGGCCTTGGTCGCCTGGCCGCCCGAGATCAAGGTGGCGTAGGGTGAGAACTCACTGAAGAAATAGGATTTGCCCGTGCCGCGAGGCCCCAGCTCGATGTAGTTGTAGTTGGGTTCCACCAGCGCCGCCAGCCTGGCGATGAAGTGCATCTGCACGCGCTTCGAGAGCTTGCTGGGCTCCAGGCCCACTGAGCGCAACACCGCTGCGATCCACTCATCGCGCGTGAACGCACCGCGCCCCTCGGCATACCGCTCAAAATCGAATCGCGTCAGTTGGATCGGTCGCAAGTCCTCGATGGAGAACGCGTAGTCATCCTCATCGATGTCGTTGTGCGCCAGGGTGACTTCGGCCCAAATGCCGCCTTCCAGCAGCCTGTCGTTATCTCGGTAGAACTTCTCGCCAATCGCAATGCGTTGCGAGTTGAAGTTTTCCAGCGATGCCCAGTGGCGCTTCTCTTTTTCGACGTAGCGAACGTGAACCTTGTCGATAAAGCGGTGCTTGCCCTTGGTAGCCACCTTGGACTGCGCGGCATTGGCCTCGTCCGGCTTAACGTAGTTCTCCTGTAGCGACGACAGCACGGCCTCCATGCCGGCATCCATCTCTGCCTGGTCGTTGCTGGCGCAATACTTGGCAAGCAGGAACTCCAGGACGAAGGTCGGGACGTTGGTGCCTTTCTTGATTCGATGCAGCAAGTCCTTGCGAAGAACCTTGCCGTCGAAGGTGGCGTTCAGTTTTTGGTCGAGTTCGTCCATAGGGCTCATTCCGTGTAGTCGGTTTCAAGCGCCAGATTGCTGTAGGCGGCCAAAGTCGTCGGGTTCAGCGCCATGATCTTGAACTTGCCGCGGAATTCCTCATCCATCCGCAATGCAATCTGCTTACGCTGGTTCGGCATCAAGGTCAGGGTTCTCGTCGCGGGGTTCACCTCACCACCGGGACGTGGCTCACCCACGACATTGCCTTTGCTGTCTTGGGCTTCCAGCAGAATTTCCACGCTCATGTCCTGCGTGAACATGTCATCGGATACCAGAGTCACCTCGATCACGGGCAGCAGCGTGGTGATGCGCTTGGCGCCGTTCTTGTAGCTCAGCTCCACCAGAACCTTGCGCGGCTGCGCATGGGCTCCGCCATCCAGCCGGGCGACCAGCACCGGAACAACCGCCTCCGCCAGCGACGCCCCGCCATGAAAGTAAAGATGGCCAGAGCGGTACGGCGCCATGCTGCGCGGCAGCGCCACTTGCGCAAAATCGCCGCGAATACCGACCTTGTCAGCGCCAACGATCAGGCTATGGCTGTCCGCCGTGCCGTTGCCCAGCATCATGCGGTCATGGGCATTTAGCCATTTCCCCTGCGGTTTCACGCACACATCGCCAGCCTCTGCCTGCGCGTTCAGGAAGAAACCGTGATCGGTCACGATGACAGCCTCTTTGAAGCCCATGCCGCGCAGCTTATGCAGTGCCACACGAATGAGCTTCAAGGTGCCGGGAATCAGCCCCAAGGTGGTCTCGGGGTTGCTTTCCAGTTGGCTGTCGATTTCCGTGGAACGCAGCACCAGCAGATCGACGGTCTCGGCGATCTTCGGCTTGCCGCGAACAAAGTCGCTCAGCGGCATTTCCTCGAAGCGATCGCCATAGCGCTTGGCCAGCACACCCATGCGCTGTGCCACGTTCCCCACGGATTCGCCGTCCAGCTTGGGCACCAGTGAATCGTTCTCCAATGCCAGGGTCAGCCCTGTGCGAGCATTGGGCAACAAGCTGGCCATGCCGACCAAGGTGATGGTGGGCAACTGTGCATAGGCCACCTGCAATTCAACAGGGCCGTCCTCAGTCAGCAGCTTTTCAAGCGCCACGCCCAATTCGTAGCGCAGGGCGTCCACCATCAAATACGCCACCTTGCGGCCACGCTCCTTGAGGCGGTCGGCCACCAGGCGATCAAAAACATCGGCGTTGGCCAAGCGCCCGGCTGGCGGCCAGCCGGACGTCTCGATGTGCTTGACGAAAAGGCCCTGCACCTTTTCCGCCAAACGGCGATAGCGGGCACGCGCCTGACTGATGACCTCGTGCATCAGCCCGTGCGGATCGAGAAAATCACCTGCGGCCTGCTCAAACTCGCGCTGCAGGCGATCTGCCTCGCGCAGGCTGTTCAGATAGAAGTCGATCAGCTCGGCCTGGGAGCGAGCGTGGTCAGGCAGCTGGCGCTCGAAGTCGTCGCAGGCTTCAACCAGGCTCAGCCCCGAGCGCACCAGTTCCCACTGCGCCTGGCTCTCGCCCATGCCCAGCCAGACCGAGCCTTTGTGGCGGGCCAACACGCGGCGCGTGGCATCGGTATCGTCCGTGACGATGCCTTTGATGGCCGTGCGCAAGAAGGTTCGTTCCTCGAAGGGGAAGGTATCGCGCTCGCCCAGGTCTTCCAGCGAACCACAGAGTTCCACCAGGTTGAGCTCCTTCTCTATGGCTTCTGCGCGGTCGATGTAGGCCGCACGCGCTTTAGGATCATTGCGCAACTGCTCGCACACACCTTCGACGATAGGCTTGGCCTCCGGCGGCGCGTGCGGCACACCACTCAGGGCATCAGGCAAGGCCACGGGCAGATCAAAGACGAACTCGCTGAACAGCACATAGCGCCACAGCTCATCCGCCAGCGCGGACCAGGTCTTGCCGCGCGTCTTCACGCTCAGCCCCAAGGTGGCACGGAGAAAATCGCGCGCCTCCTGCATCCAGCCTTCCTGCCCCTTGAGCGCTTCGGTCTGGTTGGCGCTGGGTGCCAGCAGCGCCGCCAGAATTTCGCGGCCAGACTCCACCCGCAGCGTGGCTCGCAACTGGGGCCAGCTGACGCCACCGCCGATGGCGTCGATCACCGCGAAGGTCGGCCCAGAGGGAGACGTGGCGAACACCTGGCGAATCTCGGTGGCGTGATCCGGCCTGGCGCGCAGGCACAGGCTCAGGTATTCGTCGCCATCGTCTTGCGGGAACACCGCGCCGCATTCTGCATACAAGGCAAATGGGTCAGCCTGCTTGTGCTCGTCGGTTTCCGGGCGCTGGGTGGGCACATAGATCAACACCGCTTCCAGCGCAGCCTTCCCCACTTCGCGAAGCGCCAGCAGGGCCGCCTCGCGGCTTTCGATGCTGCTGATCGATGCATCCACCACCCGAAGCTGGTCGCCCGCCAGGTCGAAGCATTGTTCGCGGTAGCGGCGGTCTGCGTCGTACACCACCAGGCAGCCCGCTTGCTTCAGGCGCGGTCGCAGCACGCTCTCGCGAATGAACTCGGCAATGCTCATACGCCTGCCCCCAAGCGCTCGTGTTTGTGGATCATGGATTCACCTCTATTGTTTTGCGGCGCACAAATAGCCGCTTCATGCGCAACAAAGTCGCTTGTATCGCACCCGTGCGCATCAAAATGCATCCCGTCCTTCGGCAATGTTGAGCAGCGCTGGGAAGCACAGCGTGGCCGCCCGCCGGCCGCTGGCCTCTACCAGCGCCCGCAGCACACCGGCGTCGCGCAGGGCAGGCAGCATGCGCTTGGCGGTAGGCTCAGGAATGCCACTGCTGGCCACAAAGTCCGAACTCTTGAAGATGGGCCGCTCAAAGATCCAGTCCAGAGCGTGGATGGCGTACTGCGAGCGCGTCAAATCAGCCAGTTCCCGCTTCATGCGCTCATACAGCGCCAGAATGTCAGCGGCCTTGTGCTGGTTCTCTTCGGCCTGGGTCTTGATGGCCTGCAGAAAGAAGTGGCACCAGCCCGTCCAATCGCCATCGCGCGACACCGCCAGCAGGCGCTCGTAATACTCATCGCGGTGCGCCTCCAGAAAGGCGCTCAGGTAAAACATCGGCCGTTGAATGACCGCGTTCTGCCACAGAAACAGCGGCACCAGCATGCGGCCCAGACGGCCATTACCATCCAAAAATGGATGCAGCGCCTCGAACTCCGCATGCACGATAGCCAGTTGCACCAGCCGGTCGGGCGCATCGGTGTGCAGATAGCGCTCCCAGGCGCTCATGGCATCGGGCAGTTTGTCCGCGCCAATCGGCACAAATCGCGCCCGTTCTACCGTGCAACCCGCCGGGCCAATCCAGTTGGGAATGCGCCGGTACTCGCCGGGCGATTTGCCCTGGCCGCGCACACCATCGAGCAGCACCTTGTGCGATTCACGCACGACCCGCTGCGACAGCGGCACGTCGATGAGCATTTTTTCCGCCATGCGCATCGCGGCGCGGTAGTTGAGCACCTCATGAATATCGTTGCGCCGTGCCTCGCTCAACTCGGGCGCACCGCCTTCGGCCTCGAACTCCAACACCTCGCCCATGGTGGCTTGGGTGCCTTCGATGCGCGAAGACAGCACCGCCTCTTGCGTGGTCAGGGGCGACAGCAGCACCGCTGCATTGGGAATAGCTGCCAGCGTACCGTCGTAGCGCGCCACTGCCGCCGAGGCAGGCCCCAGCAGCGGGATCAGCTGCGGCCAATCCAGTTCGACTGGAGGAAACGCACCCAGATGATAGTGAACGGTCGCCATAACTTTCCTCAGAAATCCAGATGCTTGCCACAATGGCCAACGATGATTTTCTTTTCGGCAGCAAGCCATTCAAAATGGATGCGAAGGGTTTCGGCCAGGCTGTCTTTCACGCCATGCTTCAAGTGCTTCTCCATCAGGAAATCACGCCCTCGGTAGGCAAAGGTTCGTCGGCGCTTGCCGTCATTGCTCAGTGCGCTGGCTTCATTCGCTGAGTACGCGTTCTGGCCGAATACCGCCTTGGCTTGTTGGTCACTTTTCCCGTCAGCAAGCTGTTGCCAATACTCGGTCACCAATTTTTGCAGTAGCTCGAAAGCCTTTGTCCCCTGGCGAAATCCGCCACGATCCGACTCCTTGGCCGAGTTTTTTGAAGATTCCAGGAATTTGATTCGGTCTGCATATAGTGTGGCAATCAAATCAACTGTCTGTTGAAGACTTGGCCCGCCCTTGAGAACGGCCGTCACGGAGTCACGAATAGGCGCCAAGGCCTCGGCAATGTCACCAGACTCATCGTCGCTCGACTGCATACCGCTCAGCGCATGCTTGAGGTTGGCGACATCTCCTTTAAGGGCTCGGGCCTCATTATCTTTTACCTGGTAATCAGATCGAAGGTTGAGCAGCTCTTCGTCTTTGGACTTCAACTCTTGGTCAGCCGCTTCAAGTAGGGCGATGTACTCGTCCAACTGCTGCGAATGATCCCCGGCTCTGGCGCGCTCAATAGCCTTCGCCAATTGAGCACGAAGTGCTGCCTGAGCCACTTTCTCTGGTGAAATGTGTCGCCACGATAAAGGCAGATTGGTTCGGTGGGTGATCGCCGCCAACACCTCCGATTCAACAGACTTTCCGTCTTCGAGCAGATCGATAATGTCTTCAAAGCGCATAAGGAAAGTTTCGTAGAAATTTCCACGCTCACCCTGACGCCCCGGAAACACGATATTCAACGCACCACCAAAAGCCATAAAGCGGCGTCCTACCACTTCCTCAATGGCAAAGGTATCCTCATCAGCGGGAACGCAGACCACGTCAGCCAGTCCAACTAAAATTGAACGCAAGCGCTCCGGTTGGACTGGGTAGGCGCCGTCACGGTTGATGCTCAAGATTGCAATCGGATAATCCCGCTCGGCACGCTCAACCTCGTGTGAAAAAGCTGGTGCGCTTTCTTGAGTCAATTGCTTGACCTTCAAGCCGGGGGTAAGCCCGAGAGGGTTGCATGAGCGGATCAATTGCTCGACCAACTTCGGGCGCGTCACCTGAATTGGAGCGGTGACGCGTGCGCTCACCTCGTCAGTTCTAAGTAACAAAGAGCACTCAACAGGCGCGTCCTCGGCCTCTTGCCGTAGGCCAATTTCGGTAATCCAGCGCCGACCAGAAACCTGCTCGTCTCTGTGACTTAACTGGGCACAAAACCAGAAAGGATACGTTCTTCCTTTGTCGTCAGACCAAGTAGCACGCGAAGTCAATGTGCTGCCATCCTTTAGCCGCAACTCGCGGACACCCTCGGCCAATCGAGCAGCATCGACGTAACTTTTTGCACGCTGCCCCACCCATCTAGCCACTAATTGGATGATCTGATCAGGCCCTTGAGCCGGCTCAAATAAAAACCTGTTCGCGTAAATCAGCATACTTGTTGCCCCTCCCGCAGGCTCAGGATGGACATCACCTCCTTGAGCATCTTGTCTGTTCGCGCCGTAATGGAGGCCTCGTTCCAATCATCTCGGCTGGCCAAATCGGCATTTAGGTACAAGCCGTTGCGGTAGCCGATGAAGTCGCCCTGGTCGTTCTTGCGATCCCGCTTTTTCAAGAACTCCATCGTGCCGAGCTTGGAGTTGTAGCCACTCAGGGTCAGGTTGCCGAGCTGGTGAGCACAGCGTTCACGAATGGCAGCCGCAGTGCCTTTCTGATCCCCTTCGAGCATCGTCACCCAGCCCGGTCCCAAGTTCTCGGTCTTTGGCAGGATGTGTTCGACGGTGAATACGGGGCGATCATTGGCGTCATGCACCCACAGGTCACGTTTGTTTTCCCGGGTTTGGTGTGTTTCTTCCAGCTTGCAGAGCATGAACCGCGTGGCGTCGTAATTCTCCAGGTACACGTCGCCCTTGAGGCGCGACTCGCAAACATCTTGTGGGGCTGCCCGTCCTAGCAGCCAATCACTGGTCTGCTGGATGAAGCCGTCCAGCGTCGTGATCTCGCCACTGCGAATCTGCGTCAGCAAGTGGCTGACCAGCTCCATGAACATCGGGTCGAGTTCGCGGGTGGGTGGCATATCGGTGAGGTTGCGCCAAAAGAACCACTTGGTGAGCAAAGTGGCCAGACGGCTCACTGCATCACCCTCAGTCCATTTCTGGCTCTGCGCCACCTGGCTGGCCCACAGCAAGAATGCGTAAGCCGGCGCGGCCCCCAGGCGTTGCAGGTCTTGCAAGGCTGCTGCGGCAGCTTCGCCCCAGTTCCCTCGTGCCACGGCGGGGTTGAGCAGTGCCGAGTAGGTTTTTCCCTTGGCCTGAAGCGCACCGAACAGCCAGACCGGACGCTTGCGCAGCAGGGTGTCGTAGATGGTGATCAGGTTCGAGCGCGTGGCGCGGGTGCAGCCTTTGACCTCCACCCGCTTGAGGTACTTGAACATGTTGTACAGCTGGCGCAGGAAGCGCTCCTGCACTGCCGGGTCGGGCAACAGATCGATCAGGTCTTTCCATTCGTCAAACGCCCGGTCGATGCCATAGTCCGGACGCTTGTCCAACTCGGCCAGCAGGTTGTTCTTGATGATATCGATGGCCGAGAGCGGGATACCCCGGTTGTTAATCGACTCGAACAACATGAAGGCGTCGGAATGACTGCGCACCTCGATCTTGACCAGCATGGCCGCTTTGAGCTTTTCCAGCAGGGCCAATACGCTGTCCTGGCTCAGTCCTTCCAGTCGCTCGCAGAAATAGCGGTAGGCGCGTGCAATGCGGCGGTTGCCGAAATTGCTCAAGCCCTTCGGCGCTTTCACCTGCTTGGGGAACAGATCGCTCAGCACCTTTTGGAAATCGGTCTTGTTCTGTGCTTGCTCGCTGGGTTCCAGACGCCACTGGCCAGAGGCGCGGACGAAGATGCGGCTTTCCAGGTTGTCCAGCTCCACCAGCAGACGGCGATCTGGGCTCGGAATGGCATTCAGCTTGTCGTAGAACGCACAGAACAACAGGCTGATGGTGGTGAACCGCTGCTGGCCGTCGATCAACTCCAGCCGGCCACCGGCCATGCCATCCTGCTGGGTGTTTACACAGATGATGGAGCCCAGGAAGTGCCCACTGGGCGACTCCTCCAGGTCATTGAACAGCGCATCCCAGTTCTTGCCGCCCCACACATACTCGCGTTGGTATTTGGGAATGAAGAACGACGTCGTCCCATCGGGGCTGAAGTAAAAGCTGACAGGCAGCGCTTTGACGTCCTGAATCATTCATCGCCTCCGGACTTCTTCCTGCCGCGCGTCTTCTTCGGCGCTGCCTCGGGCTCGATGTACACATCCTCCAGACCATGCGCGATGGCGAGCGATTTGTCGGTCTTGCACTTCTCACGAACGCGTTCCGGCCAATAGTTCATGGCCAGGTGCGCCCAGTCGTAGTCGCCTTTTTCCAGCTTGGCCCAGGTGTCCTTGAGCACCTTCTGCCAGGGCTTGTGGCGGAACAGCGGCCACAGCGGCGCGGCGCTGATCTGCACGCCGTCATCGTGGTTGGGCTTGTAGGTGGGCGCGAGCTTGAGCAAAGTGTCGCGCAGCTCGATCAGCTCCAGCTCGAAGGCTTGCAGGGCTTCGAACTGCTTCTCATCGTCACGCGTGCGGGCCGCAGCCTTGTTGCGCAGCGCCGTCACGTCAGCGCCGACTTCTTTAAGCTTGGGTTCGACGAAGTCGTTGATGGCGGTGTACAGCGTCTGGCTGGTGAGACTGGGGTAATAGACCCACAGCGTGTAGCTGCCAGACGTGGTGGACAGCGGCCAGTAGATAGGCGCTTTGCGGCGGCTCTTGGAGTAGCGCTGCAGGTGGAAGGGGAAGAAGTCCTTTTGTAGCCAGCGACGCACGTCTTCCGGTACGGGAGCCTCGACACGGGCGAGCACCTCTTCAATCAGACGTGCCAGGTCGTGCGGATGGCCCTGGTCGTCCACCAGGATGCCGGCATTGGCGTGGAAGGGCGCTGCGCCGTCCGGCAACATGCCGGGGCTCTTGGCGGGCAGCGGGTCAAAGGGGGCGGGCTCGGGCGGCGCGGCTCGCTCGCCGGTGGCCAAACGCCAGTCAAAGTGGCCAAAGGCCACGCCGACGGCCCAGCTCAATAAGCCGGCCGTCTGGTCGATGAGCGCGGCGTTCTCTTCGTCCTCACCTTCATCGTCTGCGTCTGTTTCTTCATCGTCCGTGCGGGCCGCAGCATGGCTTGCCTGCGCCGGGGCGCGATCCTCTTCGCTAAAACCGTAGAGGTCAAAGGCGATAGCATCGATCTCGGCCTGGATGCGGGCCAACTCCGCTTCGATAGCGGGCGGATCGAAGCTGCCCAGACGGTCGCGCAAGGCTGCTGGCAAGTGAAACGCGTGAGAGCTTTCCTGGATGCCATCGAGAGTTAACTTTTGCTTCCACGCGCGACAAGCTAGTTCAGCTAGACGCTCAGTAACTTCAGCATCCGTGTCAGGGGCTGGCGTGGACTTGATGATCCCAACTTCATATGAGTTAGCGACGCCGCCAGCCTGCGACTTATCTGCAGCGGCCAGCTGAACTTCGATAAGCGAACGGCACGGCTTTGATGAAAGGATTGCCAATGCCGCAGAGATGTCTTTTCTACTGCCGCCATCAATAAAAGCGCTCAAGCCTTTTTCAGAAAATACGCAGCCCGCAGGGAGGAATCGTGGTGAGAAGTCACTTTTCGTTCGGCGAGTCCAAGTAATGCCAGGTTTCAGGTAATCACTCTCCCTGTGTAGAACCCAATTTGCCGAATCACCTAAGTAGGGATATTTTTTGAGAATTGCGGCCTCAAGTTCTGCCGCATTGTCTTTCCAATTAATCTGAAGATGAATATCTGAGTAGAAGGGTGAATAACGTCCCCCTTTTGCCAAGTCGATCCATTTGTCGCTCGGCTCCCGCAGTTCCCACCACAAACGTAGAAATCGGAAATCGTCTTTTGTCGAGCATCCCACTTGTGCCTTCAAGCCACGCTCAGCGAAATTTCTGAATCGAGAAAACGCATCGCCAACACTTGGGTTCATCCAATAGGCAAAGACAGAGCTTGGAAGTGATCCGAAGGTAGATGCATCAACTGAGAATATTCCAAAATCAGATTCGCCAGACCTGAAGGAACCACAGAAATTCTTCAGAGCATCCTCTTTGTTTGAGAACTCTAGTACGCGAATGAAATGTGTCACCTTTGCTTCTCCAGAACGTATGCGGCCGCCTCGACGATGGCATCATCCATTACGTTGATCCCCAAATCGGCCATGACTTCTGGCTGTGCTACGCCTAAGACAATTTCCTCGCGCCACTTCAAAAAACTAGGCAGGAAGAAGCAGGTTCGAGCGGTGATTGCACCTATACGACCACCTGCGCGCAATAGCTCCAGCCCGCGCTCAACCATGATGGCCAGCAAATCGTTCTTGCTGCGTGGGTAGGCTTTGGCGAGCAGGTCTTTCGTATTGGCCGCCAGCGCTCCGAAAGGCGGATTCATCACCACCACATCGAACACCTCACGGCACAGATCGATGAGACGCAGGCCCTGCAGAGCATCCTGGGCAAACAAGCGGCCTTGATATGTGGATTTCGCTGCTTGGGCGAAATTGGTGAGCGCCGCGCGTAGCCGCGCCTCAGCCTGCAGCCAGTTCTCCTGCTCCTGTTGGGCAAACAAGCCGGTGCCCTTGCCCACATAGACTTGGCGAATTAAGTTCGGCAACTCTTGCTCAACCTGGAGCAGCACCCCCATTTCAGGTAGCCCCTTGAGCATTTGCAGGGTCTTCTCGAACAGTTCGGCATCGCGCTTATCGAGGTTGGCCGCGAACTGCTGGCGCAACTCACGTTCTGCTGGTGGTGCAATGGCCGCAACGACATGCCCCCGTCCGATCAAGGGACGGTCTTTGGCTTTCACGCCCGCATCGTGCCAAGCGCGCTGCGCCCGCAGCCACAGCGCCAGCGAGGCGATCTGCGCGGCGCGCGGGTCGATGTCCACGCCATAGATGTTGTGCTCGATGATCAGGCGCGGCACGTCGCGCAAAAATGTTTCCTCATACTCGTAGGTCTGGCTCAGGGGCTTGAGTGCGGCCTGGGGCTGGG
>Ga0208938_1000490_pt1 | contig 29649 bp, 26 predicted proteins | sample AD_UKC125_MetaG_FD_184434 | JGI IMG/M metagenome (GOLD analysis project Ga0208938, IMG submission 184434) | Active sludge microbial communities of municipal wastewater-treating anaerobic digesters from USA - AD_UKC125_MetaG (SPAdes) (version 2) | ecosystem: Engineered > Bioreactor > Anaerobic >...
CGGGACCGACATCCCGGCCCCTGTCACACCCCCACGACAGAATCAGCCACCACGGCCACACACCAACACCAACCACGACCACCCCAGGCCCCGATGAAAGATCGAGGCTAGCGCGGTAAGGCCAGCCAACGCTCTGTCATCGTCCATGAAGACAGTGCGCGCGACGGTATCGAACGGGACGGGTTTCTTCGCGAGAAGGCTGCGTAGGGCTACCAGGCTGGACTCATGCAGCAGCGCTTCGTAAGCCGTATCGACGACGAATCCCGCCTGAGCAGCTCGGGTGAGGATTTCATGCTCGGGTGCTTCCGCGTTTGCCAGAGCGACGTACTCGGCGGCTGTCATCGGTCCCCAGCGTGGGCCGGACGGTGTCGTGAGGCGCTGCGCGGTGATGAGATCCTGCCGGCCCGTGTCACCCTCTACCCACTCGAAAGATTCGCCGAACAGGTTCGTCGCGAAACGGGTGACTGCTTCGGGATTACTCTCTGCGCCAACCGTGGCGGACGTGGCAATACACTGGATGGCCCTCTGCGGCGCCACGCGGTCACGGACGCGCCTCAACAGCATCGCGATTTCGGCCCCCTGAGTGCCGTCGTACACGTGGGCCTCATCGACGACGATGAAGCGCCACGTGGCCTGGCCTTCCGGGAAGAGAGCCAGGTCTTGAGGACGCAGCAACAGGTATTCCAGCATCGCATAGTTCGTCAGCAGGAGGTGCGGAGGTGTTTCCCGCATCTCTTCTCGGCTCAGGAGCTCGTTCTCCAGAAGGGGCTCACCGATGTTTAACTGTCCGAACATCTCGCGGGCTTTGGTCCGATCTCCTGCTGTGTCGCCGGTGTAGCGACCGAATGTGATGTCGGGGTAGTTCCCGAGCAACTGCCTGAGCCGTTTGAGCTGGTCGTTGGCCAAGGCGTTCATCGGGTAGAGCAGCAGTGCTCGTACGCCGGGGCCCAAGGTTCCCTTCTGACGTTCCCGCACCAGACTGTCAAGGATGGGGAGGAGGAAGGACTCCGTCTTTCCGGAGCCTGTACCGGTGGCGACCACGATGTTGCGGCCCACCGCCACCTTTCGGATGGAGGACTCTTGGTGCATATAGAGGGGGCGGTCCATGGGCAGGGCGGGGCTGGCCAGATCGGCGAATGAGGCTGACAGCGTGCCGTCGGCGATCAGGTCGTGGATCGACCTTCCGGGCGCGTATGGAGGGGTTGCCTCGAGATATGGGCCCTTGTCGAGTAGCGGCGTAGTGTCGATCGCCGCGCGCAGTGCGGTGTCGAGCGGTGGATTGCGAACGGCAAGGAGGGACTGAAGGTACCTGCGATAGGTAGCTTTGATCTCTGCGCTTGCGCCGACCGCGTCGATGTTCCCGTTCATGCTGGCTGCGCCTTTCGTGTCTCGGAGCCAGCGACGAGAAGCTCCGCCAGCACAAGATCAATCGTCACAAGCTGAGGCAATGCGTTTGCTAGGTCGACCCAACCAGGCTGTTGCATGCGCACGTGTCTGAAGGCCACTTCATTCTCGCGTGCTGCGTATCGCGCCGTGATCGCGAGACCGAGCGAGATGGCGGGCGTAGCGCGCCAACCGTCGTCGCGGGTGGGGTGCTTTCGGGCACGGAACGCAGCAATCACTCCCCTGGATCCAATGTCCAGCAGCACGCCTTCCGTGGCCCGGCTCACGATGCGTGCATTGGCGAAGAAGCGCGATAGTCGAGCGTCCCTGCGGCGAGCGATCACCTCCATGGAGGCCAGCACGCGCGTGTCTCCTCCGAGAAGCCCTTGGGGGACTAAGCCCATCTGAGCCATGATCGCCTCGCGCTGTGAAGGATTGTCCGCGAAGAGGTCGGCACCGCCGTCGAACCGACCGGCAGTAGCAAATGGGTCCTGTCCCCCCAGGATGCTGGTCACGGAACTCCCGCACACCTCGATGGCCGCATCCACCTCGTCCTGAGACCACTCGGTGTCTGCCGCAGAAAGCAGGGCGCATGGCAGCGCCCCGCGCTGCGTCCAACGAGGAGCTTCGTCGTCATGGGCCTGCCTGAGATTCGCCCACGCGAGGCCACATCGCACCACGAGGGATGGAATCCCCGCAGTGGGCACGGAGGACTCCGCAAGCGCCAGGAGTGCCTCCTTCGGTTGTCGGAACATCGCCGCTTCAAGGACGTCGCGTACGTGGCTCTCGCGGTTCCCGAGTCGCAATTCGCCCAAGGTGGCGCGCGCAGTCCATATGCGAGGGAAGGCGGTGATGTCTTCCGGAAGCTCGCGGACGCCCGCAAGGAAGGCGGAAACGGCCGTCTCCTCAGGGTCCTCGGTCTGAAGCCAGCCAGGCAGATCCAGGGAGTGCGATGTGCCTGGCTCGGGCCAAACCGGCACTGGCTCCGGAGCCCACGGATCCTCCACTCGGGCCGAAACGTGCAGTGGCCCTGCGGCGACCAGCTCATCAGGCAACTCGGCTGCTCCGGACTCGATGGGGATGACGCTCGGCGGACGCCATGGAGCGTGCGCGGCATACACCAAGGCGACTAAGCCCGGGACGTCCGCGCAATCGGCGAAGGAGAGTGCGGTCTCGGTGAGAGCGACGCTCGAAAACAGTCGCTTTGGTCGGATTGAGGCCACAGGGAGCTGGCCTTCGGCCCCGAGCGCAAGCGTGAGGCGCTTGTGCGCAGTCAAGGTGTCGACGAGGCGCGAGAGGTCGAAGCGATAGATGCCCTGTCTGCCAGTTCCTGACGCGAGGACCTGCACCGGATGTCGGCCGCTGAATGCGGTGAGCGTCGGCTGGGCATCAGCGCCGACGTCGAGGATCAACGTGCCCGCATCACGAAACACATCTTCGCAGAAGAGCGTCACGGGACGAATCGACGGCTTGGTCGTGGTCTCGACGGTCTGGTGCGCCACGGTCATGTGCGGCGGTGTCAGCTTCACAGTCATCGAGGTGAAGGAGTTCTTGACCGTCACGTGGCATTCGCGTTCCATTGGCCCGAGGGGGACGCTCCCTGCCGTGATGTCCATGCCGGGCGGGGTCGTCACGGTTACCGTCGCGGGCACGAGGCCGCCGGGTGCGAGCCGGCGCCAGGAAGGGCTGACTTGGCAACTGAGTCCCTCGGCAATGGCCAGGGTTCGAGATGCCCCACGACCCCATGGGCCCCGCACACGCACGGTGAACGTGCCCAGCACGGGTCTGGCAACGTTAGCCCAGAGGGCCTCGGGCGATGACTCCGCATTCACGGCCATGCGGTGCAGGGCCACTCCTCTGTGGTCGAGTAGCGTCACTTCCCACTCGGCTTCCGCCGATGTCCCCGCGGGCAGAGACACAGTCGGCAACGCGTTGAATAGTGGAACGCCGCTCGCGGTTCGGACGCCAGTCAATGGTTGGCCGGTATCGATCCGCGCGGTTCTGAGGCGCCCAACGTCATGCTGCCGCCCTTTGACGCCAACCCGCACCGATCGTGCGTCAGTAAGGTCCACCAAGGTCAACGACCAGGCTGACCATCCAGGCGGCAGAGCGGCCTCAGCCATGGTTCTGGCCGACCCATCAAACTCCAGTTCATTGGTGGGTACGGGAGCCAGGAGCCAGACTGGTCCCCCCGGCAAGGGGATGCCGGGTGCGATGCCGTCACCATCCTCCGCGAAGACCAGTAACGGGTCGCTGTCGTCGACCACAGGCACATTGGCGGTCAGGTGCTCTCGGCCCTCAAGCGCGGCGGAGGCAAGGCGAATGGGACGAGGGATGGGGACCGTAGTGGCAGGCGCTGGCTCGGTCGAGCCGGGCCAAATGGAGGCGGTTCCAACCCGACGGGGGTTGCCGTCGAGGGAGACGATCCACGTCGCCTGCCCATCGGGGGCATCTCCGACCGGCGGCAGCCAAAGGAGTGGCCCTCCACCGTAGGGATCGAGAACCAGGTGCGGATACACCCTTTGTCCCCGCACCATCCGAATCTGAACCCGATCGAGCACCCCCACGCGGTTCATCTCGAGCGCCGTCAAACGGAAGCGCTCAGGCAGGGGAACCTCTCCGCCATCGCCTCCTGCGGTCACCACATCAAGCAGCTCGAACACCCGGTCCGTGACGTCGACGGCGAACACCCCGCCGAAGCGCAGGAATCGGTTGACCGGCATGTCCACGTTGTACAGCCTGCCCGCCTCAGCCCTGCCAGCAGCCCATGAGACGAAACTCTCCGCGTCCAAGCCGGGGTTCTTGGAGCGCTGCTCCGTGATCAGGCGGTAGTAGTCGTCTAAGCATTTGGTTGGCATGCCGCAGTGCATGAGGATCCTGCCCAGATACCGAGTGCCCGCGTCGGCGTCGGCACCACGAAACGTTGGGAGGCTCAGCTCCTTCAAGTTGTCAAGGAAGGCTTGGCCCCATTCTTGCTGGAAGTGCTGCGACGACTGCATCTTCAGCGCCGCGCCGAACTTCGGCCAGAAGCCCCTTGCGTCGTACATCTCCGTTGCCGCGCTCGTCGTGGCCAGAACGTGCACCGCAGGAAACCTCCGCAGTGCCCGCTCCCTCGCTCTGGAATCGTGCTCGTACTTCCGAAACTGCCGACCCAACACGTGAAGCATCTGACGTGCATGCTCGGGATTGACCGGGTACTCAGCCGCCAACGACAACGCTTCCAACCGTTTGGACCACGCGCGCTCACGCAGCTCGAGCGCTTCGAGGACCCCGACTTCCCGCGTCTTACCCTGATCCGACACGATCCGTTGCTCCGATCCTGGACACTCTCGTCTCCACCAACTCTCTCAGACGACTCCGACAGTCGCTGGACGAAAACGAAAGGTAAACCTCAGAATCGCAGCGTGGGAACTTCGTCTTCTGAAGGCTTTCCGACCATCGCCCAGATTGTGCAGCTGGAGACGCAGGAGACAGATGTAAGGGTCGGGAATCCCTCCCAAAGAGCCGACTCCGCGTTGATTCCCGCCCACGCCGTCCGGACGCCCCCGCAGAGGAGCAGGCTGTCCGCAGACCGCAGCCGGTGTCTACACGACCATGTTGTGGGCGACCCGCGCCGGTTCGGGGGGTCGGAGGTCTGTCACCGAGGCGTCATTCGTCTTGGTCTCGCGGCTGAGGCCCTGGCCGGCGCAGCGTCGAACGTGGAGGCTAGGCCATGGACCACCGCGCGACCCACGCCTGGGCAGGACGAGACAGGTGACGGCGCGAGGCGATAGGGATCACGGGTGAGCCAAGCTCGCTGCCCTTCAGGAGCGGAACGAGCACGGCTACCGTGACAGCCACGTCAGCACTCCAACGTCTGCTGTCGTCAGACCCCCGGAGGTTGCCGTCTCGCGGGGGTCTTGCCTGCTCGTAGCCGGTGCCCTTGTGCCCCACTTATGCCCGGAGGCGGGAGAAGCAGAAGGGCCCAGACCGCGTTTCCGCATGTCAGCCGGCAGGCGGGCAGTGGTCGGGGTGACAGGATTTGAACCTGCGGCCTCTTCGTCCCGAACGAAGCGCGCTACCAAGCTGCGCCACACCCCGTGGCCCGCGAGCACCTGGTCGGGCGTTCACGGCAGCAGGGGAGAGGATAGCCGACCGGGACCACCGGCACCCAATCGGCCCGGGCTGCGATCACCCGCCAGCGGAAAGACGCAGGCCCAGCTCCTCACTCGGCGCGCGGCAGCAAGGTCAGCAGGGTCGCTTCGGGGCGGCAGGCAAACCGCACCGGTGCCATCGGCGAGGTGCCCAGGCCAGCCGTCACCGCGAGGTATGCCGCGTCCGCCGGCGCAGCCGCAGAGGGCGCACCTCCGGCCCCTGGCCACCAGCGCGACACCCCCCGCGCTCGCTTGCGGTCGAGGTCGCAGTTGGTCACCAGCGCTCCCATGAACGGCACGCACAGCTGCCCACCATGGGTGTGCCCTGCGAATACCAGCCCGGCCCCATCGGCCGTCATCGCATCGAGCACCCGTTGATAGGGGGCGTGGGTCACCCCGATCGTCAAGGCCGCGTCCGCAGCTGCCGGCCCAGCCACCACGTCGTAGCGGTCCCGATCCAGATGCGGGTCGTCGACACCCACGAACTCAAGCGGAATCCCGTTGACCGACAATCGAGTTCGTGCGTTGGTGAGTTCCACCCACCCCGCGTCGGACAGCCCGGCGATCAGCTTGTCGGTCGGCAGGGCCGGTGCGGTGCCCACCCCCCGCCGGTAATGCCGCGTCAGATAGAGCGCCGGATTCTTGGGCCGCGGCGCGAAATAGTCGTTGGACCCCATGACGAACACGCCCGGCAGGCCGAAAAGCGGCTCCATGGCCCGCATTGCCGTCGCCACCGCGTCTCGGTGGGCGATGTTGTCGCCGGTGTTGACGACGAGATCCGGCTCCCACTGCGCGAGTTGGCGGATCCACTCCACCTTGCGACGTTGCCTCGGCAGCAGGTGCATGTCGGTCAGGTGCAGCACCCGCAACGGCGCCGCGCCGACCGGCAAGACCGGCGCCGACCGATGCCGCAGAGTGAACAGATTCCGCTCCACCAGCGCGGCATACCCGAGGCCCGCCGCGCCCGCGGCGGCAAGGCCGACGGTATCGCGGGCAAAGGGAGACATGCCGCCTAGTCTTCCACGCCACGTCACGACTCCGTATGCCGTGCGCTCACCTACCAGCCTCCAGCCTCCCGGCACTCCGGCACCCCACAATCCGCAACCCCGCGCACCCCAACCGCAGGAACTCAGGCGACCGGACGGCATACCTGCTGGGAGACTGGACCGATGAGCACCCTGAAGGAGACCTTCCACACCGACCTCACCGCCGCGATCCGGGCCCGCGATGCCGTCGTATCCGGCACGCTGCGCATGGTGCTGGCTGCCGTCACCATGGAAGAGGTCGCCGGCAAGACCGCGCGCGAGCTGAGCGACGCCGAGGTGCAGAAGGTCGTCACCAAGGAGGCCAAGAAGCGCAAGGAGGCTGCGACGGCATACACGCAGGCCGGCCGCCCCGAGCTCGCCGCCCGTGAGGCGGCCGAGCTCGCGGTCCTGGAGCGCTACCTGCCGCAACAGCTCACGGCGGCCGAGATCGAGGCGCTGGTGGCCGAGGCAGTCGCTGAAACCGGTGCGACCGGTATGCCGCAGCTCGGCCAGGTCATGAAAGCGCTCCAACCGCGGGTGGCCGGCCGCGCCGACGGGGCCGCTGTCGCTGCAGCGGTGCGCGCCGCACTCAGCTGAGGGCTCAGTTGACCCCGCGAAAATGTCGAAAGCGGACCCGAGAAGGGGGCCACGGCATACGCCGTAGCCCCCTTCCGATCTCGTGATCAGCGCAACGATCAGGCGTCCGCGAGGCGGGCCTTCAAGCCGTCGAGCTCAGCCTGCAGGGGGGCCGGGAGCTTATCGCCGAACTTGGCGAACCACTCCTCGATCATCGGCAATTCCTTGCGCCAGTCGTCGACGTCGACCTTGAGGGCCTTGACGACGTCGTCGTCGGCCATCTCCAGGCCGGTGGTGTCGATGTCCTCCGGGCGCGGGACGAGGCCGACCGGGGTCTCGATGGCGTCGACCTTGCCCTCGAGGCGCTCGACGATCCACTTGAGGACGCGGGCGTTGTCGCCGAATCCGGGCCACAGCCAGTGCCCGTCGGCATCCTTGCGGAACCAGTTGACCTGGTAGATCTTCGGCAGCTTCGACTCGTCGTGCTGCTTGCCGATCTCGAGCCAGTGGTTCATGTAGTCGCCGGCGTGGTAGCCGATGAACGGCAGCATGGCCATCGGGTCGCGGCGCACGACACCGACCGCGCCGACAGCCGCGGCCGTCGTCTCGGACGAGAGCGTGGCTCCGACGAAGGTGCCGTGGGTCCAGTTGCGCGATTCGTAGACCAGCGGCACGGTCGTCGCGCGACGGCCACCGAAGAGGATCGCGTCGATCGGCACACCGTTGGGGTTGTTGTATTCCTCGGCGAGCATCGGGCACTGCGAGGCGGGCGTCGTGAAGCGGCTGTTCGGGTGCGAGGAGACCTCGGGGCTCTCCGGCGTCCAGTCGCGGCCCTTCCAGTCGGTGAGGTGAGCGGGCTTCTCCTTGGTCATGCCCTCCCACCACACGTCGCCGTCGTCGGTGAGAGCGACGTTGGTGAAGACCGAGTTGCCCTTCTCGATGGTCCGCATGGCCATCGGGTTGGTGCCCATGCCGGTGCCTGGGGCGACGCCGAAGAGACCGAACTCAGGGTTGACGGCATACAGGCGGCCGTCTTCACCGAACCGCATCCACGCGATGTCGTCGCCGATCATCTCGGCCTTCCACCCGGCGATGGCGGGCTCGAGCATGGCGAGGTTGGTCTTGCCGCAGGCAGACGGGAAGGCGCCGGCGATGTACTTGACGACACCCTCGGGCGAGGTGAGCTTGAGGATGAGCATGTGTTCGGCCATCCAGCCCTCGTCGCGGGCCATCGCCGAGGCGATGCGCAGCGAGTAGCACTTCTTGCCCAGCAGGGCGTTGCCGCCGTAACCCGAACCGTAGGACCAGATCTCGCGGGTCTCGGGGTAGTGGGTGATGTACTTCGTGTCGCTGCACGGCCATGCGACGTCGGCCTGGCCCGGCTCGAGCGGGGCGCCGACCGAGTGCAGACCCTGGACGAAGTCGGCCTGCAGCTCCTCCATCTTGGCCAGCACCGGGGTGCCGATGCGAGCCATAATGTTCATGTTGATGACGACATAGGCGGAGTCGGTGAGCTCGACGCCGAACATCGGCACCTTGGCCTCGAGGTGGCCCATGACGAACGGGATGACGTACATCGTGCGGCCCTTCATGCAGCCGGCATACAGCCCGCGCATGATCTCCTTCATCTCGGCCGGGGCCTTCCAGTGGTTGGTCGGGCCGGCGTCCTCCTCCTTCTCGGAGTTGATGAAGGTGCGGTCCTCGACGCGAGCGACGTCGCTCGGGCTGGAGGCGCAGTAGTAGGAGTTGGGCTTCTTCTCGTCGTTGAGGCGCGTGAAGGTCCCCGCCGCGACGAGTTCCTGAGCAAGCGCGTCGATCTCCTCCGGGGCCCCCGTGACCCAGTGGATCTTGTCGGGGGTCGTCAGCGCGGCGACCTCCTCGACCCAGGCGGCCAAAGCCTTGTGCGTCGTGCTCATCGGCTCTTCGTCCCTTTCCTGCGTCCAGCGGGACGCGTTCGGTTGCGATGGTCGAGGGCCCGGCAACGCTTGGGACGGACGGAACGCCGCCCGAGAGACGTGCCAGACGTCTCGGTCGAGACCACGCTATCCCGGGGGGCCCAGGGCCCGTAACCGGGCAGAGGTCCCGGCCGGGTGAGTCCCCTCACAAGCTGTCGGTATGCCGTCCGGCCAGGTGAGCGGACGGCATACCGGGGGTGGCGGTGGGGTGTCCGGCCGTGGATTCGATTTCTTCCCAACCCGGGTATGCCGTTAGGCTTGCTCCTCGTCGCGCTGCCCCCCGGTGGGGTGGTCGACACGACCGGCGCCCGTAGCTCAACGGATAGAGCATCTGACTACGGATCAGAAGGTTAGGGGTTCGAATCCCTTCGGGCGCGCCAGCAGACCTCGAGGACGGCGGGTCCGCTCGGACCGTCGCAGCTGGCCAGCGATGCGCTCATGAGCGGTGAACCGTGGGCAAGCGATCGCGGCACGCTCGCGGCAAGAGACACCTTGTTGTCGGCACAGGTGGCATGTTTCATCGGGGAGCCCCCGGGCTTGCTGTAGGCGATGTGTTGCTGCCAGCGGCGGAACTGAGATCCGTGTACTCGTATCTAGACCCCACGGCTACCTACGACCCCGGACTGGTCTGTACATCACAACCGACGAGGACGTGGCCAGGTCTCACGCCGGCCGATACGTGAATCCGGCGCGCAATCGGGGCGTCGACGAGGCCCGTGGCCGGTGGCTGACCTTCTGCGACGCCGACGACGAGGGGGCAACGGACTGGCTCGCGACCAGGTGCGCCGCGCTGTCGGAGCAACCCGTTGTCGCCGGCCGGTTCGAAGCGCATCGCCTCAACAACCGGCGCGCCGGTTCGCTCACCGCATCGAACCGGACCGGCGTGAGGTCCCGTCAGGTCGAGAAGAGGCTCTGCCCGAGATACTCACCCGGGCGGGCGCCGGGCGGGACGGCGAACAGGGCCGAGCCGGTGTGTTTGATGTACTCCATCATGACGTCGCTCTTGGAGAGGCGGTTCTGCACCGGGACGTACTGCGTGGCCGGGTCGCGCACGAACGCGAGGAAGAACAGCCCGGCGTCGAGCCGTCCGAGGGCGTCGCTGCCGTCGGTGAAGTTGTAGCCCCGCCGAAGCATGCGGTGCCCGCCGTTGGTGTCCGGATGGGCGAGCCGAACGTGGGAGACCTCGGGGATCAGGGGCCGGCCGTCCCCTCCTTTGGCGGCGAAGTCGGGCTTGGTGAACTCGTTCCCGCCGGACAGCGGGGCGCCGTCGCGGCGGTCGCGGCCCATGATGGCTTCCTGCTCCCGCAACGACGTACGGTCCCAGGTCTCGATGTGCATGCTGATCCGCCGGGCGACCAGGTAGGACCCGCCGGCCAGCCAGGCGGCCCCAGGGTCGTCCTCGGGGGCGACCCACACGTGCTGCGTCGCGGCGTCCGTTTCCTCGAGCTTGATGTTCGCAGTTCCTTCCTTGAAGCCGAACAGGTTGCGCGGGGTCTCCTGGGCGGTCGACGTGGACGACGTCCGCCCGTAACCGAGCTGCGCCCAGCGGATCCCGGCCGCGCCGAAGGCGATCCGGGACAGATTCCGGACGGCGTGCACGGCGACCTGCGGGTCGTCGGCGCAGGCCTGCACGGCGAGGTCCCCGTCGCTGCGGCGCGGATCGAGGTCGTCGGCGGGGAAGTGCGGGAGACGAGTCAGCAGCTTCGGCTGCCGACCGGCGATGCCGAAGCGATCACGCCCGTCCTCGGTGCGGAACAGGGTGGGGCCGAACCCGATGGTGATGGTCAGCCGGGACGCTTGCAGGCCGGTCGCCTCGCCGGTGTCGAGCGGTGGCGCGTCGTAGCCGACGGCGCTGCCGGAGGAGACGGCTCGGCCCTGGGTCAGCTCGGCGGCGGCCGACGTCCAGGCGCGCAGCAGCCCGATGAGCTCGTCCCGGGAGCTCGTGGTGACGTCGAAGGCGGCGAAGTGCAGCCGGTCCTGGGCGGGGGTGAGGATCCCCGCCTGATGCTCCCCGTGGAATGGGTGGGCCGGCCCGGTCGTGCCGCTCGCCGGGGCTGGTGCGGCCTCGCCGCCGCGCCCGGTCAGTAGGCCGCCGGCGAACCCGGCAACTCCGGCTGCACCGGCGACCGCGCCGGCGGCGCCGAGGAAGCGCCGCCGGCTGTACCGCCAGGCCTCGGTAACCGGGCCGGACGCCGGGCCGGACGCCGGGCCGGACGCCGGGCCGGACGCCGGGCCGGACGCCGAATCCGCCGGGGCTCCGCTCGAGGTCCCGGTCGTGCTGTCAGTCATCCTCGCTCCTCACACGACCGCGGCGGTCAGCTTGGACAGGGGTTCGCTCAGCGCGTTGACAGCGTCCGAGAGGGCTTTGACCTCGGCCGGGTCCAGGCTGGTGTAGAGGACGAAGCCGTCACCCTCGCGGTGGGCGTCGAGCAGCTTCTGCAGGGCGGTGAAGCGCTGCTCGATCTGGGTGTCCAGCGCGGCGTCCCGCTTCTTGAGCAGCGGCCGCAGGCCCTCCCAGGCCACCCGAGCGCCGTCCACGTTGGCCTGGAAGTCCCACAGATCGGTGTGGCTCCAGGTCTCCTCCTCGCCGGTGACCTTGCCGGTGGCGACCTCGTCGAGGAGCCCCTTCGCCCCGTTGCCGATCTGGTCGGCGGTGAACGTCATGCTCCGGGTGCGCTCGTAGAGGGTGGCCGTGTCCGTGACGAGGGTGTCGGCCATCTCCTTGCGCTGAGCCGTGGTCAGCGCGGTGTACCCGGTCTTCGGCGGCCAGAGGTCCTTCTCCATGACGTGCCAGCCGGTCCACTTCTGACCCGGTTCGAGATCTGCCTCCCGGGCGTCCATCCGTGGGTCGAGGTCCCCGAAGGACTCCGCGACGGTTTCGATCCGCTCCCAGTGCACCCGGGCGGCCGGGTAGAGCGTCCGGGCCTCGTCGTCCCGGCCGGCCGTGTAGGCGGCGGCGAACGCGTCCGTCTTGGTCACGAGATGCTCGGTCTGATCCTTGACGTAGGCGGCGTACGCCGCGTTCGCCTGGGCGACCAGATCGGCGTCCGCACCGGCCGCCGCCAGCGGCGTACCGGAGTCCGTCACGGTGAACGCCGCCTGGATGCCGTCGCCCTTCATGCCCGGCTTGCAGGCGGTGAAGTAGGACCCGGGCGCGGCCCGCAGCACGAGGTCACGGGTGAGGCCGGGCCCGATGTTCTCGACTTCACCGACGATGCGCAGCCGGTCCTGCGCGAGGAGGTAGAACTCGGTGACCTTCGATCCCTTGTTCGCGACCGAGAATGTGAGCGTGCCCGAGGGTGCCTGGACGGCGGAGACCTGGCAGCCGTCGTCCGTGGAGACGACGGTCAGGGCTCCGGGCGCGGCGATGCCGCCGGCGGCGACAGCGTTCGAATTGTCCGTGCACCCGGCCAGGCCGAGCGCCAGCCCGGCGGCGAGGATGACGACAGCGGCAGGGCGTAGGCGGGTGGTCACGACGAGACTCCAGACGGGGTGGACGCGGTGGACGAGGACGGAGCGGTAGTGCCGGCACGCAATCGGCGGACGAACAGCGGCAGCACGACGATCACGTAGGCGACCCAGGCGAACGCCTCGGCGACCGTGGTGGCGGGGGAGAAGTTGAAGACACCTTTGAGCACGGTGGCCAGGAGCGTCGACGGGTCGATGACGTTGCTGACGTCGAAGGCCAGGGTGTTCAGACCGGGCAGGACGCCGGCCTCCTGCAGGTCGTGGACGCCGTAGGAGAGGACCCCGGCGGCGACGAGGATGAGAAATCCGCCGGTCCAGGAGAAGAATCGCGCCAGGTTGAGGCGCAATGCCCCCCGGTACACCAACCAGCCGATCGCCACCGCGGTCAGCAGGCCGAGCAGGGCGCCGACGAGCGGGATCACGGCGGACTGCGACCCGCCGGTCGCCGCCCGGGTGGCCGCCCACAGGAACAGCGCCGTCTCCAGCCCCTCGCGGCCGACGGCCAGCATCGCGACGACCACCAGGCTGCCCCGTCCGGCGAGCGCTGCAGCGTCCACGTGACCCTTCAGCTCACCGGACAGGCCGCGGGCGGCGGTCGCCATCCAGAGGACCATCCAGGTGACGAAACCGACGGCGAGGATCGACAGGCAGCCGCCGATGATCTCCTGCGCCTCGAAGGTCAGCCCGCGGGGGCCGAAGGTCAGCAGTGCGCCGAAAGCCAGCGAGATCGCCACGGCGACGCCGACCCCGAGCCAGATGCTGGTGAGGAGCTCCCGGCGGTTGGTGCGCACCAGGTGGGCGACGAGGATGACGACCACCAGGGACGCCTCGAGGCCCTCGCGGAGCCCCACCAGATAGTTCGCCAGCATCGCCTCAGCCTCAGGAAGTTAGGTAAGCCTTACCTTACTTCGGAGGCTAGCAGGTCCCCCACGGTCTTTTTCGGGTCGTTCCGCAGGGTGAGTCTGAGCGCCGGCCCTCGTGCCCCCAGTTACACCTTCTAGGTTTTACAATCTGAGTGTTGTACTCCGGTGGGTCTGGGAGGTTGACGTCACACTGGCTCAAGGCTGGTTGCTGGGTCATGACGAGGACGACTACGCCCTGGTGATCGCTGCGCTGGAGATCTTGCAGAGCGCCGGCCCCATGCTGGGACGACCCTTGGTCGACACCCTCGTGGGTTCGCGGCACAAGGACATGAAGGACTTGCGGCCTGGGTCGCGAGGGCGTTCTGAGGTCCGGATCCTGTTCGCGTTCGACCCTCGGCGGCGGGCGATCCTCCTGGTGGCCGGTGACAAGGCAGGCAATTGGCGTCGTTGGTATACCAAGAACATCCCGGTCGCGGACGACTTGTTCGATGACCACCTGGAAAAGCAGCGCCGAAGGAGGACGACATGACCACGCTGAACGAGATAACTGCGCGGCGTAAGCCGCGCCGCGAGAGGGTCGAGGTGCACAAGGAGCGGATGCTCGCTCAGGCTCGGGCGTGGCGCCTGCGGGAGTTGCGCGAACGGTTCGAGATCACTCAGGTCGAGTTGGCTGGACGGTTGCAGGTGAGCCAGAACCGCGTGTCCACGATCGAACGTGGCGACATCGACCGTGCGCAGGTCGACACCCTGCGCCGCTACGTCGAGGCTCTCGGCGGCACGATGACTCTTGAGGTCCATGTCGGCGACGAAACCTTCACAATCGCCTGATTTTGGCGCGGCCTGGGTATGCCGTGGCTTGGGCGGGTGTCGGCTCTAGCCACCCCGATCGGTGGACCGAAGACGATGGAGTGACGGCTGCATCGATCGGCGACACCTGATCCGTGGTGGCGTGAAGTGCCGTTCGCGCTACGTCGACCGTGTCTTGCGCCATACGGCAGAACGGCCGGTCCCCTCCGGCGTGATCCGCCCTTCTCGTTTCAGGCTTTCGAGCGCAAGCCGAATCGTCGGGTCGCTGATCCCGGGCAGGGTCACGCGGATGTCGCTGATCTTGAAGATGTCGCCGGCGTGGTTGACGACGTAGTCGCGGACACGATCCTGTTTGGTGCCGGTCGAGCGGTCCGAAGACGCCCGGCTCTCGAAGGTTTCGTATGCCGTGGTCAGGGTGGACACGAAGTAGCCCAGCCACGGCCAGGGGTCGTGGGCGTCGTCGTGCCAGCCGCGGGTGGAGGCGAGCAGGGCCGCGTAATAGGCCTCGGCGGAGTTGGCGATGATCTGTTCCAGTGAGACGTAGCGACCCACTCCGTAGCCGGCGTCATCGAGCAGCGCGTTGGTGACGGCGCGCACAACGCGGCCGTTCCCGTCGGCGAACGGATGGATCGTGAGCAGGTCCAGGACGAACAGGCCGATGAGCAGGACCGGGTGGTGTGCACCCCGGAGAGTTTCCTCGGTGTAGCGGTCCACCAGGTCCGTGGTGCATTGCGGCGTGAGCCGGGCAGGAACGGGTACGAACCGCACCTCGGTGTCCCCGGTGGCAGATCGGTCGACGACGAGGTTGTCGTCGACCTTGAACTTCCCACCCTCGGCCGCCGTGTGTCCCCAGAGCAAGCGGTGCACGTGGAGCAGCAGGCCGGCGTTCAACGGATGCCAAGCCTCGGTGAACAGGTAGTCCAGGGCGGCTCGGTAGCCTGCGAGCTCCTGCTCGCTGCGGTTGCGCAGCTGGGCCGCCTTGCCGTCGATGATCTGCTTGGCTCGGGCTTGGTCGGCGACGATCGCACCTTCGAGAGCGGACGAGGCGGTGATGCTCGCCACGCGGGCCCGTGCCGCCAGCTCGGTGAGGAGTTGGGGGAGCTGATGGCGATACAGCTGTTCGCGGCCACGGCCTGTGTCGATCCTGCTCAGCCGGGTGACAAGAGGGCCGGGGACCGACTGCAGGAGTCTGTCCACGGCAGTGAACGACGGCACCGAACCTCCCAACTCAACGTTTAATCATGCTAACGAGGTGGGATCTTAGCGTCATGAGTGGATTCCTTAGCCTCGACCCGTTGCTCGCTTCGGCCGGTTGCCATGCGCCGGCCAGGTCAGCCGTGTGCGTTCTGGCCGCCCTCGTGCACTGCCTCGGCTCGCCGACCTTGGCCAGACTCAAGGGTTGCGAGGCACCGGATGAGGGCAGTCGCTCCCCGTCCAGCGAAGCCAAGCTCCCGCACACGCTAAGCGATCCCCGTACTGCGCGTACTGACCTGGTGCCCGCGGCACCGATTCGTCGGCGGCGGCGGATTGGAGTGTTTGGCCGGACAGCGCCTTGAGGGTGGCGTCGTCAATTGTCCGCCCATCGTGTCGCGGGGAACCGGGCAAGGCATCGCGAGGCGACCCAGATCAAACCCGACGCCAAGGGAGTGGTCTGAAGTTGCCCGCTCTCGCCGGTGTGAACTACAGTTGACACATGGTCGAGATTGTCCGATCCGGAACGTTCGACCGATGGCTCACCAAACTCAACGACCGCGCCGCTGTCGCGCGCGTAATGATCCGGATAAACCGACTGGCAGCCGGAAACCCCGGGGACGTCAAACCCATCGGGCACGGCATATCCCAGCTTCGGATCCCCTACGGCCCCGGCTATCGCATCTACTACGTACACGACGGTGACCACGTGATCCTGCTGCTCGCCGGCGGGGACAAGTCCACCAGGACGCCGACATCCGTCAAGCCCACCAAATCGCCGCCGATTGGAGGAGAAGCCGACCATGAGCACCGAGACCTTCGCGCCCTTCGACAGTGCGGACTACCTCAACACCTTCCAGGACGTCGCTGCCTACCTCGAAGCTGTCCTCGAGGACGCCTACGACGACCCCAAGGTCATCGCCGCCGCGCTTGGCGCGATCGCACGCTCTCGCAATCTCAGCCAGGTCGCCCGCGAGGCGGGCATGAGCCGAGAAGGTCTGTACAAGGCGCTGTCCGCAGACGGCAACCCCACCCTGGCCACCGTACTGAAAGTGGCCCACGCGCTCGGGCTCCGTCTGCACTTCGAAGCCATCGCCTGACTGCACCTGCCGGCGGCACGCGATCGGCCGAGATGCGGCCGACAAACCCGCTGGGCTCCGGTGGACGTGGCTGCGCGAGGCTGCAAGAGCGCCCGGTATGCCGTGTAGACGGAAGTGTCTACACGGCATACCGTTGTGGCATGTCTGACAGCACGACGATCCGGATCAGCAGAGACACTCACGCGCGGGTGACTCGGTTGGCGGCCGAGCGCCACGAAACGATCGATCAGACCGTGCGCAATGCCCTGCGCGCGCTGCGCCAGGATGCGATGGCGCGTGACCTGGCCGACGACCTCACCGGCGAAGAGACGGCATGGCTCGATGCTGACGCCCGGTGACGTGGTCGAGCTCGACCTCGGAGTGCCGACGGGCAGCGAGGCGGGCATGCGGCGCCCGGCCATCGTGGTGACCGCGGCGCGAGTGTTGAACGGGCGACCCAACGTCGTGCAGGTCGTGCCCCTGACTCGCACGATCCGCAGGAGCAGCGCTGAAGTGGTCATCGATCCCGATCCGGGCAATCAGCTGCCAGCGCGTTCGTCGGCGCAGTGCCAGCACGTGCGCTCCGTAGCCACGGCACGCATTCGTGAGCGCACCGGCAACGTCGGCCCCGTCGCTCTCGGGGAGGTGCGCGAAACGCTCGCCCTCTTGCTGGATCTCTGACGCCGCCCGACCCAACGTCGCTGTCAGTCCCCACTCGTAGGCTCGCGCTAGGCAGGCCGGCTTTGGACCAGGTCGACCAAAGAACTTGAGGAACCTGAAGAACCTGAAGAACGCGCACCGATCACCCTCCGATGGGGGTGAGGCAGGAAGGAGGATGACGTGGCGAGACCTGGGCAGGCCGGGCCGGCCCTCGGGGAGTTCCTGACCGCACTTCACGACCGGTGGCGGTCGATGTCGCGGGACGAGCTGGTCGCCGTGCTCGGCACCCACGCCGAACGGCTGCCGGTGCGGGAGCGTCAGGCGTTTCTCGACATCTTCGTCGGACCCGGAGCCGACGCCGCGCCCACCGCCCCGGGGCGCAGAGTCGGTGTCGACCTGATGGCGCGGATTGCGGCGTTCAAAGCAAGGGTCGCAGCCGGTGAGTATGCCGGTGACGACGATGGCGGGTACCACTGGGATGGCTATGGGTGGGCCGACGAGGAGTCCGCCGCCTGGGTCCCGGACGCCGAGTCGCTGTTCGCCGACATCGGCGATGTATTCGTTGCCGGTGACCTCGTCGCTGCGCGCACGGCATACGAAAGCCTCTTGGAGCCATTCCTCCGAGGCGGCGACGACGACTGGCCACTGGAGCTGTGGCAGCTGGAATCCACCGACGTGCCCGAGATGGTGGCCAGATACGTGCGCTGCGTCTATGAGACGACTCCGGCCGACCAGCGCGTCGACGCTGTCCTCCGGGCGTTCCTCGAGCTTCCCGAAGAGCGGGCTCTGAGCCTGGCCGAGGTCTCGGCCACTCGGGTGGATGCACTGCCCGACCTCGACGCCTTCCTGCCTGGGTGGATCGTCGGGCTGCTCACCGCCAGTGGCTTCCCGTCGGTGCGGGACGAGGTCCGGCTGCTGGCTGAAGCCGCCGCGATGCACGGCGGCGCGGACGCGTTGGCCGACCTGGCCCGGCGCCCCGGCCGCCATCAAGGAGGGATCGGCGTGGTGTGGATCGACGCCCTCACCGCAGGGGGCTGTCTGAGCGACGCGCGGGCGGCGGCCGAAGAGCTCATCGACCTCCCCGGGGTCGAGGCGGTGCAGAGAGCCAAGGCCGCCGATCGGCTCGCCCACCTGCTCGGCCACGAGGGCGACACGTCGGCGGCGGTGACGGCTCGCCGGCGCGCCTGGACGACGCACCCGACCCGGGCGCGCCTGCTGGCCCTGGCCGCCACCTGCCAGGGCGCGGGCGTGCTGGTGCAGACCCTGGCCGCCGAGGCCGATGCCCTCGAGCTGGCCTGGACCTCCTCCGGTCGCACCGGTCCGGACCGCCTCGGCTGCGAACTGCTGCTGCTGGCCGGCCGCCTCGACGCGGCGATCGCGGCGCTGACCGACGCCTCGCCGCTCGGCTGGCACCACGCGGTGCATCCAGGCCCGGTGGTCCTGCCCTTCCTGTGGGCCGCAGCGACGGGCACCGCTCCGCTCGCGGGCGATGGCCATCTCGGGCAGTTGTATGCCGATATCGACCTTGACCCTGCTGCCCTGCCCCGGCCGGAGGACTGGTCCGGGTGGGACGGCACGCCGAGCCGGCCACCGGACCACTCCCAGCGGCCGGAGCCTGCCGAGCCGACCCTCACCGGGCTGCTCGCCGACGCCATCGGCCGACTCCGCGACGATGCCGGCGCCCGGGAGGAATGGCTGGTCATCGCCGGGGCGGTGAGCGACGCGCGGATCGCGGCGATCGTCACCGGCAAGCATCGGGGTGCCTACGCCCGCGCGGCAGCACTGGCCTACGCCCATGCCGAGGCCCTGGCGAAGATGGGCAAACAAAGGCAGGCGCACGACCACCTGGCCGCTGTCCGGGCCCGCTATCCCCGGCACAGTGCCTTCCGCGGCGAGTTCGACGCTGCCGCCACGTCCTCGACGCTGCGCGCCCGCGCCACCTGAGCGGAGCGGTGGCCTCGGCCCTGCAGCTCCCCGACGTGGAAACGACCGGTGGCGGGGGGCCCCCGCGCCGGAAGTGTGGTGTCACCGCTGTCGGTAGATCTCGCGGCGATGCCCCACAGCGACCACGAGGACGACCAGGACGTGGTCGTGGATCTCGTAGACAATCCGGTAGTCGCCGGTGCGGACGCGCCATGCGCCCTTCCCGCCGGTGAGCTTCGTGGCACCACTCGGACGCGGATGCTCGGCCAGCAACTCGACGGCAGCTTGGATGCGGCGCCGCGCTGCGGGATCCAGTCTTCGCAGTTGACGCAGCGCGTGCGGGGCGACCTCGATCCGATATGTCATGCCAGGCCGAGGTCGACCTTGACCTGCTCCCACGGGATCGTCGGCTGGCCCGCCTGCATCTCGTCTCGGGCTGCCGCGGCCGCCTCGATGTCGGCCAGGTCTTCGGCTGCCTGGATGAGCCGGTCGAGATCGTCGGCGTCGATCACGGCCGCCACCCGCTGCCCGCGGCGGGTCAGGTAGACCGGGTCGTGACCGACGCGGGCGGAGTCGACGACATCGGCCAGCCGGGCCCGAGCATCGCTCACGGTCATCTCTGTCATGGGTCAACCATACGCGCTAAGCGCGGATTTGTACGTTTCAGCGCTCGTCACGCCCAACCGGCGGGCGAAGCGCCCCAGGCCTTCCTCACCCGGCGACGGTGCGCAGGACGCGAGCCGCACGGCATACCGAGAGCTCTTGGCCCCAGGTCACGGTGAGCCGATCGGCCTCGATGCCGTCGCCGAAGACCACGAGGCTGTCCGATTCCACCCGCAGGTCCAACCGCTCCTGCGGGCCCAGGACTCCGGCGACGAGGTCGGCCCCGGTTGCCGGCGACGGCCACGGCTCCCGCACGAACCACGCCAGGCCCGGCTCGGCGGCCCCGGGCAACGGCATACCTGGCGCCTGCACGCGGGCCAGTGACGCGCACCATCCGGTCGCGCCGGTGCCGGTGCCGACGATGAGCCCGGAGGAGGACTGCCGCTCGCTGACCCCGCCGACCGCGAGCCGATAGCGCGCCGACTGGTGGCCGGGTTGCCCGACGAAGACCTCGTTGAGCGCCACGAGCGACTGCCCGTCGTCGACCGTCGCGGCGACCATGGTCCGCTCGACGATTCGCCCGCGCCCGCTCGCGACCGACCGCATGAGGTCGCCGGCGGCTGCGACCGGATGCGGCACGAGCGCGCCGATATTGGCCCGGGCGTCGGGGTTGACGCCGATGACCGGTTGCCCGTCGAGGTACTTCGCGAGGTTCGCCACCAACCCGTCCGGCCCGACGACCACGACCACGTCGTCGGGCCCGAAGACGAACCGCGACAGCTCTGCGCGCTCCACCTGGGCCCGGCGCCAGTCGGCCGGGATCGCGCGCTCAACCTCCCGGCAGGCGTCCTCGCCCGCGGTATGCCGTGCAGCCACCTCGTCGAGCGCCCGCCCTCGGGTCTGCAGGAAGAACGCCGCCTGGCCGCGCGTGCCGTGCCGGGCGAGCAACTCGGCATACTCGGTCGTGCGGGTGACCACGACGGCTCTCGGGGTTGTCATCTCGGCTCCTCAGTGTGTGGGCGTGGCGTCTTTGTGCGCGAGCCGGCTGACCAGGCCGGTGAGGACATCGGGAGTCAGCACCAGGTGGTCGATCGCGGGCAGGTGTTGGGCGAGTTCGCGCAGCGCGAGGGCCAGCAGCACGTCCTGGGACACGCCCTGGTATGCCGCCAAGGTCGCCTTCTCGGTGTCGGCCGCAGCCTGGCCGACCGCGCGATCGGCGGCGGCCGTGGCGTTGGCGACGGCGAGCGTTCGGCTGGTCTCCGCCTCGACGGCGATGGCGTCGGCGGCCGCGAGCTCCTGGGCGTTGCGGCGGGCGTTGGCACCCTTCTGGGCGATGAGTTGCTCCTGACGGCGGGCAAGTTCGATCTGGTTGGCCAGCTCGTTCTCGCCGATCGCGGCCTCGCGCTCGACGGCCACCGCGCGCCGCTCGAAGGTCGCCTTGTCAGCGTCCTGCTGGATGAGCTCACGGGCGGGGGTCTGCAGCGCGCGCTCGACGTCGGGATCGGGGCGCAGCACGGCGAAGCGCACCTCGACGACCTCGACGCCGATCGCGGCCAACCGGCCGTCGGCGGTGACCCGGGCGGTCACGGACTGGCCCAGCTCAGCCGTGTCCTGCCGCAGCATCGCCAGCAGGTCGAGGTCGGCCAGCGCAGCGGTGACCGCGGCCCAGACCGCGCCGTGGATCATCGCGCCGACGGTCTCCAGCGGGGTCGCGCGCCACTGTCCCGATCCGAGGTCGATGTCGAAGTCGACGCGACTCGCGGCGGCGGCCGGGTCGGCGAACCGGTAGGTCACCGTGCCGGGCACCGACACCTCCTGCAGGTCGGTCGTCCGCACCCGCACCAGCACGGCCTGCTCGCGGTCATCGACCGGCACCTCGCTGATGACCGCCGACAGCGGCCGGAACCAGAACCCGACACCGGGGCCGGCGTGGCGCACCCGCCCGCCGACGCGGTGCTCGAGGTGGCTCGTCGCGGTGCCGCGGATGTGCCGCACGACCGGGTAGCGGGTGATGGTGGCCATGGTGTCCTCCTGAGTGGTGGGGACGGAATATCGTCGATGTGACGATAAAACCCCGAGTGCCATATCGTCAAGTCGACGAAAATTGGATAGGATGACGACGTGCCCGACTTCCATGTCACTGTCGACCTCGTCGTCCTCACCATCCGTGACGGCGAGGTCCCGCACCGGATGGGCACGGTCACGGGTCGGCCCGCCCGCCCGCCCGCGGGTCGGCTTGCGGTCCTGCTAGTGCGTCGCGGCATCGACCCGTATGCCGGGCAGCTCGCCCTCCCGGGCGGCTACGTCTTGCCGCACGAGGAGTTGGCGGACGCGGCATACCGGGAGTTGCGCGAGGAGACCGGGCTGGGAGGCGCCGTGCACCTCGAGCAGTTGGCGAGTTACGGCGCTCCGGGCCGCGACCCGCGCGGGCCGACCGTCACGGTCGCCTTCCTCGCGCTCGCACCGATGCTCGGGGCCGTGGTCGGAGGCAGCGACGCAGCCGCGGCGCACTGGACTCCCATCGACGAAATCCCTTGGCAGGGGCTGGCATTCGACCACGCGCAGATCCTGCGCGACGGCATCGAGCGGGCGCGGGCCAAGCTCGAATACAGCTCCCTGGGCGCGGCCTTCTGTCCGCCGGAGTTCACCATCGGGCAGTTGCGTGCGGTCTATGAGGCGGTGTGGGGGTACCCGCTCGACCCCCGCAACTTCCACCGCAAGGTGAGTTCAGCGCAGGGCTTCCTCGAGCCGGTCGGGCGCACGTCGACCGTCGACGGGGGACGCCCGGCGCAACTGTTCCGGCGCGGCCCGGTCGAGATGCTGCACCCACCGCTCACGCGAGGTTCGGACACATCGTCGGGCTGACCGGGCTGTTCACGGGTATTGGACCCATATGCTCGGTTCCGTGAACCAGGGAGTCGGCCCGTGAAGCGGTTCACTCATGGCGTCGCCGTGGGTGGCCGTTATGTGCTCGACTCGCTCATCGCATCCGGGGGGATGGGCGATGTCTGGCGCGCTCAGGACTCCGTCCTGGGGCGCGTCGTCGCGGTCAAGATCATGCGCCCCGACACCTCGGCCGAGCCGGTCTTTGCCCAGCGTTTCCACGAGGAGGCGCAGCTCACGGCCGGCCTCTCCCACCACAACATCGCGACGCTCTTCGATTACGGCGAGCATGACCAGTTGGCCTACATCGTCATGGAACTCGTCGAAGGTCACTCTCTGGCAGTCGAATTGCGCGAGCGAGGCGCGATGGACGTGGCCCGCGTGCGCTCGATTGTCGGCCAGATGGCCCTCGGACTCAACGCCGCGCATGAGGCTGGCGTGGTCCACCGTGACATCAAGCCGGCCAACGTCCTGCTCACCGACGACGGCGCGGTGAAGCTCACCGATTTCGGCATAGCCCGGGCTGCGGGCTCGATGGGGCTGACCCGCACCGGCGAGGTGCTCGGCACCCCTCACTACCTCAGCCCCGAGCAGGCACTCGGCCGACCCGCGACCTCGGCCAGCGACCTCTACGCCCTCGGCGTCGTGGCCCACGAACTCCTCACCGGCAAGCGGCCGTTCGATCGGGACACGCCGGTCGCGACCGCGCTGGCGCATGTCACCGAGCCGATGCCGACGCTGCCCTCGACAGTGCCTGTCGACGTCGTCGAGGTCATCAGCCGCTGCCTGTCCAAGGATCCGTCGACCCGACCGACCTCGGCCCGCGAAGTCGCCTCCGACTTGGGCATGTCCTGGGTCGAGATCCGCCTGCCGCGCATCGGCGACGGCCCGCACCCCCACCTCAGCCCACAGCCCGGTATGCCGCCCGGTCCCGCACCCGACGGCACCCCCCCAGGCCCGATCACCGCGGGCACCGTGGCCGTCCGACGCGAGCTGCCCCCGGAAGCGCGTCTTCTGGACGTCATGGTCCGCCCCGGTTCACGCATCCTCGAGGTCGGCGCTCGTGCCGGGCGCGTCGGCGGGGCGATGAGCCTGCTGGGCCACTACGTCGTCGGCACCGACGTCGACCCGGCCGGCATCGCGGCCGCCGAGACGGCATACCCCGATGCCCGGTGGTTCGTCATCGAACCCGAGCGACTCCTGCTCGAGGACCTGGGCGAGAGCGTGCCATTCGACGTGATCGCGTGGATCAACAGCAGCATCCTCGACGTCGAGCCCGTCGAACGCTCCGAAGTCTTCCGCCGCCTGGCGATGTGTTGCGCCCCGCGCGGCCGGATCGTCGTCGAGTTCCGCAGCGACGCGGGCTACTCCTACCAAGCCTTCCGCGACGACTTCCTCGCAGCCGGGTTGATCCCGGACGTCGGCTTCTCGGGCTGGGACCTGCGCCCGTATGCCGTCGACGCCCTTTCGACGGTCGTCCTGCTCTCCCGCCGCTGACCTCTTGCGCGCTGAGTCGGCGCGCCTCGCAGGGTCAGGGCTCGTAGCGGTAACCCATCCCGGGCTCGGTGATGAGGTATCGCGGTCGGGCTGGGTCGGGCTCGAGCTTGCGACGGAGTTGGGTGAGATAGACCCGAAGGTAGGTCGTCTCCTTGAGGTACTGCGGGCCCCACACCTCTGCCAGCACCTCTCGTTGGGTGACCAGGCGTCCTGGGTGGCGAGTGATGACCTCGAGGACGTGCCACTCGGTCGGAGTGAGGTGCACTTCTGCGGTTGCTCCCACCACCGCGCCTGCCGCGGCGCCCGCCGTGGTCTCTGGCGCCTCGCCGCGCGTCGCAGTCACGGTGACCGTCTTGGCAGCGAAGTCGACCTCGAGGTCGCCGAGGCAGATGCGCGTCGTCGGCAGTGGCCGGTCTCGGCGCCGGGTGATCGCCCGCAACCGCGCGAGTAGCTCATTGATGTCGAAAGGCTTCGTCACGTAGTCATCCGCGCCGGCGTCGAGGGCTTCCACCTTGTCGCGGCTGTCGGCGCGGCCGGACAGCACGAGGATGGGGATGCTCGTCCAGCCCCGCAGCCCGAGGATGACCTCACACCCGTCCATGTCCGGCAGACCCAGGTCGAGCACGACCAGGTCCAGCGGGCGGCGGCCGACCAAGGCGAGAGCCTCGGCACCCGTGGATGCACAGGTCACGTCGTAATGACGGGCCCGCAGGTTGATGTCGATGGCGCGCAGGATCTGAGGGTCGTCATCGACGACGAGAACGCTGGTCACCGCTCACCCCCAGGGTCGGAGGTGGCGCGCTCCCGGGTGCCGGGGGGGATGACTGCCGGGGCAGGGGTGGCGACCGGCAAGGTGGCGACCATCGACAGCCCGCCGCCCGGGGTGGATTCGGCGCGCAGGGTCCCGCCCATCGCCTCGGCCAGCCCTCGGGCCAAGGCCAGCCCAAGACCAAGGCCGTTGGCATTGTCCCGATCACCTCGACGCTGGAACGCCTCGAACAACGTCGCGCGACGGGACTCCGGCACGCCTGGACCGTGGTCCACCACCCACACTTCGACAGTGGCGCCCACAGCACGGGCCGACACCAGCGGAGGGCGGCCCGCGGGGCTGAAGCGCAGCGCATTGGTCAGGAGGTTGGCGAGCACTCGTTCCAGTAGAGGGGCATCGGCCCAGACCTCAGCCAGATCGTCAGGGACCTGGATCGTGACCTGAGTGCGATGCGGATCCACCTCCCGCACGGCGTGCGCGACGACGTCCTCGACCGCGATCGCGCGTGGAAACCACCGACAGCGCTCCGGCCTCGAGACGGCTCAAGTCCAGGAGGTTCTCGACCAGTGAGGTGAGCCGGTCGATCGATGTCTTGGCGGTCGTCAGCAGTTCGCGTTGCTCATCGGGGCTCCAACTCACCTCTGCAGACCGCAAGCCCTCGACCGCGGCCTTGGCTGAGGCCAGCGGGGTGCGCAGGTCGTGTGAGACCGCCCGCAACAACGCAGTCCGGGTCGCGACCTCGGCTCCCGCCTCCGCCGCCTGTCGGGAACGCCGGGTCACCGCGCCGACCAGGCTGCTGGTGACCATGGCGACGGCGACGAAGACCACCAGTGCCACGACATGGTCACGATCGGCGATGGCCAGGGTGTGCAACGGTGGGGTGAAATAGTAGTTCAACAGCAGCACCGCTGCGACCGCGGTGACCAGCGAGGTCAACCAGTCACCGGCGAGAGCGACGACGAAAACGGCAAGCATGAAGATGAGCAGGTCGCTGGGCAGCGTGAGCGAAGCCTGGAACGGCACGAGCACGATCAGCAGCAGCGACAGGAGCACCACGGCGAGGATCAGGGCCGGCAATCGGCGGCCCGGTAGCCGGGATGCGAGGTGCGCCAGCCGCGCCGGCAGCCCGAACTGCCCGGGCGCGGCTCGGCCGCGCGACCTTTGGACGTGAGCCGACGGCATACCCCATTGTCGGTCCGGTTTGCGGCCGAGCGCGTGAGGCCCCGGGAAGGAATGCGCCATGGTGGGCTGCCGCGCGACTCTCACGGCAGGATCCGGTACTGCGGGTTGGACATCGTCGCCTGGCCGTGCAAGGGGGCAATGCGACCGGTGATCTCGAGCGTGGTGCCTGGAGCCAGCCCCCGCCACGTCGCGTCGGCCGTAGAACAGGAGGGTCATCTCGCCGGTCTGGTCGGCGACCCGGTAGGTGACCGATGGCGCGTTGGCGACCGCCGAGAGCTTGCGGGTGACGATGCGGCCGGTGACCGTGACGACCTGTCGGGTGGCGGCCGCGCCGATCCCCACGTGGCCCGCTTCTGGTCCGGGCAGCGTGATCTGTTCCGTCTCGCTGGGGTCTGCGGAGCGGGCTGCACCCGACTCGAGCCTCGCTCGTGCTGCCGCAGCCGAAGCCCGCGCCGTTGCCGCAGCCGAGGCGTCGAACGGGACGATCGTGGCCGCGGCTCCCGGCACCCGCGACACCGCACGCGCGATGCGATCTGCGGTGCGGTCGTGCAGCAGGCGAGCGAGCGGACCGTATACCCGGCGCGGCAGCAGGACGGTGACCTGGGCCAACGGGTTGTCGCGAACCAACCGGAAGGTCAGCTCGACCGCAGCCCGGTCGACCCGCCGGTCCGGGCAGTCGATGAGTTCCAGCGCGAGGTCGGTGCCGTCCTGGGTGTCCCACAGGCGCTGCAGGTCCTGGGCGTGGCTGCTGTCGAGGACAAAGTGCACCGAGTGGACCTCTTGGGGTCGAAGTCCGCGGGCATAGCGCAGCGCCGACAGGACCGCGAGGTCGACATTGTCGACGAGGACGAGTACGACGTTGAGCCCGGTGATTCCGCGTGGACGACCGGCGGGGGCATCGGCCAGGGCGACCGCCTCCCGTTCGTAGGCGCGGTGCAAACGCAGCAGCCCGAAGACCATGGCCGGGAAGACGACGACGACCAACCAGGCGCCCTCGGTGAACTTCGTGACGGCGAACACCGCCACGACGACCGCGGCGACCGCACCAGAGACGGAATTGAGGGCCATGGCCCGACGGCTCCTGGCCCCGGCGTGGGTGCGGTGGTAGGCCGCCATGCCGAACCCCGCCAGAGTGAATCCGGTGAACACCCCGATGGCGTAGAACGCGACGAGCTTGTCGACGTGGGCACCGGTGCCGATGAGCAGAGCGAGTGCCACGACGGTGAGCAGCAGGATGCCGTTGGAGAAGGCCAACCGGTGGCCGCGCTTGCGCAGCCAGCGTGGTAAGAACCCATCTCCAGCAACGAAATTGGCAAGGAAGGGGAAGCCGGTAAAGGGCGTGTTCGCTCCGGTGTAGAGGATGAGCATGGTGGCCAGCTGCACCATGAAGAAGAGCGCGTGACCCACCGCGGTGTCCGGCAACACCGCGTGGGCCACCTGCGAAATGACCGTGGGGGACCCCGACTCATAGGGCACGGCATGGGTGAGGTGGGCCAGCCAGGACACCCCGCCGACGAGGATGCCGAGGATGGTGCTCATGATGACCAGGGTGCGGCGCGCGTTGCGCCCGGATGGCGCGTGGAAGACGCTCACCCCGTTGGAGATGGCCTCGAGTCCGGTGAGTGACGAGCCCCCGTTGGCGAAAGCCTTGAGCACGACGTAAAGCCCACCGACGGACAGCAACGTCCCTCCGCCGCCCACCGGGAAGGCACCCTCGGCTGTCAGGGGGTCGTACTGCGGCAAGTCGCCGGTCACCTCCCGATAGACGCCCGCTGCGAGGACCATGGCCATCGCCGCGACGAAGAAGTAGGTGGGGAACGCGAACGCTCGCCCGGCCTCCCGCAACCCGCGCAAGTTGCCATAGGCGAGCACCACGACCACCGCCACGGTGATCCACAGCGAGTAGTCGCTCAAGCCCGGCAGCGCCGAGGTCAGGGCGTTCGTGCCTGCCGCGGCTTGCACGGCTACCGTGACGATGTAGTCGAGCATGAGCGCGACGGCGGCCACCTGCGCGACGACAGGACCGAAGTTCTCACGGGCTACGACATATGACCCGCCGGCCTTGGTGTAGATCATGACGACCTGGCGATAGGTCATCGTTACGACGACGAGGACCGCCAGCACGACGAGGGTCAGCGGCAGCAGCACGTCATAGGCCGCCATCCCGAAGACCGGCAGCATGACGAGCAGCATCATCTCGGAGCCGTAGGCGCTGGAGGAGATGCAGTCGCTGGACAGCACGCCCAGCGCGAGCGTCTTGCTCAGCTTCTCGTCCTCGACGGCGTCGTTGGTGAGGGCCTTTCCGAGCAGCGCCTCCTTGAGCTGATACCCCCGGTCTTCGGGCACGTCGATGCGAGGAGTCCGCTCCAGTGGACCGGGAGCGGGTGGACGGGCGGCCACTTCCGCGGTTGAGAGGAATGCAGGGCGGGGACGGTCGAGCAGTCGCACGGCTCAACCTCACCCGGCCGGACGGCATACCTGCCCCGTCTTTGCGCGCCCGTAGCGCCGTGGGTGCGTTCCTTTACGCGTCCTTGACGCCCAAGGCGTCGGGCGGGAGGCTCGCGGCGGCGCCTTCGACGGTGAGCCCGGTGATGCGGCCCTCGCCGTCGAGGGTGACGGTCAGGATGCCGTGCGGCAGGTCAAGGAGTCGCTCGTCAACGCCAGCGGGTGCCTCGCTCGCCTCGGTCTCGGCACCACAGGCCAGGTATGCCGTGTCGCTCGCCTCGTCGTGCCGCCATCGTGGCGGACCGTCACGACGAGCGGATCGCGTTGCCTCAGGCCGACTTTCGGGAAGCTCGACCGGCCCGAGCAGGTGGATCCACCGGTGATCCTGCTGGCCCGGCAGCCGCTCGAGCTCGCGCACCAGCGGGGTGGATGCGCTCGCCATGGCCTGCAGTGTGACCTCGACCGCGGCCCGATCCGGGAAGGCGTGCAGGCGCTCACACCGGGTCTTGAGCTCGCCGGGAGCCTGAGCCCCGCGCAACAACAACACGGTGAGCAGTGCGCGTTGGTCGTCTGGCAGCACCAGGGTTTCCAGGAGTCGCTGCTTGTATTTCACCGCCCGCGCACCCGAATCGGCCCGCACCAACCGCACGAGCTGACGGGACTGCAACCGCAGGGTCACCTCGACAAGGTCGTTCTCGCTGTAGTCGACGACCGGGTCGCGGCTGGTCGACTGGTTGCACGCCAACCGCAGCGAGTTGAGGGTCAGGGGGTAGCTCGCGGGGACGGTGATCTCCTTCTCCATGAGCGAGCCGAGCACCCGTTGCTCCGAGGGGTCCAACAGCGGCAGGTCCATAGGCCATGTTGTATCCCAGCCTCGCGGTCAACGTCGATATCGTCACGCCCATGAGTGACACGACGGTCCTGCTGTTGCACGGGCTCGGGGGGAATGCCGCCGTGTGGGACGGCGTCCGTGGGGCGCTCGGCGACGTGCCGGTCGTCGCCCCGGACCTGCCCGGGCACGCCGACGGCCCGCGCCTGGCGCGCTACGACATCGGCCTGATGGCTGCCTCCCTCGCCGCCCAGCTCGATCCCACGCTCCGGTATGCCGTGCTCGGCCACTCCCTCGGTGGTGCTGTGGGGTTGGCCCTGTCCAGCGGTTGGTTCGGGCTGCAGATCTCTGCGGTGGTGGGCCTGGGGATCAAGGTGG
>Ga0208938_1000491_pt1 | contig 29578 bp, 29 predicted proteins | sample AD_UKC125_MetaG_FD_184434 | JGI IMG/M metagenome (GOLD analysis project Ga0208938, IMG submission 184434) | Active sludge microbial communities of municipal wastewater-treating anaerobic digesters from USA - AD_UKC125_MetaG (SPAdes) (version 2) | ecosystem: Engineered > Bioreactor > Anaerobic >...
GACACACCCACACCACCAGCCCACCACCCCTACTCGGACCCGGCTGGCACCCACCCCAACCAGCCCCCGCAGACGACAAGGCTGACGGCTTACCCGGCACCCGCAGCCCCGGCCGGCATGCCACCGTCAACCCCGACCAGGGCGAAGAGACCGGCGCCACCCGGAAAACCACCTGGACCACCCCCACCGGACACACCCATGCCACGAGCCCACCGGCCCTGAGCGGACCCGGCTGGCACCCGCCCGCGCCACCAACCGTCGTTGCCGACGACAGGCCCAGCGCTCCCAGTCCCGGCTGGCGCATACCCCCACCATCAACTCGTCGACATCATCTGGACCCCGAACAGCAGCCTAGAAGTCCACCTCGACGCCGCCTGAAACGCCCGTCAGCGGCATACCGCCGACGGATGACCTGTCGTTTGTCACGTCAGGGTGGGCAGCGAGCGACGATCGCGTTGGCCCGCCCGAAGATCACGGGCTGCCGTTCTCCACCTGGTCGCAGTCCAGACTCAAGCGTCGCTTGGAATCTCAAGATGCCCCCGACTGTCGGGCGCCTCAGCGGGCCTGTCGGATGGTGACATGAGCAAGCCCGGCGCCTGAGATCGAGCGGCGGCGAGAATGGGGTCATGGAGACTGGGCGGCATCGGTTCGAGGGGTTCATCGCTGGCGTTGGGTCCACGAGCGGCATCCGGGTCGTCGTCGGGCATTGGCCGACAAGCCCGTTCGGCGCCTTCACCGACGCCATGGTCGAGCGCGCCGACGGGCACCGGGTTCTGCTCGCACCCACCGCCCAGGTCAGGGACTTCGTCGCCGCCACCTACACCTTTGACGACACCCGCATCGAACCCGTCGACGCCACCCTCACCCCCGCCACCTGGCACATCCAAGCGCACTCCCTCGACCTGACCCTGGCCATCGGCAACCGCACCACCCTCGGACGGCTGCTGCACGGCATACCCAAGCGCGTCGCCGTCAGCCCGACCTGGGCCACCCTCGTCGACCCCATCGCACGACTCACCATGCGCGGAGTCCGCACCCGCGGCATCGCACGCCCCGGCCGCCGGGAGTGGTATGCCGCGACCGACCACGCCGCAATCGTCGCGGCGGCGGGCCGCTTCGACGGCACCGACCTCGGGCAACTCGCCCCCGTCGACCCACCGTGCCGCTTCGGCTTCTCCTCGACCCCACGCCGCCCGTCGGTGACGACCGTCGTGACCACGGTCGTCACCGACGGGCACGCGCCAGACAACTAGGGTTCGCGCAGCACCCCGAAGAGCGGGGGCGGGACCACCCCGTCGCGTCCCATCGGGAAGAGGATCCGCGACACCGAGGCTGGCGAGGCGATCGCCGACCCCATGGCGGCGGAGACGTATGCCGCGACGCAGAAGTCGCTGAGGGAGGACACTGCGGACGGCCCGATGAAGACGAGGCCGCCGATGATGGTGATGATGATGATGATGGTGACGGCGAGGATGCCCCGGGGGATGTCACGGTGCGGGTTCGCCCAGGATGTTGACGTGGGCGCTGCCGGCGACCGGGAACTTGCGCGACATGATCCCGAAACTCATGGCGGCGAAGGTCATCTCCCAAGGGGGCGAGACGGTGAAACGCCTGGTGGTCAGGGTGGGGAACTGAAACGAACGATCGGTCAGGCGGGTGAGGTGGCACGGAAGCCGGCGCTCGGCCCGGTCAGCCGGCATCCGGTCGGCCATTGCCTCATTCCGGTATGCCGCCCAGTTGCGGATAACGGACCACCAACCCCGCCACCATGGCCTCGATCCCGAGCGAGAGCGCCCGGGCGGACCGGTCGGGGGCCGCGGCATACGCCTCGGCATACCAAGGAGCGGTCGCCGGGTCCGTTGGAGCCATGTAGTTGGTCGGCGCGCGTTCGTCCATGATCATGCCGACGCAAAAACTCTCGAGTGCGACGATGATGGGCAGTCGCTCATCGACCGGTACGCCACACTCGGCCAACTTCTGGGTGAAGTTCTCGTACATCGCCATGATGAGCGGCTGATCGCCATAGGGCAGCAGAAAAAGGGCCGTCGCGGCCTCCGGGTGCAGGGGCCGGAAGATGTCGACGTATCCGTGGGCCAGGGCAAGCAGCGCCGCGCTCACCGGGTGAATATCCAAAATCGAACTGTCCACCATGGACGCGATTTCGTCGCGCACCAGATTGAGGACGTCCTCCTTGCCGACGACGTGATAGTAGAGCGAGGGGGTGCGGACCCCTAGATCATCGGCGATGTCCTTCATGTGCAGCTCACGCGGGCTCGTGGTCCGCAGCCGCGCATACGCCACCCGCGCTATATCGGCGCGCGTCACGATCGGCTCCGCCGGTCTCCCTGGGCGGCGGGGCCGAGGTCGGGGGCTGGTCGACGGTGGGGTCATCAGAGTGCTCCGAGCAGTGAGGCCACTGCGCTGCCCCCAACAGATATACCGCCGCGCACCGTTCGACAAGGCGCGCGTCGCGTCGAGTTCCCCACATTCCGCGAGCCCGGCTGCCCACCAGGCACAATCGCCGGTATGCCGACCGACCCCCGGGGCCTGCGCACCGACGCTCCGCTCCTCGACGCCTGGCTGCGGTTCCACGAAAGCCCGCCCACGGCATACACGATTCCCGGGCACAAGCAGCGCCGCGACCTCGTCGGGGACGTCATCGCTGGCGACGTGCCGCTCTACGCCGGACTCGACACGATGAAACTCACCCACGGCGTCCTCGCCGAGGCCCAGCGGCGGGCGGCCCGCGCGTGGGGGGCGGATCGGTGCTGGTTCTCGGTCGGCGGGTCGACGCACGCCAACCAGTCGGTCGCGCTCGCCCTCGGGCGGCCGGGCGATCGGGTGGTCGTCTCCCGCACGTCGCACCGCTCGACCATGCTCGCCCTTGTCTTGGCGGACCTGATGCCGGTGTGGTTGCCGCCGTCGGTCGACCCAATGACCGGTATGCCGCGCCCCCCGTCGGCTCGCATCCTCACCGACACCCTCGCGGCCGCCCCAGGGTCGGTCGCGGTGCTCATCGTCGACCCCTCCTACGTCGGAACGACCGCAGTGATCGGTGAGTTGGCCGGCGCCGCACACGATCACGGCATACCCCTCGTCGTCGACGCGGCGTGGGCGGCCCACTACGGGTGGCACCCCGCCCTTCCTCCACACGCGCTGGCGGCCGGCGCCGACGCCCTGGTGACCTCCGCGCACAAGGCGCTGCCGGCCTGGTCGCAGGCGGCGATGCTGCTGGCGCGCGGCGACCGGCTCGACTTCGACCGGCTCGACGCGGGGGTCGAGGCGACGCACACGACGAGTCCGTCCGGGGCGATTCTGGCGAGCATCGACGCCGCCCGGGCGCTCCTCGAGCGAGAGGGCAGCGTCCTCCTCGGTGACACCCTCCGACTCGTCCGCGACCTGCGCGACCGGCTCGCGACGATCCCTGGCCTCGTCGTCCTCGACGGCGCGGGAGTCGACCCGCTCAAGGTGTGCCTCGTGCTGTCGGGCACCGGCGCGGACGGCAACGCGGTCGAGGCCGACCTGCTCGCGGCGGGGATGCCGGTCGAAATGGCCGACCGCGACACGCTCGTCGCCATGGTGACCCTCGCCGATGACGCGGCCGGCCTGGATCGGTTGGCCACCACCATCGAAACCTCGCTGGCCCGACCCACCGGTCCCCCACGCCCGGTCCTGCCGGCCGCGGCCTGGCAGGTCGCTCCCGAACAGGTGCTGAGTCCGCGCGAGGCCTTCTTCGCCGACCGAGTGGCCGTCCCGCTCGCCGCGAGCGTCGGCCGGGTGAGCGCCGAACTCATCGCTCCCTACCCGCCCGGCATCCCGGTCCTCGCTCCCGGCGAACGCATCACCGAGGCGGTCCTCGAGGCCCTCGCGGGCGCCCGGGCCGCCGGTTCCCGGATCGCGTATTCCGCAGACCCCACGCTCACCACCCTGCGGGTCGTGCGGTGAGCCAGCCCTACCCGAGATCGGCGAGGAGCAGGCCGGTTGCCCGCCGGATATCCGATTCGCCGGCGCCAGCGGACAGCAACCCGTTGACCGTCATGGTGAGGACCCCGAACCAGCACCACACGAGCAACCTCACCGCCTGCCGGTCTGCGGGAGTGGGCGTCGACACGCGGGCAGCCTGCAAGATGAGGTCCCCGAACGCTTCGTCGAGCCTGACGACTTCGGCGAATACCTCTCCCCGCGCCGCATTGGTCGCGCTCACCAATGTCATCGCGAAGCGCGGATGCTCCAAGAGGCGCCGCTGCGCCTCGACGAGCAGGTCAGCGGCCGCGCCCGCACCGGTCTGCCCCGGCGCCACCGTCGGGAGGTCACGGGCCAGCACCTTGATCTGGTGCCGCAAGATCGCGACGAACAACTGCGTCTTGCTCGGGAAGTAGCGATACAGGGTGGCCAGCGCAACCTTGGCGGCGCGAGCCACCTCGGTCATGGAGAGTTGGTCGAAGTCGCGGGCGACGGCGAGGTCGGTGGCGGCGTTCAGGATGCGTCGGCGTCGAGCCCGCTGCTCGGGGGACGAAGGGGTCGCCGCGCGCCGCGCTTCGGCCCGTCGCGCCATTCCGTCTCCTTCTCGTCGTCAGTAGTTGAGGGGGTGTAGTGCCTGGGCCCGGGTCCGGCGCACCCCTGGGAAGAGCCCACGGGAAACCTGCAAGGCCGCATCGAGCACCAATGGGCCGATGCGTTCGACTCGCATATCGACCGGCCCCACGAGTGACAGCGCCGCGGTCGGGCCCTCGCGACCCCGGATCGCCGCCGCGACACAGGCGTACTGCGGATGCGTTTGACCACGCTCGGTGGCCAGGCCACGGCGCATCCGGACCTTGTTGAGTTCGGCATGAAAGGCGAGTGACAAGCCGTCCGGGCCGGCGCCGATCAACTCGTCGACGTCCTCGGGTGTCAGCCACGCGAGCATGGCCTTGCCCAACGCGGTCGCGCTCGCTGGGTACCGTCCGCCCACCCGAGACGGCACCCCGAGCGCTGCCCGTCCGCCGATCTTGTCCAGCAGGTAGATATCCGAACCGTCGAGCACGGCCAGGTGGGCGGTCAAGCCGGTGCGCAGGAACAACTCGTGCAGGTGCGGCGCGGCCAGGATCCGGACATCGGTGTGGGTGTGGTCGGTGCCACCGAGCGCAAGGGCGCGAGCTCCGAGCCCGTATCCCAAACTCGAGTGTTCGAGCCAATCCAGGCGCACCAACTGGTCGAGGATCCGATGCGCCGTCGACCGGGGCAGGTGGGTGCGCCGGGCCACCTCCTCCAGGCTCAGGCGCGCCGCGTCGCCGACAAACTGATCGAGGATGAGTGTCAGCCTCTCGACCATCGACGGAGGCAACCGGCTGGAGTTGCTCTCCGACGTGACAACCGACATGGACCACCTCCGGGCAAGGCAACCACTGAAATCAATTCTGGTTACGACGCTACACGTCGTCCCCGGTAAAGCCAAGGATGACCCCGCCTACTTCACGCAGGGAATCCCGGAGCCACTCAGTTGGGTCAGAGCGGTGGGGGGCGGGCCGGCCACACCGCCCCCGGTCGCGTCCACCGGTGCTGCTGACGCGGTCGTGGTCCCCGTGCCGGGCGAACCCCCCGCTCCTGCGCCACCGGCGCCGGTCGACGGCTTGAGGTCGGCTGGGGCTTGGAAGGAGGTCCCCAGCGTCACCTTGAGCCGGTTGACGGTCAGGGCCTTGTCCTCTCGGACCGGCACTCCTCCGAGGTATGCCGCGAGCGCCTGGGCCGCGTCCGCCGCGCCCGCGGCATACGCCACCTCGGACGCCGTGTGCGTGCCCGCATTGCCGAGGCTGCCGCGCGCGTAGCCCTTGGCGGCCAAGCCGTCCTGTACCGCCTTCGCCGCGCCGGGGGTCCCCGACGCATTGACAACATCGACGGTGTACCCGTGGCCGTCGAGAGTCGCGGAAGAGGAGTCCGACGGCGAGGGGCTCGGCGACGCCGGGGAGGGGTTCATGATCTCCTTGACCATCGCCTGGATGGCCGGCAGGTCGACGATATTGACGTCCTGTCCACCGATGTTCTGGAACTCCTTGACCGGCAGCGTGTAGAAACTGAGGTTGCCGCCCTGGACGGCTTGGGCGGTGCGCACGAGGGAGAGCGGATCGAGGCCGTCGTCGATCGCCGTGTTGCGTTTGGCAACGTCGATGATGCCGTTGACCTTGCTCGGGTTGGTCAAGGTTGACGACGTCTTCAACTGGGTGAGGAGGGAGACAATGAACGCCTGCTGGCGCCGCGACCGGTCGAGGTCGGTGAACTGCAGTCTGGAGTTCCTCGTGTCCCGCCGCTGCCGCACGAACGCCACCGCCTGCTCGGCGCTAATCTGCTGCTGACCGGCCTTGAAGTCGGCACCGCTGAAACTATCGACGGTGTCCTCCTTGACGCACACCGTGACCGGTTGAACCACCTTGGCGATCTCGAAGAAGGCCACCATGGTCACCTCGACGAAGTGGTTGATCGTCACGCCGAGGAACTTCTCGACCGTCTTGATCTGTGCCTTCCGGCCGGCGTCGCGCGCCTGCTGGTAGTAGTCCTTCACCCCCTGCTGGGCCAGCCGCCGACTTGCCTGGTCGAACGCCAACCCGTAGGCCGTCTTGATCTTGCCCTTGCACACCTTGTCGGGGCAGCCGTCGAGATCGGCATAGTCATCGCGGGGGATGGAGAAGGCGACGGCACGGGACCCGTCGGCCGGGACGTGCAGGAACATCAAGACGTTGGAGTTGAGCCCACCATCGCTGGCATCACCCGAGTGCAGCGCGTCGTAGAGGTCCTGGGAGAGGGGTTGGCCATTGATGTCGAGACGGCTGTCGAGCCCCATGAGCAGGATGTTGAGTTCCTTGCCGTCCGTGGGTGGCTGCCCGTCGAGGACATTGGAGCGCTGGATGCCGAACCCGAGCCGGGCGACCTGCCACACGGCATACCCCGCAATGACCAGGACCACGGCGACGATCCCGGCCAAGGTGCCGACCACGATGCGCCGGCGCCGGTATGCCGCGGACGTCACCGTGCGGACCTGCTCCGATCCACGGTCGCGCCCCTGGGCGCGAGTGCCCTGGCGCCGTCCGGTCGGGGGGCGTCTCGGGGGACGCGCCGGTGCAGCGTGGTCGTCGCTGGCTTGCTCAGGAGTGCGGTTGCCGGGCTCCCCAGAGCGGCCGTCACCGGGTGGAGTCTGCTCGGCCCGACGATCCGCGGGCAACCGCAGCAGAGGGCGCCGGGGAGGCCGGGGCGGATCAGTGGGCGGCTGCGTCACTGTTCCAGTGTCACCCAGACGCGCCACGAGAGCACATCGGCCACGCCGTCGCAGGCCGAGCTGCGCCCCTCCCCCGGTGTCTCCCCTTTCCCGCCTGAACCGCCCAACGGGCACTTCGCACCCCAAATGTCGGGGTGCGAAGTGCCCGTTTCCCACCGGAACTACACGTCCTGGGCCCTGCCGGACCCAGCCCGTCCGTCGGCGGCGGTCAGCCCTGGCCGAGCTCGCCCTTCAGCGCGACGAACCAGTCGACGCTGATGTCGAACTTCTTGTGTCCCTTGATCCGCGGGAACTCGATGGCGCGCAACTCGTCACCGGCCTCTTCGTCCTGCCCGACGACACCGGACACCCCGGCCAGCGCGGAGTCGACGGCCAGGTGAGTGCAGGCCTTGATGAGGGCAAGGTCCTCGGCGTTGGCCGGGGCCGAGCGGGAGAAGTAGCCCGACTTCTGGACCATCGTCTTCTCGGCGCCGAGCAACTCGGCGAACTGCTTGGCGAACCACGCGCCCGGGTTGACCTTGTCCAACTGGACGTGCCCGAACGGGTCGATCGGCACCTCCTGCCCGGCGGCCTTCATCTCCTCGACGATCTCGGCGACGCCGGCCCCCTCGGAGAGGAAGATGTTGACGCACCCGATCTCGTCCATGAGCGCCTTGAGCCGGTCGGCCTCGGCGTGCAGGTCGATGTGGTCCTCGGGCACGAACACCGCGTGCACATCCCAGCAGCGCGGGTCGTTGCCGAAGCCCTCGACGAACTCCTGTTGCCCCACCCAGGTGTGGTAGCGGCGCGCGGTTTCGGCGGTGAGCCAGCCGCAGTTGCGGCCCATGACCTCGTGGACGATGAGCATCCGCGGGTTGGAGGAGTGCTCGGCGATGATGTTCTGGGCGTACCGGCTGCCCTGCTCGGCGGCGGTCCAGGCGCCGAGGGACTGCCGGATCGGCACGACGTCGTTGTCGATCGTCTTGGGCAGGCCGACGACGGTCAGTTCGTAGCCGTTGTTGTGGAGGTATGCCGCGAGGTCGGCAGCCGTGGTGTTGGTGTCGTCACCGCCGATGGTGTGCAGGACGTCAACGCCGTCCTTGGTGAGTTGCTCGGCGGCGACCTGGAGCGGGTCCTGGCCTTCTTGGACCAGGCCGCGCTTGACGGCGTCCTTGACGTTGGTCAGTTTGACGCGGGAGTTGCCGATCGGGCTGCCGCCGCGCAGGTGGAGCAGGTGCGCCTTGGCCCGCACCTGCGGGGTGACCTCGATCGAGCGGCCGGTGAGCAACCCGGCATACCCGTCGAGATAGGCGATGATCCGCACATCCGGGGCGACCTCGGTGTAGCGCTCGATGAGGCCACCAACGGCCGACGACAAGCAGGGGGCCAGACCCCCAGCGGTGAGCATGGCAACGGTCTTCACGGTCATGTCGCCAGCCTATCGACCCGGCCGGTATGCCGTCGCCCGCGGTTCGGTGTTTGCGCCTAGAGGTCGGCGCGGACCAACTCGGCGATCTGAATCATGTTGAGCGCGGCGCCCTTGCGCAGGTCGTCGCCGCTGAGGAAGAAGTCGAGGGTGCGCGGCATATCGGGCGCCTGCCGGATGCGGCCGGCGAAGCGCGGGTCGGAGCCGACGACGTCGGTCGGGGTGGGGAACTCGGCGTGCTCGGGGTCGTCGAGAACGACGACCGCCGGGGATTCGATCAGAGCCTGGCGGGCCTGCTTCACCTCGATGCGGCGCCCGAAGCGGGCATGGACGCTCACGCAGTGGCTGGACACCACGGGCACCCGAACGCAGGTCGCCGCGACGGGCAGGTGGGGCAGGCCGAGGATGCGGCGGAGTTCGTCGCGAATTTTGGCCTCCTCGCTCGTCGCGCCGTCTTGGGCCAAGTCACCTACCATGGGCAGCACGTTGAGCGCCAACGGCCCGGGAAAAACGCTCTCCCCCAGTTCATGCTCGATGAGCCGGCGCACATCCCCGGGTCGCTGCCCCAGCTCGCGGTGCCCGGCGACGACCTCGATCTCGTCGTAAAGACGCGCCATCCCCCGCCGACCCAGGCCCGAGGCGGCCTGCAGGGTCGTCACGACGAGCATCTCGAGTTCCCACCCGGCATGCAGAGTCGCCAAACAGTCGACCATGGTCAGCGTGATCGCCCCCGGGTTGGCGATGATGCCGCGGGGCCGGTCCTTGACTCGCAACGGATTGACCTCGGCCGCCACGAGGGGCACGTCGGTGTCGAGGCGGAACACCGGGGAGTTGTCGATGACCACGACACCGCGGCTCGCGGCATACTCCACCCACCGGCGCGACAAGGGGGTCGGGATATCGAAGACCGCGACGTCGACACCCTCGAAAAACTCCTCGGTCAACTCCTCGACGACGGCGGCCCGGCCCCCGATCGAGATGGTGCGCCCGACGTCCTCGGGTGCCGCCGCGAGCCGGATCCGTTCCCACACCACCCCACGGGTGGGCAACACCCGTGCGAGCACCCGACCCACCGCGCCCGTCGCACCCACGACCGCGAGGGTGAGGTCTTGGCCCGCAGGGCTCAACGGCCCGTCCCGGCATACACGACGGCTTCACCGTTGCTCGAGTCGAGCCCGAACGCGGTGTGGACCGCCTTGACGGCCTCGGCGAGCCGCTCCTCCCGGGTGACCACGGAGATCCGGATCTCGGAGGTCGAGATCATCTCGACGTTGATGCCGGCGTCGGCGAGCGCCTTGAAGAAGGTCGCCGACACCCCGGTGTTGGTGCGCATCCCGGCCCCGACGAGAGAGAGTTTGCCGACCTGGTCGTCGTACTGGAGCGAGTGGAACGCAACCTCGCCGCGGATCGCCTCCAACGCCTGCAGGGCCGTCTTGCCGTCGGCCTTGGGCAGCGTGAAGGAGATGTCGGTGAGCCCGGTCTCCACGGCCGAGACGTTCTGGACGATCATGTCGATGTTGAGACCCGCGCGGGCGACCGCCTCGAAGATGACCGCGGCCATCCCGGCTCGGTCGGGCACCCCGACGACGGTGACCTTGGCGTCGCCGTTGTCGTGCGCGACACCGGCGATGAGGGGGGCTTCCACGGTTTCTCCTTCTCGGGGGTCCGCGACGATCGTGCCCGCCTTGTCGGTGAAGGTCGAGCGTACGTGGATGGGCAGGTGGTAGCGGCGGGCATATTCGACGCACCGCAAGTGGAGGATCTTGGACCCGGCGGCGGCGAGTTCGAGCATTTCCTCGCCACTGATCCGGTCGAGTTTGCTGGCGGCCGGGCAGATGCGCGGGTCGGCGGTGAACACCCCGTCGACGTCGGAGTAGATCTCGCAGACGTCGGCGTGCAGGGCCGCCGCGAGCGCGACGGCCGTCGTGTCCGAGCCGCCACGACCCAGCGTCGTGATCTCCTTGGTGCTCTGGCTGACCCCCTGGAACCCGGCGACGATGACGACGTGCCCGTCGGCGAGGGCCGAGGTGATCCGGCCCGGGGTGACGTCGATGATCTTGGCCTTGCCGTGCGCCTCGTCGGTGATGACGCCGGCCTGGCTGCCGGTGAACGAGCGGGCCGTGAACCCCAGGTCGTGGATCGCCATCGCCACCAGGGCCATCGAAATCCGCTCGCCCGCGGTCATGAGCATGTCGAGTTCGCGCGGCGGCGGCAGCGGGCTCACCTGTTCGGCGAGGTCGAGGAGTTCGTCGGTCGTGTCGCCCATCGCGGAGACGACGACACACACGTCGTTGCCGGCCCGCTTGGTCTCGGTGATCCGGCGGGCGACCCGCTTGATGCTTTCGGCGTCGGCGAGGGAGGACCCGCCGTACTTCTGGACGACGATGGGCACGGGTGAAGACTCCTGGTCAAGGGTGGGGGCGCCCGCGGGCGCATCGGGTCATTCTACAAAGTTCCGCTGGGCGGCCCGCGAACCCGCTCGCGTCAGCCGTGAGTGACCACCGGGGTGCCGACCGGCGCCCAGTCGTAGACCTGCTTGGCGACGCTCACCGGCAGGTTCACGCAACCGTGCGAGGCGGCATACCCGAACGAAGACCGCCAGTAGGCGCCGTGCAAGGCGTAACCGCCAGTGAAGAAGGAAACCCATGGCACGTCGGGCGCTTCGTAGTTGGTGCCGTCGGCGTTGGAACCGCGCATCGTCATCAGCGGGGTCTTGGAGTAGATGTGGAACGTGCCCTGCACGGTCGGGGTGGCCGGGGCGCCGTTGACCATGGCGACCGGGCCGATGACGGCCCTGGCCCCCTCATAGGCGGTCATCGTGTGCGCCGAGAGGTTGACGTCGACCCACTTCTCGCCGTCGGTCGCGGGGTAGGCGAGGTTCTCGGCTCCAGCAGCCACACGGCGCTCGGTCCAGGTCGCCGGGGTCGTCTTGACGTCGAACGTGCCGGTGTATGCCTTCGCGCTCCCCAACGCGCTGGCCAGGGCGGTCGAGATCGCTGCGGCGTTCGTGACCTCGCTGCCGTCCTGGGCCGACGTCGTCACCTTGAGCACCGCACCGCTCGAACTGACGTTGCGCACGCCGTTGCGGACGTCCACCTTGACCGCGGCCGCCTGGGCGTCCACCCACCCGGTCAACTTGGCCTTGTCGAGCGACGGTGCCGTGGCGGCCTTGCCCTCGGCGGAGACGGGGAAGGTGATCCACGAAGCCTTGTCGGCGGGAGTGGCGGTGAACGTCTTGGAGCCCGCGTTGACGGTCACCGGCAGGGCGACGAGGGCGTTGGCCTTGTCGGCAAGGCCCTGAGCGGCAGCCGTCGAGACCGCCGCCTGGCTTTCGATGAATCGGACGGTCGCCGTCGGCGACGTCAGCGTCTCGGCCCCCTTGGCGACCACCTGCTGCAGACTCGCCGGATCGACGGTCAGACCGGTCGTCGCCGGCGTGACCGTGAACGACGAGGCTCCCTCGCCCCACGCGACCTTGGCGTTGACGGCCGCCTTGCCGTCACTGGCGACCAGCCCGGCGACGAACTTGTCGAGAACCTTCTGGTCCACCGTCACCTTCGCCTTGATCGAGCGCGACGACACCAACGCCTTGGGGTAGGAGGTCCAGCGGGAGTTTGCGTCGAAGACGGCAGCGACGGTCGCAGGCACGTCCACGGCATACCCGATGTCGGCCAAGGAGGCCGAGCGCGAACCCGACCGGGTGGTGACGGTGACCTTGATCTTGCCCGCGCGCTCCCGCACATTGGCGGCGACCTCGTCCTTGGTCTTGCCCGCCACGGAGACCCCGGCGACCGAACTGCCGGGCAGCGCCAAATCGCGGTAATGGGCTGCGTATGCCGTGCCTCCGACGCCGACAAGCAGCGCCACCGCCCCCGCGGACGCCACGATGATCCTGGTCGACTTTTTCATGCCCGAGCGTGTCCCTCCAACGAACGCGACGGTCCACCGCCGCGGCAAACAACCCCCATATCATGCCGCATCCACCTGTGTCTGCGTTTGTATCGCTCACCGCGCGGACCATTTCCGAGGGCCGGAAGGGTGTTGACGGGGTGGCGAGTCAGCAGTTGAGGGCGTCGAATTCGGCCTCGGCGACGACGTCGGCATCGGCGTCGAGACGCACATGCGCAAGAAGGGATTGGAGGACCCGCAGCGCCATCGCGGCCCGCTCTCCCCAGCCGGAAAGGTAACTGAATTGCCACCACCAGAGGGCCTCGAGGATGTCACCCCGGTCGTAGTGCGCCAACCCGTGAGTGAGGCAGGAGGCGATCTCGGACAGGTCGCCGACGAGACTCCCGGAGGTCGCGGTGGGATCGGTCACCGGATCGGTGACATCGGCATACTCGTCCAAGCCCTCGAAGACGACGGCCAACCCGGCGCGTAGGTCGTCGAGTTCGGCGTCGGGGCCGGAATCGGGCTCGAAACGTTCAGCGGGCACGACGTCCTGGATGGCGCCGAGGCGGGCGCCCATGAGGAGCACCTGGGACAGGGCGAGCAGGCCGAGCGGCAAGGCTGCGTCGGGGGCGCTGCCGCGGGCGACGTCGGCGATCGTGTCGACGTACATGCGGGCATCGGCGGCGCAGTCGTCGGCGAGCGGGCGCAACTCGTCGGCCTCGCCGGGGGCTGATGGCGGCCGGGGGCTCGAAGCGGAGCGCACGTCAGACATGGATCAGCGTCCTTCCCTCGAAGGCGCGGCCCAAGGTGACCTCGTCGGCATACTCCAAGTCTCCCCCGACGGGCAGCCCCGAGGCCAGGCGTGTGACGCGCAGATCCATGCCCTTGAGGAACCGCCCGAGATAGGCCGCCGTCGCCTCGCCCTCGAGGTTGGGGTCGGTGGCGATGATGACCTCGGTGACCTGCCCGTCGGCGAGACGGGTCATGAGTTCGGCGAACCGCAGATCGTTCGGCCCGATGCCGTCGATGGGGCTGATCGCCCCGCCGAGCACGTGGTACGTGCCCTTGAACTCGCGGGTGCGTTCGATGGCGACGACGTCCTTGGGTTCTTCGACGACGCACAACGAGCGCGGGTCACGGCGCGGATCGGCGCACACCCGGCACAGGGCCGCCTCGGCGACGTTGAAGCACCGCTCGCAGTAGCGCACCTTCTCCTTGACCGCGATGAGGGCGTCGGCGAGGCGTTGGACGTCGATGCCGTCGGCTTGCAGCACGTGGAACGCGATCCGCTGGGCACCCTTGGGCCCGACCCCGGGCAGCCGCCCGAGCTCGTCGATGAGGTCTTGGACCGCGCCCTCGTACACGCGCGCCTCAGACGAGGGTGTAGTTGCCGGCCTCGTCGAGGGCCGCCTGGACCTCGGCGTCGCTGAGGTCGCGGCCCGCCTCGATCGTGATGGTGGAGGCCCCGCCCTTGACGACCTCGACCCCGACGGAGTTGACGTCCTCGATCGCGGAGAGTTCGTCGACGACGGCGTTGGCGCAGTGGCCGCAGGTGAGGCCGGTCGCGGCGAAGGTCTGGGTGTGGGTTGCGCTCATAAGGGTCACCTTGGTTGTTGGGGCACGTCGGCCTTTAGGGTATGCCGTCCCGCCGGGTTGGTCTTGCGAGTCACGCCCGCGCGTCTAGAGGCCGATCGGGGCGCCGTCGCCGGGGAGGTCGTTGTAGGTGTCGGCGCGTTCCTGACCGGACAAGGCGGCGATCGCGGTCATGATCTCGTCGGTGAGGTCGCGGCGGGCGCGGCCGGCAGGCAGCGCGGCATACGGGGCCGGGTCGATGGGGGCACCGAAGGCGACTCTCACCTTCGCCAGCGAGGGCAGCCGTGAACCGACGGGCTGGACCTTGTCGGTGCCGACCAACCCGACGGGCACGACCGGGACGCCGGCGGTGAGGGCGAGCCAGGCGACCCCGGTGCGGCCGCGGTAGAGGCGGCCATCGCGAGAGCGGGTGCCCTCGGGATAGATGCCGAAGGCGTGGCCAGCCCGGAGCACCTCGAGGGCGGCGTCGAGGGACTCCTGGGCGGCCCTGGCGGAATGCCGATCGACGGGGATCGCCCGCGACCCGGTGAAGAAGGCGCGTTCGACGGTGCCCTTGAGGCCGGTGCCGTGCCAGTACTCGGCCTTGGCGAGGAAACTCACCGGGCGCGGGGCGGCGATGGGGATGGCGATGGAGTCGATGAAGGAGAGGTGGTTGCTGGCGAGGATCACCCCGCCGGTGCGCGGAATGTGGTGCCGCCCGGTGATGGTGGGCCGCCACAGCCCGCGGGCGATCGGAACCGCGACGACCTTGCCGACTCGGTAGAAGGCGCTCACGTGATTTCGTCCTTGATGATGGTGCCGCCGAGGAGGCGTTCGACGACAGGGACGCCGACCTCGCCGAGGGCTTCGATGTCCTCGTCGTCCTCGCTGACGGCGGAGTCGTCGGCGATGTGCTCGTCGGGGTCGGGGTCGTCGGCGGCGACCCGTTGGGCTCGCTGGTAGGGGCTCTCGTCCTCGGTCGCCCAGGATGGTGCCGACTCGGGGTGGGAGGGGGCCTCCGCCCAACTCGGCCCCGTGTCGTAGCCGCCCGGGCCCCCGTATGCCGCGCCGCTGGGCCGGGGGGTAGGCGCCGGTCGCGAGGGGGGCGGCTCGGCGGTGGACGAGGGGGGCGCGGGGGAAGCCGGGGGCGCCGATCTCGGCGCGCCGCCGGGCGAGTGGGCCGAGGGTGAGACTCTCGGGGGGTAGCGGGAAGCCGACGGCGCGCCCGGGTCGGGGGGCCCGACCGGTGCAGGCATGACCGGGGCAGGACCGACACCCTCGGCGCGCGCGGCGGCGCCCTCGGCCGAGACACCTTCGATCTGTGCCTCGACACCAAGCGCGTCGATGAGCGCCTGGCGCAGGTAGTCGGCGTGCGGCCCGCGCCGGAAGGTCTGGGTGAGGCCGGTGGTGGCAATGCCCAAGACGATGCGCTCGCCGTCGTAGTCGATGACCTGGGCGTGCTGCGACACGAAAGTCCAGGTGGTGCGGCGCAACTCGAACAGTTTGGCGAGGACGTCGGGCCACGCGCGGCGCAGTCCGGCGACGTCGAGCCCGCCAGGCCCCTTGGGCGTCGGCGGCGCAGCGGATGGCGCAGGGGATGGCGCAGGCGGTGAAGCAGGCGGCGCGGACGGCGCGCTCTCCGCTTCTCCCCCTGATTCGAGGTATTCCCGCGCGGATTCCCGAGCGCTATTACCTCGAATCGACGAGGGGGCGCCGCCGACGTCGAGGCGGCGTTCGAGACGGTCGAGGCGGGCGGCATACCCGGCCTCACCGGCAGCGCCCGGGAGGAGGATGCGGGCGGTGAGCAACTCCAAGTGGAGGCGCGGGGCGGTGGCGCCGGTCATCTCGGTGAGGGCGGCGTTGGCGATGTCGGCGGCGCGGGAGAGAGCGCCGACGCCGAAGGCCGCGGCTTGGGCGCGCATCCGGTCGAGTTGGTCGGCGGGCAACCCTCGCAGGACGGCGGCGGTGCCATCGGGGATGGCGGCCACGATGATGAGGTCGCGGAGGCGCTCAAGCAGGTCCTCGACAAACCGGCGCGGGTCGAGCCCAGACTCGATCACCCGCTCGATGGCCGAGAAGGCGCCCCGCGGATCAGCGGCGGCGAAGGCGTCGATGGTGGCGTCGAGGAGTTCGCCGTCGGTGAAGCCGAGGAGCGCGGCGGCAGACTCGTAGGTGAGGCCCTCGGCGCCGGAGCCGGCGATGAGTTGATCGAGCACCGAGAGCGAGTCCCGCACCGACCCGCCACCGGCGCGGATGACGAAGGAGAGCACGCCGGGCGCGACGGTGACACCCTCCTGCTCGCACAGGTGCTCCAGGTAGGTCTGCAACTGGCCCGGCGGGACGAGCCGGAACGGGTAGTGGTGCGTGCGCGACCGGATCGTGCCGATGACCTTCTCGGGCTCGGTCGTGGCGAACACGAACTTCACATGCTCGGGGGGCTCCTCGACGATCTTGAGCAGGGCGTTGAAGCCCTGCGGCGTCACCATGTGCGCCTCGTCGATGATGTAGATCTTGTAGCGGCTCTGCGCCGGGCCGTAACTCGCGCGCTCGCGCAGGTCACGGGCATCATCGACGCCGCCGTGACTGGCCGCGTCGATCTCGATGACGTCGACGGTGCCAGGGCCGCCGCGGGCCAGGGCCACACAGGAATCGCAGTGCCCGCACGGGGTGGGCGTGGGGCCCTCGGCGCAGTTGAGGCAGCGCGCGAGGATGCGCGCGCTCGTGGTCTTGCCGCAGCCGCGGGGGCCGCTGAACAGGTAGGCGTGGTTGACGCGCCCGGTGCGCAGCGCCTGCATGAGCGGGCCGGTCACGTGCTCTTGCCCGATGACGTCGGCGAACGTCTCGGGGCGATATCGGCGATAGAGAGCAACAGCCACGGTTCGACCCTAACGCCCGGGGCCGACAGCCGTTGTCGCGTTCTCCCGTTGCGCGTGGTGACTGCGGCTGATGCGGTGCGCCCACCACAGGCCACCGAGCGCCAGCGGGATTTCGAGGAAGATCGCCATGAGCAGCGCCGTGGTCGGGTCGTCGTGCCGCCACCCGGACCGCACGTCGACCCAGGCGTCGAACAGCAGCAGTCCCGCGGTCACGCGAGCGGTCCACGCGGCATACCGGGACTGCCGATAGGCGAGGTATGCCGTGAGCAGCAGTCCCGCGGTCTCGGCCAGGTCGAGGCGCACCCAGAACCCGACGCGATGGCGCAAGGTCAGCGCGAGGTAGATGGTCCATGGAATGAGGACGAGCCCGGCCGTGAGCGCGACCCGGCGGCTGACGTGATGGCTCCGTGAGGGCACTGGCCCGGGCGAGCCTGTCGACATCGGCCCGCCTTTCTGATCGCAGCGGATGCGTCGTGCTTCAGTATGCCGCGACCATGCGTGCCAAGGGTGCGGCATACGACACCCTTGGCACGCACGCGGGCGAAGAACACCGTGCTCACGCCGGGTCGGGGGCGGCATACCCTGTCGGGGTGCGTATTGACGTCTGGTCCGACTTCCTCTGCCCCTTCTGCCACCTGGGACGCCGCCAACTGAGCCTCGCGCTCGACCAGTTCGAGCACGCCGACGAGGTCGACGTCATCTGGCACAGTTTCCAACTCGACCGCACCGCCCCGGCCGAAATCGAGGGCCGCAACGTCGATCTCGTGGCCGCGAAGTACGGCGTGAGCATCGAACAAATGGAGGCCACCCACCGCGCCATGGCCGACGCCGCGGCCGAGGTCGGGCTCGACTTCCAGTGGGAGAAGACCGTCGGCGGCAATTCGTATGCCGCGCACCGGCTCCACCACTACGCCCGGTCCGTGGGGCGCGAGGACGAGTTCGTCGACCGGCTGAGTAGGGGCTGGTACACCGAGGGCGCCTCCATCGGGAATGTCGAGACCCTCGTGTCGCTGGCGAGCGATGCCGGGCTCGACCCGGTGGCCGTGCGCGAGGTGCTCGATTCCGACGATTTCGGGCATGAAGTCCGCACCGATCTGGCGCTGGCGACCTCGATCGGCATCACGTCGGTGCCGACGTTCGTGCTCGACCAGAAATACGGTGTGTCGGGGGCCCAGGGCGTGGACGCGATCCTGCAGGCGCTGCGCTACGCCTGGGAGGACCAGGGCAATCGCCCCGAGCCGGTCGCCGGCGAGGCCGATGGAGGTGGCTGCGGGGGCGGCTGTTGCGGCGGCGCCTGCGATGGCAGCGGCGGTGGCGGAGGCGGTTGCGCTCCGGCGGCGACGGACGAGACGGCCCCCGGCGAGCCGGCGCCCGCCGATGCCTCAACGACAGTCGAGTGAGGAGTTTTTGTCGCCTGGTCGGGCTGCACGCGACAAATACTCCTCACTCGACTGTCTGCCCCGGTCGACTACGTCACGTAGGGCATGTTCGTCCCGTTTCGGTATGCCGGTCACTACCGAGATCGCCGTGCCGCGTCCGATGTTGTCCGGACTGGGGTCAGGTGTGCGCGTCGTCGATGCGCAGATCCGGCAGGCCGCTGCCGTCCCAGCTGGCTTTGGTGAGCTGACCGAGGTCGGCCGTCGACGGCATCGAGGGGTAGGCGACCTCGCCCCCATGCGCGACAAAACCACCCCCGCGGCGCTCATCGGAGAGCATGGGCTGCACATACAGGACGCCGCCGACTCGATCGAAGGACACGGCGACAGCCCCGCGCGCGAAGTCCCGTTCACCGCTGACGCCAACAGCGGCATACACGGGGGTGAGCAGGTCGGGACAATCGGGCGACAAGGGCGGTCGGCCAAACCCGAAATGCCTCTCGCCCTCGTCGAGAGCAGCCGCGACGACCTCACCCAGAGCGACTGCCGAGAGCCCCGCGGCATCGAGCACGCGGAACCAACCGTTGAACTCCCCGAGCCCATTGGTCGAGATCGACGACGATGTGACGACGACCATCCCCCCGCGGCGAATGGCATCGGCTAGTGACCTCATGGCGCCGCCCTTCGTGTTGATTCCTCGCCGTGGGGCATCCTGCACCGCCCGATTCACCGGTGCCAGTTGTTCAGGCGCCCGGACCACATTCGGCCTCCCCGCCGGCCCGAGCACCACGATGCCGCAGCACGAAAGGACACCCCGCGTACCTGGAAGAGCTCACCTGCCCTTGCTGCATTCCTGCCCTGGGGGGGTTCAGTGAGGTACCACCACGCGGGGTGCCACCCACCACCCTAGGCGCGCACACGGCATACTGGGAAATCGTCCACGACCTTCGGCCCGGAGGCTGTGGCCCTTTGTTATTGCCGCCACCCAGCCCGAGGACACCATGACGCCGAAGAGACTCTTCACGGCCCTGGCGCGGGCGGAGGTGGTCACCTGGAGCCTCGTGGCGGTCGGGGTCGCGGCAAGCGTGGCCACCCGGCGCCACCACCTGCTGGTTGCCTTCGGGATCGTCCATGTCATCGTCTTGGTCGGCTATCTCCTCACCACGGCCGCGGTCGCGATCAACCATCGGTGGCTCGATCGGGTGACATCCCGAGCCCTCCTCGCCGGGGTCATCCCCTATGCGACGCCATGGTTCCTCCGCTGGGTACGTCGGCGCCGTGAACTCGATGGGGACTGGCGACTGCGCCGCAACGGTTCCATCCCTCATTCGCGGAAGGAGCAGTTGCTCGCGTGGACGCTCCGGCGCCCCGCTCAGGCGGCGGCGTTCGGGGTAGCCGCCGCGGTTGCCGTGGTTTCCGCGGTCGCGTGGTCCCTTCCGGAGGTCCCCTGGGCCACGCCTTGATCGTATGCCGCGCGCCCGGCTCACGCTTGGATGAAGCGTTCTGGTCGCGGGGACGACCACGACGCTGCAGCGAACGAGTCACGGGGCCGCTCGCCCGGGGTAGCCGCCGATTCGGCGCAGCGCCCAGACTCGGGTAACCTCCTGCGCTGGAGGATTCGCATAGTGGCCTAGTGCGCACGATTGGAAATCGTGTTGGGATAAAACCCTCGGGGGTTCAAATCCCCCATCCTCCGCCCAAGCGAACGGCTCCGCGTCAGCGGGGCCGTTTCGCTGTGGTGGAGGTGGGTGGTGCAGGGAGGTGGAGCGGGCGCGGCGACGAAGGAGCAGCGCGCGCGACACCGGGTCCCCGCGGTCACCCAATCAATACTCGCCACAGCACCCAGGTAGCACCGCCGAGCACCATCGCGAAGGTCGCGTTCCACACCAGGGCCGGTATGCCGGTCAGTTGCCGGAGCGCGCCGGGGTCACTTCCCGGCCCGCTCCCCGCGGCGAGGACCGCCCCGAGATGCCGCCAACCGCCCACGAGCAGCACCCCAGCAACGCCCAGGAGCACCTGCGCCTGCACTCGGTCGACCCGCCACCACCACAAGGCCGCCAGCCCCGCACCGACGAGAGCGACGACCACGAACGTCAGGCCCGAACGCACCCGCGGCAACGCCACGACCAACAGGACGAGCGCGACCGCCACCGCGAGCGCGGCATACCCGGTGCCGGCCACCCACGCCAACAACGCCGCGACCAGGCCCGGCATCGGGTACCCCGCCCACGTCGTCGCGACCCGGCCGAACCCCCGAGCCCGACCCACCGTCACCGCATGCCCGGACATGTCGCTGCGCAGCACAAACCCGGTGAATCGGCGCCCACATGCGACCCCGACAAACGCGTGACCCAACTCGTGGACAAGCGTCACCCCCACCCGGACCAGCCGCCAGGCGACGGGCACGAACACGACGACGACAACAGCAACGCCCACGACGAGCACCTCACGACCCGCCACCTGCGGCGGCCCGGTTGGCGCCAGCCGCGACCACAGCGCTCCCCATACCCCGCCATCGACACCTTGCCCCGTCACGACGCCCGTCATGGGCCGGGACTGTAGCCCCCGCCGCTGTGGTCGCGGTCCGCCGATGGGGCACTCGGCACCCGGCCGGCGCCACCGGGACCCCGCGTGCGGCCCCCTCGTGGCATCCCCGGCGAACCCGATCCGTGCTCACCCGTTGGATCCATTTCCGTCGTCCCCACCATCAACGGCGCAGATGGTGGCGACCACCACCCCGCCTGCCCGCTCGGCGCGGCATACGGAGCGCTCATCGCACCCCCGATGGCGCGCTGTCAGACCCGCACGCCACCATGGGGGGCATGACAGACGGGGCCTACGCGGCGGCATACGAGCAATCCATCAGCGACCCGAACGCGTTCTGGGGCGCGGCGGCGACAGGGATCGAGTGGATGACTCCGCCCCCGGTCGTTCTCGACGACTCGCGCCCGCCGTTCTATCGCTGGTTCACCGGCGGCACCCTCAATACCTGCTTCAATGCGCTCGACCGGCATGTGCGCGACGGCCGCGGCGACCAAGTGGCCCTCTACTACGACTCACCGGTCACCGGGGTGACCAGCAGTTATACGTATGCCGCGCTGCTCGCCGAGGTGGCCCGGTGCGCCGGGGCGTTGCGCTCGTTGGGCGTCGGCAAGGGGGACCGAGTCGTCGTTTACATGCCCATGATTCCCGAGGCGGTCATCACCATGCTCGCCTGCGCGCGGCTCGGTGCGATCCACTCGGTGGTCTTCGGCGGGTTCGCGCCCGCCGAGTTGGCGGCTCGGATCGAGGATGCTACGCCCAAGGTCATCGTGAGCGCGAGTTGCGGCATCGAGCCGAGCCGGGTCATCCCCTACAAGCCGTTCCTCGACGGCGCCATCGAGCGCAGCAGCCACAAGCCGGAGCGGTGCATCATCTTGCAGCGCCCCCAGGTCGAGGCCGAGATGGGCCCGTGCGATGTCGACTGGGTCGAGATCATGGCCACCGCCGAGCCCGCCGACTGTGTCGAGGTCGCCGCGACCGACCCGCTCTACATCCTCTACACCTCGGGCACGACCGGGCGCCCCAAGGGCATCGTCCGTGACAACGGCGGCCACGCGGTCGCGTTGACGTGGTCGATGAGCAACATTTACGGCATCGGGCCAGGTGATGTGTGGTTCACCGCGTCCGACGTGGGCTGGGTCGTCGGCCACTCCTACATCGTCTACGCCCCGTTGCTCGTCGGCGCCACGACGATCGTCTACGAAGGCAAACCGGTCGGCACTCCCGATGCGAGCGCCTTCTGGCGGATCATCGGCACCTACGGCGCGAAGGCGATGTTCACCGCGCCCACGGCATACCGGGCCATCAAGAAGGAAGACCCGGACGCCGTCCTGCGCGCCGGGCACGACCTGTCCGGGCTGGAAACGGTGTTCCTCGCCGGGGAGCGCCTCGACCCCGACACCTACGAGTGGGCCAGCGAAATACTCGGCATCCCGATCGTCGACAACTGGTGGCAGACGGAGACCGGCTGGCCGATTGCCGCCAACCTGCGCGGCCTGGACCCGATGCCGATCAAGCCCGGGTCGCCATCGGTGAGCGTGCCGGGTTACAACGTCCAGGTCCTCGACGAAATGGGCGCCCAGGTGCCCGCCGGCGTCGAGGGCGCGATCGCCATCAAACTCCCGCTCCCGCCCGGGACCCTGCCGACCCTGTGGCAGGACGACGACCGCTACGTCGCCAGTTATCTCTCGGTTTACGACGGCTACTACCTCACCGGTGACGGCGGGCTCATCGACGCCGACGGCTACGTCTACGTCATGGGCCGCACCGACGACGTCCTCAACGTCGCCGGCCACCGCCTCTCCACCGGGTCGATCGAGGCCGCGTTGGCCGGTCACCACGATGTCGCCGAGTGCGCCGTCATCGGCGTCGCCGACGACTTCAAGGGTCAGGTGCCTCGCGGGCTCGTGGTCCTCAAGGCCGGCGTTGACGCCGAAACGCAGGGCGAGCGCATCCGCCGCGAGTTGATCCAGCGGGTCCGCGACGAGGTGGGCGCGGTCGCCAGCCTGCGCCAGGTCGACATCGTCGCCGCCCTGCCCAAGACCCGCTCGGGCAAGATCCTGCGCAAGACCATGCGGGAGATGGCCGACGGCAAGGTGCCCTCGGTGCCCGGCACGATCGAGGACGTCTCGGTGCTCGACGCGCTCCAAGGGGTGCTGCGCCCGGAGTGAGACCCCTGCGGGCGTCGGTCGCCGGCACGGCATGATCGAGGCGTGCTCCACGTCCTCGAAGGCTTCACGACGATCGGCATCGTCATCGCCGTCGGGGCGTTCATCGCGCACATCGGCCTGGTCGACCTGTCGGCGCAGTGCCTGCTCAACACGGTGGCGTTCTTCGTCGCCTCCCCGGCCCTGCTGCTCACGACGATCGCGCACGCCGATGTGCGGGACGTGCTGTCCGGCAACCTGATCGCCACGGCGTGCGGGGTCGCCGTCCCCGTCGTGGTGTATGCCGCGTCGGCCCGGTTGGGCTGGCGCCACGGCGTGGGGCACACGGTCATCGGGGCCTTGTCGAGCGCCTACGTCAACGCCGGCAACCTCGGCATCCCGGTCGCCGTCTACGTCTTGGGCAACGCATCGTTCGTCGCGCCCACCCTGCTGCTCCAACTCCTCGTCCTGCAGCCGTTCGCCTTGGCGCTGCTCGACGCCGACCGCGGGGGTCACGCGCCCCGAGCGCGCGACATCGTCGTGCGGCCGCTGACGAACCCGATGACCATCGGCACATTGGTTGGACTCTTGCTCTCGGTGACCGGCTGGACGCTCCCGACGCTCGTCGCCCGCCCGGTTGACCTCGTCGCGTCCCTCGCCGTGCCGGGGATGCTCCTCGCTTACGGCATTGCCCTGCGGCTGGGCCCGGGCATCGGTGGCGAGAACCGCGCCGAACTCGCCCTCACCTCGGGCCTCAAACTCGTGGTCCAGCCCCTCGTCGTCTGGGCCGTCGCCGACCTAGTGCTCGGTGTGCAGGGTCATGCCCTGCTGGCTGTCGTCGTGTGCTCGGCGCTGCCGACCGCCCAGAACGTCTTCGTCCATGCTTCGCGCTACGACCGAGCCCCGACGCTGGCGCGCGACACGATCCTGATCACGACGATCGGCTCGGTCCCCGTCATTGCCCTGATTGCCCTGGTGCTGCAGTGAGCGTGGCGGCAGCGCCGAGCGCCGGCCGAGGCGCTCCCACCGCACGGGGTCCGCGTCGGCCTCGCTCTCAGCGGCGGCGAGCGGTGCCGAAGATCGAGCGGGTGATCTCGCGGCCCAGCGCAGACCCCGCCGAGCGCATCATCGAGCGCACCGCCGGGTTGCTCAGCACCTGCTCGAACATGCCCGGCTCCTCACGGGCCGGGCGACCCCGCGGAGCCGGCGGCTCGCCCGCAGGCGCCGGTGCCGGGGCTTGCTGAGCCTGCTCCTGGGCCTGTTGGGCGGCCGCAGCGGTGGCCTGCGCCTGGGCCGTCAGCATTTCGTAGGCCGACTGCCGGTCGAAGGCCGCGGCATACTTGGCCGCCGCCGACGACGAGGCGACGGTGGCATCGATGAGCCCGTCGGGGGCCGGCGCCATGAGCGACTGCGGCGCCCGCATCCGCGTCCACGCGACCGGCGTCGGTGCGCCCCGCTCGGACAGCACCGTGATGACGGCCTCGCCGATGCCCAACTGGGTGAGCAGCGCCTGGAGGTCGTATCCCGATGTCGGGTAGGTCGACACGGTTGCCTTGAGAGCCTTGGCGTCGTCGGGGGTGAAGGCGCGCAGGGCGTGCTGGACCCGGTTGCCCAACTGGGCGAGGACGTCGGCGGGCACGTCCTTGGGGGTCTGGGTGACGAAGAAGATGCCGACGCCCTTGGACCGGATGAGCCGGACGGTCTGCTGGATCTGGTCGAGGAAGGCCTTGCTCGCGTCGTGGAAGAGCAGGTGCGCCTCGTCGAAGAAGAAGACCAGCTTCGGCTTGTCGAGGTCCCCCACCTCGGGCAGGTCGTGGTAGAGGTCAGCGAGCAGCCACATGAGGAACGTCGAGAACAACTGCGGCCGGTCCTGGACAGCGGGCAGTTCGAGCATCGAGATGAGGCCCTTGCCGTCCGCGGTCTGCCGGAGCAGGTCGGCGGTGTCGAACTCGGGCAACCCGAAGAACACGTCGGCGCCTTGGGCCGAGAAGTTGACGAGTTCGCGCAGGATGACACCCGCGGTCGCGGCGGACAGCCCGCCAAGATCCTTGAGGTCGGCCTTGCCCTCGTCGCTCGTCAGGTGTTGGACGACGGCGCGCAGGTCCTTGATGTCGTCGAGCCACAGTTGTTTGGTGTCGGCGTAGTGGAACACCAACCCCAGGCTCGACTCCTGGGTCGCGTTGAGCCCCAACACCTTGGCGAGCAGCGTCGGCCCGAAGGACGACACGGCCGCCCGCACCGGGATGCCCTTGCCCTGACCGCCGAGGGAGTAGAACTCGGTGGCGTACCCCTTGGCCTGCCATTCCATGCCGATGTCGCGTGCCCGGGCGGTGATCTTGTCGTTGGGTATGCCGGGGCTCGCGATCCCGGACAGGTCCCCCTTGACGTCGGCGAGGAACACGGGGACGCCGTCCTCGACGAGTTGCTCGGCCATGAGTTGGAGGGTCTTGGTCTTCCCGGTGCCGGTGGCGCCGGCGACCAGGCCGTGGCGGTTCATCACGGCAAGCGGGATCTTCACTAGGGCTTGCGGGTATGCCGCACCGTCGAGCACTGCGGCCCCGAACTCCAGCGCGGGGCCGGTGAAGGCGTATCCGGCGGCAATTTCGGCGATCTGGTGCGGCAGCGGAGCTGCGGGCGAGGCAGCGGCAGATGTGGTGGCGTCGGTCACGGCCACCAATGTATCGGCCCACTACAGTGGCAGTCGTGATCTTCAAGGCCGTGGGTGACTCGCGCCCCTATCCGGACCACGGGCTGACCGCCCGCCAGTGGACCGATGTGCCGCCACGCCTGGTCCGGCTCGATGACCTGATCACGACCAAACGCACCCTCGACCTGCAGATGCTCCTCTCCGAGGACTCGACCTTTTACGGCGATCTGTTCGCCCACGTCGTCGAATGGCGCGGCGACCTCTACCTCGAAGACGGTCTCCACCGGGCCCTCCGAGCGGCGCTCCACCAGCGGCCCACCCTCCACGCGCGGGTGTTGATCCTGTCATGAGCAGCAACGAGCGAGACCGGCACCTCGACCACGAGGGTAACGAGGCGGCATACGAGGACCCGGCCTACGACGAGCCCGACTACGACGACGGCGAGTACGACTACGACGACTACGACGAAGTCGAAGGCGCCGCGGTCCAACAAGCGCGCCAGCGCAAACGCAAGGCGCTCATCACCGTTGGGGTGCTGCTGGGCATCCTCGCGATCGGGTTGGGATGGGCCTTCATCTACTCGCGGGGGTCGACGGGGTCGGCGACCCCGGCACCGACGTGTGTGCCCGCCGATCAGGCGGCGGTGTCGCCGGCCAAGGTGACCCTCAACGTCTACAACGCGACGTCACGGGCGGGGTTGGCGGCTTCGACGGCGAAGGAGTTCACGGCACAGGGCTACAAGGTCGCCAAGGTCTCCAACGATCCGCTCAAGAAGACGATCACCGGGCCTGCCGAGATCCGCTTCGGGCCGCAGGGCAAGGTGTATGCCGCGCTCGTCGCCACCTCGGTGGGGACCGGCGCGATCCAGGCGCCCGATGACCGCAAGGACGCCACCGTCGACGTGGCTCTCGGCCAGGGGTTCGTCAACCTGACGCCGCTCCCCAGCGCATCGGCGGGGTTGCCCGCGTGTCCCGCTCCAGTTGCTGGCTCACCGACGCCATCCCCGTCGAAGTCATGACGGTGCGCAAGGCGGCCCCGGTCGACCTCGACCCTGGGGCACGGACGAGTGCTGCGTTCCTCGCCATCACGAGCGAGTGCATCACCCATTGGCGCCTCAATGTGCCCGATGTCATCGACGAGCGGGCGATGGAGTCGCTGCACCAGACCCGGGTGGGGATTCGCCGGTTCCGGTCAGCCCTGTCCCTGTTCCTGCGGGTCATCGACGACCCGCAAGTGGGCTGGCTCAATGACGAGATCCGCGAGTTGGCCCTGCCGCTGGGGGAGGCTCGTGACCTCGACGTGTTCCTCGCCGACGACGTCAGCGACTGCCTCAGTGAGGCCCAGCGGGCGGTGCTGCGCGAGCGGCGCGAGGCGGCATACGACGACGTCATCGAGGTGTTGGGGTCGCAGCGGTGGGCCGACGCGTGGGCGCTCGTCGACCGGTTCCGCGCCCACGCCCCCTGGGGGCTCGACCCCGATCCCCCGGCCGTCGACACCGCGACCGAGGCGCTCGAACGACGGTGGCAGCGGGTGGTGCGCCGGGTGGGGCGGCTGGCCGAGTTGAGCCCGAGCGATCGGCACCGGGTGCGGATCCAGGCCAAGAAGTTGCGCTACGGCGCCCAGTTTTTCGCCGGGCTCTATCCCGCGGCGGGGGGCTATCCGGTGGAGTTCGCGGGTGTCGTAGGCGGGTTGCAGGATGCGTTGGGGCTACTCAACGACGCCCACACCCGGGGCCTCATTCTCAAGTCCGTGGGCGCGGAGGTGCCTGTCATCGACGAGGCGGCGCTCGTCGGCGAGGCCGCGACCGCCCTGTCCGCGGTGGCCTCGTTGCGCCCCTTCTGGCGCTGACGGCATCCGGGGTCGCTTGCGCCCCAGGTGATCGCTACGGTATGCCGCCCGCCGCCGGGTCGATGACCCGCACGTGCCGCGACGACAGGTGGCGGACCGGGCGGTTCGGGAGGCGCGCACGCCAGTCCTGCACCGGCGTGGCGGGCAATGAGTGGGCGCCCATGGGTCCGAACCAAGCCTCGGCGACGCCGTTCGGCGACGGATCGAAACGCGGCAGGTAGCGGATGCCGGCCCACCCATCCCTGCGGAACGCTCTGGCCCACTCCTGGCTGCGGGCGTAGGAGTCATCGGTCGAGGTCTCGCGGGTCACCAACCCGACCGCATCCTCGTGGAAGAGGTGAACGTTGGGTCCGCGGTCGGGCCGGTGGCGCGGCGACAGCTGCGCCACCGCGATCGTGTCGAGGAGGGCCGCGGGCAGGTTCCGATGGCTCAGGCCCAGGTGACCGACCTTTTCGCGGACGGCCGTCTCGACGGTGCGCGCGACGTAGCACGTCCCCTCGGGGCTATCGAGATCGAAGCGGCCGCCTGATTCCCGGTCGCTGGGGTGAGCGGTGGCGAACCACCAGGGGCCAAGACCGATCGCGTGCGCCCGCACCCAGGTGCCTCGGGAAGCCACCGAGGGCCACTGCCGGGTATCGGCAGGGGCAGGCCCAAGCGCGGACCCGGATCGTGGCCGTGGCCCGGGGATCACTGATGGAACCAGCGGTCGAGGTCGGCGCGGAGGTTGCGCAGGACGGTGTCACCGCCGCCGTGACGCAGCCCCTCGATGGGGGGTTGACCCAGGCGCGGGTCGAGCGCGGTCAGCCACATGGCGCAGGTGAGATGGTCCGCGCCCGCCTCGGTCACCGCCCGCACGATCTCGCCAACCCCTGGCAGCACTTCGGCGGTGCCGGCGCGGAACTGGAATGTCGGGTAGAGCAGCCGCCCGGTCTCGTCCGGAATCGCGAGCAACGAACCCGCCGCCACCCGCGACGCCAGTGCTTGCCTGGTGATCTTGAGGCGTCGACGCAGACCGGCCGTGTCGTAGAACGGGCCGAGGGCCTCTTCGAGTGCGCCCGTGTCGACGTCGGGAAGGGCATCGACGATCGCGTGCGCCACCACCTCAGGGGAGACGTCGGCGAGCCGGTCGAGGTCGTCGTCGGTGAGCGCCTCCGCAAAGGCACGCACCAGTCGCGTGAAGGTCGCGTTGCGACCCTCGTCGCCGGCTCGCGGCATACGCACCGGCAGCGCGGCCGTCACAGTCGTCATGCTCCAAGTGTAGATCATAGTCAAGGCAGTCAAGGCGCCTGGGGAGCGAAGAAGGCCGGTCAACACGGGGCGGTTTCGGAGGGTTGCGGGCACTCGTCACGAGGACCCAGAGCCACCGCCCCACCAAGGCGTGACGGCGATCCTGACATCCACAGTCCGGGATCGCGACACTCGCAGAGCGCCCTGGACGGAAGCAGCCCCGCTGCCGCGGGGCTGTTTCCCTATGAGCGGTGGCGGTGGGATTCGAACCCACGGTGGAGTTGCCCCCACACACGCTTTCGAGGCGTGCTCCTTTGGCCGCTCGGACACGCCACCGCCGGACAGACTACCCGAGGGCGTGAGCCTCCCCGAAATCCGTGCCGAGCCAGCACCCCACGCGTGCGGTCTCCCCTTCGCCGCAGCATGCCTACCCTGGCGCCCAAGCCCGCTCCCTCGATCCCGACCCCCGCCTACCGGCGCGCCGCAAAGAACTCCCGGAGCAACGCCGCACTCGCCTCCGCCGCCCCCGCCACTCCCCCGATGACCTCCATCCGATGCAGCGCCCGCGAGTCCCGGGCCAGGTCCCACACCGACCCGCACGCTCCCGCCTTGTCGTCCCACGCCGCGAACACCACCCGCTCCACCCGCGCCTGTTGCGCCGCCCAGCAGCACATCGGGCACGGTTCCAACGTCACCACCAATGTGGCTCCGGTCAACCGCCACGACCCCGTATGCCGCGCCGCCGCCCGCAGCGCCACCACCTCCGCGTGCCCCAGCACGTCCCCGCCGCCCCCACCCG
>Ga0208938_1000495_pt1 | contig 29395 bp, 22 predicted proteins | sample AD_UKC125_MetaG_FD_184434 | JGI IMG/M metagenome (GOLD analysis project Ga0208938, IMG submission 184434) | Active sludge microbial communities of municipal wastewater-treating anaerobic digesters from USA - AD_UKC125_MetaG (SPAdes) (version 2) | ecosystem: Engineered > Bioreactor > Anaerobic >...
GGATGTCGTTGACTTCGGGCCGAACTTCGACGGCCGCGAAGTGCAGCCCGACGTCCTGCCCGCCGCCATCCCGGCGCTACTGGTCAACGGCGCCACGGGCATCGCAGTGGGAATGGCCACGAACATGGCCCCCCACAACGTCGGCGAGGTCATAGCTGCGGCCCGACACCTGCTCGCCCATCCAGATGCCAGTCTGGACGCGCTGATGCGCTACGTGCCGGGGCCGGACCTGCCGACCGGCGGGCGGATCGTCGGCCTGGAAGGGATCCGGGAGGCATATGCCACCGGTCGCGGGGCGTTCAAGATCCGCGCGACCGCTCAGATCGAGGCCCTCACACCCCGCAAACGCGGCATCGTGGTGACGGAGTTGCCCTACTCGGTGGGTGCTGAGCGGATCATCGAGAAGATCAAGGAGCTGCACAACTCGAAGAAGATCACCGGCGTTTCAGCGGTCGTGGATCTTTCGGACGGCGAGCAGGGCACCCGGCTGGTGATCGAGGTCAAGAGCGGCTTCAACCCGGACGCCGTCTTGGCCGATCTCTATCGGCTGACCCCGTTGGAGGACAACTTCACGATCAATGCGGTCACGCTGGTCGACGGCGCCCCGAAGACCTTGGGGCTGCGTGACCTTCTGCAAGTGTTCTTGGACCACCGCGTGGAGGTCATCCGACGCCGCAGTACCTTCCGGCTGGGAAAGGCGCAGGCTCGCCTGCACCTCGTCGACGGACTGCTGATCGCGATCCTGGACATCGACGAGGTGATCGCGGTGATCCGCAGTAGCGACGACACCAACGCGGCCCGCGAGCGCCTCATGACCGTGTTCGATCTCTCATTGGACCAGACCAACTACATCCTCGAGATGCCCCTGCGGCGACTGACCAAGTTCTCCCGGATCGAGCTGGAATCTGAGCGGGACCAACTGCGCGCCACCATCTCCAGCCTGGAGGAACTGCTGGGCAGCGACTCCGTACTGCGAGCCACCCTGGATGCCGAACTGGCCGAGGTCGCAACAACGTTCGGTGATCCACGCCGCACCGTCCTGCTGGACTCCGCCGGGCCGGTACCGGCTGCCGCTGACCTCGAGATCCCCGATGAGCCCTGTCACGTGCTGGTGTCGGTGACCGGGTTGGCCGCACGGAGCTCCGGGGCGCTCCTCCCCCATGCTGGCGCCAAGCGGGTTGCCCACGACGCTTTACTGACCACGGTGGCGACAACCACTCGTGGGCAGGTGGCAGTACTGACCTCCGATGGCCAGATCGTGCCACTGGAGGTGGTGGACCTCCCCGCCCTGCCGGATACCGCGGACTCTCCTTCCTTGAAGGGCACTGTGGCTATTCGGGAGTTCCTGCACCTGCCCGCCGATGTGCAGGTGGCCGGTGTGGCCGCCTTTGGGTCGACCGTGGCCCTGGTCACCGCGGCCGGCAAGGTGAAGCGTCTGGACCTTGACCAGCCCCTCAAACAGTCCATGGGCCTGGATCCCAAGGACCGGCTCGTTGCCGCCTTCACCGTGACGCCGGACAGCGACCTGGTCTTCATCAGTTCCACCGGGCAGTTACTGCGCACCGCAGCTGATGGTGTGCCGGTGCAGGGTGCGGGCGCCCGCGGTGTTGCGGGCATGAAGCTCAAGGACGGGGCCGTCGTGGTTGCCGCTGCGGCCTGCGATGCGAACAGCTTTGTGGTCACCGTGACGGGGACAGGCGCCAGCGCCAGCAGTGTGAAGGTCACTCCCCTGGCGCTGTTCCCCCGCACCGGACGCGACGGCGTCGGAGTGCGCTGCCACCGGCTGTTGGCCGCCGAGACCGCGGTCCTGCAGGGCTGGGCTGGCCCACAGCCGCTGGCCTGCACGCCGGCGGGTAAGGCGTTGCCGCTCCCCGATGTCGACGAGCGCCGGGATGCCTCTGGAACCCCCGCACCGGCCGCCAAGATGCTGATCGGGGTGGCGGCCGCGCGGGCAGCTGCGGAACCCGGTGTCCTGTTCGACTAGGAGCGTCAGTCGCACACGGGCACGGGAGCGAAGCGGTAGCCCTGCTTGACCCACTGAGGCAGCATCCGTTGCACCGCGTCCACCGTCTGGGAGTGGGTGTCGTGCATGAGGATCACAGCCCCAGGCCGAGTGTCCGACCGCAGGCGTTTCGCGGTCCAGGCAAGGGAATGGGGTGCCCAGTCCTCGATGTGAGCGGTCCACAGAACGGGCTGGAAGCCAGCCGCGATGGACGTCCTGGCGACCCGCTCGTTCACCATCCCGTAGGGCGGGCGCATGCACTGGGCCATGGCAGGGCCCACGGCCTTGCGTGTGCGCACCAGTTCCGAACGCACCCGCTCAGTCGAGAACTGCGTCAGGCGGGGGTGGTTCCACGTATGGTTCCCGATGGCGTGCCCCTGTCGGTGGATGGTCCGCACGAGCCACGGATTGCTGGTCGCTGCCCCACCGGTCACGAAGAACGTGGCGTGCACGTCATGCTTGGCCAAGATGCGCAGCAGCCGGGGAGTGTGCGGGGAAGGCCCATCGTCGAACGTCAGATACAGAACCTTTTCCGTCGAGCGGGGTCCTACTGCGGCCTGGTACCAACCGGGAGGATTGGGCAGGCCCTTTCTCATTTGGGCAGTCCCGCTGCCCTTGTTCCACGCGACGTCCACAGGCGCTACGGGGTGCGCGGCGACCCCGATCATCAGCCCGACGCTGACGGCGACGACAACGGACACATTCCCAGAATGTCACATAAGATGCGAAACCGGTGGACGAAGTACCCGATCTGCGTAGTGGCATCGGAGGCCATCAGTAGGCTCGAGCGTATGGCAGTTGAATCCGGGCCCACACCCCTGGGCACCCCCCTTCCTGACGCCACTTTGCCCGACCTAGAGGGTCGGGCAGTCGATCTGGCGGACCACGCCGACGGCCATGTCCTGTTGCTGGCGTTCTGCGCGAACCACTGCCCGTACGTGCAATGGGTCGAACCGCAACTGGCAGCCATTGCTGCCGAATTCGACGGCCTGCGGATCGTGGCCATCTGCTCCAACGACGCGCACGAGTACCCCGACGATGCCCCGGCCGGCCTTCGGGCCCAGGCGCTGCGTGCAGGCTGGTCGTTCCCGTATCTGATCGATGCCACGCAGGAGGTGGCATTGGCTCTTGGAGCTGTCTGCACGCCAGACTTCTTCCTCTACGATCGCGCAGGATCGTTGCAGTACCGTGGGGCGCTCGATGCGTCCTCGCCCAAGAACGGGCTGCCGCTCACCGGTGACCTCCTGCGCCGCGCCATCGCGCACGTTCTGGCAGGTGAATCGGTTCCACTGCCGCACCGGCCGGCCATGGGCTGCAGCATCAAATGGATCGCATCATGAGGCTGACTACAGATCTGCTGATCATCGGGGCAGGTCCGGTGGGCCTGTATGCGGCGTACTACGCGGGTTTCCGGGGTTTTGACACCGTGGTCTGCGACACGCTGCCAGAGATCGGTGGTCAGATCTCAGCGATGTACCCGGAGAAGCTGATCTACGATGTGGCGGGCTTCCCGGCGGTGCGAGGCCGAGATCTCGTGGCAGGTCTGGCCGAGCAGGCCGGATCCTTCAGCCCGCTTTACCTGCTCGGTGAGCAGGCGGTGACGTGCGAATCCGTGGCGGACGGTGTGCTGGTGACCACGGCGGCCGGGACCGAGGTCATGGCCAAGGTGCTGCTGATCACGGCGGGGATCGGTGCCTTCACGCCGCGTCCGCTGCCTGCTGCCGATGCCTTCACCGGTGAGGGCATCGTCTTCTTCGTCCCGAAGCTGGACATCTACACCGACAAGGACGTTGTCATTGTCGGCGGTGGCGATTCGGCGTTCGACTGGGCGCACTCGCTGAGCCCCATCGCGCGGTCGGTCACACTGGTACACCGCCGGGAGGCGTTCCGGGCCCACGCGGGCACGGTCGAGCGGGTACGAGCCATGGGCGTGCAACTGATCACGTCCAGCCAAGTGAGTGCGATCGAGGGCACCTCGCGCGTGACTGGCGTCCACGTCACCCACAAGGTCAGTGGAGCGACACAATCGCTGCCTGCGGACGCAGTGGTCGCGGCGCTCGGTTTCATCGCCGCGATCGGACCCCTGGCCGACTGGGGCATCACCCTGGCCAAACGTCACATTCTGGTGGATACCACCATGGCGACCAACCTGCCCCGCATCTACGCCGCCGGTGACATCGCGACCTACCCGGGCAAGGTGCCGCTGATCGCGATCGGATTCGGTGAGGCGGCGTTGGCCGTGAACAATGCGGCCCCGCTGATCGACCCCACGCACGGTGTTTTCCCAGGTCACTCGTCGGGGGAATCCGCGGGGTAGTTAGGCTCGAAATGTCATGAATGATCCGACGTTCGACGATGTCCTCGCGGGCAACCAGCGGTTCGCCCAGTCCTACCACGAACCCGGGATGTCAGGCCGTGCCGCGAAGCACCTCGCTCTGATCACCTGCATGGATTCCCGCATCGACCCGCTTGCCGTCATGGGCATGGACGCCGGAGACATGAAGATCCTGCGCAACGCCGGCGCTCGGGTCACTGACGACGTGCTGCGCACCCTTGTCCTCGCGACGTACCTGCTCGATGTGAACCGCATCATCGTGATGCCGCATACGGACTGCAGGATGGCCAAGAGCACCGAGACCCAGGTGCACGAAACGATCTTGGAACGCAGTGGCGTAGATACCCGCTCATTGGAGTTCCGCACCATCGATGACCCTCTGCGCACGCTGGCGGCCGACGTGCAACGCATCCGCTCGTTCCCCTTCATCCCTGACGACGTGGCTGTTGCGGGGGCCATGTACGACGTCGAGACGGGTTTGTTGAGGCTGTACGACTTCTAGGGGCGGTTTCCGACAGGAGGTTCACTTTCCGCATTGAGGCTCATGGCGGAAAGTGAACGAACGGTCGTGAACTGCCAGGAGCGCCCCATTCGGTCAGGTTCGCCGCTTCCGGAACGGCGATCCTGCACGAAGGCAGCACCCTCTGATCAGACGTCCAGCATGTCCCGGTCGAGGGCCTGCGACCCCTCCACGATGAAGCCGCGCCGTGGTGCGACCTCATTACCCATCAGCAGCCCGAAGACGTCGTTGGATGCGGACGCGTCGGAGACTGTGACTCGGCGCAGTTGCCGTTTGGCAGGGTCCATCGTTGTCTCGCGCAGCTGCCGGAAGTCCATCTCCCCCAGACCCTTGTACCGCTGGATCGGATCCTTGACCCGCACACCCTTCCTCTGCAGGTCCGCGACAAGTTTCTTCATCTCTTCGTCGGAGTAGGTGTACCGCACCTCGTTCTTGGCACCGGGGCGGACGATCTCCAAGCGATGCAGCGGTGGCACGGCGGCGAACACCCGGCCGGCGTCCAACAGAGGCGACATGTATCGGTGGATCAGCGTCAGCAACAGACACCGGATATGGGCCCCATCGACGTCGGCGTCCGTCATCAGGATGATCTTGCCGTACCGCACCTGATCGAGGTCGAAAGTGCGGCCGGTACCGCCACCGATCACCTGCAGGATCGAAGCACACTCGGCGTTCTTGAGCATGTCGGCCATTGAGGCCTTCTGCACGTTGAGGATCTTGCCGCGAATCGGCAGCAGCGCCTGGAACTCGGAGTTGCGGGCCGACTTCGCGGTGCCCAGCGCGCTGTCGCCCTCCACGATGAACAACTCGGTGCGGTCGGTCACACCGCTGCGACAGTCGGCAAGCTTGGCCGGCAGCGCCGAGGACTCCAGGGCGTTCTTACGCCGCTGAACGTCGCGAGTCTGGCGGGCGGCCAAGCGGGCACGCGCGGCGTTGGCGACCTTGTCCAAGGCCCCCTTCGCGCTGGCCTTCTCGCCCCGGGGGGGCTTGCTGAACCATTCGGTGAGCTGCTTGCCTACGACGCGCGAGACTATGCCGCTGACCTGCGGGGTGCCCAGCACCTCCTTGGTCTGGCCTTCGAACTGCGGCTCGGCCAGGCGCACCGTCACGACCGCGGTCAGCCCTTCGAGGATGTCGTCCTTGGTCACCGAGTCCTCACTGGCCCGCAGCACGCGCTGGGCGCGCAACTGTTCGTTGACCGTCTTGGTCAAGGCCCGCTCGAAACCGGCGACGTGCGTGCCACCCTTGGGCGTGGCGATGACATTGACGAACGACCGGATCAGCGACTCATATCCCGTGCCCCATCGCAGCGCAATGGACACGTGGCAGGTCCGCTCGACATCCTGGGTGGCCATATGACCCTTGCCGTCGAGGACGGGCACGTGCTCGGTGAAATGCCCCTCGCCGTCCAGGCGGACGACACCGGTCACGGCCTCATCGTCGGCGAGGTAATCGATGTACTCGCTGATGCCGCCCTTAAAGCGGAACACCTCGGCGAGCTGATCGTGCTCGCTGCGGGCATCCTTCACCTGGATGGCCAGATCGGGGACCAGGAACGCCGTCTGCCGCGCCCTGTCCCACAGCGCATTGCGGTCGAAACCGGTGTCCTTGGTGAAGATTTGCGGGTCGGGCCAGAACCGGATGCGGGTGCCGGTGCGCGTCTTGGGCGCCGTGCCGCGCTTGAGCAGACCGGTCTTGCGCGTGAATGTCGCGTCAGGACCCTCCCCGTCGAACACGCCCGGCACTCCACGGCGGAAGGACATCCCCCACGTGCGCCCCTCCCGATCGACCTCGATGTCCAACCGGGCGCTCAGGGCGTTGACCACGGACGCGCCGACTCCGTGCAACCCACCCGCCGCGCCGTAGGAGCCACCGCCGAACTTCCCGCCCGCGTGCAGTTTGGTCATGACCAACTCGACGCCGGTCAGGCGCGACTTCTTCTGAACGTCCACCGGAATGCCGCGGCCGTTGTCCGTCACTTCGACGCTGCCGTCGGGCAGCAAGGTGACGGTGACGTTGGTGCAGAATCCTGCCAGCGCCTCATCGACGGCGTTGTCGATGATCTCCCAGACGCAGTGCATCAGCCCGCGGCCATCGGTGGAGCCGATGTACATGCCCGGCCGCTTCCGCACCGCGTCAAGGCCCTCCAGGACGGTCAGCGCATCGGCGGAGTACGTGGCGGTGGTGGTGGGCACGATTCCAGACTAGGCGGCCACTACCCAAGATCCGTGTACCCACCCGTTCGCGTGACTCGTCTACGCCAAGCGCGAAACACATCTAATCCTTGATGCGGGAATCACCGATGATTGCGACAGTGTTAAGTACGGTGTAGCCCAACGAAGGAGGTGGTTTCGGTGATGACCACATTGTCCCCAAGCCCCTTGACAGCGAGTGACCGTTGCGACCGGTGCGGCGCTCAGGCCTATGTACGCGTATTTCTCACCTCCGGCGGTGAGCTGCTGTTCTGCGGGCACCACGCGCGCAAGCATCTGCCCGCGCTGGAGTCCAAGGCCTCCCACATCCAGGATGAGACACATCAGATGTTGTCCTGACCGAACTGCTTGTGCCAGTGGGCGTTCCCGGGTTCGGGGGCGCCCACTGTCGCGTTCGGGGGTACGGATCACCCGGGCTTGGCCCGGCCCGAATCCGGGCTGAGCATCATCGGCCCCGTGTCAACCGCTTCGAAAGCCGCACTGGGAACGGTCTTCAACTCAGCGATCAGCTGGGCTGGCCACCGTCGGCTCGTCGCACCCTGGAAGTACCACGCTGATCCGTTGTCGGCCAGGACCATCCCGTACTTCTGCAGAGCAGTGAGCACGACCCGGGTGTGGGGTGAGAAGTCATTGACATCGAAATCCGCCCGCAAGCGGAACCGGGCTCCCATCGGCGGCGCCACCGGATCGGAGCCCGCCTCGTGGCGCGCTGGCCACACGAACTGCGGCGCCGTGGTCGGGGCAGTGAACCGGATGGCGTGCCGAACCCCTCCCGCACGTACCTCCGACCAGCGCAGCAGACCAGGCAGGATGGGTAGCCCAGCAGCATCGGCCGAGGTCCACCCGGGAGGGCGCAAGGCATTCGACCGGAGGTCCCAGACCGCCCCGGAACCTGCCCGCCATCCGGAGGGTGTGCGGCGCGTGTTCCAGGTCTCGTACAATCGGCAGGTCCCGCGTCTAACGACCACGGTGTGACGGTCGCTGCTGCGCTCGATGCGGGTACTGCTGGTCAGCGGGTACGGCAGGTGGTCGCTCTCGCTGCGGTAGTCGAAGCGGACTGCGGTCCGTGGCGCTTTCGATGTCACGGTCACGGGGATTCCGTACTGACCACCGAAATCGGGGTGCAGGAGCCCACTGCCGATGCGATCCAGCCACTGCTGCGACTGCGCGTGTACGGCCAGGCGGTCAACGGGGGTGTTCCAGTAGTTGTCTGCCGGAAAGACCGGGCAGCCAGCAAGAAGCAGTGCCGTGATGAGCACGAGTCAGTTGCCCTGGAACTCCGGCGGGCGACGCTCGGAGAACGCTTTGACCCCCTCCGCCAGATCCCTGCTCGTCCAGGCGCGCGCCACGGTCTCGTCGACCCGGTGGGCGATCTCCGGCGGGAGGTGGGCGTCGGACAACTCGGCCAAAGCGGCCTTGGTGGCAGCGATGGTGAGCGGGGCATTGCGGATAATCTTGTCGGCCCAGACCCGGGCCGCCTTCTGCACACCCTCGGCGTCCTCGACGACCTCGGTGATGGCCCCGAGGCTGTGGGCTTCGCGCATCGTGATGGGTTCAGCGGTGAGGAACATACGGGCCACCACCTGCGCCGGCAGGCAGGCCAGGAACCGTGCGACCCCTGACGGCGGGTAGCCCACCCCCAGCCGCGCCGGCGTGATGGCCATCTTCACGTCCGCCTGGGCCACGATCAGGTCACAGCTGAGCACCAGCTCACAAGCCCCGCCCCAGACGTGACCGCCGACCTCGGCGATCGTGGCCAGCGGGAGCCGCCGGAAGTACTCGAGGAAGTTCTCGAGGGGATTGGCCCAGACGTGCTCGCGCGCCTCAAGGGGGATCTCACTGATGTCGTGCCCGCTGGACCAGGTGCCCTTGACCGGCTCAGCACGCAGAATGACCACGCGGGTCCCATCCAAGACAGCTTTCGTGAGGATGGCCCGGCCCTCCTCCAGCATGGGCGTCGTCAGGCGATTACGACTCTGGGGATCACAGAAACTCATCCGCAGAACCGCGCCGTCGGTTTCGGTTGTCCACTCGCTCACGGTGGTGAGTCTAGGTCCGGCCATGATCTCTTTCGCGGGCACTGCTCCAAATGCGTCTTTGCGTCTCAGGCAAGGCGGCCTTTGTGCCGATTCGCTGGTCGTGAGGCTCGGTGGACTGTTTCGGTGCCTGATCATGGCCCTTGCCGTGGTCATGTCCTTCGCCCTGCCCGGCTTCGGGCCTTCTCAAGCCGCCCCGACCGCAACGCCCAGACCCCTCCTGCCGGCCAACGACGCCACCGTGGAACAGCCGGAGTTCCAGTGGACTGCGGTCCCCCAGGCCTCCGGCTACCGTCTCGAACTTGCTCTCGACCACCGATTCGCAAGCGTCTGGCGGACCATCACCTCGTCAGCCAACCGCTACATCCCGACTGAGGCGATGCCCGCGGGGTCATTCTGGTGGCGGGTCCGGGCCTTGTACGCCAACGGCGTCCAAAGTTCCTACAGCACTCCGCGTGCATTCGCCCGTCGGTGGACGGTCGCCGACGGCAACGGGTCCCGCTCCCACGAGATCGCCCGGCCCGACCAGGTCCGCGTGGAGGACTTCGATCCCGCCGTGGCAGGGGTCCAGGCGCCTGTGAACGCCATCAAGATCTGGTGGGAGCCGGTCGCCGACGCCAGCGAATACGAGGTGCAGTTCGACGGTGACACGGTGTGCACGACGACCCATACGGTGCTGACACCGAACGCCGCAGGCAATGAGGCAGATTCTGGATCGGACGGCGGGGCGACCGGAGGCGGCGAGTCCTGCACGCTGGAAACCGCCGAGATGGCGACTCACTGGGTTCGCGTGCGGGCAGTGGACATCACCACAACAGATCAGCCGATCTACAGCCTGTGGTCCGACCAGGCCCGTGCACCCGATGAGGCGCCCCCAGCCCCCACCATGTTCACGCTGACCACCGCATGGGTGGGGTCCGGTGAGATCGCTGCGGCCAAACAGACACATCCCGGTAACGGGGACCTGTCCGTGGACGCGCCGGTTCTGGAGTGGATGCCGGTGGCCAGCGCGCCGGAGTACCGGGTGGTCATCGCACGCGACCGCGACTTCACCAACGTCATTGGGGACTGGCGCACGACGAACACCCGGATGATCCCGACTGGATCGCTCTGGGATCACACAGCGATGCGGTCGTACTACTGGATGGTGCTGCCCTGCTTCGAACTTGAGGGGGCGAGCTGCCTGAACGAGAACCAAGCGGTGAATCGGCCCGGGAAGTTCCGCTCGTTCCGCAAGCAGACCCTCGAAATGACGCCGCGGACGTCGAGCCGCGACGACACTCCGTGGACGACCTTCCGCTGGCACTCCTTTAGCCAGGCCATCGGCGTGAAAAGTTCGGCAACCCGCTCGGTCCCGGGCCTCAAGTGGTACGAGGTCCAGTACCGAGCGCAAGGAACCCGCTCGTGGGCGGGGGCCGTGACCAGCACGACCGACGTGACCTCGTGGATATCTGAGGCCCTGCCCTTCGGTATGCGGCTGCTGTGGCGGGTGCGCGCCGTGGACGGCACCGGGGAGCCGCACGCCTGGAGCGAGGTCTTCACGGCCAACACCCCGATCGCCGTGCCGCTGGCGCCCGCGCGGCTGAGCGCAGCACGCAAGGGTCTGCGCCTCACCCTGAGCTGGACTGCCGCCAACGCCCGCTACTTCCCGGTCACCAGTTACACCGTCTGGTACTCGGCCAACGGCAACCGCTGGCGCAGCCTGGGCACAACCGGGGGGACCTCCATGCGCTTGAAGATCGGTAGCCAGCGGAAGTTCTGGATGCGGGTCAGTGCCCACAACACCGCTGGCGAGGGCCGGCCCAGCGCAGCTGCGAGGATCCGATGACCACGACCACCCCTCGGTACGCGACCGCCCTAACCGCCGTGATGGCGCTGATCGTCGCGCTGCTGACCCTGCAGCCGGGCGTTGCGCGGGCTGTTGATGTCCGCACCCCTGCCAACGCATCGGTCGTGAGCACGGTGCCGGTGCTCGAATGGCCGGCCGTTGCCAACGCCACGGAGTACGAAGTGCAGGTCTCCACGTCCGCGACGTTCGGGACAACGGTCGTGTCCGAGCGGCGCAGCACGCCGGCCTATGTGTTCACCGATGACGTGGCACCCGGCTCGTATCACTGGCGTTACCGGGCCTTCTCCGCTGCCGGCACCGAACTCTCTGTCTCACCGGGCTGGAGTTTCACGCGGGCGGGACAGCCCGGCCCCGCTCTGCGCGCGCCCGCCGACGGATCACACCTCATCTACCCCACCGACTCCCCCACGTTGCGCTGGGATCCGGTCGCCTCCTTCGGGTCCTACATCGTGCAATGGGACGACAACCCTGACTTCCGCTCGCCTACCGAGGACACCACAACGGCGACCGCCTTCACGTTGCCGACGCTGCTACCCCAGGACGACACCAGGACCATCTATTGGCGGGTGCGTGCCGTGGCCAGCAGCCTCGATGCTGTGAAGACCGCGTGGTCGCCACAGCGCTCGTTCGTCGTCGAGTGGGGGGCCGACGGTCCCACGCTTCTCGAGCCCGCCGACGCGGGCTTGATCGATCAGGTCCGCTACGACTGGGCGTCCACTGCTGGCGCCGCATCCTACGAGCTGCAGGTGGGTCTTGACCAACGGTTCACGACGCTGGTCCACCCCGACACCGGTGTCGACTATGCCTCGAACACCAACGAGCCGCCCTTCATCGTCCACGCCACGAGGTATGTCGCGCCCAGCCGCTATCCCGCCAAGTCCCACTGGTGGCGGGTGCGGGCGCTCGATGCCAAGGGCTCGCCGGGGCCCTGGTCGGCGACCAGACAGTTCACCCGGCGTTGGTTGGATCCCGCAGCGCGGCCCGTCATTCAACCGGTCGCTGATTCAGTGCCCATCAACGATTTTGAGGTCAGCTGGGATGCCGTGCCCGACACGACGTACTACGAATTGGAAATCGCACTGGACCCGTACTTCCACGCCGGTCTGAACAAGGCGGTCTGCACCACTGCGCACCCCTACTTCGCCCCCGCCTACGAAGGCTCTTACGTCGATGCCAAACGCGAGACGGACTGTCCGGTCCGGGTCCCCGAGAGTGCCCTGCCGAAACTCCATGATTCGGTCTATGCCGGATCGAACGGCCTCGTGACCATTGCTGGCAGCGGGGCAGGCGTAGACACCATCGTGCTGCTGGACTTCGGTGCGGGCGACGATGACAACGGACGGTACAAGGTCGTCAGCGTCGTGGAGGACGATCCTGAGACGCCCATCGACGAGGGCGCTTTCACCGTTTCGTTGGATCGTGCTGGCACCGGCCCTGTCTCCTGGCGCCTCGCTCCCGGAATCGTGCTGGTCGCCGGCGAGGCCTTCTACGTACGGGTGCGCGCAGTGCACGAGACCCTGTCCGGGGACCTCGTGTACAGCATGTGGTCGGATCAGGCCAATACCCCCGGCGGGACGCCCCCCGGGCCCACGGTCTTCAACATCGCTGCGGACAGGCCTGGTGCCACCTCCGCGACCGAGCCGGCCGATCCGGTGGAACCCACCACCGGCACAACCGCCACGGACTGGCCCCTACTTCGGTGGGATCCTGCCATCGGCGCCGAGGCCTACTTGGTCGCGATCGCCAAGGATCGGGAGTTCACGAATCCGATCGTCGGCGATCTGGGATCGAATTTCCAGTACTACGTGACACGTGGTACCTCCTTCGTCCCCCAGACCACGCTGGCGGAGAACAACGCGGGCGGCTCCTTCTTCTGGTACGTCCTGCCTTGCGAGAGGTATACGTCCGCTGATGACAACGACTGCGCCGCTCCGGACCGCGACGCGATCCTGCAGTCAGGGCGCTGGCGCAGTTTTCACAAACTCGGCGACCACCTCACGGACCTGACGGTGACGCCATCGCCTGATCAGCCGTGGGTTGAGTTGTCCTGGGAGGACACCGCTGCGCTGAGTTCGGGTGGGCTCAAGCACTTCGAGGTGCAGATCACCGAGGGAACGTGGGCACAGGCACAGACGTTGCTCACGGAGACCCCCAAGATCACCACGTCGGACCTCACCTTGGAACCCACGTCGGTCTACCGCTGGCGGGTGCGCGCGATCGACGGCGGCCTCCTGCCGCTGCCCTGGGCGCAGGGCACTGCGTTCACCATGGCTTCCTACCCAGGCCCCTCCGGCCTTTCCGTGCTCGATGACAACACCGTGCAGCCATGCCTGGCATGGGATCCGGCCGCGCATGCCAGCGGCTACACCATGGAGATCTACCGCGGGCAGGACCCGTCCTATCCGGACAGCGCCAGGGTAATTGAGCAGGCAACGAGTTACCCGAGTTTCTGCCCGACAGGGTTGGGTGGCGGCACGTTCAGTTGGCGGGTCCGCTCACAACACTCCTTTGCCGGGAGGTCGGCATGGAGCCCTGTCGACACCGCCACGTTCACCGTGCTGGCGGACCAGCCCGACCTGACACCGACACCTACCACCCTGACCACACGGGAACTTCTGTTCCAATGGGCGCCGGTGCCCTCCGCCGCCTCGTACAGGGTGGAACTCAGTACGGACAACTTCTGGACCATTGCACATACCGGCATGAGCGTCACGCACCGGTGGACGCCCGAGAACCTGCGAGTCGGCACCTACTCGTGGCGGGTCAACGCATTGGACGGGGCAGGCAACATCCTTTCCACCAGTGATCACGCTGATGTGGTAGTGCTGGATCCGGTCACGGTGGCCACCGTCACGCCGGCCTACGGGCCGACCGCCGGCGGGACCAGAGTCACCGTGCAGGGCACCGGATTCCTGCCCGGCGCCACGGTGAGGTTCGGCGGAGTAGCCGGCACAGCACTCACCTACCACAGCGGCACCTCCGTGACAGTGACCACACCTGCCCACGCCGCGGGCGCCGTCGACGTGACGGTCACCAACACCGATACACGCTCCGCCACCATGTCCAACGCCTTCACCTACCTGGTGCCACCGGTTATCACGACCGTCACCCCGGGGAGCGGGCCGGCGGCCGGCGGTACCACGGTGACAATCACCGGCGCGCACTTTGCCCCGACAGCCACCGTGCTGTTCGGCACCGCCAGTGCCAGCGTGACCGGCCGCACAGCCGACACCGGCATCACCATCGTCACCTCTGCGCATCCCGCAGGTCGCGTCGATGTGACCGTGACCAACCCTGACGGGCAGGTTGCCCGTGCCGCGGATGGCTTCACCTTCGTGGCCTCGCCGAGCATTACATCGGTGTCCCCGACCGGTGGGGCGCCTGACGGGGGAACTGTAGTCCGGATCCAGGGCACAGGATTCCAGTCAGGTGCGACGGTGGGCTTCGACGGTGGGGCCGCGGTCGTGACGGACAGGGTGAGCACCACAGGGATCTCCGTCGTTGCCCCAGCACACGGCCCGGGTGCTGTGGATGTGACAGTCACCAACCCCGACGGCCAGTCGGCCACTGCGAGATCTGCCTTCACGTATCGACCCGGCCCGAGGATCACCGCCGTAACCCCGGACTCCGGCCCATCATCAGGGTACACGCGCGTCGTTCTCTCGGGCTCGAACTTCGATCCTCAGGCCGCCGTCGCGTTGGGCGATCAACCGGTAGCGATCGTCGAGCGCTCCACCTCGCTGATCACCATCACCACGCCCGCACACCCTGCCGGAACGGTCGACGTGATCGTGACGAATCCGGATGGGCAGCGCGCGGTCGCCGCCAACGCTTTCACCTACACTGCCGATACCCAAGCCGGAACCGACACCAGCGTCACCCCGTGGTTCGTGGCCAAACCCCGACTCAAGAAACTGGGCAGCAGAATCCGCGTGCGGTGGAGCCGGCCGACCAGTCCAGGCACTCCTGTGGACGCCTACCGGGTTTTGATCAAGACTTCGGCTGCTGGCTCCTTCCAAACCGCGAAGGCCACGAGCCGACGCCGCGTGGATCTGCGCGTCAAGCGCGGAAGCACCTACTGGGTGCGTGTCATGGCGCACTCCGCGGCGGGCTGGGGTGAACCGGGCCCGGTGGCTCGCAGGACGGTTCGTTAGGTGATACCGAACGAATCAGGGCTTTCGCCCACTCGGAGGGCTCCGTCGCAGAAGCGTGCCGATCGCGTCCGGGAGCAACTTCCCCCTTCGGCGATGGAATCGGTGATCACGAAAACTACATATGCAGCCCATTCCTGCGCGGAGGGGAGAGGCTCGACTCTGCTGTGGGGAGTGCGCTGATGGGACTTCGACGCTGTCGACTGGGTCTTCGGACCTGATCAATCCCGGCGGCCCTGCGCCACACGGGAAAGCCACGGTTTGACCTGGAAGCCTCCGTAGAGTGCCGATCCGAACCAGACGGTGAGCGCCAGGAAACCGGCCAGCGTGGCAACTGCTTCGGTTTCGATGAGGACAACGAGCAGTACGGTCAGTCCACCCCAGATCGCTGTACCCACCGCCCACGCCGCCTTGCGGTACATGATGGCCGACACCAGAGGCATCACCCAACCGGCCAACCCGATCGTCATCAGCGGCAGGCCGATCCACAATGCAACGCCGAGTACCACCAGCAGCGGCGATCGTGGTTTGGGCCCGGAATGCCAGTCCCAGGCCAGGCGCGACACGGCGTCCGCGTCGCACGTCACCGCGGGGCCCTGCTCGGACAGTGACAGAGTGTGTTCGAGCAGGCCGTGGCCGCAGAAGGAGCAGCGCGATGCTCGGAAGTCGCCAAGGACTGTGGCGATCCAGCCCGAGCTATCGGGCGGAAAGGCGAGTTCGGTCTCCGCGCCGAAGGCGTATCCCGCGCCGTACACGGCCGCCTGTTCATCGGCGGACATCGTGCCGATCTGGGAGGCGACCTGGCTGACCAGCGCATCTCCGGCGTCGGACGTCATCGCAGCGCAGACGATGCGGGGACCATGGACAAACAGTAACTGCGTACTGCTGGTGGGCGCCGAACCGCAGCGATCGCCCGACGCCGTCGGCCGGGGGATCACGAGTGCGTGCTCAGATGGCCTTCATGTCATCTAGCCGCGAAGCCGGAACCATCCTGCCGGATCTGTCCCGGCTGATCGTCGGGATCAAAAGGGGCCAGTCCTGCCCGCCGATCGAGCGGGTGGACCATGCGGATACAAGAGGTGGTGACGATCATGGCAACACATCCCGGCGTTCTTCCAGAGGTGGCCCCGAGACGGCGTACTGCGGCACGCCGTCTCGGGGCCGCAACGGGTCAGGTCGTGGACCTGCTAAACCACTTCTTTGCCTGTGACCAGGGAGTTTGCACCAGACCTCAGTCCAGGTAGTCGCGCAGTACCTGGCTGCGGGACGGGTGGCGCAATTTGCTCATCGTCTTCGACTCGATCTGGCGGATGCGCTCTCGAGTCACTCCGTAGACCTTGCCGATCTCGTCCAGGGTCTTGGGTTGGCCGTCGGAGAGTCCAAAGCGCATGCGCACAACGCCGGCCTCACGCTCGCTGAGGGTGTCCAGCACCGACTCGAGTTGCTCCTGCAAAAGTGTGAAGGACACAGCGTCCGCGGGCACGATCGCCTCGGAGTCCTCGATGAGGTCACCGAACTCACTGTCGCCGTCCTCGCCGAGGGGGGTCGACAAGGAAATGGGCTCCCGGCCGTACTTCTGCACCTCGATGACCTTGTCGGGAGTCATATCCAACTCAGCGGCGAGTTCCTCAGGGGTGGGCTCGCGGCCCAGATCCTGCAGCATCTGACGCTGTACGCGCGCCAGTTTGTTGATGACCTCGACCATGTGGACCGGGATCCGGATCGTGCGGGCCTGATCGGCCATGGCGCGGGTGATCGCCTGCCGGATCCACCATGTGGCGTAGGTCGAGAACTTGTAGCCCTTGGTGTAGTCGAACTTCTCGACGGCCCTGATCAGACCCAGGTTGCCTTCTTGAATCAGGTCCAGGAACAGCATCCCCCGGCCGGTGTAACGCTTCGCCAGGCTGACGACCAGCCGCAGGTTCGCCTCCAGCAGGTGGTTCTTGGCCCGCCGGCCATCCTCCGAGATCCATTCGAGCTTGATGCGGGTCTCAGTCTCCATGTCCGGGTCCTGAGCCAACTTCTCCTCAGCGAACAGCCCGGCTTCGATGCGCTTGGCCAGTTCCACCTCCTGCTCGGCGTTGAGCAGGGGAACCTTGCCGATCTGCTTGAGGTAGTCCTTGACCGGATCTGCCGTGGCCCCGGCCTGTGTGACCTGGGCTACCGGCTCGTCGGAGTCATCACTGTCGGACAGGGTGAAGGTCGCCGAGCCCTTCTCCTCCTCGACCTCTTTCAGATCCTTCTTGAGATCTGTCTCGAGATCCTGCTCCAGAACGGCGGCTTCAGTCAGTTCTTTGCCGCTCACGTCCTGGGCGGCTTCAGCCTTCTTGGCCGCTGCCCGCTTGGAGGGGGCGCGCTTGGCGGGCGCCTTCTTCGCAGCAGCCCTGGCGGGTGTCTTTGCCGGTGTCTTCTTGGCCGGTGCGGTTGCGTCCTGCACCGGCGATACTGCCTTAGCGGCGGTCCGAGCCGTGGACTTGCGAGCCGTCGTCGTCGCGGCTTCGGCCGTGGCCTTCTTCGCCTTTGCAGTCGGCACGTAACAACCTCTCGTCGAGGATCGGGGTCATTGGGCAGCGCTGCGAGTGCGGCGCGCGCAACCAGTACAACATTGTGTCACGTCTGCCATATTCCCCATGTCGTTGCCCGTCAAACTCGAAACCCGTGTCATGCCGTGCGACGTAGTTGCCCCCTGAGCACATTCATGGGGATGTCCCGGGTGAGAGTCAGCCAGGTGTCCGGTGGCAGACCGTGTTGCAAGGCATCAGCCACGAGGGGGCCGAGGGTGTTGTTGGGGTCAGCCAGCATGGCGCGCTCGGCAGCGATCATGGCTGCCGCACCGTCCCCGCTGGCCCACGACAGCAGGGCCAGCGTCGCCGCCGTCGGCCCCGCGACGTCGTCGGGCAGGTGGGTGATCGCGTACACGAGACGGTCCCGCGCCCGGCACAGCCGGTCATGCCCCTTCGCGTTCTCCTCCAGCAGCACAGTGAGCATCGGGTCGCGGGCGTAGATGTCGCAGCACGCCAGGCCGATGTGCACCACGTCCAGGGGCTGCAGGTCGGTGTCGCTGAGCAGCAGTTCCACGCTGCGTGACTCCAACAACGCCCGCCACTGCTCGTACCCGCTGACATCCGGCTCCTCGCCGTCCAACAGGTCCAGAACCTGCCGGGTGACGTCGTCGTGAAGGGGGTGCAGACGGGCGACGAGTTCTTCCCGGTTGGCGACCTTGGCCATCCCTTCGGTGACCAGTGCCGCAACGATCGGATGGTTCTCGAGGTCCGCGAGGGGCACGCCCAACGCTGCGGACCGCATCTCACCGAAGAGCGAGCGCACGAGGCCGTCGTGCACGATCACCAGATCCAGAATGGCGGTGACCGGACGGATCACCTCCATCACCCAGTCGATGATCTTCTCCGCGTACTGCAGGGGGACCGTATCCGCATAGACGATCAGGATGGCCGAGGCCGGCGCGGGATCCGGCACGCCGCCGACGATGCTACCCAGCCACGACAGACTGGGTTCGTCGGGAAGGTCGACGCGCAGACTGCCACGCATGGTCCCCGGATCACACAGCAGCAGCACGAACGAGTCCGTGGGCGTGAATCCGAAAAGGTAAGGGGTGGCGGCGACTGCGGCTTCTGAGGACGTGATTTTGATCGTCATGGCCTCAGCCTGCCCAAGGGGGGCAGTGCCCGGAGATCACCGCACAGATCTGTGGATAGCCCTGCCAGGCGTCAGGTCACGGCGTGTAGTCGGCGGTCTGAATGGCATCGGCGCACTGCAGGGGCGTGTAGTTCTCCGAGCCCTTGATGACCGGGACAAAACCCACCAGCATCCCATCGGCCAGAACCTGCGCCTCCAGACCCGCGGCCGCGTCGCCGTCCCAGATCGCCTCCCGACCGCCGGGAAGCACCACGCGGATTGCACTGTTCTGCAGCCCGGTCGGGTGGACGTGGGCCATGACGCGCCGGGATCGCAGGATTTCGACGATCTCTTCTGCCTGATCGGGTTGCATCTGTCTCCTGGCTCTCGGCTCCGATTACCGAACAACGTTGTGCAGTTCACTGGTGGCAGCGCAGTTGTTTGGTAACAACAAAGTATGCGTAATGGCGTCGCAGTGCTCATGGTGCTGGGTCTGGTCGTGTCTGCGGCACCGGCATTGGCCCTCGAGTCGCCGAGCCCGAGCAGCAGCCCCAGCGTGTCCACGAGCCCGTCCACCTCCCAAAGTCCGAGCCCAACGACGACCCCCACCGTCAGCCCGACGCCGACGGCAACCCCGACCCCGGGGCCCTACGGGATTCCCATGAAGCAGAAGATTCGCCCCGACTCGTGGTGTCAGCTCCTGATCCCGTCAGGCAAGGGCGATGCCGCTGAGGCGGACTCGATCATGCAGGACAACATCGTTGACCTCGGCCAATACGGCTACTACCGACTGTCGGCCAACCCCAACTGGAAGCCGCAGTCGACTCTGGACTCATCGGGGAACACCCATGTCAACGGTCTCTACTGGGCAGTGCCATTGCTGTACACCGGCGCCAGGCGCGGCGACACCGAGATGGTCCGGCGCTACTTCGACTTGGTCGGAGACTGGCTGAGCAAACACAAGAAGAAGTCCACCCGGACATGGTCGGTCACCCAACCCATCATCGCCGGCGAGCGCCTGTGGACGCTGACCTGCGGGGCCGACATCAGCGGCGGCAAGAAGTTCGTCAAGGCCACTCGCAAGGAGGCCCGCACCCAGATCAGGACCTTCACGATCGGCAGCGGGACGAACAACACCGGCCTGCACAGCCAAGGTTCGGCCCTGGCGGCCTTCTGCTACCTCGGGGACAACGCCGGCAGGGACACAGCGGCAGCGAACCTGAACAGGCTGGCCGACTTCCTCGTCCTGGCGGACGGCAGCGACCGGGAGGGCTCTCCGTGGTACGCGTACTACACGCTACGACTGATGAACAACCTGCGGCCGATCTATGAGCGGTGTGGGCTCCCCTTCGATGGCATCAACAACGCGATTCTGCGTCTGGAGAGCTTCCTGGCCGCGGCGGTCGACCCCAACTTCAACCTGGTCATGACCGGCGACACGATGCGCGCGAAACTCACCCCGAAGTGGTTCGCGCCCGGCTCCGAGACTCGCTGGGCGGCCACGCAGGGCGCCGAAGGTCAGCCGCCGGAGCAGTTGTACCAGACGTTCAGTGGCGGGTACGTCTTCGGCCGCAACAGTTGGACCGACATCGACGGCCACCGCCCGACCTTCTACTCGGTGCGCTCAAAACGTCCTTACGTCACAGCCCATGTGCATAACGATCTGGGGTCCGTGACCTTCAACAGTTACGGCAGCGAGTGGGTGGGTGATCCTGGCCCCTATCGCTACGACAACTCCGCCATCCGGGACTACATGGTCTCCCGCTCGGGTCACAGTGTCATTCGGATCACGGAACTGAAGAGCAAGAAGAAGGCTTCTTCGGCCGTGCGGCTACCGAAGAAGCGTGCGGCCCGGCAGACTCCGTACGACCAGACCTGCCTCACGGACAAGACCTACATCGCTGCGCGGATCAAACGCTGCGTCTACTACGACCCCGGCACAGATGCGCTTGTGGTGGTCGACACCCTCACCGCGCGCAAACGTATCCGTGCCGACCAGCGCTGGCAGGTGCCGCCAGGTGTCACGGTGAACGCAGACGCGGGCGGCGCCACGCTGACAAGTGCGACGGCCAGCGCGCGCATGGCCTTCACCGGCGGTGGGAACGTGCGCACGGTGCGACCGACCGCAAAGCGCCCGGATGGTTGGTTCACCGATGGCTACGGCGTCTTGGTCAAGGGGACGACGTTGCAGCGAGGTGCCAAGATTCCCAAGGGCCAGACCCGTACGTGGGTCAGCGTTCTGGCAGCGGGCGTCGAGGCTCCAGCGGTCAGCCTCGACGGCAACGTCGTGTCCGTCACCCGTGGCAGCGAGGCCACCTTCACCCTGCCGTAGTCAGCTGACGGCGCAGGCTGAGCAATCGGGCAGTTGTTGTCGCGACACGCCGTGGGAATTCGCAGCTTCTGCCCAATCACTACCGGACGTGCCGCGTCGTGACGGCAATCGGACCGTCGACAGCCTCGTTCAGCGGGCATCCTTCGCGGCCATGGTGGCCAAGCCCATGAGAAGTTGGATGGCGACATCCACAGACACCGTGTTGACCTCCCCCGCAGTGGCTGTAGGCGCCTGCGCCACGATCAGATCCTCGAGGTCGCCGTACACCGAGACGCCCTGCCTGCCCACCGCGTCGATCATGGCGCGAGTGCGGGCATTGACTGCATCCAGGGCCCAGTCCGGAGTACGAATGGCATGCTCGTCCGGCCCCGGCTGCCGTCCGTCCACCAGACCCCACAGCGCCCCCCGGCGAATCCACTGGTGGTACTGGGCCGCGGGCATGGGCGCCTTCTGCTCCAGCTCCAGCAGCCACTGACGCACCATGGCGGCTTCCTCGTAGGACAGCGACCGGTTGGTTTTGGTCGTGACTCGCTGCAGGGTGTCCGGCAGCAGCCCTATGGCACTCTCGGCGTCGCGCAGAATCCGCAGCGGGTCGCCAGAGTCGACGACGATGACCGCCACTCGCTCTGGCCCGACGACGGCCGACCACCGCCGGAGCAACTGCCCGTAGTCGAAACGCCCCCAGAACGTGTCGTTCTTCCCATCCAGGGTCTCCCGCAGCCACTGGTCGTAGGGCTTCACGAGCCGCGATTTCACTTTGCGCATCGGTCCTGGTAACGGCTTGGGCGCCCCCGACTTCAATGACTGCTGCCAGGAGCTGGGCAGGATCATGGCCAGCGGACGCAGGGTCAGCAGAATCCGTACGGTGTCCGGACCGCCGAGGTCGTCGACGAAGGCCGCTGCCTGGACAGGCGTGGAGTCGGCGAACTGCTCGCTCGACACAACTGCACGGTCCTTACGCCGCGCGATCCGAGCCACGAAGTCCTGCCAGACCTGCGGCGGGACTGCGGGATCGGCCGGGTGAGCCGTCGTGGCGATACCCAGAGCCGAACACGACGGGGTCCAGTGCGACGGCTTCTTACCCCCCGGGTAGAGCACCCCCTGCGCCTTGAGCTGCGGGCGGGCCTGTGCCAGTGAATGCTGCAAGGCCGTGGTTCCGGTCTTGGGCGGACCGATGTGAAGCAGGACCTCCCCGCTCTGCAAGAAGCTCATGCCGCAACCACCGGGAAGCACACCTGGGTGCGGGGCTCAGCCACTTCCGGGCCGTCCAGATATCGCTCCCACGGGTCGGCCGCGATCCGGTATCCGTGTGCCCCGACCCACTCAATCACTGCGTGGAAGGCGGTGCGCAGGTCGTCGTAGGGTCCGACGTGCACCGTGCTGGCGACCAGGCCTGCAGGCAGGGTGTGAATCTGCGCCGGTGGGGCCGGGATGAAATCGCCCACGAACGGCACGCCCGCGGTGACCTGAAAGCCCTCTTCATCGACCCGGTAGCGGGCGATCGGCGGCCCGGCCGGCGTGAGTCCGGCAGCACTGATCGCGGCATAGAGGACGGGGTACGCCCGGCTGAGGAAGGGACCCACTTGATCCTGAGGCAGCGACTCGGTGAGGCTGACCAGTTGTTGTGCCGGCTGCTCGTCGCACGTGATCTCGTACACGGTGTTCAGTCTCCCATGGCTTGCGTCCAGCATCTGGGGACCCGCCACGGGAGAGGCCGGAGTCACCGCGGCACGTGGATCACCATGGCGCGTTCCTAAGATGGACAGAGTGGCCGTCTCCCCTGCCCAGCCCGTGCGTGAGCATCACCAACAGCGCATGTCCGGTGAAGCCTGGGTGCTGTTTGCGGCGATGTCGCTGATCTGGGGACTGCCGTATCTGTTCATCAAGGTGGCAGTGGCCGAGGTGGACCCAGCAACGCTCGTGTTCGCCCGCACTACCCTGGCCCTGATCATCCTGCTGCCTCTGGCGATGCGGGCCGGCGCTCTACGACAAGCCCTTCGCCATTGGCAACCTGCCGCCATCTTCGCGCTCTTGGAGATGGGCATTCCGTGGCTGTTGCTCTCCGATGCAGAGACCAGGATCTCCAGCGCACTGGCGGGATTGCTGCTCGCCGCGGTGCCCATCATCGGTGCTGTGGTGACCGCCTTCATGGGGGATCGTCACAATCTCGCCCCCAAGCGACTCGCAGGCATGCTGCTCGGCGTGGTCGGGGTGGCCGCCTTGGTCGGCGTGGATGCCAGTGCTGGCCACCTGGACTGGCTCAGCGTGGCCCAACTGCTCACGGTGGCAACCTGCTACGCGGTGGCACCCATCATCATTGACCGGCAGGCGAACCCAGCCCCCGCGATCGGCACCATCACACTCTCGATCCTGCTCGTCAGCGTGGCCTACCTGCCCTTCGGGGTCCCAGGCATGGTGCGGGCCTGGCCTCTGCAACCGGACACGACCGGCTCCTTGCTGGTACTCGGCTGGCTGTGCACCGCGCTGGCCTTCGTGCTGTTCTTCCGCCTCATCGCGGCTGCCGGACCGGTTCGGGCGGTTGTCATCACCTTCATCAACCCCGCCGTGGCCATCGTGCTCGGGGTCGTGGTGTTGTCCGAGAACATCACCGCCGGCATGTTGATCGGCTTCCCGCTGGTGATCCTGGGGTCTTTCCTGGCGACGAGGCCCTCAGCGCGGGTCAGCGCAACGCCTGGATGATGGTGCACCCGCGATACGGCAGACTGCAGTGCCATGTCCGACTTCATGGCCGACTCAGCGGGTTTGCACCACGCGGTTGACCTCCTGGTCGCTGCCAGGGCTTCGGCCGGCTCACCGCATCACGACGGCATATTGGAGCTCGGGGAATGGCCAGCGACGGGAATGGGCGGCCGTGGTGCCCTCGAGGTGCTGGCGGGACCGGCCCTGCACGACGTGACCCGCTTGGAGCACCCTGGGTTCTTCGCGCACATGGATCCACCCACGCCGTGGGTCACGTGGGCGACGTCGATGTGGGCCGCCGCTGGTAATCAGAACCTTTTGCACCCCGACAGCGGCCCGACGGCACGGCAGCTCGAGAGGCAGGTGGTCGACTGGCTGGCCCCGGCCTTCGGGATGGACGGAGGCCACATGGTCCCCGGTTCCACAGTGGCCAACCTCACGGCGTTGTGGGCTGCCCGGGAGGTCGCTGGTGTGCGCCGCGTCATCTGTTCCACCGCCAACCACCTGAGCATCGCGAAGGCGGCGCACTTGCTCGGACTGGAGTTGCTGGAGGTACCGGTCGACGCGGCCCAGCGCCTGCGCCTGGACCTGCTACCCGAGGACCTGTCTGACGCCGCCCTTGTTCTCGTGGCTGGCACCGTTGCCACCGGCGCCGTCGACCCGTTGTCGGGCGTGGATGCGGCGTGGCGACACGTCGACGCGGCCTGGGCGGGACCGCTGCGCCTGTCCTCGCACGCTCACGTGCTCTCCGGTGTCGAGGTGGCAGATTCGGTCTCGTTCTCAGCCCACAAGTGGTTGTTCCAGCCCAAAGAGAGTGCCATGGTGCTGTTCGCCGACACAGAGCGCGCACACGCGGCGCTGGCTTTCGGCGGAAGCTACCTCAGCGCTGCCAATGTCGGCCTGCTCGGGTCGCACGGCAGCGCTCCCGCCCTGAATCTGGCCGCAACGCTGCTGGCGTGGGGGCAAGACGGCGTGCGAGCCCATGTGGACGCCGGGATGTCCAGTGCGCAGGCGCTGGCAGCGGCCATCATCGAGGAGGATCTGACTTTGTGGCGCCCTCCGGTCTCCGGCGTCGTGAATTGGCGGGTGCCGGGCGTCGAGGTGGCCGAGGTGCGCGATCGTATCCACGGGGCGTGGATAAGCCAAGCCGACATCGCCGGAGAGCCCTGGCTGCGTTCGGTCGCGGCGAACCCCTTGGCGGATCCCCAGGTCGTGGTGGACGCCGTCCGAGCTGCCGTCTCTTGGTAAGTAGCCGTCTCGACAACGCCAAGCAGCGCTCATGTCCCACAGCAACTGTCGCAGCGCTACGAAGGGAGGGGTTGAGGTGCAGCGGTATTCCGGGCGGCCAGGCGTCCCGTTGACCCCCGCATTCAGCGACGCCTTCTCAGACCTCTGAACGCACAACAGCTTTGAGAGCCCCCGACCGGAAACGGTCGGGGGCTCTCTAGCTGTCTGGCCCTGCAATTCCTCGTCAGGCATCGACTCCGGAAACGGTGACAATCCGCTGGGAAGCGCTGTTATTCGGCTTTAACTGCAGCCGCTGGTAGACCCGCATCCTTCGCACACGTAGCAGGATCCAGCCGGGCGCATCTTGATCCCACACGTCATGCACAGTGGCGCATCAGCTGTCTTGCCCGTGATCGCCTCCAGCAGTTCTGCCGAGGAGTGCACACTCGCCGGCACGCTGGCGGCGCCCACCTCAGCAGTGCTTGATACACCGAGGTCCTCGTTGAGGTCGACGACTGGGGCCGCTGAGGCATGACTTGCGGACTCGTCCAGTTGCCCTGCCCGCTCCTCCGCGGAGAAGATGCTCAGGCCAGCGCGCTTCTCGTACGGCAGGTAGTCCAGTGCCAGCCGGCGGAAGATGTAGTCCATCATCGACTGGGCCATCCGAACGTCCGGATCGTCAGTCATGCCGGAAGGCTCGAACCGCATGTTGACGAACTTGGAGACGTAGGCCTCCAACGGCACGCCGTACTGCAAGGCGATGGAGATGGCGATCGAGAAGGCGTCCATCACACCGGCCAGGGTGGAACCCTGCTTGCCGAGTTTCAGGAACACCTCACCCAGGCCGTCGTCAGGGTAAGAGCCAGCGGTCATGTAGCCCTCGGCTCCACCCACACTGAACGAGATGGTCTGGCTCGGCCGCTTCTTGGGAAGCCGCTTGCGCACCGGACGGTGATCGATGACGACCTCCGCCGGGGCTTCCTTCTCCTTCGCCTTGCCGTCGGACAGCGGCTGACCGACCTTGCAGTTGTCCCGGTAGATGGCCAGCGCCTTCAAGCCGAGTTTCCAGCCCTGGAAGTAGATCTCCTCGACCTCTTCGACGGTGGCAGTCTCGGGCATGTTGACGGTCTTCGAGATGGCTCCGGACAGGAACGGCTGAACGGCCGCCATCATCCGCACGTGACCCATCGGGCTGATCGACCGCTCCCCCATGGCCGTGTCGAAGATGGCGTAGTGCTCGGGCTTGAGTCCGGGCGCATCCACCACGTGCCCATGGGCTCCGATGTACTCGACGATCGCCTCGATGGTCTCCTCTGCGTAGCCCTGCTTGCGCAGTGCCCGGGGAATGGTCTGATTGACGATCTGCATGGAGCCGCCACCGACCAACTTCTTGAACTTCACCAGCGAGAAGTCCGGCTCGATACCGGTCGTGTCGCAGTCCATCATGAAGCCGATCGTCCCCGTCGGCGCCAGTACGCTGGCCTGCGCATTGCGCCATCCGTTGGTGGCACCGATCCGGTTTCCGTCGTCCCACACCCGCGATGCCAACTGCAGCACATCACGATCCAGCGGCGAGACCGATCGGACGCTGTCCGTGGCCGCTGCGTGCTTGCGCATCACCTTGGCGTGGGCTCCTGCATTGCGCGAGTACCCCTTGTAGGGCCCGACCACGCCGGCGAGTTCGGCCGAGCGCTTGTAGGCCGCGCCGGTCATCAGGCTGGTGATGGAGGCAGCCAGAGCGCGCCCACCATCAGAGTCGTACGGCAATCCACACGCCATCAGCAAGGCGCCGAGATTCGCGTACCCGATACCCAACTGGCGGTAGTCACGGGTGGTCTGCCCGATCGCCTCGGTCGGGAAGTCCGCGAAGCAGATCGAAATGTCCATGGCGGTGATGATCATCTCAACCGCCTTGCTGAACGCCGGCGCATCGAAGGTGCCGTCGGTCTTCAAGAACTTCATCAGGTTCAGCGACGCCAGGTTGCACGACGAGTTGTCCAACGACATGTACTCCGAGCACGGGTTCGAGGCAGTGATCCGCCCGGTCTCGGGGTTCGTGTGCCAGTCATTGATCGTGTCGTCGTATTGGATGCCGGGATCGGCACAGGCCCACGCCGCCTCGGACATGGTGCGGAAGAGTTTCTTGGCATCGATGGTCTCGATCACCTCACCGCTGGTCCGCGCACGCAGGCCGAACTCGTCGGAGGTCTCCACCGCCTGCATGAACTCATCAGAGACGCGGACACTGTTGTTCGCGTTCTGATACTGCACGCTGTTAATGTCGCGGCCACCGAGATCCATGTCGAAGCCGGCGTCGCGCAGGACGCGAATCTTGTCCTCCTCGCGCACCTTGGTCTCGATGAACTCCTCGATGTCGGGGTGGTCCACGTCGAGAACGACCATCTTGGCCGCCCGCCGCGTGGCGCCTCCGGACTTGATCGTCCCCGCTGAGGCGTCCGCGCCCCGCATGAACGACACCGGCCCACTGGCCGTTCCACCTGACGAGCGAAGGAGTTCCTTGCTGGAGCGGATCCGCGAGATGTTCAGTCCCGCACCTGAACCACCCTTGAAGATCAGCCCCTCTTCGCGGTACCAGTTCAGGATGGAGTCCATCGTGTCATCCACGGCGAGGATGAAGCAGGCGCTGACCTGCTGCGGCGCGCTGGTTCCCACGTTGAACCACACAGGCGAGTTGAAGGAGAACACCTGGTGCAAAAGCATCCAGGTCAGCTCGGACCCGAATACCTCAGCATCGTCGGGCGTCGCGAAGTAGCCGTGGGCCTGCCCGGCCTCCACGTACTTGTGCACCACGCGATCGATGAGTTGCTTGAGACTCCACTCACGCTGGTCAGTGCCAAGCGCACCCCGGAAGTATTTCGTGGTCACGATGGTCGAGGCGTTGATCGACCAGAACGAGGGAAACTCCACACCACGCTGTTCGAACACCACCTCGTCGGTCTTCCAGTTCGTCTGTACCACGTCGCGGCGCTCCCATTCGACATCGTCGTAAGGATGCACGCCAGGTGTCGTGTATAGGCGCTGGATGCTCAAGCCGGTGTTATGCACAGTGACTTCGGCCCCTTTCGCACCCGCAGTTCGGGTCCTGGCACTGGACTGCTCGGTCATACGTCCTCCTTCTGGACAACAGTGGTGAGGGGCGATTTCTGCCCTTCAGTGATATCGATGCGCACGTGAGTTCCTGCGCGGCCTGCTTTGAGTAGGTCAATCTCGCGTTCGAAGTCGGCCAGTGAGTCGAAGGACCGGTAGACCGAGGCGAAACGTAGGTAGGCGACCTCATCGAGGTCGCGCAGTGGCGTCAGAATCGTGAGACCGATGTCGTGGGCTGGGACCTCGGCCAGACCCGAGTCGCGCAGCCGGTCCTCCACCTTCTGCGCGAGGACGGCGAGGGCGTCGTCTGTCACCGGTCGGCCCTGACAGGCCTTACGGACCCCTGCCACGATCTTGTCCCGACTGAAAGGCTCTACGACGCCGCAACGCTTGACGACATTGAGAGCTGCGACCTCCAGCGTCGTGAAACGCCGATGACAGGCGACACACTGCCGACGACGACGGACCGCAGCCCCGTCATCGGCCAGCCGGCTGTCGACGACCCGCGAGTCGTCGGCCCGGCAGAACGGACAGTGCATGGTGCTCCCTTGGTACGGACAGGGACTTTTCCCTGCTGACTGTGGACAATCCGGCGCAGATCCTGGGGACAACTTGTGCCGAAGCGACCACAACCTGTGGACGAATCACATCCATGTAACTACTAGATGTGGTGGCTACCGTACGCATGTGACACAAGCCAGCGCAAGCCCTTTAGGCACAGTGTCGCCGAACTCATCCGAACCGCCTACGCAGACGGCAACTGCAGAATGTTCCCCGCCTGCAAGGTGCGGCCGGCACTCAAACCATTCAGTACCCGGATCTGCAGGATCACAGCGCGCGGATCAGCGTTCGGGCGCGTGCGCTGCGCAATGGACCATAGAGTGTCCCCCGATCGCACAGTCCACGCCGGGTACGCCGCCGACTCGACAACAGTCGGCCCGGACACGGAGGTCGCTGGCGGCGAGGTAACGGGTGCGCCGATGGTCATGGACCCCAGAAGGGTGAGGGTGAAAGCCGCGATCAGGGCTACCAGCAGAACTGCCTGCGGGGATCCGGGAACGCGCGGCAGACGCACCGGGATGCGCCGTACGCCACCGAGGACGACTGCGGGGGAAGCGTTGAGGACGGCCATGTCGATCTCCAAACTTGTTCGAACACACGTTCTTAAAGAACGTCTGTACGATGTTTAGCACAGGGGTACGACACGCCGCTAGTCGAACTTATGTTTGATTTTGACGCACCTTCGGAATACGGTGAAGACGGTTGATCGTGGCCCGGGATGGACC